>Ga0310910_10002103_pt1 | contig 11139 bp, 6 predicted proteins | sample GREbulkMGHF172_FD_203448 | JGI IMG/M metagenome (GOLD analysis project Ga0310910, IMG submission 203448) | Lab enrichment of tropical soil microbial communities from Luquillo Experimental Forest, Puerto Rico - GRE.bulkMG.HF172 | ecosystem: Environmental > Terrestrial > Soil > Tropical forest >... | reverse complement strand
CCGTCATCCGTCAGTTCGGTTACCGCTTCCACAATCGGAACGGCCGGCGGGCGTGTCCGCCAGAAGATGAGAAGACCAGCAGCCATTGCAACGACGACTACAGCGGCCGCGATCCATACCCGTCGTTTCGATGCAATGGGCGTCGCATTAATCAAACCGGCATGCGGGCCGTTAGTACCAGCGGAACTGTCTACGCTGGATGCCCTCTCCGCAACAGCCCGAGGGCCCTGTAGCGGATCCATAGCCGCCTTGTCGACGGGGGCCATGAAGCGGTAGCCCCGCTTTGCCAGTGTCTCAATGTAGCGTGGATTCTCGGCGTCATCGTTCAGGGCCTGTCGCAGCTTGCGGATGGCTGAATTAAGCCCGACGTCAAAGTCCACGAAGGTGTCGGCCGGCCACAATTTCTTGTGCAGATCTTCGCGCGAGACGAGGTTTCCTGGGTTAGCAACTAACTCCACCAGCACGCGGAAGGGCTGTTCTTGCAGCTTGATCCGCACTCCGCCTTTGCGGAGTTCTCCTTCCCGCTCGGAGAGCTCGAACGGCCCGAAGCGAAAGACGCGGTCGCGCGAGATCGACGGCTCGGTGGGCACCCTGCACCTCGTTAGTGGGGATATGTTAACCCCGACTCCGGGTTTGCCGTAGCGGTTTCTTCGGACAAGAACCCGGGTGACAAGCTGAGCCCTGATAATCTCGACCACTTACGGCTTTTTCGGTGCTGGTCTTATTGACTGCCGTTTCGAGTCCCAGTTACTTCCGTTGTTTCTACCGGGATGAGTCGCTTGAACTTCAGTCTACAAGAAAAGCCTCCGCCAGCCTTTCCGCCCCAGCCGACGCAACTCGCTCAGTGAGGTATGCATTCCCTCGCGGACAACCTCACCCCGCCGCAGGCGAACCTCATTGATGCCGTGAGGTTCCCGGGAATTCCCGCCATTGCGCATGTCATCGATCAGGAACACGCGAACCTGAGGCAGTGTTAAGAAAGTCTCTCGTGCCCACTTCTCAACCAGATGCGGCGGAGCCATGACCAAGCCTGAGAATGGCCTGCCGGCGCTGTGCACCAGCATGCTTCCCAAAGCGATAAGCGTCTTCCCTGCCCCGCACTCCGCCACAACTGTCACTTTGGTTATAAGGTGGCCTCAGCTAACAGCATAAGGTGGCCGCAGTGCCGCCGATACGGCTTTGTTTTCAGCAAAAGCATTCCGGAAAGCTTCGCGCTCCTGAGTCATAACGTGGCCACAAGTACAAAAATGAACCGTTAAGTGGCCGGTAGTACCGGAGGCGCATGGTGACCATGCCGTGACAGGAACCGAGTCTGAATCGTTACGGATGTTCGGGTTCATCCAAAGGTCTGGATCTAGCGATTGATGTGGTTTGCCGTGATATCGTGAGCTGCTTCCCAGATTGAAACACGTCAACATCAACTTCTCCGGACAAAAGAAACTTCAAGAATGACTTTTCCTGGAATCGACACGTCTGAGCGATTCCTAGCAGCTCGAGATAGGCGACGGCACCACGCGAGTAGAGCGGACCAGAAATACTCCTTTGCACTGCGAGGTGTCGGATCCCACGCTCGGCGGCGTTGTTGTTCCAGGGAATGCCATCCTCTTCGAGGAAACGGAATAACGAGTCTCGATAGCGCACAAACCGTTTCTGGTACTTCTTCGCAGCGTCCAAGACGTACTCTCTGCCGTCAATCACGGTGTTGTAGAACCGGTCAACCTGTTTCGTGAATTTGTGAAGATACCTCGCTCGCAATCCCCAGCGATCGATGTCCTTGAGAATAGGTACGATGAGATCTTTGACAGAGGAGACAAAACCTTGCAGTTCCTCATCAAAGGGGAACTTCCACAGGTCGTCGTTCAGATCTCCAATTAAATGGACCCAACATTTCTGCTGCCTCCAGGGTAAGGCATCGTATCCGGGGTAGAAGTCCGACACGAGCACTCCTCGGTAACCGCTCAGAAGCTGTTGCACAACGGTGGTTTCCCGTGTCTCCGTCAATCGGAAGACAAAGTGCTTTCCATCTGTGAACACCCAAACATAATGATCGACGCCGCGGATGTTAAGGCGTGTCTCGTCCACGTGGACAAACAGACTTTCCCGCAGGCGTCTTAGTAGAATCGACTCTGTGCGCCGGTAATCCTCTGCGAATGACTCGATGAAATTGATGATGCTGGCCTCCGACGCCGTTTCGTGGAACAACTCCTCCATCGCTTGGGTTATTAAGCGATAGGGGAGCCGAAGAATGATCCGTTGATAGACACCCCAGGCCCGAAAGCCGTGGCCAAAGGTTTGGCCGCGGATCCTCTCAATTGCGGGTGGCTCATAGTACCGCTTGCAACGCGGACAATAACGCATTTCACCCAAGTACTTGATCACCTTCTTCCTGCATCCAGCATTCCCAAAGGTCAGGTCAACAATGATTTTTTTGGCATCTTTGTCCGACCTCTGCAGCTGTTGCCCCTTGTGTTGGGGGCAGGTTCTCTTCGATGCAACGGGAACCACCGTACGGTGACCTTGGGGAACTGTCCGAATGTAGGCAGGATGTCCCTTGGGTGCTCCTGGTCCCCTTTTCTTCGGCGCATACATGCCGGTCCGAAACCAACCCCGGTCGCTGAAATTAAGACTGGCGAAACGCAGTGCCTGCTCAAGAGCCGCATGAAGTTCACTGCCGGCACTTGTCGTGTTTAGCTTGGGCTGGTCTACGTAGTCGACATTGAGCTGTGAATCGGCGTCAATTCGAAGTCGCGCCAGTTCCTCGAACAAAACCCGCAAGGCCTCGCAATCCTCGGCGTTGTAAGAAATGAGCTTCTCCTTGTATTTCGCTTCGCCTCCCGTCTCCCACCGGTATCGCCAAACCAGGCTCTTTAGTCCAGAAGCATCCGGCTCCGTCCAGGAGGCACCCAGAAATTTTCCGAGGACCTTTAGCCTGTTTGAACGGACCGGGAAATAGACTCTGCCGTAGACCTGAGCGTTTAGATTGACTAGTCTCTTGCCAATGGATGAGGAGTTCGGTCCGAATCTCTTAATGAAGGATTCAATCACCCGAGCTTCGTAGCTTCCGTAATGATAGATGGGCGCACTGGGGTACTCGTCGAGCTTCTGCACGAACCTCTGCCAGATCGACTCTTCGTCCTCAGCTCTGTCCGCCCAAAACGAATGTTGAGCCGCAGTGCCCCGTTCGTTTATGAGAAGACCGATGAGGTACGAGAACTTCCGATCGGGAACCCCTTCGATATCCACAAAGAGAGCAGTATCAGTTTTCTCGACCTCCGGCAGCGCCTGGATATAGATCTTTCCCGTCCTGATGGCGAGAGCTTGTAGTTCGACGTTAAAGTTGAGCGGTCGTTGCAGATTGCGTCTCTTCCTTCGTCGTGGCTTGAACTGGAAAGAGAGCTGGGTAACTGTGAAAATTCCCTTACGGTGGTATCGTTCCATCACTTTCGGAGTCATGCGATCTAACAAGCTGAGGTCGTCAGCTGCTTCGGCCAACCCGCTGCAGGCGGCCTTGAACGGGCAGTAGGGACAATGCTTGTTGAGAATAGCGGGTGGTGCTTGTACAGAGGAGTCGGTCGACCAATCTCGGAATTGCGCGATGATTGTTTTGACGCTTTTGTATTCAGCCTGAAGGTTGATTCGGCGTCGCTCACCGCCGAGGGTCACAAGATGCCCCACAGCGGGAATTGTCCCCTGAACTTGTCCGAGCACGTAACCTGCGAAAGAGAGCGCAAGAATGTCGTCTCTCTCGATGCCAAAAGTTCCTGAGATGATCGTTGGTTCGTACTCCGCCGACTTATGATCGCCCCGCCGGATACTGCCAACTTTTGTTAGGACGTCACAGTATGCCTCAAGGTCTCCCGTTTTCAGGTTTGCTTGCGTCAGGACGTCGATGCCCGATGAGAGGGCACTGTCGTCATACGGACGGATCTGTGTGCTTGTCTGGTTGAGAACGGCCAGATACTTGGTCCTGCCGACGTTGCTACACTGCTTGAGCATATCTAGATACTCGTGTGGTGTACCGCGCTCGTCGGTGCTTTGGAGGAGAAAGGCCTTGCGAGGGCAGTGTGAATATGCCGCGACGACTTGGGTGCAAATAGCTTTGTTGCGAATGGCATCCATGCTTGGTACCTACTTTCTACGGGATATCCACGATGGACCGCTGTAAACGACTGGTCGGGGAAGAACCACTTGAGCTACGGTGGGCGGCGTAGTTATCGGGCCTATGCAATGTGCCGGTCATCTGCCAGCAACCTTTCTGGCGGCCGGAGGCCTTGGCGCGAGCCTTCAGGCGTTGCCCAACCGAATAGTTTTAGAGCTGTTTTGGGCCTTCCGGCCGTCCAGATCCACTAATCTAACCAGATTCCGGTGAAATTAATACAAATACCGTTGGCATCGAAAACAAAAGCAGACTCGTTTGAATTTGTTTGAATGCCTGTGCTTCGGCCTTCGGCACTGTTGTCGGCAGATTTGCTGTTGCCAAAACAGGTTACAGAGGTCAAAATCACTTGCAAAATGTTTTGTATACATGTACATAATCACATATACATGCGGGAGCCTGATTCCACAATGGACGTCCGGCGTTGGTTTGCGGGAGTGATTCGCGATGTGTGGCCAGTCGCCATCGGCTCTCTGTCGTTGCGAAGAGGGCCGTGCATCCGTCCGAGCTGCCCGGCCTGCGCGTCTGGGGAAGGCCATAGTAGTTATGCGCTATACGGGCGACGAGGGAAGCGCCGTGTCTCGATCTACGTTCCCGCGAGGTTAGTGCCTGAGGTGCGTGCGGCAATTCAAAATGGTCGGCGACTGCAGAAGCTGATCAATGAGGCAGGGATCCGCTACGTCGCAGCCATAAAGCGGCGGCGGTGACGGCGCTTTCGCGATTGGAGTACGGCTATGCTCAGCCAGAATGAGTTGACTGCCTTGTACCAGCGGCTGAACCTGAGCCGGCCGGCCCGAATTCTGATCGATCAAATACGCTCTTCGGACCCCGCCCGCAGGGTGGGAGGCAGGCGCTCAAATGTGAGCGGACTCTATCCGAGCCGGAAGATGGGGGTGACCATCCAGTTTGAGAGCCACCGGGTGGAGCTGGCGGCAATCTACGAGATGGAACACGACCCACTCACGCTCGAATTTTATGACCAGCCGCCTCCGATCATGCTGGATTACAAAAGCGCTCACGGCAGACGGATGGCAGTTCGTCATACTCCAGATTTCTTTGTCCTCCGCCAGCACACTGCCGGATGGGAAGAATGGAAGACTGAGGAAGACCTTCATCGGCTTACTAAGCACAATCCCAACCGCTACCTGCAGGAGGGAGATCGCTGGCACTGCCCTCCTGGGGAGAATTACGCCAACCAGTTCGGGCTTACGTATCGAGTCCGCTCCTCGAAGGAGATCCAGTGGCGGTTTCAACGCAATATTCTGTTTCTCCAAGACTATATCCGTGCTGGTCCGGACACGATCTCCGCTGCAACCAGAGACCGCATCCTTTCTTATGCACATACTGTGCCGGCCCTGTCGTTGGCGAACCTCATCCAGAAGACGGCGGAATTTGCCACGCCGGATGACATTTATCTGCTGATCGCTGCAGGCCAGCTCTATGTAGATCTCTACGCGGAGCCGCTGGTCGAACCCGCTACCGTCCGAATATTTCCAAACAGGGAGGTAGCGGCGCGCCATGGAGTGGTGTCGGACAATCGGCCGACCCCACACTCGTTCGTCCCGCAAGGGCAAAGTTTCCGCGCCGGTGCACTGCTGTCCTGGGATGGTCAAAGCTGGCAGGTGGCCAACGTCGGATCCACCAAGATCTCTCTGCTCGGCGAAGATGGGAGGCTAGTCGAACTGCCCCAGACAACCATTGGGTCACTCGTCAAAGAGGGTCGAATTTCTCAACTGCCCGCCGTCCAGGAACCCGACGGGTGCCCGAAACTCTCCAACGAACTGCTTCGGGCAAGTAAAGAGGACTTGAGGGTGGCCAACTACCGGGCTGACATCGTCCGTCGGCACCTCGCCGGAGAGCCCGCACCCGGCGACGAGAGCATAGCCGCAAGGACATTGCGCCGCTGGACTTCGCGATACCGTAGCGCCGAATTCCGAGGGGGCGCCGGATACCTCGGGCTCCTACCCAAGACCGGTCAACGCGGAAATTCCACGCGGCGACTACCCGATGAATCCCTGCGACTGATGAATGAAGTCATCGAAAGCGGGTACGAGAACGTCAAACAGAAAAACAGGATCGCGTGTTGGGCGATGCTCAAGGAAAGCTGTAAGCGCCAGGGCGTTCCGGTACCCAGCTACACGAGTTTTTGTCTGGCGGTACGCAACCGGAATGGGTTCAACCGGACCCTAAAGAGACAGGGGCCTCGTGCAGCTTATCAGCACGTGCCCTTCTATCACGAACTTGACCTTAAGACGCCGCGGCACGGAGACCGGCCGTTTGAAATCTGCCACCTTGACCACACAGAGCTGGACATCGAACTGACGGATTCGACTGGCAGGCATGCCCTTGGTCGGCCGTGGATGACGCTGATGATCGATGCGTTCTCGCGCCGCGTACTGGCCGTCCACGTCGACTTCGAGGAGCCCAGTTATCGCTGCTGCATGATGGTCCTGCGGGAGTGCGTCCGCCGGCACAACCGGCTGCCGCAATGCTTGGTGGTGGATTGGGGGACGGAGTTCCGCAGCACGTATTTCGAGGCCCTGCTGGCGCGCTACGAATGCACCAAGAAGGCCCGTCCGCCCGCCCAGGCTCGGTTCGGCTCGTTGGTGGAGCGCGTTTTTGGCACAACCAATACCCAATTCGTGCACAATCTGCTCGGCAACACCCAGATCACGCGTAACGTGCGCCAAGTCACGAAGTCTGTCAATCCCAAAGCATTGGCGGCTTGGCCGCTGGCGCCCTTTGTAGAACAGCTTCATCAATACTTGTACGAAATCTACGACACCAACGTTCATCCGGCTCTGGGACAAAGCCCGAAAGACGCCTATCAGCGAGGCTTGGAGACCAGCGGCTTCCGGCCCCATCGCCTGATTCCCTACGATCATGAATTCATGATTGCCACGTTGCCCAGCACACCCAAAGGAACCGCTATGGTGTCTCCCTGTCGAGGCGTCAAGATCAACTACATCTACTACTGGTGCGAAGCCATGGAGGACCCAAGGTTGCAGCGCCAACAGGTTCCGGTTCGCTTCGAGCCTTTTGACCTCGGGATCTCCTATGCCTACCTTAATGGACTGTGGGTGCAATGCCATTCGGAGTATTACCGGGTTTTTCAGGGACGATCGCTGAAGGAATTGTTAATCCTCTCGCAAGAGCTGCGTGCGCGAAATCGCGATCGTAACCCGCAGTTCCAGGTTACCGCCAGCAACCTGGCTCAGGCTTTTCAGTCGATCAACTTACAGGAGGCAGTGTTTCTGGCACGGCTGCGCGCCCGTGAGGGGCAAGCATTGCGAGAGCGAACGCGACCCCCTGGTGGGTGCCCAGCTCTGGAGCCAGCCGCGGACAAGGAATCACCGGAATTGCATGGCCCGATTGAGTCCGACAGGCAGGCTTTCGAGCGATTCTGATGAGTGCACCAACGACCTCGTTCCGCGATCTCTTGGCACAGCCATCCTCGGTGCGAGTCCAATATTTTAAGGACTTTGCGGTTGCCCACACGTTGTTGGTCGAAGCCAAGGACCACCTCATGGAAGCCATTACAGACTCTGCCCCCAACTCCCTCGTCATGGTTTTGGGACCCGCCGGCGTCGGGAAAACTACTCTGCTGACACGAGTCCGACAATTGCTCAACGCCTTGGACGACGTCCCCAAAGATCCTGCGCGGTTGCCGGTCGTGACCGTAGAAGCTATCCCGCCGGACTCTCGGAGCTTCAGCTGGCGCAGTCATTTCAAGCGGCTGTTACTGGAGATGAATGATCCTATGGTTGAAGGCAAACGCCGGTCGCCATCGGCAGGCCAGACGGCCAACACGATGCCGATATTCCCCAACGACCGCGGAGTTACTGCCGACTATCATTACGCCGTCGAGCAGGCCCTTCGCTACCGACGGCCACGGGCAGTTCTAATCGACGAAGCTCAACACCTTTTCGCTCTGGCTTCAGGACACCGGGTGGAAGATCAGTTGAACGTCTTGAAGTCGCTCGCCAATCGGTCCAACACCGTGCACGTGTTGTGCGGCACCTACGAATTGCTCCGCATCCGCAATCTCAGCGGCCAGTTGAGCCGCAGAAGTATCGATATACATTTTCCACGCTATGACGTAACAAAAGCCGCCGACCGCCGCACGTTCACCAAAGTCCTGCACACATTCGCCGAACAAATGCCGCTGCCGGAACCGCCCGACCTCGTCAAGTTCTGGGAATACCTTTACGAACGCAGTATTGGTTGTGTGGGCATTTTGAAAGACTGGCTGGTAAAGGGACTTTCTACGGCGATCCGCGAATCCGCTCCGACCCTGACCCTCAAGCATTTGGAAAAGCATGCCTTGTCTGTCTCGCAATGCGACCGGCTGACGGAGGAAACCATCAGCGGTGAATCCCGCTTCCGCGAGGATTCTGATGCTCTTGAGCGGCTACGGCTTCGTCTCGGATTCCAGAAACCGCTCCGTTCGGCGGAAACCCCGACACCAGCTGCGGACCGCCCACGGCAGCAATACCCGGGCCAGCGCTATCCGAAAAGAGACCTTGTTGGCCCCGCACAGTCCTATGCGTCTTGCCAAACAGAATAGCTTCGAACGGTGGGACCTGGCGGAACCCCTCCGCCCCCAAACGAGTGCGCTCTACGCGCTCGTCCCTTACGGGCTCGGCACGCCGTATGTCGAAAGCCTCAGCAGCTACATAAGCAGACTGGCGGAAGCCCATGTGGTGAGCGTATCGCGCCTCCTCCGCCAAATGCTTTCTCCGGTTCGTCCAGGCCCAATTCCCTTCTCCACCATGCACTATGCTTATCCCGCAAACGTGCTGGCAAAGGATTCGGAGACTCTGCTGGAGAAGCTGCAAGCAGTAACCGGGCGCAACGATCTCTGGCTGCTTACGCTATCGGCTCTGCACGGAGCCGTTTCACAGCCAAATCTCTTTCGCACTACGGAAGCGTGGTGCCCAAGCTGCCTGGAACAATGGCGAATGGCAGAAGCGCCGGTGTATAGCCCGTTACTTTGGACCATTCGCGCTGTCACAGTGTGTCCGGCACACTCTACTCTCCTGACGGATCGCTGTCCGCACTGCCATTTCCAGTTCGCTTCGCTCCGGGCAAACTCACGGCCCGGTTACTGTTCTGTCTGCTCACAATGGCTCGGAACTCTCGGCATGCAGCTTCCCAATGGCTGCGCGGACGAGCGGGAATATCAACTCTGGGCCTCCACAAGTGTTGGACAAGTCCTCGCGATCATGCCGGAGCTGCAACGAATTCAAGCATCGCTCGCACTACGCATGAACCTGCAACGCTGTTTGAATCAGATGGAAGGCGCCAGCAAGGAGGCGTTGGCGACTCTTGCCAATGCTGGTCCCTGTGCCTTCCTTGGATGGGTATCGGGCAGAGTCAAACCGACACTCGATCACCTGTGTCGCCTTAGTTACCAATTGGAAATCCCCCTGGCCATGCTATTTACGGGAGTACCCGCCGAATGGCGTGGCCCTGAACGCCTTCGACGGCAGAACGATTTCAGGAAGGATAAGTCGTACGCCCAGCGGCCCGTGATCGTCTCCACTGAGCTTCGCCGGTCCCTAGCTGGCGCTCTGAGCGAAAACCCACCTCCAAGCGTTGCCGAGATTGCCCGCCGTTTAGAGTTCCGGCGCACCGCGACGCTCTGGGTCCGAGAGCCCGATCTCTGCCGACAGATCGCTGCTCGACGGCGCACTTCTGGAACAATGAGTAATGCCACTCAACTCTATAAGTGCGAAAAACAGCGGCTGGAAAGCGTCCTGCGCCGTTATCTGACTCGCCAGAACTCACCGTCGGTCAATGAAATCGCTTTCCAGCTGGGATATAAGGGCTCCGGTTCCATCAGGGAGCGATTTCCGGAACTGTGCCGTGCGATTTCCGCGAAACGCAGCCAGCAGACCTTACGGAAAAGGGAAACTCTGCGACTCGCGGTCGAAACTGCTCGCACAGAAAGCCCACCCCCCAGCCTGAAGCAGCTTGCTCGCCGACTGGGGTTGGGCTGCGTGAACGTCCTTACAGGATCCTGCCCGGAGACGTGTGCCTCTTACAAGCAATGGCGCCGGGCTTGGGCGGACGAGCAACGAGACAAACTTCGGCTTTCCATATGCGGATGGCTGGCTGCGGAACCGGCGCCTAGTGTGGCTTCGCTCTGCCGTCACTTCGGCATTTCTGCGTCCTACCTCCAGTTGCGCTTCCCTCCGGAAAACAGAAAAGTCGTACAACGGACTGCCGAACGCACTCGGGCGGCCCGGGAAAATCGCGTCGTCATTATGCGGCAGGAAATTTTCAAGATCGTTCACGACCTCTACGAAAAGAACCTCTATCCGTCCATACCTCGCGTCAAGTCGGCGCTCAGTGAAGGGTTGCCGCGAGCCTGGCCACTTCTTCGGATCCTCATCGATGAGGCAATATCACAGTTCGGCTCCGTAATGAGACAGCGAGATGAACTCGGGCGCTTTGCCTGAATCTCGTTTAACTTGGGGCGCAATCGTTAAACTATAAAGTGGCCATTCCTGTTTAAAGCATAACGTGGCCGTTCCGGCCACTAATTGCTGAAAATCACAACGACATTGGCATTACGAGCCAGATCCCACCGTTTGCTGACGCCCATGATCGCTAGCGTCTGCGCCGGATCCGGCTTCCTCAGCATTTGAGAGAGCAGGGAAGAGGGGGCTTCGTTCGCACCGAATAGCGCGGGGTACGACGACAGGATGCGCAATCCGATCTCCTCACTGTGTGCCGCGAGATAATCGTGGATGGTGTCGAGGTTTGGCATGGATTTCTCCGGGAAAGCGGGCAGGTGAGATGAAACTCGAGGTGGAGTGCTATTCCGGGCGGAAAGCTGACGAAAGGCCGGTTCGGTTCCGGCTCGACGGACACGAGTACCTGGTCGAAGAGGTGCTTGACCAGTGGTACGGCCCGTCAGATACCTATTTCAAGGTTCGAGCAGATGACGGCAACCTTTATATCCTGCGCCGAGAGGC
>Ga0310910_10002096_pt1 | contig 11160 bp, 10 predicted proteins | sample GREbulkMGHF172_FD_203448 | JGI IMG/M metagenome (GOLD analysis project Ga0310910, IMG submission 203448) | Lab enrichment of tropical soil microbial communities from Luquillo Experimental Forest, Puerto Rico - GRE.bulkMG.HF172 | ecosystem: Environmental > Terrestrial > Soil > Tropical forest >... | reverse complement strand
CAATCAGAAACGACAACCCACCCCATAGCGCCATAACCGCCAGCGGAATCCACTGCGAACCGAGGCTTGAGCCCTCCAAAATGATCGCGCGCAGCGCATCGTTTAGTGCTGTCAACGGAAGCGCCTTGATCAGCGGCTGAATGATCTGCGGAAAGCGTTCGTAAGAGAAGAACACACCCGAGAAGATCCACATAGGCATCATGACGAGGTTGATGAGCCCGCTGACGCTTTCAATCTTCTGTGCGCGACTGGCGGTGAGCAGGCCCACACCCCCAAAGCAAATCGCCCCGACGCTTGCGACGAGAAGGATCGCCAACACCGATCCTTCTACTTTCATTCGAAAGGCGAGAACCCCGAACCCAAGTAGCAGCACGACTTCAAAAATCATAAGCACCAGGCGACTGCTGCCCAGGGCGAACAAAAAATCGGTACGCCGCATAGGTGACGCCACGAAGCGCTTCAGCAGCTTGCGTTGCCGCATGTCGACCACCGCGAAACCGATACCCCACATACCTGAGTTCATTAGGTTCATGCCGAGCAGGCCGGGGATGAGGAAGTCTATGTAACGTGCGCCGGGCTCGCTGCTCTGCGTTGCGTGAGTCGCAAGTGAATCTGTCCGACCGGCCGCCTTCTGAAGTACGTCGTTCACTTGCGAGTGGGCCAGCACGCTCTCCGGTCGGGCTGGATCGTAACGATAATGCAAGCCGTTGTTATCTGCAGTGACTACCAGTGAGTACTGACCCAGGCGAAAGCGATCAAAGGCAGTCTTCTCGTCGAGCACATCCGCATGGATCGTGTTCTTCGCCTCCGCTCTCTGCAGCAGATCCCCCACCACCTGGGCATGGGAATTATTCACAACTGCAATTGGTGTTACCTCAGCCGGCTTGTTGCGGAAGGCGACTCCTAAGCCCAGCGCCAGGAGAATAGGAAATACGAAGACCCAGAAGATCACTTCGGGCTCGCGCCACAGCTCTTTCATACGCGCGCCCAGCAGCGCCCGGTAGCCGGCCCATCGGCCATTCACCGCTCTCACCGGGATTTCAGCATTAGTGGGCTCGATCTGAATCTCAGGAAAAGCCATCAGTCCTCTCTCAAATGCCGCCCGGTAAGATGCACGAAGACATCTTCCAGACTCGCCTGCCGCGTGTTGAGATGCGCCAGTCGCCACCCCTCATTGTCGATAAGCGATATCAGCGCAGGAATCGTCAGATGCGGCTCATCCACTTGCAGGCAGTAGTAGCCGTCCTCATTTCGTACGGACTGCACCCCTGGCAGTGAAGCCCAGAGGCCCTGGTTTCCACCGTTCCCGCGAATTGCGAATTCCACCACATGATGTCCGCGGAGGCCGGCAATCAGTTCCTCAGGCGTGCCGCTGGCGATGATCTTGCCTTGATCGATGATGGCCAGACGGTCGCACAGTCTCTCGGCTTCATCCATGTAATGCGTTGTCAGCAGAACCGTGCCGCGTCGCTGCTGAAATTGCCGGACAATCTCCCACAACTGACGGCGGCTCTGTGGATCAAGGCCGGTTGTTGGCTCGTCGAGAAAGAGAATCTTGGGATTCCCAACCAGCGCTGTTGCTACAGCCAGTCTCTGCTTCTGTCCACCAGACAGCGTACCTACCCTGGCGTCGGCTTTCTCAGTGAGCGACATTTCCTCCAATACGTGAGTGGTTGAAGCAGGATGACGATAGAAGCTGGCGAACAACTCAAGAGTTTCGCCGACCGTGAGCTTCTCCGAAAGCCGGGTCTCCTGCAGCGAGATGCCTAGCCACTCGCGCAGTTCACGTTCGTGCCCGGGCCATGTCATGCCGAGAACTTCGACTTCTCCCGACGTCGGCTGAAGCAGGCCTTCAAGAATCTCGATCGTAGTGGTTTTGCCTGCGCCGTTCGGACCCAGCAGTCCGAAGCATTCTCCCGGGGCAATCGCCAGGTCGATTCCGCGCACTGCCTCGACTTTTCCGTCGTACGTTTTTTTGAGATTGCGGCAGCGGATGGCGGCATCCATACCGTGCATGATATCCAATAATTGTCGCAAGTGTTGGTAACTCACGCAGGCTAGAACAGCTTCTTCGAGTCGATCAGGATTGTGACTGGCCCCTGATTTACGAGTTCCACATCCATCATCTGCTGAAAGGCTCCGGTTTCACAGCGGACGCCGAGGGAGCGAATACATTGCACAAATCGCTCGTAGAGCTGGCGAGCCAGTTCAGGACGTGCTGCGACATCGAACGATGGCCGCTTCCCTTTGCGCACATCACCATACAGTGTGAACTGAGAGACGGCCAGCACCGCACCGCTGGTGTCGTTAACGCTGCGGTTCATCTTGCCATCATCGTCCTCGAAGATACGGAGACCCGCAATCTTCTGCGCCAAGTAGTCAGCGTCCGCTTCGGTGTCTTCACGCGCAACGCCCACAAGCACCAGAAGACCATGAGGGACTTGTCCGGCAATCTCTCCATTCACTCTCACACAAGCCCCGCTGACTCTCTGCACGACGGCACGCATGCAAGGTTTGTATCACACCTGCTGGTTTGGGGCGGTCACCGCTTCGACAGCGTTTTCCATGTTGCGGAAGATGTTCTCTTCGCCGATTGCGCTCAACAGTGACGCGCGTGCCAGGGTGTCGCGCACCGGGTCGCGCACGGCGCCCAGCACCAATCTCCATCCGTGGCTGACTGAGCTGGCATGCAACTGCGCCAATGCGTCAACGGCGGTTACATCAATGAGGGCAACGGGAGCAAGGCTGACGACTACTGTCTTGAGTGGCGCGGGTGCCAGGCGGATGAGTTCTTTGATATGTTCGCGAATGCCCTCGGCGTTGGCAAAGAACCAGATTCGATCGACCCGCAGGAGGAGCACGCCAGGAAACTGCTCAGCCTCAGGATGCCGCGAGACCTCGACAAATTCCCCGGTAGGCAATCGGCCCACGACCACCACCTGGGGCATCGAAAGAAATCGCATTAGCGCAATCAAGGTAAGGATGACGGCGAGAACCAGACCATCCAGGATTCCAAACGCCACAACTCCTGCAATCGCGACTACCGCACCGCGAAAATCGATGCGATGGATCCGGCGGAAGCGCCACAACTCCCTAAGATCCAGAAGGTGCCAAACGGCATGTACCACAATTGCTCCAAGCACGGCCTCGGGCAAGTGATAGAACCACCCCGTAAGGAACAGCAGGGTGATGATGACTACTAAGGAGGCGGCTATGGAAGACACTTGTGTCTTCGCACCGGTACTGTCGTTGGCTGCCGTGCCCGATGTTCCCCCTCCGACCTGCATTCCGTGGAAGATCGCCGAAACCGCATTGGCAACTCCAAGCGCACGAAGTTCCTGGTTTGCGTCGACGTTATAACCGTTCTTGAGGGCGAAGGTGCGCGCAGCGCCAATCGATTCGGCAAACAGCACCATCACCAGTCCTACCGCCGCCGGCGCCGCTTGTAGCCAGTCGCTCCACGTAAGCGTGGGAAAATCGGGGCGGGGAAGCCCCGCGGGAATGGCGCCGACAATTTCCACACCGTGTGAATGCAGACCGAGCGCGCGAGAAACCGCGATCCCGCCCACCAGCACCAGTAATGCGCCTGGTATGCGCGGCAAATACATGCCCACGATAAACATTATTGCCAACGCGGTAGCGCCTGTCATGACGGTCCACGGGTTTGCATCCACGACGTGAAAGATCGCGTGCCAGAGTTGCACATAAGCCTGACCGCTACCCTTTTCGATTCCCAGAAGCTTCGGCAACTGCTTGATGACGATATTCAGCGCCACGCCAAAGACGAAGCCTTTCAGGACCGGCTTGGAAATGAAGTCCGAGACAAAGCCGAGATTCAGCATCCCTGCCAGCAGGAACAGCCCGCCGAGCACCAGCGCAACTGCGGCGGCAAGGGCGCCATATTTCTGCGGGTCGGAGGCGGCGAGGGGGGCGACCGCGGCCGCCAGAATCGCAGATGAGGCAGATGTGGGCGAAACGGCGAGTTGTCTGCTCGATCCAAACAGCGCGTAAGCCAGCAAGCCGAATGCCGTGGCGTACAGCCCTGCCTGGGGCGGCAGTCCAGCGATTCCGGCGTAGCCCATTGCCTCCGGTATAAGCAGTCCGGCGAGGGCGACGCCTGCTATCACGTCAGTGCGCAGCAGACCGCGCTTGTACTGCGGCAACCACTCGGAGATAGGGAAGAGTTTCATCGCCTTTGGCGAATGACAGCAGCCGTACGCACGCAGTATAGGCGTATGGACCGTACGACACTGCAAAAACTCGTGCCGAAAGCCTGCGCAAACTAACTTAACAATCTGATTGTTTCATGGTGAGATTGAAGTCGATACAATCTTGCATTTCGTGGGGCATACCGGTTGGGGGTTTTCAATGAACTTTATCGCGTGTCTTCGTCTGCAGCGAACCGCCTACGCACTGATTTTTCTCATTGTGGCAGGGTCTGTGGGCACAGCAGAGCAACAGCCTTCCAGTTTTACCGCATCGCATAGCGGCAAAAACGAATTCGTCATCAAGAACGCGACTCTGCTTACGACAACGCACGGACGAATCGAAAGAGGGAGCGTGTACGTAAAAGACGGCAAGATCATGGCCTTCGGCACCACCGTCAATGCACCGGCCAACGTCACCGTCATCGACGGCGAAGGCAAGTACGTCACGCCCGGCATCATCGATCCGCACTCGCACATGGCGCTCGACAACGACGTCAACGAGGCCACAAATCCCGTTGTTCCTCAGATGCTGATGAAAGACGCCTTCGATTACAACGACAAGGCGATCTATCGCGCACTGGCCGGCGGGGTAACTTCATCTTTGCTCCTGCACGGCTCGGCCGACATGATCGGCGGCCAGGCCGTCGTCATCAAGAACAAGTACGGGCTCGATCGCGATCAGATGCTATTCCCCGGCGCGCCGCAGTCCATCAAGTTCGCCAGCGGCGAGAATCCAAAGCGCGTTTTCGGCGACAAGAAACAGTTGCCCTCCACCCGCATGGGCAACTTCGAGGTTATGCGCGAGGCCTTCACCCAGGCCAAGGACTACCAGCGCAAATGGGATGAATACAACGAGAAGGTCAAGCGCGGCGACAAGACCGCCTCAATTCCCAACAAGGACCTCAAGCTGGAAGCGCTGAACCAGGTGCTTCAAGGCAAGATGCTCGTCCAGATTCACTGCTACCGCGCCGACGAGTTCCTGACCGAGATCGCCATCGCCAACGAATTCGGCTACAAGATTCGCGCTTTTCATCATGCGCTCGAGGCTTACAAGGTTCCCGAAGCCATTGCGCAGAACAACATTGCTATCGCTACCTTTGCCGACTGGTGGGGCTACAAGTACGAAGCCTGGGATGCTATTCCATGGAATGCCGACATGGCGATGAAAGCCGGAGTAAGGGTAGCGATCAAGAGCGACAGCGACGACTACATCCGGCGACTGAATCAGGAGGCCGCCAAGACCATGCGATACGGCGCGGCCACCGAAGATCAGGCCATGCAGATGCTGACGCTCAACCCCGCTTGGATCATGGGCGTAGATGGCAAGACCGGCTCGATTGACGTCGGTAAGGATGCGGACCTCGTGCTGTGGACTGGCTATCCGCTGTCCACCTACGGTGTTCCGGAAAAGGTCTGGATCGATGGCGATGTGTACTTCGATCGCAGCCTGCCCGGCTTGGGAATTCCGCAGTTTCAGGAGGGACAGTGATGAGAAAAACCGCTCTTCGCTTGTCGCTTGTCGTCACGCTGCTCCTCGGTGCTGCGGTCGCACAGCAGAAGACCGCCAGCTCGGCGAAAGCCGCCACCACTTCGAGTGCGGCTCCGGCCTTTGATCCCAACCGTCCCATCGTGATCACCGGAGCCAAGCTGCTGACCATCACCCAGGGCACGATCGAGAATGGTGTACTGGTGATCGAGAAGGGGAAGATTACTGCAGTTGGAGCCGTGGGCTCGGTGAGGGCCCCTGCGAATGGCCAAGTGCTCGATGCCAAGGGCATGACCGTCTATCCCGGCCTGATTGATTCCGAGACTCACCTCGGACTTACGGAAATCAGCGCCGAGCGCATGACCAATGACCTGGTCGAGCCCAGCGACGAGATCATGCCGAACATGCACGTCGCCGATGCGTTTCATGCCGAGTCCCAACTCATTCCAGTGGCACGGTACAACGGGATTACTAATGCAATCGTCGCTCCCGAAAGCCGAGACACACTCCCCGGTCAGGATTCCTTCATTCAGCTCGCCGGAGCCGACGCAACCCAGATGCTGCTGATCCGCGACATTGCCATGCCGCTGAACTTCACCGGAAGCCAGCGCCGTAACGAATCGTTCGCAACCGCTTCGTATCCGCAGACCCGCATGGGCATGGCCGCCCAAATGCGCCAGGCGTTTACAGATGCTCAGACCTACGTCGTGAAGTGGGACGAATACAACAAGAAGAAAGCCAACGCCAAGCCCGGGGAGTCCGGACCCAACGCACCGCAGCATGATCTGAAGCTCGAAGCGTTGCTCCCGTACCTCGAAGGCAAGAAGCCGGTAATCATCAAGGCTGAGGAGCCAAGCGATGTCGAGACCGCTTATGCCCTCGCACAGGAATTCAAGCTGAAGGTCATCCTGAATGGACTCACCCACTCGCAATCGATCTACGACAAAATTGCCTCATGGAAGGCTCCGGTAATTTTGGGCTCTATCTACGACGCACCCAAATCCTGGGAACGTTATGACACGGTGTACAAGATGCCGGCCGAGTTGTCGAAGCGTGGCGTGAAAATCGCCTTTGCCTCATTCGAAGCTCACCAGGTACGAAACCTGCCGTACGCCGCTGGCTTCGCGGTCGCCTTCGGTCTACCGTATGACGAGGCCATGAAAGCTCTCACCCTTTATCCTGCCCAGATCTGGGGGGTTGATGACCAACTTGGCTCGCTTGATGTTGGAAAAACTGCAAACCTTGTGGTGGCCAACGGCGATCCATTGGACGTGAAGACCGATGTAAAGTACGTGTTCATCCAGGGACGTTCGATGCCGATGGTCAACCGTCAAACCGAGCTACGCGACCGATATTCGAACCGGTAACACAGGTTTGGCCTTGTGTTTTGAGCCGCATCCAACGCGTTGACCGCCGCAAACTCCAGCGGTTAGGATGGGGACGGGTGTCATAATCTTGAATTTTGGGACTCGTGCCGCTTGCACGATTTCCGCGCGGAATTGTCTTCCTTTACAGGGATTCCCTTGAGTAATTAGACTTACCAGTTTGCGTTGCGCCGGGTGCGCGACAGGAGAACGAATTCATGGCAACAGTCGAAGAGCGGGTGAAGCAGATCATCGTGGAGCAGTTGGGCGTGGACGAAGCCGAAGTGACCCCAAAGGCTTCGTTTGTTGACGATCTCGGCGCTGACTCACTGGATACGGTTGAGCTGGTCATGGCGTTTGAAGAAGCCTTTGACGTCGAGATTCCCGACGAAGAAGCGGAGAAAATCCGCACCGTGCAGGATGCGATTTCTTACATTGAATCGCACGCCAAGGCAAAGTCGTAGGGGCTTGCGGAGTCTTCGCCGGCACGCACCCGGCAAAGCCGGAACAGCGATGACACAAAGGAGCCGACGTTCTCATGGCAACCGTTGAAGAACGGGTGAAACAGATTATTGTTGAGCAGTTGGGTGTGGATGAAGCCGAAGTCACACCAAATGCCTCATTCGTGGACGATCTCGGGGCCGATTCGCTGGATACGGTCGAACTCGTCATGGCCTTTGAAGAAGCCTTCGACATCGAAATTCCCGACGAGCAGGCGGAGAAGATTCGCACGGTGAAGGACGCGATCGATTACATCAACACCCACTCGAAAGGAAAATAGCTTGGCTCGTCGCGTTGTCGTTACGGGAGTCGGGCTGATTTGCGGGGTCGGCAACAACGCAGAAGAAGTCTGGCAGGCGCTGCTCGCTGGTAAGAGCGGCATTGAGCGCATTACCAGCTTCGACGTTTCCGCGTTCGCCTGCCAAATCGGTGCGGAGGTAAAGAACTTCGATCCTCTCCAGTACCTGGAGAAGAAGGAAGCGCGCAAGATGGGGCGCTTCATCCATCTCGCCATCGCTGCGGCCGACGAGGCGCTCCAATCCGCCAACTACAAGGTCGAGAACGAGCAGATGGCCGAACGCACGGGCGTAGACATCGGCTCGGGCATCGGTGGATTCGACATCATCGAGCGGGAGCACTCGAACCTCATCAACGGTGGTCCGCGCAAGATCTCACCCTTCTTCATTCCTTCGGCCATCGTCAACCTTGCCGCCGGCCAGGTCAGCATGCGCCACTGCGCCAAGGGACCAAACGAAGCCACCTGCACCGCCAGCGCGCACTCTATAGGCGACGCCGCTCGCATCATCAAATACGGCGATGCGGATGTCATGATCGCCGGCGGAACGGAAGCGGCCATTACACCGATGGGCGTGGGAGGATTTGCCGCCATGCGCGCACTTTCCACGCGAAACAATGATCCTCACCATGCCAGCCGTCCCTGGGACAAAAATCGCGACGGTTTCATCATCGGAGAAGGCGCGGGCATCCTTATCCTCGAAGAATTGGAGCACGCGAAGCAGCGTGGAGCAAAGATTCTCGCGGAAGTGATTGGCTATGGTATGAGCGCCGACGCATACCACATCACACAACCGGCCGAAGACGGCGACGGCGGATTCCGTGTCATGCGTAACGCTATGCTCGACGCCGCAATCAAACCGGAGCAGGTCGGATACGTGAATGCCCACGGCACATCAACGCCACTTGGAGATGAAATCGAAGCCACCGCGATCAAACGCGCTTTTGGCGAACACGCTTACGAGATGGTCATCAGCTCCACCAAGTCCATGACCGGCCATTTGCTCGGTGGAGCCGGTGGCCTAGAAGCTGGTATTACTGTCCTGGCGTTGCGCGACCAGATCGTGCCGCCGACCATGAACCTGGAAAATCCCGGCGAAGGCTGCGACCTTGACTTTGCACCGAATGCCGCACGCAAAGTCACGATGGACTATGCCATGTCGAACTCCTTCGGCTTCGGCGGCACCAACGGCTGTTTGGTGTTCCGGCGGTGGACGGAATAACTTGCCAGCAATACTCTTGCAAATAAGAAACGGCCCGTTTGGGCGGTTCCGAGGGTTTTCAGTTCACTATTCAAATGGGTGATTTGTCGAAAGCGAAGTGGTCGACATCGCATCTTCATAGCGTCTGCACAAATCGTATTTCCCCTCCCCAGAAGGGTTTCACCAGAATTTCCCCCAATGTCAACGTGGAGGTCATCAATTGATCGCCACGTACTAGCATGCCGGACCGCAGCTTTCGTACCTTGATTTAGGGACGAGATGTAGCCGCTACCTACCTTCTGGCGGCTCCCACAACTCGATACGGTTTCCTTCAGGATCGCTGATCCATCCGAATTTTCCGTAGTCGTACTCTTCAACTTTGGGATCCACAGCAACGCCTTCTTCGCGTAGAGTCTTCAGCAACTCAGCGAGGTTTTCGACACGGAAGTTCATCATGAACGGCGCCGGACTCGGATCGAAGTACCTGGTGTCATGCGGGAAGATCGACCAGGCGGTAAGCCCGGCTTTTTGTGGATCGTCTGCCTCACGCCAATGGAATGCCACACCTTCCCCGTGCGCCTCGCGCTGAATGCCGAGGTGTTTTTCGTACCATTCGTACATCGCGTTCGGGTCCTTCGCCTTGAAAAACAGACCACCTAGTCCGGTCACTCGCTTCATGATTCCTCCTTGCGGTCGAGGATTTTATAGCGCATCGTGCACGTCCTGTTTGTGACAGTTTTGTGAACTTGCGCTGGCGTTTCCGAAGGACTACCTTGGTGGCAAGAAGTGGGGTAGCGGTACCGTGTTTGGCTTGAGTTTCATTCTCATCGTCGCCGGGCTGATGTTCGGCGGCGCCACCGCTTTGATTGCATTTGTGGGGCTTCTCGGCGCCTGGTTTCATCGATCGTTGGGGGCGCCCTTACCCCTGCCGACGCTTAGACGCGCGTCGGAGCGCCGCCTGACCATGTGGGTCGGCCTGGCCGGCTTCCTGCTCTGGGCAAGCGTCTTCCTCATCAGCCTGCGAATCAGCCCATAGCGGAACCCAAAAATTCCAAGTTCTTATCTGCCTGCGGCCAACACTTCATCCGCTATCGCGGCAGCTTCCACTGCGGGAGCCACATCGTGCACGCGCGCGATATGCGCTCCGCTCAAGATACTGGCCACCATGGCGGCAAGCGAACCATATAACCGGTCGCAGGGCTCCGCCTCCTCGCCGCCTCGTCGCTTGTCGATACTGCGGCCGATAAACGATTTTCGCGAGGTGCCGGCCAGCACCGGAAACCCAAGCCGTTGTAGACCCTGGAGATTCGCCAGCAGCGAATAATTTTCCTCATTCCTCTTGCCGAAACCGAATCCGGGATCCAGCACCATGTTCTGGCGCGATATCCCGCTATCCAATGCAACTTGCACACGGCTTTCCAGGTCGCGGATTACCATCGCCGTCACGTCTGTTTCGACCGCCAGGTGTCTCCACTCAGATGGTCTGCCGCGCGTGTGCATGAGGATAACCCCGCAACACAAGCCTGCGCACACGCTCGCCATTCGCGCGTCCCAGAGCAACGCGCTGACGTCATTCACAATCTCGGCGCCTGCTTCGACAGCACGCTGTGCCACCCCAGACTTATAGGTATCAATTGACAGAATGCTCTCGGGTCTCTGTTTGCGAATGTTCTCCAGCACGGGCATCACGCGCCTCAGTTCTTCCTCTTCCGTAACAGCGGCGTCAGCGGTGCTTTCGTCCCCTCCCACAGTAGTCCCGGGACGAGTGGACTCCCCGCCGATATCAAGAATGTCGGCCCCTTCGTCCAGCAATCGCAATCCGTGTGCGATCGCGCGCTGCGGCTCAAGAAACTCCCCACCATCCGAGAAAGAGTCTGGCGTCACATTGAGTACCCCCATGATCAGCGTGCGGGTGCCGAGATCGAGCGCGCGATTGCGAAGCTGCCACCGGAATTGCGGACGCATGCTGCGATTGTACTTCCCGTATCGTATGCACAAAGCAGAGTGGCTCCGAGCGGGGTGTTACTACCGATGCTAGAATTGCGTTGGGTTGCTCTGATGTGCCGCCTACGCCAAATCGTTCCCGTTACCCTGCTGCTTCTTCT
>Ga0310910_10002093_pt1 | contig 11165 bp, 8 predicted proteins | sample GREbulkMGHF172_FD_203448 | JGI IMG/M metagenome (GOLD analysis project Ga0310910, IMG submission 203448) | Lab enrichment of tropical soil microbial communities from Luquillo Experimental Forest, Puerto Rico - GRE.bulkMG.HF172 | ecosystem: Environmental > Terrestrial > Soil > Tropical forest >... | reverse complement strand
AGGTGCAACAAGTCACTTGGGACTGATCAAACGTAACTGGATTTTGATTCTCGTGATCCTGGTGGCGGCCGGCTTGTTTGTCGCATTCCGGCTGAACCAGAAACCGGAGGCAGAGTACTTTACTGCCAGGGTCGAACAGGGCGACATCAGGCAGGTCATCGAGGCAACGGGGACCATCAATCCGGTCACGTTGGTCCAGGTGGGTTCGCAAGTTTCTGGAATGATCTCGAAGCTGTACGTCGATTTCAACTCCAAGGTCTCGCAGGGTCAAGTGATTGCGGAGATCGATCCCAAACTATTTCAAGGAGCCGTCCAGCAAGCGCAAGCGGACCTGCAAAATGCGCAGGCGACGTTGGCTGCGGCCAAGGCAAACCTTGCCAAAGACGAAGCCACGCTCAAGCAAAACAAGCTCGATTACGAACGGGCTAAGAGCCTGGTGCCTCCGGGCGTGATGAGCCAGCAGCAGCTCGATCAAGCCAAGGCGACCTATGACGCGATCTCGGCGCAGGTAGGTTCGGACCGAGCAGGCATTCAGCAGGCCGAGGCACAAGTGGCGCAGAAGACGGCTAGTCTCAAGGTGGCGCAAACAAATCTCGATTACACCATCATTCGCGCACCAACCAACGGCACGGTCGTGAACCGAAACATCGACATTGGCCAGACGGTGGCCGCATCTCTGCAGGCGCCTACGCTTTTCACCATCGCGCAGGACCTGACGAAGATGTATGTATACGCCAAAACTGACGAAGGCGACGTTGGACAGATTCGCCGCGGGCACAATGCCGACTTTCAGGTGGATGCCTTTCCGAAAGAGATGTTTCACGGGACCGTCAGCCAGGTACGCATGAACGCAACAACGGTGCAGAACGTCGTCACCTACGACACCATCGTGGAGTTCAAGAATCCCGACATGAAGCTGTTTCCGGGAATGACGGCGTATGTATCGATCCCCGTGGCTTCCGTCAGCGATGTGGTGAAGATTCCCAACGCCGCGCTGCGATACAAGCCCGATCTGCCGGCGGAAAAAGTGCGGGAGCTTTACAGCAAGTACGGGATTACAGCCCCGCAGAACCAGCAGGCTGCGCGCGCAGAAGCGCCGAGCCAGCAGCCGGGCGGGGGGACGCGTGAGCATCCGGCACCGGGTAGCAATGGAACGCCGGACACGGCGGTGGTATGGAAGCTGCTGCCTGATAAATCACTGCAGCCGGTACAAGTGCATATAGGGCTGACCGATCATACGTACACTGCCCTGACCGGTGGCGAGATCAAGCCGGGAGACGAACTGGTGACGGGCGCGACCACAGCGAAGGCGGCAGCGGCTCCGAGTATGGGCGGCGGGCAACGGCGCTAGAAGACAATGGCGACCACGAATGCCATAACGGATGGGATGCCTGCAGAGAGTCGTTCCATTGTGCCCGTCGTGAGCGTGCGCGAGGTGCGCAAGACGTATTCGCTGGGCGAAACGGAAGTCCATGCACTGGGCGGAATCATCACGGTGAACATTGGCGCGGGAGAGTTTGCGGCCATCATGGGGGCCAGCGGCACTCGACAGCTTTTGCAGCAAGTCGTTGTTCCTGCGGGTGATCTCGAGCGCCTTGTCGTAGAAGAAGTACTCGTAATAGGCGGCCTTCCCGTCAGCCGTTCATGTCCGGCATCAGCGGCTGTTGCTCGAACATGTAGGCAATCGCGAAGTCGGGACGGTATTCTTTGCCGGCAAGATCGGTCGAGAGGTTCTCAGCGCCGAGCGCGGCCGGGACAGTCGCGCAAACGACTTGCAATTCGAGCTGAAACAGCAATACCTGGCCAAGATAGCCAGCAGGCACGGTGACGATCTCGCCTGAAAAGCAGCAGTTGATCGGCGTCCGCATTGCCAAAATTGAACGCCAGCCGCTCTCGCGGACCGCCCGCACGACCGCGCAACTCGCTGCCGACGAAACGAAGATCGCTCACGTTCACGTGACTTGCTGGCCACCTTGGGATTGAGTTGTCACCGTTTGCTGGGGAGTCGTCTTCAGGTTCCCGGCGGCCTGCGCCTGTGCTCGCAATTGCTGGACGGCAGCCATCACATCGGATTGCTGGTTGTGATAAGCCTCTCCTAGCTGAGAAGTCCACGCCAGGTTCTGAGCCATATTGCTCAAGACCGAGGGAAACTGTGTTAGCGCTTTCACACTGGGGTCCCAGGACTGCTGATTCACTGCCTGCCCGAGTGCGTTGCCAGTGAGGTTCTTGTTCTGCTGCAACCAAGTATTGGCAGCAGCGACCTGATCAGGGAATGTTGCTGCGCTCAGAATCTGAGCAACCAGAGCATCCGGATACAACGCTATGGGTGACACCAGCGAGTCCAATTCTTGCTGGCTCATTGGCGCTCCCTGCCCTGTGTAGCTCGATGAGCCGCCTGCCGGCTGGTTCTGCGCTTCCAATCCTGGTGTCGTCACTATCACCAGTAGCAGACTGAGGGCCGATGCCATAAGTTGCTGATTGAATTTGGCGATCATTGCGCCTCCCCGTAATCCAATTTCAATTGTTCGTCGCGTTTTGTACTGCTCTTGCGTTCAGGGTGGCGACCACCGCGTGGGCCCTCTCTGATCTCGTTCTTGGCGGCCTAATCGCCACGCAACGACGTAGAAGATCGCCCGAACTCCCCTCCGACTCCACGTTCCCTTTGGCTAATTACTTCACTACAAGTGCGGGGCTGGTGGGAACTGTCATTTTTGACAGGTAGCGCCTCGGCTTCAGCTTGGCGCGCCCCGGAGTGTCTTCCGCGGAGAAAGAATCCATGCGCAGATGAGCACCGCCCCCGCGGAAACACCATAGCCAGTCAACGCAGTGGCACTCAGTCTCCCAGTCAATGCCGATCGTTATCTACGTGGGGCTTCTGCGGATGAGGTGCTGTGCCGACTCTTCATGGGAGCGACCGCCTCCAAACGGAAGACCTGCTCAATCCATTTCTGGCGCTTCCTAGGCGCCGACAACCCGAGCACGTGGATTCTACATCATTCGTGCGACTTAGGTGCGTTGCCTAGCAGGCGATACACCGTCGCCGTCTTGGTGCAGTTCAGGGCGATGTACTCCTCGGCCGAATACTGCAATGAGATGAAAAACGACTCGGCGCGGCGCAGCGCATCCTTGCTCAGCTTGTCGCGATCCTGAAACCGGAACTGGTAGGCGAATTCGCCGATGAGCGGGCGATGCTCACCGCGCGTGCGCCAGATGGCAACGTTGGCCTTACAGGTCAGACCATCGCCAAAGTCGAGCACGCCAATGTCCTGCAAAACCTCTTCGACGATGGTGTTGCTGACCAGGTGAATCTTCTCCCCGGGCGTCTTGCGGACCCTGGCGAGGACCGGCAACAAGTCGATCAACTGGTCCATGTTCTCCACATTTTCCTTACCCATGCCGATTGCGGAACGGTTGAACTGGACATTGTGCGAGAACAGCATGCGTACGCCGCCCAGCCGTTCCTTCAGTGGCATGGCCTGGACCTTGAACTTCACACGGTGGTCGCCGAGGATGTGCGGCCGGACGTCGGTTTCCGCGCACAACTGCAGGTCGGTATGGCGGAACTTGAAGACGACCTCGGGTTCGCCGATGGGGAAGCCGTCCTTGTAGGCGATGCGGCGCCGCAGAATGAAAGCGTTGTTGTAGAGGCGGAAGTCATCGGTGTCGACGAAGATGACTTCGCGAAGTTTCACCGGCTGGGAATCGAAACCGGCGACATTGTACTTCACGCCATGCTGCTTGGCCGGCTCCCTGAACACCTTGCCAAAATCGAAGAAACTCTCGCGCGAGTGGAACTTGTTGGGCCGCAGAATGAGCTTGCAGCAGACGTACTCGGGCGCATGGATGGGCATGCCATCAGCGTAGTTGCCCGGCTTGAGCTGGGGCACGCGACCCACCCAACTTTCGGTGACGGGCTGACGGGCCCTATTTAGGGCCGCGGCGTCTGTCACAACTGCAGCAGAGCTTTTCTTAGGTTTACTGGGTGCCAATGCTGTGGCGGTCGGCATATTTGCTCCTTCGCTCTAAGTCTCTTTCTTAAGTAACGGCAGTCTCTTTAGCAGATGCAGTTACGCGAGTGGGAAAAATCAACAGGTCCGCCCTGACCAAAGATCAACGAGGCGTGCTCCATTGAGCAACGGCACGTCCCCTCACTTGGGCATGAAGACGATTCCGCCCACGATGGCTCCCCCCAGCACGAGTAGTGCGGGATTTATTTTACGCCACAACATAATGAGCAGCACGCTCAATGCGATGCCACCGGTCGTCCAGCCGGTGACGGCTCCTTTGCCCATGCTGAGGGTTCCGGCCAACAACAAACCCACCGAAACGGAGGCTAGTCCATCCTGGATCGATTGGCGCCAAGGCCATTTCTCCAACTTTGCCCACAGTCGACCGATGATGAGCGCCAGCAGCGCGGTCGGTCCGAAGAAGGCAATCAGCACGACCACTGCGCCCAGGATTCCGCCTGCCCAGTCACCGATGGCAACAATCATCATCATGTTCGGCCCAGGTGCCAACTGTCCGACGCTATACAGATGGATGAGCTGGTGAAATTCGAGCCAGTGGTGCACTTTGACGGTGAGCTCTTCCATCTCCGGAAAAGCCGCCATGCCCCCGCCCACGGTCAGAATTGAGAGATAGGCGAACACCCGAATCAGTGCAGGAATCTGGTTCATTTCGTCGCACCCTCCTTCGCAGTCTGGCGCGGGTAATGGAAGAGGATTGCCGCCAGCCCGACGAAAACCAGGGTCTTAGGTACTCCCAGGTGAAGTCGATTCACGGCAAGTACGGTCACGAGCACAAAGACCAGATCAAAGCGATGCGCCAGCGACTTCTTGCCAAGCTGGATAACGGTTGCCAGAAGCAGCCCTGCAGCGGCGGCCGCTACTCCTTTCAGCAAGGCGGTCACGATGGCGTGATCGCCATGTATGCGATAGAAGATTCCTACCGCGAACATGATGGCGGCGCCGGGCAGGCAAACGCCGACGATTCCCGCTACCGCCCCCAGCCAGCCCTTCAACCGATCGCCCAGCAGGACCGCCATGTTGGTCGCGTTCAGGCCCGGCAGACTCTGACTGATGGAGAGCAGCTCGACAAATTCCTTATCATCTACCCAGTGGTTCTTGGTGATCAGGCCTTCGCGCAAGTAAGGTACAACTCCTCCGAAGCTGGTCGCTCCGATGATGAGGAACTGGAGGAAGATGTCGAAGACTGTAACCTTCGAACGCGCCGCCCTCACCACTTCCTTCTCACTACCGATTGTCGCCGGTGCGTCATTCATGGCATTGAACCCTGGCCTGTTACTTCACTACAAGTGAGGGCTGGTGGGAAACTGTCATTTTTGACAGGTAGCGATCTCTTGCTTTAGCTCGGCAGCTGGGAGTGGCTGCCCCGGACGAGAATCCAAACGCTGATAATCATCACCCACAGCGGAAACCCCACTGCCAGCAATCTGATATGAACCGCACTCAACAAGAGGACCAGCGCCAGCCCATAGCCGAGAATCGCTATCCAGCGGGGCACCACCCGGGTCTGGGTAAAGATCGTGGAGGTCGAGATCATGAATACTCCGGCCATCTTGGTCGCATAGACTGACGTGATACGAAACACCTCTTCCCGTGCCAAGTCGAATGAACCCGAACTCAGCAGGGCATCTGATCTTGTCGCTAAGAGCGTCAGCACAGCCTCCGCTACCGCACCGCTAACAAACATCATGGCAACGTAGAGCAGAGCGCTGCCCAGAAAGACCGTGGCAAAGAACCGGTCTTCCAAACTGCCTAAGCGATTACGGACGACACCCACGAACCACAGAAAGGCGATCCCGGAGAAGGGCCGTAGGCTCATGGCGAGTGTAAGCTCTTTGGAATGCCGGGAAATTATTCCCGCCTGTGCGCTGGCGACAGACGGTATATAGAACCAGACCAGAACTTCGCTCGTGATTAACAACACCGCAAAGACAATGCCCGCGACCGCAGCAGATCGCGGCGTTCGCATGGTTTGACGAATCAATTCCTGTTCGTCGGCCACCAGTCCCTCCGTGCACATTCCCAGTTAGCCAGCGCTCCCTCGGCTACGTCAATCCACAAGACCTTTATTAGGTGCGTTAGGTGCCGGTTCGGGCTTCGGCGGACAATCGCGCCGAATCGGCGACGTGAAGGTCTTCCTCGCGGCGCGCCATCGCCGCCGACCTATCGCCCCCATCGTTCGATACATACGTCAAGCGCGTGGGGGCCGCCAACCGTGTGCCGGATGCTTCGATGATCTCCACGATCTTCAAGATGACATCCTGGCGAATTCCGGTGAACTGTGCCCAATCACCGATTTTGATGTAGGCCCACAACTCCATGTTAAAAGCAGCACTCGAGACATCGGCCACACGAATCCTGGACCCGGATTCTACCCAGGGATGTTCGTCGAGCATGCGTTGCACGCCTACCAGCACAGCTCGTAACTGTTCTACTCGGGTTTCGATGCGCAGCGAGAAATTTTGACTGATCAGCAATTTGCTGCGCGCCTTCATGTTTTGGAACTGCATTTGTGCCAGCAGTGAGTTGGGAACGACGAGCAGGTTTTGGTCCAGTGTGCGCAGTCGGATTGACCGCAGCCCTATGTCTTCCACCGTTCCGAGTTTGCCGCCGATCTCACAGAAGTCGCCCGCGTGCACAACCTTATCCATCAGCAACGACACGCCGCCGATAATGTTCTCCAGCGTTTTTTGTGCACCCAGCGCAATCGCCAGGCCACCGATGCCAAGGCCCGCAAGAGTCGTCTTCACATTCACCCCTAACAGGGCCAACGCGGCGACAAAGGCCATGATCAGCAGCACGATGCGGTTGACGCGCTGCACCAGAACGAGGATGGACTCCCCGCCCCGGCCTGTGGTTCGTCTCCGGTTCACCGCATGTTCGAAGCCACGGTCCGCGAGCCTGCTTACCAGCCACGCCAGGCATCCCACCAGCAGGGCAGCCAGAAATCGGTAGTAATAGGTTCTGTACAAGAGAGGCAGATCCAACCGATAGACCAGGATGCCGTGAATCACGATCGCAAGAATGCACTTGAGCGGCAGTCCAAGATTCGTCTCCCAGATGGTCTTGATGGGGACCTTCCGCACAGTGCGCCAGATTCGCCTGGGCACACTCAGCAAAAAAGCCAGCAGCCAAGCAAAGGCTACTGAGATTGGTATGGAAAGGAGCCATCCCAACCATTGTGCCAGCGACATCCCAAGGAAATCTCGATTGGCCAGAGCCGCCGGCGTTATCCGTCCAACCAGGGTGGGCTTTTCGTTCTGAAGCTCCGCGTAGAGCTTCGGAATTTGGGCAACTGTTTCGCCCGATACCAGCCAGATTTTTCCGTACTTCGGGTCGTCAACCCGAGCCAGGATGATTTCCGTGGTCGTGCCGCTCAGCTTCACTGCTCCAGCACGTTCCTGCCCGGGCGGAAGACCCTCTTCAACCCTGCCTTCCGGTTCATCGCTCAGGGTCGCGATGCTGCCTTTGTACCTTGAATGCAACGCTTGAAATTCTCTGGCCAATTCCCGCGGCTCTACATCGAGGCCGGGAACTGGTTCCAGATAGCGAGAGATGCATGCGAAATCTTTCCGTTCTCCGCATATCAGCAAGCCCTCTACCGTGCTTCGCGGAGTCTCCCGCCGGAGCGGATCGACGGCTGCCGCAGGCTCAGCTTTGGGAGGCGCAGCCTTCGGAATCTGCGCAAGCGAGTACACAGGTAAGGCAGCAGATACAATGAGAGCCAGAGCGGTGACAAAGACGAAGTTCCCACTCGGCCACTTCCTTGGCGAGTGACCGTTCTCTGTTCGCAGAAGCATCTGATCCATCCCGCTGGCAGCTCGTCAACCTAATTACAAAATCCCATGCCAGTTTCTCGTTTTGCTTGCCCCTCGAAGAAGCAGGCAATACCCAAAGCAAGAATCAACGCCACAATCCCGAAGAGGTCAGGCTGGGACGGTATTGGGCTCTCTCAATGATTACCTTCCGCACCATGGCACAACCAAGTGCACCGTAGAAGGATCATGACCACCATCAGCATCACAGCCAACGCCAATACGGTGTATTTCTGGATCTTCGTGATGAGCCTTTCCTTTGGAAATGTCCGCTCGCTGCCTGCATCTACCGACCTAAGCGGTCTTCCCTGCAACTTGCTCGCGTGTCAATTCCGCCATGTACTTGTGCGCGCCTAGTAGTGTCATCTCCGGAGTGATTCGTGCGAACACATCGAGAAGACGCGCGATGGTTCCAGTCCACCCCGTCTGATGACTTGCTCCCAAGCCTGCGCCGTTGTCGCCGTGGAAGTACTCATAGAACAGGATGTAGTCCTTCCAGTACGGATCCTCCTGAAACTTCTTCGTGCCTCCATATACAGGCCGTTTCCCGTTCGCGTCGCGCAGAAACATGCTCGACAGCCGCCGGGCAATCTCTTTCGCCACTTCAAAAAGCGTCATGTATTTTCCCGAGCCGGTGGGACATTCGACTTTGAAGTCTGGGCCATAGAACGGATACATCTGCAGCAGCCCGCGAATGATCAGCCCGTTGACTGGCATCCAGACGGGTCCCCTCCAGTTCGAGTTGCCTCCGAACATTCCGGTGTTCGATTCCGCCGGCAGATAATCGACCCGGTACTCGCGTCCCTCAAGATAGAACACAAAGGGATGGTCACGGTGATACTTCGATAGCGACCGTATGCCGTAAGGACTGAAAAACTCGTTCTCATCGAGCATATAGCCCAGAATGCGACGCAGCTTCTCCTTATCGACCACCGACGCCAGCCTCCGTCCCTGGTACCCTCCGATCGCGAAGTCATCCGCCCTGATGAGTTTCTGAAACACCTCCGGGTGGCGCTTCCGGAACAACTCGAAAGATGCGGACATCTTGGGATACTTTTTGAAAATGCCCGCCTCGAATACCGTAGACGCACAAAGGGGCAGCAATCCTACCATCGAGCGGATCTTCAAACGCATCGAGTCCCCGTTCGGGAAATGCAGCAGATCGTAGAAGAATCCATCGCCGTCGTCCCACATCTCGTCCTCACCCCCGCCGATGTGGTCCATGGCATAGGTAATCCAGGCAAAATGCTCGAGAAAGCGAACGGCGAATTCCTCATACACAGAATCGTATTCCGTCAGTACGATCGCGATCTCTAGCATGCACAGGCAGTAGAACGCCATCCAGGCAGTGCCGTCGGCCTGATCCAGATGTCCGCCCGTGGGCAGCGGTGCGCTGCGGTCGAACACTCCGATGTTGTCGAGCCCCAAGAATCCGCCCGCGAACACATTCTTTCCTTCCGGATCCTTACGGTTGATCCACCAGTTGAAGTTCTGCATCAGCCCCTGGAACGAGCGCTCTAAGAACCGCAGGTCAGCGCGTCCCAACTCTGTCTCGATCCTGAACAGGAACAGGGTCGCCCAGGCGTGTACTGGCGGATTTACGTCGCTGAAGTTCCACTCGTATGCCGGAATCTGTCCGTTCGGATGGGCATATAAACTTCGCAGCATCAACAACAGCTGTTCCTTTGCGAAGTCAAAGTCCACCAGCGACAACGCAATGGTATGAAATCCCAGGTCCCATGCCGCGTACCACGGATACTCCCACTTGTCGGGCATGGAGATTACGTCGCTATTCAGCATGTGGAACCATTCCGCATTCCGGGATCTCCCCTTCTTCGATCCCAGGATCGGATGTGCATCATGTTCGAGCAGCCACTTGTCGAGGTCGAAATAGTAATACTGTTTCGACCACAGCATTCCGGCCAGCGCCTGTCGATGCACACGCTTTTCGTCTTCACTCAGATTGTTCGGCGTAATGCGATCGTAGAATTCATTCGCATCGGCCAGACGTTGGGCGAAAATCTGATCGAACTTCCCAAACGCATCCGCTGCCGACTTGGCACTCAACCGCAGGCGCACCACTTTGCTTCCTCCTGCCGGCACGTCAAGGACATAATGCGCAGCAGCTTTGGTGCCCGTCTTCGCGGGATTCACCGCATTCGCATTTCCATGAACCACACAGTCATGGAAAGCATCCTTCACATGAGGCGTCGGATTATCGTGCCCCCACAGCCGTTTGACGTTCGTCTCGTTCTCGGTGAACAGCAGCTCCGGCGCATCCTCGCATTGCAGCGTGTACTCGCCGAGTTTTGAATGCGTGGCGACAATCGCTCCCTTGTTCGCCCACAAGGATGGCTTCGGTCCGCCATCTCCATCCGACCACGTATTCCGGAACCACAACGTCGGAAGCACATGCAACCTGGCCGACTGCGGTCCTCGATTGTGCACGGAGATCTTGACCAGGACATCTTCCGGATCGGCCTTGGCATACTCCACGAATACGTCGAAATATTTGTCCTCATCGAAGATGCCGGTGTCGAGCAACTCGTACTCAAACTCGTCGCGCGAGCGGTTCCGGTTGGTTTGCACCAGATCGTTGTACGGATACTCTCCCTGCGGATACTTGTACAGATATTTCATGTACGAGTGCGTCGGCGTGCTGTCGATGTAGAAGTAATATTCTTTGACGTCTTCGCCGTGATTGCTCTCGCTGTTGGTCAGCCCGAACAAGCGTTCCTTCAGGATGGGATCGCGTCCATTCCATAGCGCCAGCGCAAAGCAGAGTTGCTGTTGGTCATCCGAGATGCCCGCCAACCCGTCTTCGCCCCAGCGATACGCGCGCGCGCGCGACTGATCGTGTGAGAAGTAGTCCCAGGCGTTTCCATCTTCGCTGTAGTCCTCGCGGACGGTGCCCCACTGCCGTTCGCTGAGATACGGACCCCACTTCTTCCAAGGCACTCCTTCTTCGCGAGCAATGTTCAGCCGTTTCTGCTCTTCAACTTGCACATATTCAAGCGGTGTTTGACCTGACAGTTTCATAGCGCTCTCCTTCATAACCTTGATTTCGATCCAGTGGCGGCTGTAACAGACTTTTCCGTTTCTTTGCGCAGGAAATAAGCGTATGCCCCAACGGTGAGAAAGTTGATGAACACTGCAATCATATTCCAGATAATCACCGGCCGCGAAGCGATGAGCAAGCGTAATAGACCCATAGGATCTGAAACGCTCCCATGATCGCGCCCATCCGCGGATTCATGCCCTCGCTCGATTTCCGTCTCATCATGGCCAGAAAATCAGGAAATGCTGCGAAGGTCGTCCCAAAACC
>Ga0310910_10002092_pt1 | contig 11166 bp, 8 predicted proteins | sample GREbulkMGHF172_FD_203448 | JGI IMG/M metagenome (GOLD analysis project Ga0310910, IMG submission 203448) | Lab enrichment of tropical soil microbial communities from Luquillo Experimental Forest, Puerto Rico - GRE.bulkMG.HF172 | ecosystem: Environmental > Terrestrial > Soil > Tropical forest >... | reverse complement strand
CGGATGGGCCACCAGAACCAGCGTCCCAGCAGCGCGGCGATGGACGGCGTCATGAACGCGCGCACGACCAGCGTGTCGAACAGCAGACCCAGGCCGATGGTGGTGCCTATCTGCCCGATGATCCGCACGTCGCTGACGGCCATGGACGCCATCGTGAACGCGAACACCAGCCCCGCGTTCGTCACCACCTTGCCGGTCCCGCCCATCGAACGGATGATGCCCGTGTTCAGGCCGGCATGAATTTCTTGTTTGAACCGCGAGACCAGGAGCAGGTTGTAGTCGGATCCCACCGCCAACAGAATGATGACGGACATCGCGAGCACCAGCCAGTGCAATTCGATGCCGAGAATGTGCTGCCAGAACAGCACCGACAGCCCAAAGGAAGCGCCCAGTGAAATCGCCACAGTGCCGACGATGACCGCGGCGGCAACGAGGGCCCGGGTCAGGATCAACATGATGATGAAAATGAGGCAGAGCGAGGAGATTCCGGCGATCATCAGATCCCATTTGGCGCCCTCGGAGATGTCCTTGAACACGGCCCCCGTGCCGGCCAGGTAGAACTTCGCGTCCTCCAATGGGGTTCCCTTGGTCGACTCCTCGGCCGCGATGCGTATCTTGTCGATGCTCGCAATCCCGTCGGCCGACGCCGGATCTCCCCGATGCAGAATGATGAAGCGTGCCGCGTGCCCATCCGCCGACAGGAAGGTCTTCATGGCGCGTTTGAAGTCCGCGTTTTTGAAGACCTCCGGCGGCAGATAGAACGAATCGTCGTTCTTGGCGGCGTCGAAAGCGTGACCCATCGCCGTAGCGTTGTCACTCATTTCGTCCATCTCGTTGAAGATTCCCGACATGGTGCTGTGCATGGTCAGCATCATGGTTCGCATGTTGACCATGGTCTCGATCATCGGCGGGAACTGGGCGATCATCTGCGGCATCAGCACATCGAGATCCTTGATGTCACCGACCAAGTCTTTGAGTTTGTCGGTGATCTGGTCCACGCCGTCGAGTCCGTCGAATATCGATCGAATCGACCAGCAGATCGGAATGTCGAAACAGTGTTTCTCCCAATAGAAATAACTACGGGCCGGGCGCCAGAAGTCCTCGAAGTCCGCGATGCGATCGCGTAGGTCGTTGGTGATTTGCTGCATCTCCACGGTGTCGCCGACCATGCGGTGGGTGGTGGCGACGAGCTGCGTCATCAGGTCGTACATCCGCTGCATGGTGGCGATCGTCTTGGACATCTCGTCGGCCTGCTTGAGCATGTCGTTCATCCGGTCACGCTGATATTTCATGTTCTGCAGCTGACCGGCGTTTTGCATGCTGAGCTGGAACGGTATGGAGGTGTGGTCCATCGGCGTTCCGTCCGGCCGGGTGATCGCCTGGACGCGGGAGATTCCGGGGACCCGGAAGATGCCCTTGGCCAGCTTGTCCAAGACCAAGAAGTCCGCCGGGTTTCGCAGGTCGTGGTCCGCCTCGATCATCAAGATCTCCGGCTTCATCCGGGCCTGGGAAAAGTGGCGATCCGCGGCCATAAGGCCCGCATTGGCGGGGATGAAGCCGGGCAGATACTCCCGGTCGTTGTAGTTGGCCTTGTACCCGGGCAGGGTGAGCAGGCCGACGAGGGCGATGGCGCATGTGACGGCGAGGATGGGCAGCGGCCAGCGAACCACCGCGGTACCAACGCGCCGCCAGCCACGAACCTTGAGCAGCCGCTTGGGGTCGAACACGCCGAAACGGCTGCCGACGGTCAAAACCGCGGGGCCCAATGTGAGCGCGACAGCCACCGCGACCAGCATCCCCACCGCGCACGGGATGCCCATAGTCTGGAAATACGGCATCCGCGCGAAGCCGAGGCAAAACGTCGCCCCGGCGATCGTCAAACCGGAGCCCAGGATGACGTGTGCCGTCCCCCGGTACATGGTGTAGAAGGCCGTTTCCCTGTCTTCGCCGGCCTGGCGGGCTTCCTGGTAGCGACCGATGATGAATATCCCGTAGTCCGTACCCGCCGCGATCGCCAGCGACGTGAGCAGGCTGACCGCGAAGGTGGTGAGTCCGAGGGCTCCCAGATGCCCCAAAAAAGCGACCGCTCCCCGCGCCACGGTTAATTCGAAACCGACCGTGACCAGCAGCAGGATCACGGTGATGATCGAACGGTAGACGAATAGCAACATGATCAGGATCACGCCGATCGTCGTCGCGGTGATCCGGAGCATGGATCTGTCGCCACTGTGGTGCAGATCGGCGGCGAACGCCGCCGCGCCGGTGATGTAGACCTTGATCCCGGGCGGTGGCGGCACGCTGTCGACGATCTTGTGGACGGCTTGCACGGATTCGTTGGCCAGCAACTCGCCTTGATTACCGGCGAGGTTCACCTGGACGGTCGTGGCCTTGCCGTCGTTGCTTTGCGCGCCCGCCGCGGTGAGCGGATCACCCCAGAAGTCCTGGATGGCCAGCACGTGGGCCTTGTCCTCGCGCAACCTGCGGATCATGGTGTCGTAGAACCGGTGGGCGTCGTCGCCGAGGGGCTGGTTACCCTCCAACACGATCATCGCGGAACTGTCGGTTCCTCCTTCGTTGAAGGCGTGGCCGATGCGTTTCATCGCCACGAACGATGGTGCGTCGGTAGGGCTCAGCGACACCGACCGCTTCTGCCCGACCACTTCCAGGGATGGCACGAACAGGCTGAGGATGACGGCAATCGCCACCCAGAACAGGATGATGGGCACCGCGAAGGTGTGGAGCATCCTTGCCGGGAATGGCCGTTCGGCGTTGGCGGGGGCGGCGTTGGCGAATTGGGTACTCACGCGGACTTCACCAAGCAGAAGGTAAAGGCGTTGACCTCGTTGGAGATTCTCTCGGCCTTGACCACATCGTCCACCAGGATGCGGCAGCCGATGCTATCGCTGTTGCCTTGTGCCACAAGGCTTCCCATCACGGCGGGCTTGTCGGTGGTGATGTGCAGCGACCATGGCAGGGGTGCTGCGTCGGCGCGTTTCGGGTCGCCGTTGACGTCGAAATAGCCGATGTCGGCGACCGTTCCGGGCGGGCCGAAGACCTCGTAAACAATCCGTTTGGGGTTGAACGGCTTGGAGCTTTCCAGGTTGCTGTCGGCATACGACGCCCGCTTTTCGGAGCCGAAGTAGCCGTGGACTCGGTACACGACGAATCCGCCGATCACCAGCACCGCCAAGATGGTCAGCGGAATCCAAGTTCGCGACAGCACCTTGAAAATTGGAGTCCCTTTCACCGGTTGGCACTTTCGCGGATCGCCGCGCTGCGGCCCGTCCGCCCGGTAGATCCAGGTGGGAGCGCAGCCAAGGCTTACCTAAGTAGATCACGGCTGGGTCCACCACTTAGGCCGGGATCGTTGACTCCTTCCCCGGGCGCACTGGAGTGTAACGCATATCACGTGCGTAACAAGGAGTATCGGCCCTGCTCCGCGCCCACAAATCACGCGATGTGCGTTATACAAATCACACGATGTGCGTTATCCTCTGCCGATGGCGCAACTTGCCTTCCAGCGCGCCCGCACGGAAGAGAACAAGCGCCAACGTGCGGCGGCACTCGTCGAGGCCGCACGTTCGCTGGCGCTCGAGACCGGCGTCGCGTCGGTTACCTTGACCGCCGTCGCCAGCCGCGCCGGGATTCACTATTCCGCGGTGCGTCGCTACTTCACCTCGCACAAAGAGGTCCTGCTGCACCTCGCGGCGGAAGGGTGGCAGCGCTGGTCGAACACCGTGTGCGCGCAACTGGGCGAGCCGGGCGCGATGTCGCCGTCGCAGGTGGCCGAGACGCTGGCCAACGGGCTGGCCGCCGACCCGCTGTTTTGTGACCTGCTGGCCAATCTTCACCTGCACCTCGAACACGAGGTCCACATCGACAGGGTCGTCGAGATCAGGCGGAACATTGCCGCCGCCGCGACCGCGCTCGCCGACGCGATCGAGCGGGCGCTGCCCGCCGTCGGCCGGGCGGGCGCCTTTGACATCCTGATCGCCGCCTACTCCCTGGCCGCCGCTTTCTGGCACATCGCCAACCCGCCGGAGCGGCTCACCGACGCGTATGCCGAGGAACCCGAGGCGCTTCCGCCCGAGTGGAACATCGAATTCGCGCCCGCCCTCACCCGAGTGCTGACCGCGACATGCGTCGGTCTGGTTCCCGAATCCCCATCCAAAGACAAGGAGGCATAAGGGCCATGGCTTGGCGAACCCGCGCGGCCGAAAACCATGCCGACCTTGGCGAGCGCGCGGGACCGGACCTCAGCGCGTCGACCCAACCGACGGAATGGCAACGGCCGTCCGGGGTTTCGCCGGATGCCACGTCGCGGCGCGGACGGTCGGCGGGTGGTGGTCGGCTGCCGAAGATTCCGGTTGCCGCTGCGGCGAAGAAAATGTGGATCGTACTGGTCATCCTGGTGGTGGTCGCGGTGGCGGGATTCTGCGTCTACCGGCTTCGCGGCATCTTCGGCGTCCACGACACTCGCCCGATCACCAGCGGCATGGCCGACGACATCAAGCCGTTCAATCCCAAGCACGTGGTCTATGAGGTCTACGGACCTCCCGGGACGACGGCGAACATCAACTACCTCGACATCAATGCTCAGCCTCAGAAGGTAAGCAATGTTCCACTGCCCTGGACGCTCTCGGTCATCACGACGCTTCCCTCGGTGAGCGTCAACGTTGTCGCGCAGGGCGACAGTGACCAGATCGGCTGCCGCATCGTCGTCAACGACGTCGTCAAGGACGAAAGGTCCACCACCGGAGAGCGTGCGCAAACCTTCTGCATAGTGAAGTCCGCATGACCGACAACCGGGCCGCAGGGCTGCCGCACATGCCGGTTTTCGCGCGCACGGTGCACAAGTTCGCGCCGCTGATCGTCCTGGCCTGGATAGGACTTGTCGTCGTCCTCAGTATTTTCGTCCCCTCCCTGGACATAGTCGCAAAACAACACACCGTGTCGATGAGCCCGAAAGAGGCGGCGTCGGTGCAGGCGATGAAGCGCGTCGGCCAGGTGTTCCACGAATTCGACACCGACAGCGCAATCATGATCGTCCTGGAGGGCGACAAGTCGCTCGGCGACGACGCACACCGTTTCTATGACCAGCTGATCCAGAAGCTCGAGGCGGACAAGAAGCACGTCGAGCACGTCCAGGACTTCTGGGGAGATCCGCTAACGGCGGCCGGTTCGCAAAGCTCGGACGGCAAGGCGGCCTACGTGCAGGTCTATCTGGTCGGTAACCAGGGCGAGAGCAAGGCGAACGAGTCTGTCCGGGCGGTTCGCCAAATCGTGGACAGTGTGGTTCCGCCACCAGGGGTCAAGGCCTACGTAACCGGCGCGGCGGCACTTACGGCCGATCAGTCGGGAGCCGGTGAGAAGAGCATCAAAAGGGTCACGATCATCACCTTCATTGTGATCATCGTGATGCTGTTGTTTGTTTACCGCTCAATTGTCACCATGTTCATCACCCTGCTGATGGTGTTAATTGAGCTGTTTGCGGCCCGGCAAGTTGTCGCTTTCTTGGCTCATAACAACATCATTGGGCTGTCGATCTTCGCGGTTTTCCTGCTGGTGTTGTTGGCCATCGCAGCCGGCACGGACTATGCGATCTTTGTCCTCGGCAGATATCAAGAGGCGCGGTCGCTGGGTGAGGACCGCGAACAGGCCTTCTACACCATGTTCCACGGGACGGCGCACGTGGTTCTGGGTTCCGGCCTGACCATCGCCGGTGCGATGTATTGCCTCAGCTTTACCCGGCTGCCCTATTTCCAGACGCTCGGTGTGCCCTGCGCGGTTGGAATGCTCATCGCCGTCTTCGCCGCGCTCACCCTCGGCCCCGCCGTGTTGACGGTGGGCAGTCGCTTCGGTCTGTTCGACCCCAAACACAGGATGAGGACTCGGGGTTGGCGGCGGGTGGGCACCGCGATCGTGCGTTGGCCCGCGCCGATTCTGGCGGTTTCGGTCGCGATTGCGCTCATCGGGTTGCTCGCTCTGCCCGGGTACAAGGCGAATTACGACAATCGCAAGTATCTGCCGGCGTATACCAAGGCAAATATCGGATATGACGCAGCGGACCGGCACTTCTCCAACGCCCGGATGAATCCGGAATTGCTCTTGATCGAGACCGATCACGACATGCGCAATCCGGCGGGCATGCTGGTGTTGGACAGGATCGCCAGGGGCATTTTTCACATCCCCGGCGTCGCCCGGGTTCAGGCGATAACCAGGCCGCTCGGAAAGCCGATCGAGCACACCTCGATTCCCTTCCAGATCAGCATGCAGAACACGACACAGGTCGAGAACCAGCAGTACATGCATCAGCGCATGAACGACATGCTCAAGCAGGCCGACGCGATGCAGCAGTCCATCGACACGATGCAGCGCATGTACAACATCACGGCGCAGATGGCCGCCGTCACGCACCACATGGACGGCCTGACGCACGAAATGTTGGACGTGACGGCCGATTTGCGCGATCACATCGCCGATTTCGACGACTTCTTTCGTCCGCTCCGCAGCTTCTTCTACTGGGAGAAGCACTGCTTCGACATTCCAGCCTGCTGGGCAATAAGGTCCATCTTTGACGCGCTCGACGGCTTGGATCAGATCGTCGAAAAGTTCAAATACCTTACGGACGACCTATCCCAGCTGGACGCCTTGCTGCCGCAGATGCTGGCGCAGATGCCGCCGATGATCGCGACCATGACGACGATGAAGCAGATGATGCTGACGATGCACAGCTCGATGTCGTCGCTGTATGACCAGATGGACGTGATGAGCCAGAACTCGACCGCCATGGGCCAGGCTTTCGATGCGTCCCGAAACGACGACTCGTTCTACATACCGCCGGAGGTCTTCGACAACCCCGATTTCAAGCGGGGTCTGAAGATGTTCCTGTCGCCCGACGGGCACGCGGCCCGGTTCATCATCTCCCATGAAGGGGCTCCCGCGACCCCCGAAGGGATTTCGCACGTCGATCCGATCAAGAACGCGGCGAAGGAAGCGATCAAAGGAACCCCGCTGGAGGGCGCCAGGATCTCCCTTGCCGGCACCGCGGCGACCTATAAGGACATGCGCGACGGGTCCAAGTACGACCTGATGATCGCCGGCATATCCGCGGCCTGCCTCATTTTGATCATCATGCTGGTCATTACCCGAAGTCTGGTTGCCGCGATCACCATCGTGGGCACCGTGCTGCTTTCGTTGGGTGCCTCGTTCGGGCTTTCCGTGCTGATGTGGCAGGACATCATGCGCTTTGAATTGAACTGGATGGTGCTTGCGATGTCTGTCATCCTGCTGTTGGCGGTGGGATCCGACTACAACCTGCTGCTGGTTTCCCGTTTCAAAGAGGAAATCGGCGCCGGACTGAAGACCGGAATTATCCGGTCAATGGCCGGCACCGGCGCGGTGGTGACGTCTGCGGGTCTGGTGTTCGCCGCCACCATGGCGTCCTTCATCTTCGGTGATCTGAAGATCATGGGCCAGGTTGGTACCACCATCGGTCTGGGTCTGTTGTTCGACACGTTGATCGTGCGTTCTTTCATGATGCCGTCCGTCGCCGCGCTGATGGGGCGCTGGTTCTGGTGGCCGACACAGGTACGCACTCGTCCCGCCAGCCAGATGCTCCGGCCGTACGGACCTCGCTCGGCGGTTCGTGCCCTGATGCTGCCCCCGCAGGAGAACCCCCCGGACTCCGGGTCGGGGGCCACCGATCGCATCCCGGTGAGCACGCCGCACTACTGATCAGGCTTGGTGATCAGGCAAAGCTGCGCAACTGCACCATTTTTCGCATGATGTCGCTCAGCTTGTGCACCGGCGCTCCGCACGTCAGGCAGTAACCGCCCGGGCAACGGGCGATCCGGTCTACCTGCGCCAGGAGTTGAGCCTTGAGGCTGCGCATGCAGCCGATGCACAGGATGTCGACGATGTTCCCGGACGGGTCGAGGTTTGGCCGGTTGCATTCGTCGACGGCATGCCGGTATACGACGTGCGTCGCCCGGTTCTTGCAGCCGGATTCGGATTGGCAGGTGATCTCCTGCCAGTCGAGTGCGGCCAGCGCGTCCGGAATCGCCGACTGGGGGTCCACGGTGCTCATCGTGTCCTCGCTGCGGCGCGGCACCCCGGCACGAGCCGGCCTGTCCCATATCCAATGGCGGTGATGTGCATGTTCTGAGTCCTGGTTGAGTGGTGGTCACCGGGACTATGCGCCGAGTAACCAGCCACGCGGTATTGATTTGTTCCCCCCGTGGGGAAAAAAGCGATACCCGCCAAGCGCAGATCTTAAACTCGCCGCCGGACAAAGACCAGGGTCAATTCACAAGCGCTGCAAGACACGCGCTGACGCCACGCCGGGCCGGAGCCGGGCTAGAGCTAGGCCCAGTTCCACACCGACATGTCGCCGGGCGGGTACTGATTGCACGCGTCGGTCGACTTGGCCACGACGCCCTTGTTGTTGAAGAAGATCTTCATGTGATTGGGCCAGGCCAGCCACAGCGGATCGACCTGGGCCGCGTAGAAGTTCTCGGAATAGTTCCTGCGGTCAGCCGGCGACAGGGAGTAGAACCAGTGCGCCTTGTCGATCGTCGCCTGCTGAACGTTCGGGTGGTTGTTGAAGTCGATCATGTACCGCTGGTAGTACACCGGGCTGGTGTCCCGGGTGGCCGCCAGTATCTGCTCGGCGTCGCAGGTGGTCGCGATCATCCGGCGCGGAATCGGGAAGTCCTCCGTGGAATCGGCCTTGGCGGTCTTGGGGAAGGCCGCGGCGGCGAAGCCCAGGGTTAGTAGAAGAGCGATGAAAACAACGCCTGCACGCAGGCTGGAACTCAGCCGAGACATAGGTTTCACCGTAACACTATCTCCGGTCGGTGGCGAATTCATAGCCCATCTCACTATCCATCGCGATCAGGCACGATGACATGCGCGGGATCAGGCCGCAGCTCCGGCGGGGCCTGGCTGTAGTCGCGGAACGGACCGTCGCGCCGCTCGACCGCCGCGCGCACGCCCTGGGTCTGGGCGGTCGTGATGAAGTCGAGCGCTTCCGGGGTGTTGCGCATCAGGCCGTCAAGGATGCCGCCCAGCATCTGCGTGGACGCCAGGCCCATGTTTTCGTAGGCCTGATTGACGATCAGCTTCTGCGCCCGCAATTGCGATAACGGGATTCGCGCCAGTTCGGCGGCGATCTCGGCGACGCGGGCCTCCAAACGCTCGAACGGCACCGCCTCGTTGATCAGCTCGACTTCGGCGGCCTCGACCCCCGACAGCGGCCGGCCGGTCAACGAGTGCCACTTGGCCTTGGCCAGGCTCAACCGGTAGAGCCACATGCCGGTCAGATAGGCCCCCCACATCCGGCTGTACGGGGTGCCGATCACGGCGTCGTTGCTGGCGATGACGAGGTCGGCGCACAGCGCGTAGTCGCTGGCGCCGCCGACGCACCAGCCGTGCACTTGGGCGATCACGGGTTTGGAGGCCCGCCAGATGGCCATGAACTTCTGGGTCGGACCCGTCTCGCGGGCGGTCACCATCGCGAAATCCTTGCCGGGGTCCCATTGCCCGTCGGTCATCATGGCGTCGCCCCACTGCTGGAAGCCACCGCCGAAGTCGTAGCCCCCCGAGAAGGCGCGGCCGGCGCCGCGCAGCACGATGACTTTGATGTCTTGGTCGCGCTCAGCCAGCCCGATCGCCGCCTCGATCTCGTCGGGCATGGGCGGGACGATCGTGTTGAGCTGCTCCGGGCGGTTCAGCGTGATGGTGGCGACCGCGCCGGCGGTCGTGTAGAGCAATGTCTCGAAGTCGGGCTCGCCAGTTTTCATAGCCCAAGTGTCGGTTAGCGCTCCTCGTCGGGCGGGTCGGGCTGCCGGTTTTCCGGGCTGGACGCATAGATCCGGTCACCGATCTTCAGATAAGGCGTTGTCAGGTAGGCCGATCCCACGACGAGGGCGGTGAAGATCAACGTCGTCATGACGGCGTTCGGCCAGAGTTTGCCTGTCCCGAAGGCAAAAAAGACGATGCCGAGAGCCGAGGTTCCCCAGTAGAAGTACCGGCCCTTGCGGCGCTGGGCGATGAAGCGAAAACGTGCCTGCGCCCAACCGGCAATGATCAGGATCAGCCCGGCAACGGTTAAGCCGAGTTCGATGACGTCGACGATCTTCACGCTTGGCCTCCCAGCGTCCGCCATAGGAACGAATAACTCAGGGCCGCCTTGAACGCGGCCTGCTCGTTGTCGGCCGCGCCGGCGTGCCCGCCCTCGATGTTCTCGTACAACCAGACCTGATGGCCCGCATCCTGTAGCGCCGCGACCATCTTGCGGGCGTGGCCGGGGTGCACCCGATCGTCGCGCGTAGACGTGGTGAACAGCACCTGTGGGTAGCGGCGTGTCGCCGAAATGTTTTGGTAGGGGGAGTATTCGGAGATGAATTCCCAGTCGTCGGGGTTGTCCGGATCGCCGTACTCGGCAACCCACGAGGCCCCGGCCAGCAACAGGTGGTAACGCTTCATGTCCAGCAGCGGCACGTCGCAGACCAGCGCGCCGAACTTCTCGGGATACTTGGTGAGCATGATGCCCATCAGCAGCCCGCCATTGCTGCCGCCCTGGGCGCCCAGCTGCTCGACCGTGGTGATTCCGCGGTCCACCAAATCGGTTGCCACCGCGGCGAAGTCCTCAGCCACCTTGTGCCGGCCCTCGCGCATCGCCTGGGTGTGCCAGCCCGGCCCGTACTCCCCGCCACCGCGGATGTTGGCCATCGCATAGGTGCCCCCGCGAGCCAACCACAGTCGGCCCAGCACGCCGCCGTACCCGGGTGTCATGGATGATTCGAACCCGCCATAGCCACCCAGCAGCGTGGGGCCGGGCCCGGCGGCGTCTCGCGAGCCGACGACGAAGTACGGAATCGACGTGCCGTCCTTGGAGGGCACGAAAAACTGCTTCACATCGATGTTTTCAGCGTCAAAGAAGGCGGGAGCGGACTTGATCCGGTCCAGCCGCTCCGGACCCGTGCCGCGCAGCAGCTGCGAGGGCGCGTCGAATCCACTGGAATCGAGGAAGAACTCGTCGCCGGTGTCGTCGGCGGCGACGATCACGGTGTTGGTCGCGGCCGGGATCCCGGAGACCGGTTCCCGCTGCCAGGCGCCGGGTGTGACGATCTCGACCCGGCTGGCCACATCGGCCAGCGTGAC
>Ga0310910_10002091_pt1 | contig 11167 bp, 7 predicted proteins | sample GREbulkMGHF172_FD_203448 | JGI IMG/M metagenome (GOLD analysis project Ga0310910, IMG submission 203448) | Lab enrichment of tropical soil microbial communities from Luquillo Experimental Forest, Puerto Rico - GRE.bulkMG.HF172 | ecosystem: Environmental > Terrestrial > Soil > Tropical forest >... | reverse complement strand
ATTCATGTCGGGCGCCTATCGCGTTCCCAACATCGATCTCGACGTGTCCCTCCTTCTTAGCAACAAGACACCGGTCGGGACTTACCGCGGCCCGGGCCGCTTCGAGACCGACTTCTTCCGCGAACGGCTGTTCGACATGGTGGCACGCGATCTCGGCATCGATCGTGTCGCGTTTCGTCGCCGCAACCTCGTCGCTGCTGACGAAATGCCCTACGCGGTCGCAGCCATCGCGCCGTTTCCCAGCAAGGACGAGCTCGACAGCGGCGATTATCAGGCGACGCTCAGCCGCTGCCTCGCCGAGTTCGGCTGGGCGGAAAAGACCAAGCTCCAAGGCGGTTGCATCGACGACCGCTATCACGGGCTTGCGGCCTGCTGCTTCATCGAGGGCGGTGCCGCCGGGCCGAAGGAGAGCGCGCGGCTCGTTCTGGAAACCGACGGCACGTTGACGGTCTATATGGGCTCGTCCGGCGTCGGTCAGGGACTGGAGACGGCGTTCGCGCAGATCGCCGCCGACGCCATGGATATGCCAATGGGCCGCATCAACAACGTGTTCCACGGCTCGACCACCTATGTGAGCGACGGCTACGGCTCCTATCACTCGCGCTCGATCGTAATGGGCGGCTCGGCGGTGCTCGACGCGGCAACAAAGCTCAAGGCCGCGATGTGCGCAGAGGCGGCACGGCGGCTCAATTGCGGCGCCGCCGAAGTTTCTCTCGCCGACGGCCGCGCCACGGCGCCCGACGGCAAGTCGGTCTTATGGGCGGAGCTCGCGCCGCAGCCGTTGTCGGTCGAGGGCGCGTTCTCCAACCATAAGCACACCTGGGCCTATGGTGCGCATGCGGCCCACGTCGCAGTCGATGTGAAGACTGGAGCCGTGGAGTTGATCGATTACGTCGCCGTGGAGAATTGCGGCCGCATGATCAATCCGCTGACCCTGAAAGGCCAGCTGGTCGGAGCGGTGGTGCAGGGGCTTGGCGGCGCGTTTCTCGAGCACCTCGCCTACGATGAGAACGGCCAGCTGCTCACCGGCTCGCTCGCCGATTACCTCATCCCGACCGCGAGCGATTTTCCACGCATCCGCGGCTATGTGATGGAGTCGCATCCGTCACCGATCAATCCGCTCGGCGCCAAGGGCGCGGGCGAGGGCGGCATCATCCCGGTCGGCGGCGTGATCGCCAATGCCATCGCCGACGCGCTGTCGTCGTTCGGCGTCGAGCCGCGCGATCTGCCGCTGTCGCCGGCACGGATTTGGCAGCTCATCCGGGACGCGCGCAACAGCCGCGACTGACCTCGTTCGAAATCAGAAGTGCGCCGGCTCAAACCAGGCCGGGATGATCGGCATGCTCGAAGAGCCGCGCCCAAAAGCAATTGCCGTGGCAAGTCCACACCTGCCATTTGCCGGCCGTCGTCTCGACCGTGACGCGACAAGGATCGGCCCGTGCGCCTCGATATCCTTTCCGCAAAAGCAGCCGAATTTCACCTGCACCATGGCGATCCCTCCGTGCCGGCGTCGGCTTCATTGACGGCGTGCCGGCCGCGAGAATAGATTCGCAATCAATGCCAGGATCGATAGGAGCAAGGCAATGAGCGTCGCTCGCCATCCGCGCCCGAAGGAGCTTGAGGGCGTTCCGCTTGAAGAGATCATGAAACGCTATGTCGGCCGCTTCAGGGACAAGAAGCCGGATTGGGCTGCCTTCGAGGATGCCAAGATCGAGGGCTACAAACGCGCCCAGCACCGCTTCATCGGTGCCGGCGGCTCCGGCAAGCACGACGATCCGACCATCATCCCGCCGGGGAATTTCACGCTGTCGATCGTGTACGTGAATCCGGGCCAGGGCAATGCCGCGCACACCCACGAGGTCGAAGAGTGCTTCTTCGTCCTGCAGGGCATTCTCGACGTTTTCGTGGAGGACGAGACCAGCCGGCGAGTCACCACGCGGCTCGGCCCGTGGGAGTGCATCTGCTGCCCGGCCGGCGTCATCCACGGTTATCAGAACGAGTCGCTGGCGCCAGTCTATGTCCAGATCATGCTCGGCCGCGGCCGGCCCGATCCGATGGGCTACTCCGACAGCGAACTCTACAAGCGCCGCGACGCGCACTTGAAGGCGGTTTAGCCCTCAGCACGCGATCGTCTGGAACTTGGTCGAAAAGGAGTGCATGCGCTCGGCGCCGGTCGGCGTGATCCGCACCGTCTCAGCAAATACGCAGCCGGTCTCGCCGTTGCGCCAGGCCGGGTCGTAAAGATCGATATTGAAGGCGAACACCATGCCGGTGCGGAACTCGTCGCCGACGACCTTCAGCGCGTCGTGGTCGGCGCGAAGCGCGTGGAAGCGATAGCGCGGATATTCCAGCGAGGCGAGGCCGTGGCCGTGGATCCCCGTTTCGCAGATCGCGAGCTTGCGCTCCTCGATGGTCTGTTTCACCGCGGCCATGGCATCTGAGATCTTGCGGCCCGGCCCGAATTCCTTCAGGCCGCGCTCATAGGCGGCGACGCAGCCGTCATAGATCGCGCGCTGTTTTGCTTCCGGCTCGCCGAGGCAGAACGTGCGCTCGACGTGGGTGAAATAGCCGCCGATCTTCGGATGGATTTCGCAGATGATGACGTCGCCGCGTTCGAGCTTGCGCGTGGTCGGCACGCGAAACGGATGCGGATACGGATGGCGGTCGCAGGCCCACAGAAACAGCGTCGGCTCCTCGCCGCCGTGGGCGATCATCGTTTCCATCATGCGGCCGTAGACCTCGCATTCCTTGACGCCCGGCTGCGCGGTGTCGCGACACGCCGCCAGCATCAGGTCGCCGATCTCGGCTGCCTTGGCCAAGATGTCGAGCTCCTCGTCGCTCTTGATGGTCCGCACCTTCTCCAGCATGTCGTCCAGGGCGACGAGCGCGGCGCCAGGCAGCAGCTCTTGCAGCCGCACATAGACGCTGTGCGGCACCCAGCCGTCGGGATCGAGTGGGCCGGCGAGCCCGTCCATACCGATGCGGCCCTTGTCGAGCTTCAGCTCCGTGAGACGCGCGGCGACGCTGTCGGCCCAGGTGCCCTTGCGGGCGCGGATGTCGCCGACCCAATCTTGCGCGCTGCGCCAGCCGTCGAGGAACGTCGGCATGAGCACGAACGAGGTCGGCTCGCCTTCGCGCGGGAACACCAGCACGTTGAATTCGGCATTGCCGCCGATCGGGCAGAGATAGCGAGCATTGGCGATGCAGAAGTCCCACATCAGCGGCCAGCCCCACAGCACCAGGCAGTCGAGCCGGCGCGCGTCCATCTCCTTGCGCACGGCGGCCCAGCGCCGGTCGCGCTCACGGAACGAAAGACGAGGCAGTTCGAGGACATTGCGCATGGTTCGCCCCGCTATGCGGCCCGCAGCTTCAGCCGCTGCAGGCTTTCTAGATAATCGGCGATGCCGCGTTCGAGATCGTATTGCGGCCGGTAACGGAGCTCGTTCCGCGCGCGGGAAATGTCGTAGATGCCGCACATCGGGTAGGGCGAGCCGAGGAAGTTCAGCCCCGGCCCGATCTCGATGACGGCGTTCGGCAGATGCCGGCGCAGGATGGCGGCGAAGTCCTGCAGGGTGGATCCGACGCCGGTACCGATATTGAACACACGGCTGGTCAGGCTCTTCGCCGTCGCCGCAAGATAGATGCCGAGCGCAGAATCCTTGTTGTAGATGAAGTCGTCTTTCTCATCGCCGCCCTGGGCGAGGCGGAACGGCTCGCCGCGGGCCGGCTGCTCGACGATCTGGCTGGTCACGCCCATATTGCCGTGGCGCGCGGTCTTGCCCGGTCCGTAGGTGGTGGCGAAGCGCAGCACCACGACGTCGAGGCCTTGCGCACCCCAGTAGAGCGTTGCCTGCTCGCCCATCAGCTTTGCCGAATCGTAGATGCGCTTCGGTTCCTTGCGGTGATCCTCGTTGACGAGCTTATAGGTCGGCGCGCCATACTCGCCGAGCATCGGGCCATAGATGCCCTTGGCGCTGGTGTAGACCACGCGCTGGACATTGGCCTCCCGCGCCGCCTCCAGTACATTGACCGTGCCCATCACGTTGATCTCAACGCTCTCGGCCGGAAACTTCGCCGACAGCGCGCCGATATAGGCCGCCGTGTGCACGACATGGGTGATGCCGCGCGTCTTGATGACGTCGGCGAGGCGGCCGCGGTCGAGGATGGAGCCGAGCTCGATGTCGACCTTGTCGGCGATGTCGCTGATCAGGGATTGGTCGCGGTGGCGCGAATAGAGCACCGGCCGGTGGCTTTCGCGGACGAATTTGCGGCTCGCTTCGGCGCCGATGACGCCCATACCGCCGGTGATCAGGACCCGCATGGCCTCTCCTTCTAACCGTAAGTCGGCACGAACAGCTTCTCGATCGGAATGGGGTCCGCAATCAAACCCTGCTCGGCCATATAGGTGACCAGCGCCTCAAGGGTCGGCCGGTTCGGCTCGACGCCGTAGGGCCAGCAGTCGCCGCCGAACAGGTCGTCGATCTCGGCTACGTCGTCGGGCAGCCACGGCAGCATGTAACGCAGCGTCCCGGAATAGCGCATCTTTTCCAGCGCCCAGTCCTTGGCGGCGTTGAAGGCATTGTAGAGGCTCGTCGCCACGAACGGGTTCTTCTCGTAGACGTCGTTGCGGATGACGACGAGGTGCATGATCGGGAAGATCTTGGTACGCCGCACGTAGTCCATCTCCTTCGCCCGATAGTCGGGAATGAGCCGCACCACGTCGGGATGGCGGCCGAAGGCGCGCGGCATGGTGGAGCCGACGATGGCGTGGATTTCGCCCGACTCCAGCATGTCGCTGAGCGACTTGCCGCCCGTGTTGTTCTTGAGGTTGACCGGCTTAAGCATAGGCATGACCGAGGGGTTGCCGTAGCTGCCAGGCTCGTTGATGGCGCCCTGGATCCACTCGATCTTGGCGAGGTCGATGCCGAGGTCGTGCTGCATCAGGCCTCGGACGAAGATGGCAGCGGTCTGGGTATAGAGCGGCACGCCGACCTGCTTGCCGGCGAAGTCGGCCGGCGACCGGATGTGCTTCTTGTTGACGACAATGAAGCTGTGGCGGAACACCCGCGAGGCGAACACCGGCAGCGCCACGAACGGCAGCTTCTTGGCGGCGAAGCGGGTGATGTACTCGGAGCTCGACATTTCGCAGGCGTCGAACTCGAGCCGGTTGGACATGCGGTCGAAAATCTCCCTCGGATTGTCCATCACCAGGAAGTTGAGGTCGATGCCGTCGGGCTTAACATCGCCGGTATACAGGGCGAGCATGCGGTCGTAGAGGCCGCAGGCGAAGGAGATCGGCAGAGCGGACATTGGCATGCACCGTTGAGAGGATCGAGGCAGGACGCGCAGTATCACACAGGCGCCGGGCGCTCGTCATCTTGCGCCGCTGGCGCTCACCGCGGGTGCCTGTAGCGTGGCGCCGGCGCCGGTGCGGCAAAAATTTTTTAACGCCGCCGTCGAATTTTCTTGCAATGCCGGATCGATGAGACTATGTGCCGGTCGCCCAAATTCGCACGTGCCTGTGGCCGTGTGTCGATCGGTAGGCATCCGGACAAGAGGCCGGACAGTCGCCTGAGGTTCGAAGCTGGTCTTCAACCTCACTACGTGATCGGCAGCCGGAGGCGAAACCGGCGCACCCCGCGCTCAACGGGGGACGCGGCTTAAAGCAACGACGGAGCGGGCTTTTTTGGTCTCGTTGGCGGTCCAAACGTCAACACCGAAGAGGCTTGTCCATCTTGTCTTGCCGGCCGTGCGGAACGGGTCTCCCGCTCCAATCCAAGGCAGCATCTCGGCGAAAGCGCCGCGCCTCCACCGTGTCCCCAACGCACGGCTCGGCGCCAAGCGACTCCAGCCGCTGACGCCGGTCGTGCGCGCCAAAACGCGCATGCCCGAACTTCAACGCTGGGCCGAAAGGCCCCTTGAACCTTGATGAAAGGAGCGCGCCCATGACCGAGCGCATCCGCGAATTCCTGCGCCGCCGCCGCGAAGACGGGCTGGACGATGGTCCGTGCCTGGTCGTCGATCTCGACGTCGTGCGCGACAACTATGCCGGCTTTGCCAAGGCGCTGCCGGACAGCCGGGTGTTCTACGCCGTGAAGGCGAACCCGGCGCCGGAACTGCTCAAGCTGCTGGTCGGGCTTGGCTCCTGCTTCGACACCGCCTCGGTCGCGGAGATCGAGATGGTGCTCGCCGCCGGTGCCTCGCCCGAGCGCATCTCCTTCGGCAACACCATCAAGAAGGAGCGCGACGTCGCGCGCGCCTACGCGCTCGGCGTCCGGCTGTTCGCGGTCGACTGCAAGGCCGAGGTGGAGAAGATCGCTCGCGCCGCCCCCGGCGCGAAGGTGTTCTGCCGCTTCCTGTTCGGCTGTGCCGGCGCCGAATGGCCGCTGTCTCGCAAGTTCGGCTGCGATCCTGAGATGGCCGTCGACGTGCTCGAGCATGCACACAAACTGGGCCTCGAGGCGGTCGGCGTGTCGTTCCACGTCGGCTCGCAGCAGCGCCGCACCGCGGCCTGGGACGAAGCGTTGAAGTCGGCGTCGGCCATCTTCCGGGCCTGCGCCGAGCGCGGCATCTCGCTGTCGATGGTGAACCTCGGCGGCGGGTTCCCAACCAAGTACCTGCGCGACGTGCCGGCAGTGGAGGCCTATGGCCGCTCCATCTTCCGGGCGCTGCGCAAGCACTTCGGAAACGCTATCCCGGAGACGATCATTGAGCCAGGCCGCGGCATGGTCGGCAATGCCGGCATGATCGAGGCCGAAGTCGTGCTGGTCTCCAACAAGAGCGCGCACGACCACGTCCGCTGGGTCTATCTCGACATCGGCAAATTCGGCGGTCTCGCCGAGACCATGGGCGAGTCGATCCGCTACCCGATCAAGACGCTGCGCGACGGCGACGAGGTCGGACCGTGCGTGCTTGCCGGCCCGACTTGCGACTCAGCCGACGTCCTGTACGAGAAACGGCCCTACGAGCTGCCAATCAGCCTCGAGATCGGCGACAAGGTGCTGATCGAAGGCACCGGCGCCTATACCGCGACCTACGCAGCGGTTGCCTTCAACGGCTTCGCCCCGCTGCGGACCTTTCACATCTAGCGACGATGAGACCGCCAGCTTCGGCGCCCGCGCAAGCGGGCGCCGGGTGCGGCGGCTGAAAGGAGCGGATCCATGATCACCATTCGGGAAGAGAAGATCGTCGACGTCGCCGCCCGCGAGGCCTTGCTCGATGCGGCCTACGGCGCGAGCCGGTTCACCAAGGCCTCCGAGCGGCTACGCGAAGGCCGCCTGCCGGCCAACGGCTTGTCGCTGGTCGCGGTCGAGCGAGGCCGCATCGTCGGCACGGTGCGGCTTTGGGACGTCACCGCGGGGCCGGAGCGCCCGGCGCTGCTGCTCGGCCCGCTCGCAGTCGACCCGGCGTACCGCAATCGCGGCATCGGCTCGACGCTGGTGCGCCGCGTCATCGCGCGGACCCGTCTCGCCGGCCATCGCGCCATCGTGCTGGTGGGCGACGCGTCGTACTACGGCCGCTTCGGTTTCACGGCCGCCCCGACCGGAGAGCTGTGGATGCCCGGCCGCTTCGAGCGCGACCGGCTGCTGGCGCTCGAGCTTAAGTCCGGCGCGCTTACCGGCGCCCGTGGCTTGATCGCCGCCACCGGCGCCTTGGCGCCGAAGCCCGACCTTGCCGCGCTCGTGGCCATAGACCGGCGCACCCAGCGACCTCACGCCCGCCGCGCGCTGGCAGCCTAGCCAAGACGTCTGAAAATCGTGGACGCCGCGGCCAAACTCCGCGGCGTCTCTTCCACTTCTGCATTGTCGCAGCTATCACCGCCCGATTGCTGTTGGAGGCTTCCACTATGACGGAATGGCCCGTTCACGCCCGTATCACCGGCCCCATTGTCATGATCGGCTTCGGCTCGATCGGCAAAGGCACGCTGCCGTTGATCGAGCGGCATTTCCACTATGACAAATCCCGCTTCGTGGTCATCGATCCCGAGTACAAGGACCGCAAGATTTTGGACGACCGGGGCATCCGCTTCGTCCATCAGGCCGTCACCCGCGATAATTACCGCAAGCTGTTGGGCCCGCTGCTCACCGACGGCGACGGCCAGGGCTTTTGCGTCAACCTGTCGGTCGACACGTCTTCAGTGGACATTATGGAGTTTTGCCGCGAGATCGGCGCCTTCTACATCGACACCGTGGCCGAGCCCTGGGTGGGGTTTTATTTCGACACCAAGCTTGGTCCGGAAGCGCGCTCGAATTATGCGCTGCGCGAGGCCGTGCTGGCGGCGCGCCGCCGCAGGCCCGGCGGCACCACGGCGGTGTCCTGCTGCGGCGCCAATCCCGGTATGGTGTCGTGGTTCGTCAAGCAGGCGCTGCTCGACATCGCCAGCGACCTCAAGTTGAAGTTCAAGGAGCCGAAGACGCGCGAGGAATGGGGCAGGCTCGCCAAAAAAGTCGGCGTCAAAGGCATCCATATCGCCGAGCGTGACACCCAGCGCGCCAAGCTGCCGAAGCCGCTCGAGGTCTTCGTCAATACCTGGTCGATCGAAGGTTTTCTATCCGAAGGTATGCAGCCGGCCGAGCTCGGCTGGGGCACCCACGAGAAGCGGCTGCCGAGAAACGGCGCCAAGCACAAGTCCGGATGTCAGGCGGCGATCTATTTGCGGCAGCCCGGCGCCAACACCCGCGTGCGCTCGTGGACGCCGACCGCCAAGTCCCAATACGGCTTTCTGGTCACCCACAACGAGTCGATCTCGATCGCCGACTACTTCACGCTGCGCGCGGGCCGCAAGGTGGTCTACCGGCCGACCTGTCATTATGCGTATCATCCGTGCAACGACGCGGTGCTGTCGCTGCACGAGCTGTTCGGTCAGGCCGGCCAGCGGCAGCCGGCGATCCACATTCTGGACGAACACGAGATCGTCGACGGCATCGACGAGCTCGGCGTGCTGCTCTACGGCCACAAGAAGAACGCCTACTGGTATGGCTCGCAGCTTTCGATCGACGAGACGCGGGAGCTCGCGCCCTATCAGAATGCGACCGGCCTGCAGGTGACCTCGGCGGTGCTCGCCGGCATGGTGTGGGCGCTGGAGAACCCGAATGCCGGCATCGTTGAAGCCGACGAGATGGATTTCCGCCGCTGCCTCGAAGTGCAACGGCCCTATCTCGGGCCGGTGGTCGGCGTCTATACCGACTGGACGCCCATCACGGATCGTCCCGGCCTGTTCAAGGAAGATCTCGACAAGCGCGACCCCTGGCAGTTCAGCAACGTGCTGGTGGGCTGAAACAAGCTATCCGATCGCAATATTCAGATAGCCGTCGATTGCGGCGCGCTGGCCGGGATAAAGCACCGTGGTCGAGGTCTTTTCCTCGATCACTGCCGGGCCATCGATGGTCATTCCGGTTCTCAGCGCCGCGCGGTGGTAAACCGGTACTTCGATGGCAGCAGTCGGATTGAAATAGGCGGTGCGCGTTTCGTGCGGCGCCGGCGGCCGCGATGTTCCCGATACCGCGAACTCACTGAATCGCGGCTTGGGAATTGCGCCGACCGCGGTGACCTGGAAGTTGACGAACTCGACCGCCTCGCTCTCCGCCATGTGGCCGTAGCGACGCCGGTGCGCCTCATGAAAACGCTTGCCAAGCGATGCAAGATCGGCGTCGCTGTCGAGCGCTGTGACAGGAACGCTGACCTCGTACGATTGGCCGCGATAGCGCATTCCGGCGCTGCGCAGCGTTGAAAGCTGCGCGCGGACGAATTGCTCCTCCATTAAATCCACCAGCGCCGCTTGCTCCATGCGGGCGAAAATCTCTTCCAGTTCCGCCGGCTTTGCCGCATCGAGCCGCGTAATGCGGGTGAAGCTTCGGGTCTGGTGCACATCGGTCACCAGCATGCCGAAGGCTGAGAACGTGCCGGGATTGCGCGGAATAAGGACGCGGTCAATGCCCAGTTCGCCAATGATGCGGCCGGCGATGGTCGGCCCCATGCCGCCGAACGGCACCAGGGTAAATTCGCGCGGGTCAAAACCGCGCTCGATGGTGATGGTGCGCATCGCCATGGTGACGTTGGTGGCGAGCACGGTGAGGATGCCCCAGGCTGCCTCGACAGGCGTGAGGCCAAGCGGTTTTGCTACGCGCGACGCTACGGCCTCGTGAGCCTTTGCCGACGAGATCGGCATGGCGCCGTCGAGGAGCGCGCTCGGACTGAGGTGGCCGAGCACGACCAGCGCATCGGTCAGTGTCGGCTCGGTGCCGCGACGGCCGTAGCAGGCCGGGCCGGGATCGGCGCCGGCGCTTTGCGGCCCGACTTTCAGCACGCCGAAATCGACCGCGGCGATGCTGCCGCCGCCGGCGCCGATGGTCTCGATGTCCACGGTGTGGGTGCGCAGCGGATGGCGCGCCACGGCAAATTCGGACTTGAACAGCGGTCGGCCCGGCAGCACCGCCATGTCGGACGAGGTGCCGCCGGTGTCGAACGTGATGATGGTGTCGACGCCTTTGAGGTCGCCGAGGTAGCGGCCGCCGATAACGCCGGCGACCGGCCCCGACATCACGGTCTCGATCGGCGTCGCCGCCAGCATGCGGGCGCTGGCGGCGCCGCCGTCGGACTTCATCATCAGCGCGCGCGAGTGCGGAAAGCGTTGCAGCGACAGCACCTCCAGCTCACGCAGATAGCGCGATACCGACGGACCGATATAGGCGTTGGCGACGGTCGAAGCGGTGCGCTCGTACTCGCGCCATTCCGGATTGACCCGATGCGATAGCGACACATAGAGGTTTGGCGCGATCTCTCGGATGATCTTGGCCGCGGCCACTTCGTGCGCCGGATTTGCGTAGGCGAACAGAAAGCACACCGCGACGGCTTCGACGCCTTGCGCAATCAGCGCGCATGTCGCCGCCGCAACGTCGTCGGCGTTGAGCGGCTCGATCACATTACCGGCAAAATCGAGGCGCTCGCGCACGTCGTGGATGCGGTCGCGGGTCAGCAGCATTTTCGGGGCCGGCGCGAAAATGTTGAACACCTCGTCGCCACGCCATTGCCGGCCGATCTCGTAGACGTCGCGAAAGCCGCGGGTCGTGATAAGCCCGACACGCGCGCCCTTGCCTTCGAGCATGGTGTTGAGCGCCGCGGTCGATCCGTGCAAGATCAGCGACACCGCGTCGGCGCCGAAATTTGC
>Ga0310910_10002089_pt1 | contig 11168 bp, 10 predicted proteins | sample GREbulkMGHF172_FD_203448 | JGI IMG/M metagenome (GOLD analysis project Ga0310910, IMG submission 203448) | Lab enrichment of tropical soil microbial communities from Luquillo Experimental Forest, Puerto Rico - GRE.bulkMG.HF172 | ecosystem: Environmental > Terrestrial > Soil > Tropical forest >... | reverse complement strand
CGTCTTGGGCGCCGGCGGGGCCGGCGGTAACGGCGGCAACGCCGGGCCCGTGATGGGCGGCGGGGGCGCGGGCGGCACAGGCGGCACCGGCGGGGGGGGCGCCGGCGGGGCCGGCGGTAACGGCGGCAACGCCGGCATGCTCGAAAGCTCGGCCGGGGTCGGCGGGGCCGGCGGGGCCGGTCTGACAACCGGCGGGAACGGCGGGCACGGCGGCAAGGCCGGGGCGATCGGTAATGGCGGTGAGGGTGGCCCCGGCGGGACGGGCCTCACCGGGGCCGGTGGTGCCGGCGGCAACGGCGGCGACGCCGTGATCTTCGGCAACGGCGGTGACGGCGGCAATGCCGGACCCGGCACGCCGCCGGGCAAGCCCGGTACCGGTGGCGCCGGCGGGCTGCTGGTCGGCTCAATGGGGAACAACGGGCAGCCGTAGCCCGCGGGCGGCGCTACGGCCTGCTAGGGCCGCGGCGCTCCGAGCCGGAACACGCGCCACCCTGCCTGCCGCCAGCGTGCGACGTCAAGGCAGTTGCGGCCGTCGACGATGACCCTGGCCCGCACCCCGTCGGCCAGGTCGTCGGGGTCGAGGTCGACGAACTGCCGCCACTCGGTAAGCACCAGCACCGCATCCGCGCGCTCGCAGGCTTCTTCAACCGAGACGGCGTAGTTCAGCGTCGGGAACAGTCGATGTGCGTTTTCCAGCGCCTTCGGGTCGTACACGTTGACCGCGGCTCCGTTGAGCTGCAATTGACCAGCGACGTTGAGCGCGGGTGAGTCGCGCACATCATCGGATTCGGGTTTGAACGCCGCACCCAGTACGGCGATGTTGGCGCCCAGGAGCGACCCGCCGCACGCGGTGGTGGCCAGTTCGACCATCCGGGTGCGCCGGCGCATGTTGATGCTGTCGACCTCGCGCAGGAATGTCAGCGCCTGATCGGCTCCCAGCTCGCCGGCACGGGCCATGAACGCGCGGATGTCCTTCGGCAGGCAGCCGCCGCCGAAACCCAAACCGGCGTTGAGGAATTGGCGCCCGATGCGCGGGTCGTATCCGAGCGCGTCGGCCAGCACGCTGACGTCGGCACCCGCGGCCTCGCACACTTCGGAAATCGCGTTGATGAATGAGATCTTCGTCGCCAGAAAGGCATTGGCGGAAACCTTGACCAACTCGGCAGTCTGGAGATCAGTCACCAGGAACGGCACTCCGGTGTCCAGCAGCGGACCGTACAACTCGCGGACCGCCGCCTCGGCGCGCGTCGAATCCTGTTGGATGCCAAGCACAATGCGATCCGGATGCAGGGTGTCGTGTACGGCGTAACCCTCGCGCAGAAACTCCGGATTCCAGGCGATTTCGACGTCGACCCCCGGCGGTGCGAGCGCGGCGGCACGTTCGTTCAGCTCGGCCGCGGTGCCGACCGGGACGGTCGACTTGCCCACTAGCACCGACGATCTGGTCAGTCTGGGCACCAACGTATCGATGACGGCGTTCACATGGCGCAGGTCGGCGCCGTATTCGCCCTTCTTTTGCGGCGTGCCAACTCCGAGGAAATGCACGTCGGCGAACTCGGCCGCCATCTCGTAGTCCGTGGTGAACTGCAGTCGGCCGGCGGCGAGATTGTCGGTCAACATCTTTCGCAGACCCGGCTCGTAGAAGGGAATGTCACCGCCGGCCAGTTTGGCTACTTTGCCTGCATCGATATCCACGCCGACGACGTCGTGTCCCAGTTCAGCCATCCCCGCCGCGTGGGTGGCGCCCAGGTAACCGGTACCGAAGACGGTGCATCGCATACCACCGGTGTAGGTGGCCGCGATGAGCTAACTGCATCGCGCCGCTGATCGGGAGGCAAACGGCAGATGACAGGTGACCGCAGAAGAGCTAGTCGCCGCGACCGAACCCGCCGTGACCTCCGCCGAAGCCACCGTGACCGCCACCAAACGGTCCGTGGCCGAAGGGACCGCCGAAGGGACCGCGCGGGCCGCCATCGCCATGCCCGAACCCGCCTCCCGGCGGCCCGCCGAGGATCGGGGGCAGGGGTAGCGGGATCGGCACCGGAACGGGTGCCAACGGCGGCGCAGGAGCGGGCGCCGGAGCCTCGGGAACCGGAACGGCCGCGGGAGCCTCGGGAATTGGAGCGGGAGCCGGCGCCGGAACCTGAGCAACCGGAGCGGGCGCCGGAGCAGGAGCGGCGGGCACCGGAGCCGGAGCGGGAGCCGCGGGTGCCGGAGCCGCCTGGGTGGGGGCGACGACGTGCTGTTCGGGACTGGGCCGCACCGCGGCCGTTGGCCGGATAGCGATCGCCAGGGAAGCAACCAGCGCCGCCACGCCGACGACGAAGATCGCCGCCAACGCGCTGCCGACCAGCCTGAATGACCTGGGGTCGCGATAGCCCGCGCCCACGACCGGGGCCGCGGCGGCGCGCTCGACGGTAAACGCGCCGCTGAAGTCGTCGGGGACCGCGCTGTAGGCCAGGTCGTTGGCGCCGTCGTCGGCCAGAGATTCGAAGTAGGCGGGGGCCACCGCGAACGGGTCGATGGCGCCGGTGCCCGGGTCCTGCGCGTAGGCAAGCGCAGAGGTGGACGACGCGAACAGCGGAGCATTCGCCGACGCCAGCGCCGCTCCCCGGGCCAACGCGGCGTCCGCCTCGTCGGCGGCCGTCAGCGGGAGGGTGGTCGCCGCCTCCAGCGTCGGCTTGATCATCGGGACATCGACGCCAGAACCCACGACGAAGACCGCGTCGGGATGCGCCGCCAACGTCTCGGCGCCAGAGACCAACGCGGCCAACTGGGTCACCGCCGCTTCGTCGTCGTCGGGTAGGGCCTCTCGATGAACGTCGATGATCGAGCCGTCCGCGGAGTCGACGACCGCCAGGGTCGCGGTGTCGGGCTCGATATACAACAGCGCCGTGCGGACAGAGTTGGTCTGGTGGCCGACCGTTTGGGTCAGTGCGGCCGCGGCCAGGAACGCCGAGACCAACATCACATTCTCGACCTTGTGGGCGGCCAGCGCGTCCCGAAGTGCGGCGCCTTCGACGGGGTCAGTAAAGGTGACGCCGGTCGATGCCAGTTGGTAGCCGCCCTCGGCCGCGCCTTCCCGGGTCCCCAGGATCGCCGAGACTACCTGGCCCGCCGCAGTGACCGTTGCCGCGTCATCGTCGTCGGGCACCTCGAAATTGTCTTCTTCGACGGTGGGGCCGTCGCCATTTTCACCTTCGACCAGCACCATACGGACTGCCGTTGGCGCCATCGACACACCAAGTACGGTGTCCAAAGCTCCTCCATCGTCGTTTGCTAGTCAGCGAACGTGGGGGCGGGTCGTCGCAGGCCTCAAAGTGACCGCGATGCCTCGACGGTCCCCACCCCGTATTCCCCTGGTCATCCGATTTTACTCGCGTTGTCCAATCCGCGATCGTCATGTGTTGGGGCAGCCCGGCGATTAATGGGGCTGGAACGGGTGACACCGGCCGAGGGGACCGCGACCACAAGGTGCGGGCGCGGGCCCGGGCGGAGGCGGCGGCGGTCCGGCGACTACCACCGGCGGCGGAGGAACGTACACCGGCGCCGGAGGAACGTACACCGGCGCCGGAGGAACGTACACCGGCGGCGGAGGAGCGGGCGGCGGCGGCGGCGCCTCGGGAATTGCAGCGGGAGCCTCCGGCGGGGGAGCCTCCGGCGCGGGAGCCGGAGCCTCGGGCGGCGGAGCCGGAACCGCTGGTGCCGGAGCCGCTGGTGGCGGGGCCGCCTGGGTGGGCGCGACGACAGGGTGTTCGGGAGCGGGCCGCACCGCGGCGGTCGGCCGGATCGCGATCGCCACACCCAGCGCCACCACACCGACGACGAAGATAGCCGCTAACCCGCTGCCAACCAGCCAGAACGACTTGTGCTCGCGATAGCCCGCGCCCATGACCTCGGTCGCGGCGGTGTACTCGCCGGTATAGGCCTCGCCGAATTCGTCGGGGACTGCGCTGTAGGCCAGCGAGTCGGCGCCGGAATCCGCGGGAGCTTCGAAATAGCCCGGGGCCACCGCGAACGGGTCGATGACGCCAGTGCCCGGGTCTTGCGCGTAGGCGAGCGCAGTGGTGGACGACGAGAACAGCGGAGCATTCGCCGACGCCAGCGCCGCTCCCCGGGCCAACGCGGTGTCCGGCTCCTCCGGCGCCGTCAAGGGGAGAGTGGTCGCCGGCTCCAACGCCGACATGATCATCGGGATGTCGACGCCGGAGCCCACGACGAAGACCGCGTCGGGGCGCGGCGTCAACGCCTCGACCCCAGAGACCAGCGTGACCAGCTCGGTCAACGCCGCTTGGTCGTCGGCGGGCAGCGGCTGCCGATGAACGTCGACGATCGAGCCGTCCGCGGATTCGACGACCGCCAGGGTTGCGTTATCGGGCTCGATATATAACAGCGCCGTGCGCGCACAGTTGGTCCGATTGCCCACAGTTTGGGCCAGTGCGGCCGCGGCCAGAAACGCCGAAACCAACATCACGTTCTCGACCTTGCGGGCGGCCAGCGCGTCGCGTAGCGCCGCCGCCTCGATCGGGTCCGTAAAGGTCACGCCGATCGACGCCAGTTGGTAGCCGCCCGCGACCGCGCCTTCACGGGTCCCCAGGATCGCCGAAACCACCTCGTTGGCCGAGGTGACCGGTCCGCTGTCATCGTCGGCAGGGAGATCGAAATTGTCTTGGTCGACAGTGGCGCCGTCGCCATTTTCACCTTCGACCAGCACCATACGGACTGCCGTCGGCGCCATCGACACGCCAAGCACGGTGTCCATAGCTACTCCATCGTCGTTTGCTAGTCAGTGATCGCGGGGACGGAGTCGTCGCAAGACTCAGTGACCGCGGTACGCCAACGGTCCCACCTTGTATTTTTTTAGGCTCCAGATATTACGCGTTTTTGCCCATCAGGGAATGGACTAGGGGGAAAGGGATTCCGGGCTCCAGGCGGCGACGACCCCAATCGCCGCGATCGCCTTCCCTCGGGACCAGCGGCACCCCTTGGCGCGGGGGATTTTGGCTCGACCCGGGCGCCCTGGGCTGGCTAATGATGCCCACCGCCGCCGCTGTGGCCGCCCCCGCCGCCGCTGTGGCCGCCACCGCCGCCGCCAAAGCCGCCGCCGCCACCACCGAAGCCGCCGTGGCCGCCACCACCGAAGCCGCCGCCGCCGAATGGCCCGTCGCCGCCGCCGAACGGCCCACCGCCGCCAAAGGGACCACCGCCGCCAAAGGGACCACCGCCGCCGAAGGGCCCGTCGCCGCCGCCGATCGGTCCGCCGCCACCGCCGAACGGCCCGCCGCCGAACGTCCCGGGTAGGCCAGGCTCACCGCCGCCGTGACCACCACCGCCGAACGGCCCGCCGCCGCCGAACGGCCCGCCACCGCCAAACGGTCCGGGCCCAGTGGGCTCGCCGCCGCCGAGACCACCCGGACCACCACCGTCAGGGATGTGAATAGGCCCACCGCCGCCGGTGCCGCCGGGAATACTGCCGGGTGACGGAACGTGTCCACCGCCGCCCTGCCTGGGCAACGGGCCCTGCCCGCCACCGCCCTGCGACGGCGACAGCGGCTGCGGGATATGCACTGGCAGTTGAGGCGCCACGGGTTCCGGTGCCGGCAGATGGGGGGCCTGGACAATCGGCGGGCTCACCGGATTGGGGATAGGTACATGGATGGGTGGCGCGGGAACCGGCGCGATCGGAGGGACCACCACCGGAACCGGAACCACAGGAAGCGGGGGTGCGAACGCGGGAGGAGCCGCGGGAACGGGAGGAGCCGCGGGTAGTTGCACGGGGGCCGGCGGGTTCAGCGGCCTGGGCGCCACCATCGGCTGCGGCGCGCTGAGCTTCGGCTGCGGGACGGGCGCCTGGACCGGCGCGGCCGCCTGTTGCGTTGGGACGATTAGGTTTTGGCCGGGGGTCGGCCGCAAAGCAACGGTTCCGGTCGTGCGGATACCGATCGCCAGCGCGATCTCCAGCGCCAGCGCCGCGCTGATGCCGGCGACCGCCAACGCACTGCCGATCAACAGGACTGGCCTGCGACGCGGTTGGACTTGTTCGGGGGCGAAGAGCCTTTCTATGACAACCGTCCGCGCGTCGGCGTCCTCGTCGGGCACCGCGCTGTAGGCGTGGTCGCCGTCACCGAACTCAGAGCCCAAGGGAGCGCTGAGGTAATCGGGCAGGGCGTAGTGGTCGACCGCGCCGGTCCCCGGGTCTTGGGCGTAGGCCAGCGCCGCGGTCGATGAGGAGAACAACGGCGCGTTTGCCGACGCCAAGGCAGCCCCGCGGGCAAGCGCCGTCTCCGGCTCCTCCGGCGCGCTGACGTCAAGCGCCGTCGCCGACTCCAGCACCGGCTTGATGGGGGCAATGTCGACGCCCGAGCCGACCAAAAACACGCCGTCCGGGGGTGATTCCAGCCGCTCCAGCCCGGTGAGCATCCCGGTGAGTTGTGCGGTCGCCTCATCGTAGGACTCGGCATAGATCTGTTGTTTGTAGACGTCGGCGACGGAGCCGTCCGAGGTCTCGACGACAGCCAACGTCGCGGTGTCGGGTTCCACGAAAAGCACCGCGGTGCGCTCGTAACCTATTGCGGCGCCGACACTTTGAGCCAATGCTGTCGCGGCCAGAAACGCGGATACCAGCATGACGTTCTCGATTTTGTGGGCGACCAGCGCGTCGCGCAAGACGGCCGCTTCGACTTTGTCGGTCCACGTCACGCCCACGGCGGACAGCTCGAGACCCGCATCGGCTGCGCCTTCACGGGTACCGAGGATGGCGGCGATCACCTGATCGGGCGCGGTCGCAGTGGCTGAGTCGCCGGTGGCGGTGACGTCAAACTCGTCCTCTTCCACGGTGGCGCCATCGGCGTTTTCGCCTTCGAGCACGACCATCTGGATCGAAGCCGGTGCCATCGACACCCCGAGCACGATATCCAATGCAAACCCTCCAAAGATGTTGCTTTCCAAGCGATGGTCCGGCGGTGGAGAAACCACGGACCCGTCAATTCTCGCGCACCAATACTGTGCGAGCGCTCCGTGGAACCTAGGTACTTCTTATGAAGTTCTGGTAGGAGCGCGACGGGGTGGGCCCCCGCTGACCCTGATATTTCGACCCTACGCGAGAGCTGCCGTACGGGTGTTCCGCCGGGCTCGTCAACCGCAATATGCAGAGCTGACCGATCTTCATGCCCGGCCACAGCGTGATCGGCAGATTCGCCACGTTGGACAGCTCGAGGGTGATGTGACCGCTGAAGCCGGGATCGATGAAACCGGCGGTCGAATGCGTCAGCAGGCCGAGGCGGCCCAGCGACGACTTGCCCTCCAAACGTCCCGCGAGGTCGTCGGGCAGGGTGAAGAGCTCCAGCGTCGAGCCGAGCACGAACTCGCCCGGATGCAGAACGAACGGCTCCCCTTCGACGGGTTCCACTAGGCTCGTCAGCTCGTCCTGCTGCTGTGCCGGGTCGATGTGGGTGTAGCGGGTGTTGTTGAAGACCCGAAACATGCAGTCGAGACGGACGTCGATGCTGGACGGCTGCACCAGAGTGTCGTCGAACGGGTCGATGCCCAGCCGGCCGGCGGTGATTTCGGCCCTGAGGTCACGATCGGAGAGCAGCACGCGACGAGCCTATCCGCTGCTATTGGGGCGTCGTCCTGGCTTCAGTCAGCTAGGTACATTTCCCCACCCTTGGGGTATCCGCCTCCGGTGGTCGTGACGTGGACGTGGTCATAGTGGCCGAGCCTGCTCGCTTGCGATCCGCCGGGCGTGTAGTAGACGCCACGCCAGATCGCGTCCTGTATCCCGAAGCGCGACGAGTTCTTCATCACGTATGCGACGATCGCGTTTCCCAGCGCGATGCCCTCGGTGCTGCCGGGGTCGGGGATCATCACGTCGATCGCCAAACCGAGGGGATGCCACGGCAGCGGATCCGGCCGCACACCACCGATTTGGTGAATCTGGGGGAACGCCACGCTGATCGCGCGTTCGACCAAGATGGTCCTGACCTGGAGGCCCTGCTCCGACGCGACCCCTACGGGCAAGAATCGCGACCGCGTGTGATATCTCGATGCCGCAGGCTCCCGGCCGTCGCTCAAACCCATACCTACGGCGCGGTGCGACATATTCGGCGATACAGCGACGATTTCCAGGCAGCACGGCGCAATGTCGTTGATAACAGGCTTCGCCACGTCATGGGCAGCGACTGGCCGGACATCTCCCGCCGCCGGCGCCGCCGCGAAGAGGACGACCGCAGGGGCAAGCAGCGCAGCCAGGCCCACTGGACGCTTTCGCCGTTTCCTGGCTAATTCATGCCGACCCACGGAGAGCACATTACGGGCAGATAACGAAATAATAAATATCGGGTCTCTAAGATCCCGGGCACCCAAGCCGATGCCCAGACGCACCGAAGACCCGAGCGCGTCCTTTGCGGGATGCTAGCCTTTCGGAGCAGCCGCGCCGATGTAGTTCAATGGCAGAACATCAGCTTCCCAAGCTGAATACGCGGGTTCGATTCCCGTCATCGGCTCCACTCTGACCAGGGCATAACTGCCTTGCCGCCCACTCTCGCAGGCCCGCGGTCCCGTAACGGTCCCGCACCCCCGACTTGCCGACGCTGTGGCCGTGTGCGAGCGGCTGAGGGAAATCTGAGGACCTTCTGACCTCGGTGATGCCACTATGTTGACGTGCCTGATGAACAGCTGCGCTACGCACGCAACGGGGACGTGCATCTGGCCTATCGAGTGTTCGGCGCTTCTGGCCCATTCGTCATTTGGGTGCCCGGATGGGTGGTTGGCAACGTGGACACCTACGACGACGCAGCGAGTCCGTACGGACCACTGATCGAACCATTCGCGCGGGAAACGCGGTTTGTCGTTTATGACAAGCGCGGAGCGGGACTCTCCGACCCGGTGGCGCACGCGCCTTCGTTGAAACTGAGCGCATCGACGATCTCCGGGCCGTATGCGATGCCGTCAAGGCGGACCAGCCGATCCTCCTCGGCACCGGTGAAGGGGGCTCGATCAGCGTTCTGTTCGCTGCGACGTACCCCGACCGAGTTGACAAGTTGATGCTCTACGCAACGGCCACGAGGTTCTCGCAACACCTGCCCGATTTTCCCTGGGGCTTCACTCCAGCCGAAATTGCAGCACAGCTAGACGACATCGAACACCACTGGGGCGACGGTGCCCTGGCCGAGCTCTTTCACGGCGATGGTGCTGATCTTCCTGGCGTGCGGCAGCTATTTGGCAAATTGCAGCGATCGATCGCAAGCCCACACTTGGCAGGGCTGTGGTGGCAGGCCCTCATGGAGATCGATGTCCGCGACATGCCCGCCAAAGTACGTGCACCCACCCTTGTCTTCGCGCGGCCAGGGGATCGATTCGTGTCGTTCGAAGCCACCGCCGCTCTGGCGGCTGGTATCGCCAATGCGCAATTCCACGCGCTGCCAGCGGGCCCGCACAGCTCGTTCGACATCGTGAAGGAGTTCATTCCGATCATTCTCGATATGGTTTTCGAAAGGACCGGATCTCCGACGGACGAGCGTGTTCTCAAGACGGTCATGTTCACCGACATTGTGAGCTCGACGGAGCAACTCGGTAGGGCCGGTGATACGCGCTGGCGTCATCAACTCGACATCCACGACAGCGTCGTTGACCACATGCTTTCGCAATATGGAGGAGTCCGCGCCAAACATACAGGCGATGGCGTGTTCGCCCTCTTCGAAGGCCCCACGAGGGCCGTCCGCTGCGCGCTGGCGTTGATGCCCTCGCTCGCAGCGCGGGGAATTCGCATACGTGCAGGCATCCACATCGGTGAATGTGAACGGCGCGGTGACGAGTGGAGCGGGATGGCCGTGCACACCGGCGCACGCATTGGCGCATTGGCAGGGGCCGGCGAGGTGCTGGCGAGCCGGACAGTGCGTGACCTCTCGGCGGGGTTGGGCCTCGTCTTCGAAAGCCTTGGCGCACAACAGCTCAAGGGCCTGCCTGAAGCGATCGATATCTATCGCGTCACTCCACCAACGAGCGCCTAACCGTGTAGCGGAATCACGTTGCCGTAGCTTTGCGTCTGCGCCGGGGCCGACAACGCGCCGAGCGCGGCCATGTTGCCGGAGTGGTCGTCGGTGTTGATCAAGTGGGCGTAAACGGTGAGCGTGGTCTTGACGTCCCGGTGCCCCATAAGTTCCGCGATGTCGATGGGTCGGATACCCGCCGCGAGGCACAAACTGGCGTACGTGTGGCGTAGCGAATGGAACGACTGCGCCGGGGACGGCTTCGCGGTCGGGGCAAGCCTGTTGGCGCGTAGCACTGCCGGGCGGTAGACGGCTTTGTAGAACGTCGCGTGGCGTAACGGCTCCGACCAGTCGAGTACCAACCGCTTTTCCGCGTCCTCCACGGTGAGTTGGGCTAAGGCGCTTGCCTGCCGTCGCGCTCGCTCCCTCGCGGTGGCGCTCGGTGGGGCATCTTCCACATATTCGTGGCGTGCGACAGTGAATGCCGATGCGGGTTAGTTGTGCGCGGGTTCCCGTTCGGTCAGGTCGACGACCTTCGCGCCGGGAGCGTTCGTCTTGATCGACTCGATGCCCTTCTCAGCGCTTCCCTTAGTGTCATAGCCCTGGCTGGCGGCGATGATCTCGCCGTTAGCGTCCTTGAGATGGAACCGAAACTTGCCGGCTTTGTCCTTACAGATCTCGAACTTGGCTGCCATTGCAGTTCTCCCTGTTCGTTTCCCGAACAGCGGAAACGCTACCCCTCGTTGGTTAGCCGAAAAAGGTGCTGGGCAGGCAATTTCGGCGCGCCCAGCCGCGAACGTTCGTCCAGCAACGCATCCGCCACGTCTATCACTGCAGCGGGAGGCTGTCGTTGCCGGCGGTTCTGCTGTGCTTGTACGGCGCGGCGCCAGCGTGACCATTTATGAGTGCGGTTAAATCACGTCAGCAACGCATACGAGACCCAGGACTGATGGAACAGATTCGCCCCATCCTCAAAGGCACTCAGGTCTTAGTCATGTTGGTGATCACCGGAATCCTCCTCTATGCCTGTGTCACTTCCGGTGACTCTCACACGGTCGCGTCCTAAAGCCGGTGTAAAAGGGGCCGGGCGTAGGTTCTGCTTCGAGACCGCCAAGTCATCGAAGAAAGGACCTACGCCCGTGCCTGCACGAGTATCGCCGACCGATCGTGTTCACGCCA
>Ga0310910_10002088_pt1 | contig 11171 bp, 6 predicted proteins | sample GREbulkMGHF172_FD_203448 | JGI IMG/M metagenome (GOLD analysis project Ga0310910, IMG submission 203448) | Lab enrichment of tropical soil microbial communities from Luquillo Experimental Forest, Puerto Rico - GRE.bulkMG.HF172 | ecosystem: Environmental > Terrestrial > Soil > Tropical forest >... | reverse complement strand
ATTGGCTCGATCCACAAGCGGGTCTTCGCGATCGTCACGGCCGGATTGTTCTTCGATGTTATCGATTTCATCATCCTGGGCTCGCTCGTGCCGGACATGGTGCGCTCGAATTTCGCCACTCCAGCCCAGATCGGGACGGTTGGGACCGCCCAGATAATTGGGCTCTTCATTGGCGCGATTGGCCAGGGCGAGTTCACCGACCGTTTGGGGCGCAAGCGGATCTACCAGGCGAGCGTGCTGCTCTACAGCCTTGCGACGATTGCGGCAGCCCTGGCGCCCAACCCCCTTTGGCTCGCCTTCGGCCGCTTGATCGCCGGGATCGGGCTCGGCGCGGCCTCCCCAACGTGCTTCTCCTATGTCGCTGAATATTCACCCAAGCGGATCCGCGGGCGAGCCACCGCCTTCATGCAGTTCATCGGTGGCGCTTGCGTCTGGCCGATCGGTACGCTCTTTGCGCTGGGCTTTAGGGACACGATCGGCTGGCGTGGGATCTGGGTGGTCATCGGCCTCGGCGGACTGGTCGTATTTGCCCTGAGCTTTGCGCTGCCCGAGTCGCCGCGGTGGCTGGTCACCCACGGTCATGGCCGGCGGGCGCTCGATCTCCTCGAACGCATGGGCCTCGGCAGGCCACCATCCGCCGACGAGTTCGTCACCGACGCGGGCGGCTACATCCGCAGCGATCCGATGGGTGTCGTGTTCCGCCGATACAGGAAGCGCATCATCGCCGCGATGATCTGCTTTTTCGCATTCTTTGGCGCCGCCCTGGGTCTCGGCGGCTGGCTGCCGAACATCCTCGCCGATCGCGGCTTCACGATCACCAAGTCCCTGACCTTCACCTTCGGGATGCAGCTTTCCTTCCCGCTGAGCAGCCTCTTCATGATGTATTCGCTTGAACGCTTCGGCCGGATCAGGACCTCGGTCACCGCATTCGTACTCGCCGTCGTCATGTCGATCACGTTCTTCTATTCGCGATCGGACATGATGGTTCTGGTCGTCGGCTTTTGGATGAACTTCTTCATCCAGCTGGCCGGCAACTCGATGCAGATCTTCACCTCGGAGGTGTTCCCGACCAATGCGCGCGCCTCGGGCTTCGGCTTGGCACAGAGTGGTGGACGCGTCGGGGCTGCGGTGTCGTTCCCGGTGATCGGGCTTCTGAGCACTTTCGGGCTCGGCTATGTGATGACCGGGATCGCCGTGATGATGGCGATAGCCGCCGTCGCGGTGACGCAGATCGGCACTGAGACGCGCGGACGGTCGCTCGACGAGATCGCGCCTCCGACCGGCTGAGAGCAGTGGTAGGATTCTGCGATCACCCTTTGAACACTTTCTCGAACCCCGCCCAACAGGCATCGTAATCGCGCTGCAGAGCCGGGGTTTCGAGCGCGAAGCGGGTCGGGCGGATCACGAGGCGCGTCTCGAACATGAAAGCGAGCGTGTCCGCGATCTTCTGCGGCTTTAATTCGGCGGCCGTCGCCCTGTCGAAGGTGGCGCGGTCGGGACCGTGGGCGGACATGCAGTTATGCAATGACGCGCCGCCTGGGACAAAACCCTCGGCCTTGGCGTCGTAGACCCCGTGCACCAGACCCATGAACTCGTTCATGTAATTGCGATGAAACCACGGGGGGCGGAAGGTGTGCTCTGCCACAAGCCAGCGCGGCGGGAAGATCACGAAATCGCAATTGGCGGTGCCGGGGGTGTCGGTGGGTGCGGTCAGCACGGTGAAAATCGACGGGTCGGGGTGGTCGAAGCTGACCGTCCCGAGTGTGTTGAAGCGCGCGAGGTCATAGACGTAAGGGGCGTAATTGCCGTGCCAGGCAACGACGTCGAGCGGCGAGTGGTTTAGTTCGGTCGCCCAGAGATTCCCCTCGAATTTCGCCACCACCTCGCAGGCTTCGTCCTTGTCTTCGAAGGCCGCGACCGGGGTGCGGAAGTCGCGCGGGTTGGCGAGGCCGTTGGCGCCGATCGGTCCGAGCTCCGGCAGCCGGAAGAGTATTCCGTAATTCTCGCAGACATAGCCCCGCGCTCGGGCGTCGAGTAACTCGACGCGGAATTTGACGCCGCGCGGTATGACGGCGATCTCGCCGGGGGCCGCCTCGATCACACCCAGCTCGGTGGCCAGCAGCAGGCGCCCCAATTGCGGCACGATTAGCAGCTCGCCGTCGGCGTCGTAAAAGACGCGGCGCCCCATTGACTTCGTCGCGCGGTAGATGTGGATCGCGATACCGGAGCGGCCGTTCGCATCGCCATTGCCGCCCATCGCAACTAGGCCGTCGATAAAATCGCTCGGTTGGTCGGGGAAGGGCAGCGGGTCCCATCTGAGGCGGTTGGGCGGCGGTGCCACCTCGTCGAATGGCGCGCTGCGGATCAGACCGTTGTCGATCCGATGGAACGCCGGGTGCATTGCCGATGGGCGGATGCGATAGAGCCACGATCGCCTATTGTGGCCGCGAGGCGCGGTGAACGGCGTCCCCGAAATCTGCTCGGTGTAGAGGCCGTGCGGCGGCTTTTGCGGCGCGTTCTGGCCCTGCGGCAGGGTGCCCGGCAATGCCTCGGTGGCGTGCTCGTTGCCAAAGCCGGACAAATAGCGGGGCGATTTTTCGGTCATGCTCACTCCCGCGGGATGATCACCTTTTCTTCGACGACGAAGCTCTTGATCCGGCCGATGAACAACGCACCATCGGCATGCAGGCGCTTGGCCTCGGCCGACGCATTGGCGCGTTCCATGGCGGCCCGGTCGTCGTACCAGAGCTCGGCGATGCCATCGATCTCGACATCGGTCGTTTGAATGTCGGGACGCCTTCGCTCTTCGACAATATGCGACTGCACATAGCGGCGCACCCCCGGCACCGCATGGGCCAGCGGCGCGTGCACCTCGAACCAATGCTTGACGAAGTCCTCGTGGGTGAGCCCGCCCTTGCGGGTTAGCAATCCTACGCTCTTGATCATCGGGGTTAGCCCTTTCGCAACTCCGCGCGGCGGGCATGCTGAACCGGTCGCGGATTCGGGTCAATCATAGGGGCCCGCCAAATCCGTCGTGCTACTCGGCGAAGTGGCGGGCATAAAGCTGGAATTTGATGCATTTCCCGCGGCCCGATGGTATCGACTTCGCAGGGAAATGCCTAAGGCGGCCGCCTGGATGCATTGGGTTCGATCGAACATCAGGCCCGGATCGTGGTGTGCACTGTTAGCAGTCGCGGTCCAACTCGTGCTGTCGTTCGGACACGTTCATCGCTCAGAATTCCCTTCGGTATCCGCTTCCTCGCCGCCGTCTGCCATCAGCACCGGTGCAGCATCGACAACCGGGTCTGATGCCTCTTCGGCATCGGCAAAACCGATCGGTCTGGGGTCCGACTACTGTGCCATCTGCGCCGTCATGGTCCTGGCCAACTCCGTCAGGACGGCAGCGGCGCCCGCGTTGCCAAGGCCAGCCGTCGGCACTCGGGTACGATTTGCGACAAACGCCGAAATTGTCCCGGCAGCATCGCCGCATCTCCTTTTCCGGGCTCGCGCTCCGCCCCTCGCCTGATCTTTTGCGCTCACCAGCCGGGCGGCGACTACTCGCCCTGCTCGACACCATTGCTGCGGCTGAACTCCCTCATCGTCGCGGCACGATCGGTTTGATTGGAATGCCTCGGACGACGCAATTCGACACGTCGGATAACCGGCATGAGATGTCGCGACGCAGTCTTGTACGTCCAGGCGTGGCGCTGGCGCTTGTCCTGTTTGCCGCAGGCGCCGGGATCGGCGCGTATCGGTTGATCGCTGGCCAATCGCTCGAACGGGCACATGCGCCTGCGGCTGTGTCACAGAAGAGCGTGCCAAATCTCATCAGAGACGGCTCGCGGATCGTGGTCCCGGAAGGCTCGCCGCTGCGCGGCAAGTTGACCATCGGTACGGTCACGCAACAGCAGATCGACCGTACATTGCAGTTGCCAGCGATCGTCGAAGCCGAGCCTGCGCGCACCGTCAAAGTATTGCCGCCGGTCGCCGGCCGGCTGATCGATCTGAAGATCCAGCTGGGCGAACGCGTCGAGCGGGGGCAGGAGCTTGCGGTGATCGATTCGAGCGATCTCGCCCAGGCCTACGCTGACGAGGACAAGGCGCGCTCGGCAGTCAAGATGACCAAGCAAGCGCTCGACCGCGCGGTCGCCCTGGAAAAATACTCCGCTGGATCCGTCAAGGACCGCCAACAGGCCGAGAACGATCATGCCCAGGCACAAGCGGAGTTAGAACGAACACAGTCGCGGCTGAGGGCGATCGGGGTGGTGGCCGATCTCAAAGAAGAGGGGCGCAAGCTTTCGCTGAAAGCACCGGTGTCGGGCAGCGTGATCGACCTGCAGGTGGCCAGAGGCGCCCATCTCAATGACACCACCGCCGCGATAATGACGATCGCCAATCTGGACGAAATCTGGGTCACGGCGAACGTCCCCGAGAAAGACACCGCCCTGGTGGCGCAGGGTCAGGCCGTTGACGTTGTCTTTGCGGCCTATCCCGGCGAAGTCTTCAAGGGCCGGGTCCTCTTCGTCAGCGACATTCTCGATCCGGACACGCGCCGCACCAAGGTCCGTATTGCCTTCCAAAACCCGAATATGCGGTTGAAGCCAAACATGTTCGCTAGCGCCACGTTCGTGACCCCGAAACAAACCGTGCCGATTGTCCCGACGACGGCCGTGGTGCTGAGGAACGAGGCCGATCAGGTATTCGTCGAGATTGCACCATGGACATTCGAGGCGCGTCCTATCGAGATCGATTTCCAGCAAGGGAATCAAGCCGTCATAGCGCACGGCTTGGAGGCCGGTCAGCGCGTCGTCGTCAGGGGCGCGGTGCTGCTCAATGATTGATCGCCTCGTCCACGTTGCCCTCAAGAAGCGCTTGGTCGTGGCGATGATCTGCTGCTTTGCCGCGATTTTCGGCTACTATTCCTGGACCCGGCTCGCGGTCGAGGCTTATCCGGACATCGCCGACGTCAGCGCGCAAGTCATTACCCAGGCGCCTGGGCTCGCGGCCGAAGAAGTCGAGCAGCAGATCACGATCCCGCTCGAACGTGAGCTCAACGGCACACCCGGCATGCTGTTCATGCGCTCGAAGAGCACGTTCGGACTGTCGTTGATTACCCTCGTTTTCCGCGACGGCATCGACGATTATTGGGCGCGCCAACGGATCAACGATCGTATTCAGAATGTTACCCTGCCGCCCGGCCTGGCGCCGGGTTTGGACCCGGTGACTTCGCCTACCGGGGAAATCTTCTACTACACGCTGCAGTCGGACACGAAAGGCCTCAGAGAGCTATCCGAAATCCAGCGCTGGATCGTCATTCCTGCACTCAAGCAGGTGCCCGGTGTCGCTGATGTCGCAAATTTCGGCGGCATCACGACCCAGTTCCAGCTCGAGCTCGATCCCGAGCAGCTTTTGCGTTTCAACCTGTCCCTGAAGAACATCACCGACGCCATCAGCGCCAATAGCAGCAGCGCGGGCGGCAGTGTCGTGCCGCGCGGAGAGCTCGGCTTTGTCATCCGCAGCCTGGGTCTGGTCCAGACACTCGACGATATGGGCGCTATCGTGGTGACCCAGCGCAACGGCACGCCGATCTTTTTGCGCGATCTCGGCAAGCTGAAGCTCGCGAACCAAGAGCGCCACGGCATCCTCGGATACAATGACAAGAACGACGGGGTCGAGGGTACTGTCCTGCTGCTGCGCGGCGACAATCCCTCGCGGGTGATGAATGGCATTCACGACAAGGTCGTAGAGCTGAACGAGCGCCTGAGGGCAGAGGACGTGCGGCTCGTGCCCTATCTCGACCGCTCGAACCTCGTCGATGCAACAATCGACAAGGTCTCGCATACCATCTTGCGCGGCATTGGGCTGGTGATCATTGTCCTCGTCCTCTTTCTCGGCAGTCCGCGCAGCGCGCTGATTGTCGCCGTCACCATCCCGTTTGCCCTGGTGACGGCATTCATCATGATGAAACTCGCCAATATTCCGGCCAATCTATTGTCACTGGGGGCCATCGATTTCGGTATCATTGTCGACGGCGCCATCGTGATGACCGACGCCATTCTCAGGCGCCGCGAGGCAAAACCCGACGAGCCTCTTGCAGAAGAGGATGCGGTCGCAGCCGCCGGCCAGGTCGCGCGGCCAATCTTCTTTTCGACGCTGATCATCATAGCCGCCTACCTTCCGCTGTTTGCGTTTCAGCGGATCGAGGCGAAGCTGTTCTATCCAATGGCCTATGCGGTGGGCTTTGCGCAATTGGGCGCGTTGCTATTGGCGCTGACCTTGGTGCCTGGCTTGGCGTATCTCGCCTATCGCAAGCCGCGGCGCGTGTTTCGCAACCCTGTCCTGAGCTGGCTCGAGGCAGGATACCAACGAATTTTGCTGGGCTCCCTGCGCCGGCCGCGCATTGCTTATTTGCTTAGCGCCGCCGCTGCTGTCTTAGTGGTCGGCCTCGGCATGACAGTCTGGCGCGAATTCCTGCCGGAGCTCGATGAGGGCTCGATCTGGCTCCACGCCGAGATGCCCGGTGGAATTTCGCTGGCAAAAGCGGCCGAGATGGACGCCGATTTGCGCCAAGCGGTGCTCGAGTTTCCCGAGGTCGCGAATGTCGTGACCCATGTCGGCCGCAATGATGACGGGACCGACCCGTGGACGCCGTCGCACCTCGAAGCGGGAATCACTCTGCGCCCCTACGCTACTTGGCCGTCCGGCGGCAGCAAGCAGGATCTCGTGCGCCGCATGGCGGCGCGGCTCGGCGAACTGCCGGGCTACGAGATTGCTTTCAGCCAACCGATCATCGATAGCGTCCTCGACAAGGTATTCGATCCGCACAGCCAACTCGCGCTGAAGATATTTGGCGACGACTTCGACGAGTTGCGCCGCATTGCCAAGGAGATCGCCGATGTCCTCCAGACCGTGCCCGGCACCGCCGATGTGCTGGTCGATGAACGGCCGCCGCTGGCGCAGGTCGTGATCAAGGTCGATCGCGAGGCGGCGGCCCGATATGGCATCAACGTCGCCGATATCTCGGCCCTGATTCAGACGGGGATCGGGGGCGTTGCGGTGATCCAGGTGTTCATCGGCGAACGACACTACGACGTCACCGTCCGCTTCCCGGAACACGTTCGCAACAGCCCCGAGGCGATCGGCAGTCTGCCGCTGACCTCGACCACCGGTGCGCTGGTTCCATTGGCACAGGTTGCGCGTATCCAGTTGCAGAACGGCGAAAGCACCATCGATCGTGACATGAATCACCGGTACCTGATGGTGAAGCTCAATTACCGCGACCGCAGCCTCCCTGAACTGCTGGCCGCGGCGAAGAAAGCCGTTGCCGAAAAGGTTTCGTTTGATGCCAGTCGCTATCGCCTCAAATGGGGCGGCGAGTTTGAGAGCGAAGAGCGCGCGGAGGCGCGTTTCGGGCTGATTTTCGGCTCGATCCTGGGTCTGATGATCATACTGCTCTATGCGGAATTCGGGGCGCTGCGCCAAGTGGTGCTGATTCTTGGGGTCGTGCCGTTGGCGACATTGGGCGGGTTGATCGCACTTCACCTCACCGGGGTTACGCTCAATGTCGCCTCCGGGGTTGGCTTTATTGCGTTGTTCGGTGTCGCCGTCATGAACGGGGTCATCATGGTGGCTAATCTCAATCGCGTCCGCGATCTCGACATTGCGCTGATCGATGCTGTCTTAATGGGCGCCGGCGAACGCCTGCGGCCCGTCCTGATGACCGCCACCGTGGCGACAGTCGGTATGCTGCCGGCGGCGCTGGCGACCGGGGTCGGCAGCGATGTGCAACGCTCTCTCGCTACGGTCGTGGCCGGTGGGCTGTTCCCGGCGACCGTGCTGACTTTGTTCCTGATCCCGACGTTCTATTTCGTCATCGAACGGCAGGCGGCGAGGCGCACTCGAAAGGCCGCAGCCCAGACGGCGGGGTCATCGGCATGATACAAACGATCTTGTCTTGAACTCTTAGACGAATCCCGAGGAGGAACCATCGTGAACATCGATCTTGCCGGCAAGCGTGCGATCGTTGCCGGCGGCAGCAGGGGCATCGGGCGCGCGATCGCGCTCGCCTTCGCCGAGGCCGGAGCCGGGGTGTCGATCTGCGCCCGCGGCGCCGAACGGCTCGCCGCGACTCGTGAGGAGATCGCCCGACATGGCGGCACCGCGCATTCCGCCGTCTGCGACCTCGCCGACGAGGCGGCGGTCCCCCGTTATATCGAAGATGCCGCGGCGGCACTCGGCGGGATCGATATTCTGGTCAACAACGCTTCCGCCTTCGGCGGCGTCGACGACGAGGCCGGATGGACGTCCAGCGTCGCCGTCGATCTGATGGCGACGGTGCGGGCGATACGCGCCGCATTACCCTACCTCGAAAAATCCGGTTCCGCCGCGATCCTCAACATCTCCTCGATCTCGGGGCTGCGCGCCACACCTCGCACGCCCCCTTACGCGGCCGTCAAGGCGGCGGTGCTCAATTACACGCTGACCGAGGCTGCCGCGCTTGCCCGCAAGGGAATCCGAGTCAACGGCATCGCACCCGGTTCGATCGAGTTTCCCGGCGGCACCTGGGAGCGCGCCAGACTGAACAATCCGGACCTCTATGGCCGCATCCTCAGAAGCATCCCGTTCGGGCGCCTCGGCCGGCCGGAGGAGATAGCACAAGTTGCACTGTTCCTTTGTTCGCCGCTCGCCGGCTGGGTCACCGGCCAGAACATCGCGGTCGATGGCGGCCAGATGCTCTAACGAGGAGGTGTCGAGATGCTGGACGAGAAGACCATCCGCTCGCTGGCCACCCGCATCGAACAGGCGCGCACGACGCACGAGCTGATGCGTCCAGTGACGGCGCAATTCCCGGAGGCGACGATCGAGGACGCCTACGCCATCCGGCGCGCCTGGGTCGCGATCCGGCTCGCGGAAGGGTACCGGGTGCTGGGCCACAAGATCGGTCTGACCTCTAAGGCGATGCAGTCGCAATCGAGCGTCAAGGAGCCCGATTACGGCTGCCTGCTGGACGACACGATCTTCGCCGATGGTGCCGAGATCCCGGCCGGTACCTTTACCGCGCCGCGCGTCGAGGTCGAGCTCGCATTCATCCTTAGCAAGAGGCTCTGCGGGCCGGGCTGCACGATGTTCGACGTGTTGAACGCGACGGATTTCCTCATTCCGTCATTGGAGATCCTCGATTCGCGGCTGCACCGGACCGACCCCGAGACGGGTAAGACCCGCACGATCGTCGACAGCATCGCCGACAATGCCGGCAATGCCGGGCTCGTCACCGGCGGTCGGCCGTTCAAACCGCACGAGGCCGATTTGCGTTGGGTCGCCGCGCTGTGTCTCCGCAACGGCCAGATCGAGGAGTCGGGCGTCGCCGCCGCGGTCCTCGGCCACCCGGCCAACGGCATCGCCTGGCTTGCCAACAAACTCGCCGCCCACGACGTCGCCCTCGAACCAGGGCAGATCGTGCTCAGCGGCTCCTTCATTCGCATCGTCGAGGCGCGCCCCGGCGACACGTTCCACGCCGATTTCGGCCCCTGGGGCTCGGTTTCCTGCCACTTCAACTAACATAAAAGGCTTAGCGCAGAGGATGCGCGCAGGCCGCAGTGGGTTCCGAGCCCCTTGCGTTCTCTGCATATCCTCGGCGACCTCGGCGTTAAAGCGTTGTTATTCACCACAATTCTAGGCTCGCGGACGGCCACTTTGGATGGCTTGCCAGACCCGCTCGCTGGTGGCGGGCATATCGAGTTCGCGCACGCCGAGCGGCTCCAGCGCGTTCATGATCGCGATCATGACCGCCGGCAATGAGCCGACGCAGCCCGCCTCACCGGCACCCTTGGCGCCCAGCGGGTTGGTCTTGGTCGGGACCGGGTTTTCGTGGATCGCGATGTCGCACATCACATCGGCGCGCGGCATCGCGTAGTCCATGAAGCTGGCGGAGAGCAGCTGCCCGGATTCCCGATCGTAGGCGACCTGCTCCATCAGCACCTGCCCGATTCCCTGAGCGAGCCCGCCATGCACCTGTCCCTTGAGGGTCAGGGGGTTGATCACCGTACCAACATCATCGACGACGACATAGCCGACAAGGGTGACAGCGCCGGTCTCAGGATCGATTTCCGCCTCACAGACGTGACAGCCGTTGGGAAAGGTGGCGCGCTCGGGGGCGTAGGTGGCGTGCTCGTAGAATCCCGGCTCCATCCCGGGTGGCAGCCGCGCCGGCTGGAACGAGGTTCGGGCGACCTGCGTCAGTGAGATATTGCGGTCGGTGCCGGCGACCGTGAACTTGCCGTCGGCGAATTCGAGATCGGCTTCGGCGGCTTCGAGCAGATGGCCCGCGAGCCGTTTTCCTTTGTCGATGATTTTCCCGGCCGCGAGGCTGAGCGCCGAGCCGCCGACCACCATCGAGCGCGAGCCGTTCGACCCCATGCCGAAGGCGACACGATCGGTGTCGCCATCGATGTATTGGATGTCGTCCGGGTCGAGACCGAGCCGCTCGCAGAGGATCTGCTTGAATGCCGTCTCGTGACCCTGCCCGTGCGCCTTGGTGCCCATCAGCAGCATCGCAGTGCCGCCGGGATTGAAGCGGATTTCGGCATATTCCGGGACGGGGCCGGCAGCGGCCTCGACGGCGTTGGCGAGACCGATGCCCCGCAACATGCCGCGTTTTTCTGATTCCTCGCGCCGCGCGGCAAAGCCCCGATAATCGGCCGCGGCGAGTGCCGTCTCCATGTTCTTGGTGAACTCGCCGCAATCGTAATTGGGCCCGAGAGCGGTCTGGTAGGGCATGGCGGTAGGCGAAATGATGTTGCGGCGCCTGAGCTCGATCGGATCGAGGTTGAGCTCGCGGGCCGAGGTTTCGATCGCGCGCTCGATCAGATAGATCGCCTCTGGCCGTCCGGCGCCGCGATAAGGGGCGGTCGGACTGGTGTTCGACAACACCGCATCGATGCTGACATAAGCCGCCGGAATGTCGTAGACGCCGACCACCGTGCCGATCATGCCGAAGGGTGTGAGCAGCTGGCGATCCGACGCAATATAGGCGCCGACATTCGCGATCATATGCAGGCGCAACGCCAGGATTTTGGCGTTGTCGTCGAATGCGAGCTCGATCTTGCCGATATTGTCCCGCCCGTGCTCGTCGGCGAGGATGACCTCGGAGCGCTCGCAGCTCCATTTGACGG
>Ga0310910_10002087_pt1 | contig 11177 bp, 9 predicted proteins | sample GREbulkMGHF172_FD_203448 | JGI IMG/M metagenome (GOLD analysis project Ga0310910, IMG submission 203448) | Lab enrichment of tropical soil microbial communities from Luquillo Experimental Forest, Puerto Rico - GRE.bulkMG.HF172 | ecosystem: Environmental > Terrestrial > Soil > Tropical forest >... | reverse complement strand
ATCTCTGGCTGAGCTTCAATAATTTTTTCGCGCAAATCTCGAATGCGCGCAGCAGATTACGTCGAAACCGGCAAACAAAAAGGAGCTTGCTATAAAGAAACTAACATTAGTCATGGCGCTGGTGCTCGGTGCGAGCGGCGCTTCGGCTTTCGCGTACGATTATCGCAACGGCCTTGACAGGTGGCGCGTGCGCGACGAGATCGACAGTCTCCGAGCTGAGCTGCACCAGGTCGACGTGCGATTGCACTCACACTCCGGCGATTACTATCACTGGGATTAATTCAAGCCGACTGCTCGCTGACGAATGGATTCGTTAGCCGTTCGCTGCCGATTTTGGTCGGCGGCCCGTGACCGGGAAGAACAGTCACGGCGTCGCCGAGGGGGAAAAGTTTCTCGCGGATTCCGCTAAAAAGGAGCTCGGCGTCTCCCCCCGGAAGGTCCCATCGCCCCACGCCGCCGGCGAAAAGCACATCGCCGCCAATGAGCAGGTTGTCTTTGGGTGAAAAGAAACAGAGGCTGCCCGGACAATGCCCCGGGACGTCCAGCACTTGAAATTCCGCACCCAGGAAATTTCGGGCCGGCGTCTCATTGATGAGGAAATCGACTTTGGCCGGCTCGATCTCCAGTTCTAATCCAAAATTCCGAAAAAACTCGCGGTCCGAAATCATCGGCGCTGTCAGCGGATGGCAGCCGATTTGGCAGTTGAAGCGGCCTTTGATTTTGGCCACGTCCTGGACGTGATCGATGTGGCCGTGCGTGAGCAACAGGAGTTTGACGTCGACATCGTGTCGTTCAAGCCACTCACACGCTCCCTCCGGGGCGTCGAAGAGAATCCGGCCTTCCGGCGCTGAAACTAAGTAGCAGTTTGTCTCGAAGACTCCCCCGCAAAACGCTTCGTAGGTCATCTGGCGTTGACCCTAAATGAGCAACCGGGCCCAAGCCAAGCATGCTCGGGATTCAACCGATGCTGATCTCAGGTAACACGTATTGGAAGATTTTGAATGTTCTTGGCGTATAATTGTCTGAAATCCTTACATGTCGATCCAGGGCGTTAGGTTTGCTTTTGGGAAAGAAGTCTGCGAACGTGAGGGCCGCGTCTTTTCCATGAAATCACGTCTTCAGCTGTCGCTGGCCGTTGTCGCGTCAGTATGTCTCGTAATCACCGTCCCTGTTCGAGCGAAATCCGATTCCGAGCAGATTGGCGTCTCAGTGGGCCGTTTACTAGAAGAGGGTCATTACACCCATCAACAGCTGAATGCTGAAATGTCGCAAAAATTTCTCCGTACCTACTTAGAGCTGCTCGATTTCAGCCACCTTTTCTTCACCCAGAAAGACGTCGATGGGCTGACCGCGAAGTACGGAACCGCATTGGCGGACGACGTTCTGCTTGGAAATCTCAAACCCGCTTACGAGATTTACGATCTCTACCAAAAGCGTATCGACGAGCGGGTTGCGAGGATCAAGGAGCTGTTGAAGCAGCCGATGGATTTTAAAACCAATGCGACTGTCGAAATGCGTCGCGAGAAAGCTCCCTGGCCGAAAGATGAAGCCGAGGCCGATCAACTCTGGCGCGGCCGTATCGCGAGCGAACTGCTCCAGGAAAAACTAAGCGAGCATCCGATTGAACCTGGCCCGCAATTGATCGGCCGCCGTTACGATCGGATCTCGCACAATGTGCACGAGGAGGACCGCGACGAGCAGGTGAAACTTTATCTCGACGCGCTCGCGCAAACTTACGATCCGCACTCGGAGTATTTGAGCAAAGCGGACTTCAAGAATTTCAACATTCAGATGGGACTCTCGCTTGTTGGAATTGGCGCGATGCTTCGGACCGAAGATGGTTACGCGAAGATTGAAAGCCTGGTTCCCGGCGGTCCTGCGCAAGTCGATGGAAGATTGAAAGTTGGTGATCGGATTACTGCGGTTGCGCAAGGTCAAAGCGAGTTTGTGGATGTTCGCGACATGCGTTTGGACAAGGTCGTCGAAATGATTCGCGGCAAGAAAGGAACAAAAGTTCGTTTGCTCGCGATTCCCGCGAATGCTTCCGATCCGTCGCAGCGCAAGAGTGTCGAGCTCGTCCGCGACGAGATTAAGCTAAAGGATCAAGAAGCGCGCGCCGACATTATTATTAAGAAGGACGCGGACGGTAATCCGGTCAAGCTCGGTTGGCTGACGTTGCCGTCGTTTTATGCCGACATGGATCGGCACTCCAAGAGCACGACGCGCGATGTGCTCGCATTGCTGAAGCGATTGAAGAAAGAAAACATCGCTGGCCTGGTTGTCGATCTTCGCCGCAATGGCGGCGGCTCGCTCGAGGAAGCGATCTCACTCACTGGTTTATTTTTGAAATCGGGGCCGATCGTCCAGACAAAAGGCTCCAACGGAAACATTGTGATCTCGAGCGACCCGGATCCGGGCATTGCCTATAGCGGGCCGCTCGTTGTTTTGACCAGCCGGCAAAGCGCCTCGGCCAGTGAAATTTTTGCCGCTGCACTGCAGGATTACGGGCGGGCCGTTATCGTAGGCGACAAGAACACTTTCGGTAAAGGCACCGTGCAGACAATCTTGCCGATCGGCCGGTTCACATCATTGCTTGGCAGTCGGTCCGACGATGATGGCGAGCTCAAGCTAACGATTCAGAAGTTTTATCGCGTCGCCGGCGGTTCGACTCAACTTCATGGCGTCGCTTCGGACATCGTGGTACCGACGCTCACTGATCTGCCGGAGTTCGGCGAAGGCGCGCTGAAGAATTGTTTGCCGTACGATGAAGTTCCTAGAGCGCGCTACACGAAGTGGTCGGGACCGTTGTTCATTGAAGAATTGAAGCGGCGTTCGGCAGAACGCGTGCAGCATGATCCGGAATTCCACTACGTGACGGAAGACATGGAGAGGCTCCGCCACAAGTTGGATGAGAATCGCGTCAGTCTGAACGAGGATGTGCGCCGGAAAGAACTTCAGGATGAGAAAACGCGCAAAGAGCTGCGCACAAAGGAGCGGCTCGCGCGTCACGAAGAGGAACCAAACATTTATCGGCTGACGCTCGACAACCTGGACAAACCGAATCTCCAGTTGATCATGTATCCCGGGAAATTAGCCGAAGCGAAAAAGGCTGGCGGGAAAGTTTCTCCCGAAGCAGCGCCGGATGACGACACTGACACAATCGGCGCAGCCGACGACACCAAAGAACCTCTGATTGATCCGGAGCGCGACGAGACGCTCAACATTGTTGCCGATCTTGTTAATCTTTCGCGCGGGCCAAAGACCGCCAGCACCAACGTCAAGAGAAACGCCGAGCAGCGGCCGTGATATCGATGCTGGTTCGGCTCGTGTGCTACGGATACACCGGACGCGACGGATAGACGCGCGGTGGGCCAATCGGACGCCCAAACCACCACCAGGGTGCTCGCTGCCGGGGCTGCGTGCCGTAATGGAAATATTGATCCGTTCGCGGCGTTCGGCCAAACACAGTGACCGGCGTTCCGACGTCAATCGCGTTGTAAAACGCGATCGCCAGCTGTTCCGGCATTCGGACGCAACCGTGTGACGCGGGACAACCCGGTAAATATCCGGCATGCATTCCATCAGCCCCGTGGAACCGCATGAAATATCTCATTGGTGCGGGAATGAATTTTCCACCGGACGGCACGCTCATGTCCACATCGGCATCTGCGGCAACCGTGCGGCCGTAACCGTCCACGATCTTTCCATAGATGCTCGAGTGATGGTTCATCTCTTTCTCAATCACTTTGAACGAACCGGTTTCAGTCAGATGCCCGTAGCGCCCACTTGAAATTGGCGATTGCATGACGACGCGCCGACCATGAATCAAATAGGCAGTCTGTTCGCTGAGATCGATCTCGACGCGATACGGGTTTTCGTCCTGCGCTGCCGCAAGAGTCGCGATGGAAAAGCAGATCACTGTTCCCCAGTGTACCCTCACATCTTCTTTCAACCCACGATGACGGGAAAAGTCTCACACGGCGATTGACGCTTTGATCGACGGATGCGGATCGTAATCGACCAGCTCGAAGTCCTCGAACTTGAAGTCGTAAATGTTTTTGATCGATGGATTCTGATTCATGCGCGGCAAAGATCGGCATTCGCGCGTCAGCTGTTCGCGCGCTTGGTCGAGATGATTCAGGTAGAGATGGAGGTCGCCGAATGTGTGCACGAAGTCGCCAGGCGTAAGATCGACCACTTGCGCGACCATCGTCGTAAGCAGTGAGTAGCTCGCGATGTTGAACGGCACGCCGAGGAATAAGTCGGCGCTGCGTTGATAAAGCTGGCAGCTGAGCTCGCCGTCCTGGACGTAAAATTGAAACAGCACGTGACACGGTGGCAGCGCCATCTTGTCGATTTCCGCCGGGTTCCACGCGCTCGCGATCAATCGCCGGCTGTTTGGATTCTTTTTGATCTGCGTGATGAGATTTTCGATTTGATCGACGCGGACTTCGTTCGCGCCGTGCCAGTCACGCCATTGGGCACCGTAGACGCGTCCGAGATTTCCATTTTCATCCGCCCATTCGTCCCAAATTGTGACGCCATGCATGTTGAGGTATTTGACGTTCGTATCGCCGCGCAAAAACCAGAGCAGCTCGTAGATAATCGATTTGATGTGAAGCTTTTTCGTGGTGAGCAGCGGAAATCCTGGACCACTTGGCCGCAGATCATAGCGCGTTTGAGCGCCAAAGATCGACAAGGTGCCGGTGCCCGTGCGATCGCTGCGCGGTTGACCCTCTTCCAAGACAAGCCGGAGAAGATCGTGGTATTGCCGCACGCGAAAAGTTATCGCGGGCGCGGGTTTCGCAAAATGTTTTTGGCGCGCGTCTTCGCCGGCCAAACCGGATCCAACGTCACGTTGGTCAACGTTGCGCCAGTCCGTTTTCGAGCTGCGCCTTGCGCTCGTTCGACGTTTGCAATCGTAGTTGCCAGTGGATGCAATTGGATTCATGAGCTGGTTGATGTATCCGGCGACTTCAGCAGGCTGCGATTCGTTTTCAGTCAGTTTTGCGCGAATTTCTTCGGCGTACGCGAGCGCGTTTGCTTTCGGCTCCTTCGACTTTCGGAGCGGGTGTAAGTTGGCCGCACTTCTGACAAGTCAGCGAAAGTCCGGCCGCCGATCGATTCGCAACCAGGGCCGCTTTGCAATGCTGGCAGTGAAAAGAACATCGGGATCAGCCGCGACTCTGCGCATTCAATGTTTTCGCCGGTGCACACCAAAAAACGAGCAGTCGCTATGCCTCGGCATGCCGCTTTGGTGGGTCGCGTTGGCGCGGGCGTAAACCGGCCACTGGGCGGCAAGTGTGACGCGCTGTCTCGGATTAGGAAATCACTTACCGTGCCGTTTTGTTGTTATTTGCTTAATTATGTGGCACTTGCGCTACGGTGCACATTCCCGGTCTATGGCTTGCTGAAGATTCGCTCGGTCGAAGTCTCGCCACAGTTTTAGGGTCGTGAGTGGGCGTATCGACAACAGAGGAAAAATTAATTTTATGGCTAAAGTTTTAGGTATCGATTTGGGCACCACCAATTCCTGTATGGCCGTGATGGAGGGTGGCGACCCGGTAGTTTTGGAAAATTCTGAAGGCGCCCGCACGACGCCGTCGGTTGTGGCATTCACAAAGAGCAGCGAGCGACTGGTCGGCCAGGCCGCGAAGCGTCAGGCAGTTACGAACCCGCAGAATACGGTTTTTTCAATCAAGCGGTTCATGGGCCGCAAGTTCGACGAGGTGCATGAGGAAGAGCACCGCGTGCCCTACAAAATCGTAAAAGCGGCGAACGGCGACGCGCATGTGCAAGTCGAAGTGAACGGCCAACGCAAAACATTTTCGCCGCCGGAAATTTCGGCGATGATTTTGTCGAAGCTGAAAGCCGACGCGGAAGCGAAGCTGGGCGAGAAAATCACGCAGGCGGTCATCACCGTCCCGGCGTATTTCAACGACTCACAGCGCAATGCGACCAAGGATGCAGGCAAAATCGCGGGCCTCGAAGTTTTGCGAATCATTAACGAGCCGACGGCGGCATCCCTCGCCTACGGTTTGGACAAGAAAAAGGACGAGAAGATCGCCGTATACGATTTGGGCGGCGGCACGTTCGACATTTCAGTGCTCGAAATCGGCGATGGCGTTTTCGAAGTAAAAGCGACCAACGGCGACACCCACCTCGGCGGTGACGATTGGGACGCAAAAGTAATGGATTGGATCGTGCAGGAGTTCAAAAAAGACACCGGCATCGATTTGACCAAGCAACCGGACGCGATCCAGCGAATCAAAGAAGAAGCGGAGAAAGCGAAGATCGCGCTCTCCAGCTCGCAGGAATACGAGATCAATCTGCCGTTCGTCACGGCGGACGCGAGCGGTCCGAAGCACATTCAGAAAAAGCTGACTCGCTCCAAACTGGAGCAACTCACTGACGATTTGATTCAGCGGACAGTTCCGCCGGTCAAAGCGTGCTTGAAAGACGCGAAGATTTCGGAGCGCGAAGTGAACGAGCTCGTGCTCGTCGGCGGCATGACGCGCATGCCTAAAGTTATCGAAACGGCACGTAATTTGATCGGCAAGGAGCCGCACAAAGGCGTGAATCCGGACGAAGTCGTCGCGGTAGGCGCGGCAATCCAGGGCGGTGTTCTGCGCGGCGAAGTCAAAGACGTCCTTTTGCTCGATGTCACTCCGCTCACGCTCGCGATTGAAACCGCGGGCGGCGTGGCGACGTCGATGATCCCACGCAACACCACCATCCCGACGCGCAAGTCGCAGATCTTTTCCACTTACAGTGACAACCAACCGGGTGTGGAAATCAAAGTGTTGCAAGGCGAACGGCCGCTGTCGCGCGACAACAAGAACCTCGGCACGTTCCACCTCGATGGAATTCCGCCGGCCCCGCGCGGCGTTCCGCAGATCGAAGTTACTTTCGACATTGACGCAAACGGCATTCTGCACGTTTCGGCCAAAGACCTCGGCACCGGCAAGGAGCAGAAAATCTCCATCACCGGTTCGAGCGGCTTGAACAAGGACGAAGTCGAGCGGATGCGGAAGGAAGCGGAAGAGCACGCCGAGGAAGATCGCAAGGCGAAGGAAGCGATCGAGATCAAGAACAACGCGGACACGCTCGCTTACCAGTCCGAGAAGCAACTCAAGGAACTGGGCGACAAAATTCCAGCCGACAAACGCAAACCGGTTGAGGATGCAATCGCCGCGGTGCGGGACGCGATCAACCGCAACGACACTGACGCGATCAAGCGCGCTTACGACGATTTGCAGAACAAGTTCCAGGACGTTAGCGCCGAGCTTTACAAACAAGCTTCAGCGCAAGCCGAACCGCCACCCGGCCCGGGTCGGACGGGCCCGCAAGCGGGCGGCCGCCCGGAGCCCCGCCAGGGCGGGGAGACGAAACGGGGCGGCAACGGCGACGTTGTCGACGCCGAGTTCGAAGTCGTGGACGAAGACAAGAAAAAGTAACGAAAAAAATTTGCCGACGGCTGTTGCAAGATCGACAGTCGTCGGCTCAACCAAAAAACCAAACCAAGAAGGAGTAGAGAAAGCAACTTATGGCAGCAGTTAACGTAAAACCGCTCGGAGATCGAGTGCTGGTGCAACCGCTCGAAGAGCAAGAAGTGAAAAAAGGCGGGATTATCATTCCCGACACTGCGAAAGAAAAACCGCAGGAAGGAAAAGTGGTCGCGCTCGGCACCGGAAAAATCGATGACAACGGTAAGAAAGTCGATTTTACGGTGAAGAAGGGCGATCGGGTGCTGATTTCCAAATACGGCGGCACTGAGATCAAAATCAATGGCGAGAATTATCTGATTATGCGTGAGGACGACATCCTTGGCATCATCGGCTAGCTCCGTCTCTCAACTATTAACTAACAACCAACAACTGATTTATGGCAGCTAAACAATTACAATTCGATGAAGGAGCGCGGCACACCTTGCTGCGCGGAATCGAGAAACTTTCCCGCGCCGTCAAAGCCACGCTCGGACCGAGCGGTCGCAACGTTATTCTCGACAAGAAATTCGGCAGTCCGACGATCACCAAGGACGGTGTGACGGTCGCGAAAGAGATCGAGCTCGAAGATCCCTACGAGAATATGGGTGCGCAGCTCGTTCGCGAAGTCGCTTCCAAGACTTCGGACGTTGCGGGCGACGGCACGACCACGGCGACTGTGCTCGCGGAATCCATTTACCGTGAAGGTCTCCGCAACGTCACCGCCGGCGCGAACCCGACCTCATTGCAGCGCGGTATCATGAAAGCCGTCGAGGCGACCACCGAGGAGCTGAAAAAAATCTCCAAGAAAGTAAGCGATCGCACCGAGATCGCGCAGGTCGCGACCGTTTCGGCCAACTGGGACAAGACGATCGGCGAGATCATCGCCGACGCGATGGACAAGGTCGGCAAGGACGGCACGATTACGGTCGAGGAAGCGCGTTCGATCGACACCACCCTCGAAGTGGTCGAGGGAATGCAATTCGATAAGGGCTATCTCTCGCCCTACTTCGTTACAAACGCGGAAGACATGGAGGCGAGTCTCGAAAATCCCTACATCCTGATTTACGAGAAGAAAATCTCGAGCCTGAAGGACCTGCTTCCGTTGCTCGAGAAAGTCGCCAAAGCTGGACGTCCGTTGCTCATCATCGCTGAGGATGTCGAAGGCGAAGCACTCGCGACTTTGGTCGTGAACAAATTGCGCGGGACGCTGCAGGTCTGTGCGGTCAAAGCTCCGGGCTTCGGCGATCGTCGCAAGGCGATGCTGGAAGACATCGCGGTGCTGACCGGCGGCAAACTCATCAGCGAAGACCTCGGCATCAAGCTTGAGAACATCAAGATTGAAGACATGGGCAAAGCGAAGCGCGTCACGGTCGACAAGGAAAACACCACCATTGTCGAAGGCGCGGGCAAGAACGCCGATATCCAGGGCCGGGTCGCTCAGATCCGTCGGCAGATTGAAGAGACGACCAGCGATTACGATCGCGAGAAACTACAGGAGCGCCTGGCGAAACTCGCGGGTGGTGTTGCCGTCATCAACGTCGGCGCAGCCACCGAGACGGAGATGAAAGAGAAGAAGGCGCGTGTCGAAGATGCGTTGCACGCCACGCGTGCGGCCGTCGAGGAAGGCATCGTCGCGGGTGGCGGTGTCGCGTTGATCCGGGCCCAGAAAGCGCTCGACAACATCAGAGGCCTCGAGAGCGACGAGAAAGTCGGCGTCCAGATCGTGCGTCGCGCGGTCGAAGAGCCGGTGCGTCAATTGGCCGATAACGCCGGCGCGGAAGGCGCGCTCGTGGTCGAGGAAGTTAAGAAGCGCAAAGGCAACGAAGGTTACGACGTCACTGCTGCCGAATACACCGATCTGGTGAAGGCGGGCATCGTCGATCCGACGAAAGTGACGCGCACGGCGTTGCAAAACGCCGCGTCGATCGCTGGTCTGTTGCTCACCACCGAAGCATTGGTCACGGAAGTTCCTGAGAAGGAAAAGACTCCACCAATGCCACCGGGCGGAATGGGCGGCATGGATTACTAAGCCGAAACAACATGTGAATTCGAACAGCCGGAGTCGAAAGGCTCCGGCTGTTTTGCTTCAACCGAGCTCAGACGCTCATTTGAGGTAAGAATCTTGAGGATCGCGATTTGTGTCTGATCAAGATCAGTTTGGTTCATTGGTAATTCGTCCTCCTAGCCATCGTGTCCTTCGTGGTGGGCTAATCCGCGGCGTTTGCTGAGAAGCCAATCTTCTGCAAATATTTCGGCCACCTGTGGAAAAATACGTGTCGGATTTGATGGGCTGGGTTAAGGCGAAGAACCCGGGGGAATCGGAGTTTCATCAGGCGGTCCAGGAAGTCGCGGAGTCGCTCACGCTGGTGTTAGATCGGCAGCCGCAGTATCGGAAGGCGAAAATCCTCGAGCGAATTATCGAGCCCGAGCGCGTGATCATGTTCCGTGTGCCGTGGCAGGACGACAAAGGCGAGCTGCATGTGAACCGCGGATTCCGGATCCAGATGAACAGTGCGATCGGGCCATACAAAGGCGGACTCCGATTTCACCCGACGGTGAATCTCGGCATCTTAAAATTCCTCGCGTTCGAGCAGGTCTTTAAAAATGCGTTGACCACGTTGCCGATGGGCGGCGGCAAAGGCGGATCCGATTTTGATCCGCATGGCAAGAGCGACTCCGAAGTGATGCGCTTTTGTCAGGCGTTCATGTGCGAATTGTGGCGCCACATCGGGCCCAACACGGACGTGCCCGCGGGCGACATCGGCGTCGGCGCGCGAGAGATCGGATATTTGTTCGGGATGTATAAAAAACTCAAAGCCGAATTCACCGGCGTCATGACCGGCAAAGGCTTGACCTGGGGCGGCTCGGTGATTCGGCCGGAAGCAACTGGATACGGCGCGGTTTATTTCGCGGAAGAAATGCTGAAGACGCGGAAGGAAGATCTGAAAGGCAAGACCGCGCTCGTATCAGGAAGCGGCAATGTGTCGCAATACACGGTTGAGAAATTGATCACGCTTGGCGCGAAGCCCGTGACGTTGTCGGATTCGAGCGGTTACATTCTCGACGAGGAAGGAATCACGCGCGAGAAGCTCGCGTTCGTGATGGATTTGAAAAACAATCGGCGCGGCAGGATTTCCGAATACGCCGACAAGTTCAAAGGCGCGGCGTTCACGAAATTTGACCCGAAGCTAGATCACAATCCGCTCTGGACGCACAAGGCGCAGTGCGCGTTCCCGAGCGCGACGCAGAACGAGATCAATGGCAAGGATGCGGCGAATCTCTTGAAGAACGGCTGCTACGTCGTGTCGGAAGGCGCTAACATGCCGAGCACAATCGACGCGGTGAAACAGTTCCTCGACGCGAAGATCCTTTTCGGGCCGGGCAAAGCAGCAAACGCGGGCGGAGTCGCCACATCAGGTCTCGAAATGGCGCAGAACAGCATGCGCATCCGTTGGACGCGCGAAGAAGTGGACGCGCGGTTGTTCAACATCATGAAAACAATCCATGAAGTTTGCGCACGCACGGCCGAGAAGTACGGCACGCCGGGGAACTACGTGAACGGCGCGAACATCGCCGGGTTCGTCAAAGTCGCCGACGCGATGCTGGACCAAGGACTGGTTTAATAGACATTGAGAGGTTGAGCCGCAGGGCTGCGGCCACAAATTATGAGCAGGATTTTTCCGAAGACTC
>Ga0310910_10002085_pt1 | contig 11181 bp, 10 predicted proteins | sample GREbulkMGHF172_FD_203448 | JGI IMG/M metagenome (GOLD analysis project Ga0310910, IMG submission 203448) | Lab enrichment of tropical soil microbial communities from Luquillo Experimental Forest, Puerto Rico - GRE.bulkMG.HF172 | ecosystem: Environmental > Terrestrial > Soil > Tropical forest >... | reverse complement strand
TTTCCAGGACGGTTTGAGGAACCCGCTCGATACCGCGATCCTCGAAGCCGGTCCACCGCGTGCCGAGGGCTGGTCGAAGAGCGACGAGGTACCGTTCGACTTTCAACGCCGCCGTGTTTCGGTGGTCGTCGTACACGAGGGCCACCGCCTGCTGGTTACCAAAGGCGCGCCGGAAGATATCATCAAACTCGCCAGCCGGTATGAAGAGCCCGGTAAGCCCGAGCCTCAGCCGCTCGACGAAACCGCGCGAGCCGGCGCCGCGAAAGTCTTCGAGAGGCTTAGCACGGACGGATTTCGCGCACTCGGGGTCGCCTGGCGCGAGCTTGAGCTGGACGGTGCGGGCGCAACGGTGGCCGACGAACGGGATTTGGTTTTTGCCGGCTTTGTTGTCTTTTTCGATCCGCCAAAGGAGAGCGCGGGGGCAGCCATCGCCGCGCTTGGGGCCAAGAGTGTCGGCGTCAAGATCCTCAGCGGTGACAACGAGCGCGTAACCCAACATGTTTGCACCGAGCTGGGTATTCCGATCATCGGGGTGCTGACCGGCACTGAGATCGAAGCGCTTGGCGACGAAGCGCTCGCCGCGCACCTGGAACAGACAAACCTGTTCTGCCGGGTCACACCCGCTCAGAAGAACCGCATCATTCTTGGGTTGAGGCACCGCGGCCATGTCGTCGGTTTTCTCGGCGACGGGATCAACGATGCGCCGTCGCTGCACTCTGCCGATGTGGGGATCTCTGTCGATACCGCTGTCGACGTCGCCAAAGATGCAGCCGACATCATTTTGCTCCAGCGCGATTTAGGCGTGCTCGAGCGCGGGATCACAGAAGGTCGCCGCGCCTTTGGCAATATCATGAAATTCATCATGATGGCAATGAGCTCGAATTTCGGGAACATGTTCTCGATGGCCGGAGCGACACTGATACTGCCGTTCCTGCCGATGCTGCCGGTGCAGATATTGCTCAATAACCTGCTCTACGCCGTGTCGGAGATGCCGATCCCATTGGACGAAGTCGACAGCGAGATCACCGAGAAGCCCGAGCATTGGGACATGCGATTCATCCGCAACTTCACGGTGGTGTTGGGGCCCGTGAGTTCGGTGTTCGACTTTCTGACCTTCGGCCTATTGCTGCTTGTGTTCGATGCCGGCCAGGCGCTGTTCCAGACCGGCTGGTTCATCGAGTCGCTTGCTACCCAGGTGCTGGTCATCTTCGTGCTTCGCACACGGCGCAACCCGCTCAAGAGCCGCCCGCATCCTCTCCTCGCCGCGACCTCAATCGCAGTCGTCGTGATTGCGGTCGCGCTGCCGTTTACGCCATTAGGCGCGTGGTTCGGCTTTGCTCCACCCTCTACCAACTTCCTCTTGGCAATTGCAGGGCTGACCGTGAGTTACCTGCTGCTCGCCCAAAGCGCGAAATGGGCGTTTTACCACCTGTGGCAGCCGGCCGGGATCGCGACCCCACCGCAGCTGCGATCGCACTTGCCGCTGATCGCTAGATCGTGACCCTCGTAACGACTTGATGTCCTCCTGACTTTCCTCTCGAGCCAGTTGAAAGCCGGGTGCTAATGCTCAAGGCCTCGTCGTCGAAGAGAGGAGATGCCGCGCTGCGCGCGATCGCCATCCAGGCGGGGCGGGTCCGCCGCCGCTCGCCGCGCGTCCTGACCTCGCCCCCCGGCTGGATCGCCCCGCCGGACAGCAGCAATTTCTCGGCAAAGGTGGTCTTGCCGGTGTCCGGGTGCGAGATGATCGCAAAGGTGCACCAGCAGGCAATCTCGTCGGTCAAGGTAGACATGTCTTGGTGATTGCTGTTGCGGAGCGCTCGCGTCCTAAAGGCCGCTCGATCCGCGAGCTCCTTTCCCGCGGCAAACCACGCTGACCCCGACGCACCGGCGATCACGGCGTCGGTGGTTCACCGCTGCCTAGAGCATCAGGCCGATCATCCGGCATTCGGACTCCTGGCGCGGCTTCACAGTGATTGCCTCGGCGATCCGGACAGTGCCTCCAGCCGGTGCAGACGGTCGATGCGCAGGCTGGGCCTCCCGACATTCTTCGAGGAGCGATCGAGCTCAACGAGGCTCAGAACCTGACGCAAAAGTCTAGATGGCCTGTTCGTCGGCAGCGGAACGACCGCTTTCGAAACCGACAACGGCCGCTCGGGCTCGGCCCCGAGAACTGGCCTTCATGCCCCACACCTGCCGTTCGCAACACCCGTTGGGTGGAAAACCGGAAGTTCGACCTGCGCAGAGGGACGCCTTCTAAAATGCGCTACTCGATCACCTCGTCAGCGCGGGCCAGCAGCAATTGGGGTACCGTGAAGCCGAGGGCCCGGGCTGTCCACGAGCTCGAACTTTGTTGGCTGCTCGATCGGGAGATCGGCCGGCTTGGCGCCTTTGAGGATCTTATCGACATAAGCCGCCGCCCGCCGATTAATGTCCCTTTGATTAGCTCCATAGCTCATCAAACCGCCGATCGCCACGTCCTCGCGAAACTGATAGATTGTCGGTAGCTGATGTCTGGCCGCGAGTTCGACGATCCGGGTCCTTTCCGAAAGGAAGAGAGCATCGGCCGGAACGATCAGAGCGTTCGAGTGCTCACCAATCATGGTGGTGAAGCCGCCGTCGATCGCAGAGGCAGTGCCGGCTTCGACCGGGAGGAGTTCAACTGCCAGGGTTCGGGCCGCTTGCCGCGCGACCTTTAGTACGGGGCCGTGCGTAGGGTTGCCGGGGTTGAGCAGGATCGCAAAACGCGCGACAGCCGGAAGCGCTCCTTCAGCAGTTCCAGCCATTTCCCCGTCATCTCGTAAGAGTCAGAGGCGGTTAGCCCGGTGATGTTGCCGCCCGGGTGCGCGAGGCTGGCGACGATCCCAGCACTAACCGGATCGCCGGAACCCGACATGACGATCGGGATCGTCGGCGTCGCCTGTTTTGCCGCCTGCACCGCCGCGTTCGTCCCAGTGACAATGACTTCTGGGGCGGTTCTCACCAATTCTGCCGCAAGGTCGGGAAGGCGCTCCGTGTGTCCTTCCGTAAAACGGGCCTCGATCGCAAGATCATCAGCTGTAGCCGAGCGTGCGAAGATCTTGTCTGAAAGTCTCAATGTAGGGCTGGCCGATAAGCGGCGTCCCAGTGACAAGAAAGGCGATGCGACGGCGTTTTGGCGTCTGCGCGCGGGACGTAAGCGGCCAGCTAATGGTGCCACCGAGGAGGGCGATGAAGTCGCGCCGCCGTAGCATCAGACTGCGCTGGCCCGCATTCTGCTGATGACCCACGGCCTTCCTCCCTGGCCATGAACGCCGCAATCCTAGCACAAGGGCACCTAGTTGTAGCTAAGACGCTGACCGCCAAAAGACCGGAAAGGGTCGATGATCGGGATAGGGTGGCACCGCGAGGTGCCCCCCTATCCCGATCATCGGCGCATCTCGCTCCTTGCCGAGTGTCCCGACCAAGGTCCGCTTACTGAACCCGCTGCCGACGCTCGACCTCGGGGGCGGGGACTACTCTTCTTGCCCCATTTTGGTCATTCATTGACACGGCCAGGATTCCGGCGCCGCCGATGGAAAGCGGTCATCTGCGCGTGAACGGCTGGGTCACCCAATTTTGATCTAGCGCTTTCATTAGCCCCAGCGCGGCTGTTCGCCGAGGTCGATGCCGAGCGCCGTTTTGGCGACGAGCTCGTGCACCAGGAAGGTGTTGGCCGGGTGAAAGCGGCCGCATCTCGCGTCGCGAAACAGCCGTTCCAACTCGTTGGCGCGGAACATGCCGGCGCCGCCGGAGACTTCCATGGCCCGGTCGACGATCCGCCAGCAGGCCTCGACCGCATGGTATTTGGCCGAGATGATCTTGGCCGGCCAGACGCCGCCGTGGTCGACCCCGTTCGACCAGTCTTGTGCGATCCGGTCGATATGCGGGCCGATCGGGTCGAAATCCAGCATCATTTCGGCCACTGCGTGCTGGATATCGGGGTGGTAGGCCATCGAGCGGCTCAGCCCCAGCGAGGTTTTGTTCTTGATCCCCGGCAGCGCGAGGTCGATCGCACGCTGAGCGATGCCACAGTAAATGTTGCAATAGCCTAGGAGCGCCCAGGCGAACATACCCAAGACGAACGCATCGGCGCCGGCGAAACCTTCCGGCAAGATCCGCGCTACATATTTGTCGGGCACGAAGGCGCCTTCCAGCACCACATCGTCGCTGCGGGTGGCGCGCATCCCCATCGTGTCCCAAGTCTCGACGATGCGCCAGCCGTCATGGCTCCTCGGTAGGAAGGCGTGCACGATTTTTGGGCCGCCTTCGGCATCGGCCCAGGTTGCGTGCAAGCCATAGCGCGTCCACACCGGTGCCAAGGTGCCGAACATTTTGTGTCCGGAAATCCGGAACCCGCCATCCACCCTCTCGGCCTTGCTGGTGGAAAGCAGAACCGGCAGGTCATTGCCGCGCTCGGAATGCCCGGCGGCGAAGACCTCGCCCGCCATCGCCTCCTCCAGCAGCCATTCAAGCGAACGGTCGCCCCGGCGCCACAGATCGGCGACCAGCCCGACCCAATAGAGATGCATGTTGATGCCGAGCGCCGTCGCCGGAGCATGATAGCCGAGCCGGCGCTGCTCGCGACAAACTTCGGCGAGATCGAGTCCGGCCCCGCCCAGTTCTTTCGGCACGGCCATCGTCAGATAGCCGGCATCCCGCAAATCCTCGAAATCCTCGTGGAAGAACCGGTTTTTGCGGTCGTAACCGCCACATCGCTTCGCGAATTGGCGCAGCAACTCATCCGATAGGACATACTTTTGGTCACGCATTATCGCCTCCCTGAGAGCATCGGCTCGGCTCCTGCCTTGCCGGATGCAGATCCTACAGAGCGGCGAAATTAAATAAATCGTCAGAACCGACGATCCCATGCTCACAGGAGCCGGTGCCGTGGTCTCACCAGAAATGATGAGATCCGTCCGGGAGCCGGCTACGCGCGAGGCGCCAAGCCCTGCCGTATCGGGTAGGCGGCGGCCTCGGTGCGGTTGGCGCAGCCGGTCTTGGCGAGAATGTTCCGGACATGCGTTGCCACCGTGTTGAGGCTGATCGAAAGCGCCGTCGCGATGTCGGCATTGCTGCGGCCAATGGCGATCAGACCCAGCACTTCGGTCTCGCGCGCCGTTAGATCATCGTGTGCACCGGCAACGGACAGTTCGTCAAGGCGCCGGGCGGCGCGCTCCTCCAATGCCCGCATGCCGATCTTGCGCGCGCTGTCCAGGCTCGCCTGCAGCAGGGAAAGAGCGCGCTCCCGCCCACCGGCCTCGCCGCGCGCCAGCAGCATCGTGGCAAAGTCGTGCTGGGTGTGCGCCAGCGGCACGCGTGCACCGATCCGCTCGTTCATCGCCAGCGCCTTTCGAAATGCTGCTTCGCCTCGGGCCAGCGCGCCATTGCAGTGCAGAGCAGGCCGAGATAGCGATCCGCCGATCCGCAACAGGCAATGGCGAGGCCTAGCACGATATTGCGCCCGGTATAAGGCAGCATCATGCTGTACAGCATCGGCGCGCGCGCGGCGTCTCCAAGCGCGGCGCAAACTTCGCTCAGATACACCAGCGAGTAATGCCAGCGCCCATCCCGCGGCATGACAGGGAAATCGCCCACCAGCTGCTCGTATTCTTTCCGTGCCTGCTCCGGTTGGCCGATCTCGAAGTAGAGCAGCATCAATCCCGGTCGCCAAACACTGGCAGCGGCACTCTGCTGCAGAAAAGCGGACACAACCGGCCGCAATCCCGCTAGTCGGCCTTGCTCCCGGCGCAACGTGAAGATCTGCATGCTGACTTGGTCGTCGTGGACCACGAGGTTCCGTGCCAGGGCCGTCACCTCCAAGATCAGGCGCTCCGCCTCGGCAAATTCGCCCCGCATCAGCGCCACCATGATGTTATAGCCGCGTAGGGTAATCGAATAGGTTCGCTGCCGGATCCGCGCATCCATCTTCATCAGCGCGTCGAGATCGGTCGCGACCGCCTGCATATCGCCTAGCTGTAGGGACAAAGGCAGCCGGTAGCCGTGTGCATTGAGCATCAACTCCGGATCGCCGGCCTCCTCGGCCGCGGCAACCATCTCGGTCGCGGGATGCAGGAGGTCTTCGGTGCTCTCCGGTCCCCAATAAAAACCGAAAAGGTAGGAAAGATTGGTCGCCAGCACGGCGGGATCGCCGACTTGCCGTGACATCACGACCGCCTCTGTAACCTGTGCCCTCCCCTCGGTCTCGGCATTGGCATAGAGCAGTGCCCTGCCGAGCGCGCCCGACAATCGAGCGCGGAGCGCCAGTTTTGCCTCGGGAACCTCGCGCAGCGCCTCCTCCAGCAGTCGGCGGGAAGGCAGATCAGGCGAAAGGCCCGAGCGCCACGCGGCCTGTTCATATGCCAGTGCGGCGTTCGCTAGAACATCGGGCAACCCCAGCCCGCCCGCGGATCTGGCAGCCTCGCCAAGGGTCGCCAGCGCGTTTGAGAAGTCGCCGGATTTGCGTTGTGCTTCCCCGAGCAGAAGCAGCACACGGCAGCGCGCCGCCTCGTCAGGCTCGGTCTGCTGCTCGATAGCGTCGAGGGCCGTCTGAAAAAACTGTACCGCCTTCCTCGAAGGCGAGCAGCGCATCCGCCCGTCGGCCGGCGCGCACCGCATATTCGATTGCTCGGTCGCTGTCGGCATCATTGCCGGCAGCTTGGAAATGGCGCGCCAGCTCGGGCAGGCACGGACCCAGATCGGCGCGCTGCACCGCGGATCAGGTTGTGCGCCTAAACCGGCGAGAAGATCGGGATCGGCGTCGCGCAAGGACGCGCGGATGACCTGCACCCAGGGCCAATAGGGCGGCGCTCCCGATTCTTCGTGGCAGCGGCCCCACAGCACTGCCGCCTCCCGCTGCGCGGCATGACCCGCCAGCTCTAGCGCGGTGCGGGTCTTGCCGATGCCGGGCTCGCCGGCAAGCATGACGATGCGCCCATGCCCCGCGCAGGCCTGCTCGAACGCGCCTCGCAGCACCTCAAGCTCGCGCTGCCGTCCGACAAAAGTGTCGGCCGTGGCGGCTATAAAAGCCTCCGGTCGGCGTATCCTGAAACCAGCGTCGCCTTTCTGCTGCGCCGACGTCGAGACATGCCCGGCGATCGAGATGCGGTAGACATGCACCGGCCGGGCGATGTTCTTGACCCGCTGCTCGCCTGCGTCTTCGAAGGAAACCTCGAGCCTATCGCGAACCTGGTCGCGCACCACCCGGCTGACACAGATTTCTCCTGGCTCGGCGAAAGCTTCGAGGCGGGCGGCGATGTTGACGCCGTCGCCGTAGATATCGCCCTCATCGAGGATCACGTCGCCCAGATTGATGCCGATGCGGAACTCGATCCGCTTCTCCGCCGGCACATGCGCGTTGCGCTCGGCCATCCCTCGCTGTACCTCGACGGCGCAGCGCACCGCATCGACGACGCTGGCGAATTCGACGAGCAGCCCGTCGCCGGTGGTCTTGACGATGCGGCCTCTATGGTCTTCGACCTTGGCGTCCCACCGCTCGCGCCGGATCGCTTTCAGCGCGGCAAGCGTGCCTTCCTCGTCCGCACCCATCAGCCGCGAATACCCGGCGATGTCGGCGGCCAAGATCGCGACGAGGCGGCGCGTGGCGGTCATTGTGCCGGTGCACCCGTCTTCTGCGAGCAGGTTGTCAGCAGGATACCACGAATGATGTCGAAATGAGCCTGCGGCCTTGCCTCCGGGAGCCTTTCGTCAGATTCTCGGTTCAACACGGAGCTGGACCAAAGGAGGCCGCGGTGCCCCTGTTCTTGATCGAGCGGAATTTTGCCGAGATCGTGAAGACCGATCCTAAAACGATGGCGACGGTCAAGGCGGTCAACGACGAGATCGGCATCCAATGGCTGTTCTCGTTTCTGAGCGCGGATAAGAGAAAGACCTATTGCCTCTACGAGGCGCCGAACGCCGAGGCGATCCTTGCCGCAGCACGCCGCCTCGGGGTCCCAGCCGACACCATCGTCGAAGTCGGGTCAGAAGTCGGCCCCTACGCCGATATGATCGCGCCCGTTCGCGAACGTGTCGGATTATCTCATGGCGGGCCGTGATCGAGGTGTCGGCGTATGGCCTTCGCCAGCGCGCCGGAATGACCGCTTAGAGTTCACTGCGATCATTTTGAGGAAAGCCCGGTGAATGTCGGCTCTCGGCGCTCAGCAGGCATTCTCGAAGCGGCAGCCAGAAGGTCTGGATAGCTGCCATTGGGTTGCTGTGCGGGGGCGTCGCGTTCAGCCGCATTACTTTCGCGAAGGCGACACCGGAACGAGCCGCAGCGGCCGCGCCCCTACGCCTGCTGTAGGTATTGCTCCAAGGGTAAGGCGGGAACACGTGCCTCAGCCGGGCCCACGTCTGCCACGTCGGCGCGGGTTGACGCCTGCCTCTCAACGTTCGGCAGGCACGCGGAAGGTAGTGAGGTCGGGGGCAACGACAGCGCGCTCGCCATGAGGCGTGCCGGGTGGCACCCAGTCATAAGGTACCGGCTGCGCCCGGTAGATCCAATTCGTCACCAGCCTCTTGCCGGCTGGGCCTAGCGGCACTGGTCCGAAATAGGGGCTCACATACTCCAGACGATCTCGCCATCTTGGGTAACCTGGAATAGGCGGCCGTTCATGCCTTCGTCGATGAGAGTATTCCCGTTGGGCAACCGACGGGCGCTGCTGATAAAGGAACTGTAAAAGCTCCATTGCGGGCGATCATTGTCCGTACCGGAATATTCCCAAACGACGAGGTTCTTCACTGGGTCGATTTCGAGGACGCGCGACCCCGGCCACACCCTCAGCGTGACGGCAGGATAGCCTCCCTCGCCCTGATTGTCGAACACCAGAAGGTTGCCCGTACCTGGCAGGCCCTCCTGGATGATATGTGCGTCGTGCTGGCCGCTGATCTGATCGATGTCAGCCGGCAACTGGCGTGCGGCGTCCGGCCAGCCAGCTGATGGGAGCGGTCTCGGCGTGTAACTCGGTCCCAGACGCCAGACGACATGCCCGGTCTTCTTGTCAATAATGACCGTGAAGTTCGCGTCCCGCGAGCTGAGCACGATGTTCTCCGGATTGAAGCGCGCATCGCCATCACGGAACCAGTGGTTTGGACCGACTGTCCGCATATTGTTGACATGAAGGTAGTCCGGATGATCCGACTTCCGGACCAGTTCCAGTGCCTCGGGAGTAAAGCCAAATTCGTCAAGATGATCCCTGGCGGCCCATTTCCAACCTATATCGCCGTTCGGCGTGACCTCATAGATCACATCGTCGAGTTGCTGCGGTAGGGCGAAGCCTGGGATCGAACGGCTCAAAGCCGACAATACCAGCGTGTTACCATTCGGGAGGCGGCTCCAGTCATGGTGCTGCTGCGCCCCGCCGCCGGGTGCGGTGTCACCCCATTGCCAAACGACTGAGCCATCCCAGTTCAGTTCCCCAAGCACTTTGTTCTTGTAACCGAGCGGCAAACCAGGGATCGCACCGGTCTGGCTGCCGGTCATCACTGAAAGCCAAAGGATTACTTGACCCCGCTTGCCGCCAGTAAGAGCCGGGTCAATAAGCCCCGCTGGGAGCCAAAGTGATCCCAGACGTGCACTTCGCTGCCATCCATGTCGATGAGGTGGGTCTTCTGATCGCCGCCACTGAATAGGATGAAGATGTTGTACGCCTTGGCTGGATCGTATCGGGTTACGCCAGTGGGATAGATGCCGGGTTCTGCATGAACGATCGCCGACCACAGCAAAGTCGTGAGTAGACCCACGGCGAGCGTGAAATTGGTCCGTAGTCGCATGTCTTGTTCCTCCCTGTAAGCGGATGATACCGCATCGCGTAATATTGACCAGCTCGGCTAGTCGAGCGCGATTACTAGCCGGACCCGTCCGGCCGCAGCGCCAGCAGGATCTCGGCCTGGAGCCGGTTGGTTTCCTGGTACTCGTCGACGAGAACGTGATCAAAGCGCCGGCTGATTTCGGTGGAGATGGCCGGCTCGGCCATCGCGTGACGCCAGTACAGGAGGAGATCGTCGTAATCGAGAACGTTGTCTTGCTGCTTTCTTGCGACATAGGCCTGAAAGAGGCAACGGAGCTCGCTAGACGACTCGTCACACCACGGAAAAACCCCGACAAGCGTCTCTTCGAGCGGACAGCCGGCATTGACGGCGTGAGAGTCGAGGGAAACAGGCCTTTCGCCTTTGTGCGGAACCGGCACCGACGGGCTTTCGCATGGCCACCCGGCGAATCGAGCTCTCGGGTTTGGGGCGCTTGGTACGCTCGGCTTCGCTATACCGCGTTAGTAGCTCGTTGATGCCAAATGCAGCTTGCCGTTCGGCTCCGCCCGCGGAAGAAATCGGTTCGCAACGGACTCTCCGCTGGAGGGGACTGGATTCGAACTTCTAGTACGCGGGCGCGGTGAAGCTGGGTTGACGCGCCCGTTTGCTTGGGAGGGGTCGGCAGCCGGTGGAGTGACCCGGCCACGCGATCGGCATACCAATCGCGGTTTCCGAGTTAGCCGATCAATATTTGATGCGAAGCGTCACGTGGGCGTCTTCGTCGCTGACAGCAAAGGCAGCGTCGCTGAACCGAGGGCGGCTGATCACCGCGCGTATCCCATTCGACAACGCGTCGCCTTGCCTGGAAACGCCCGCCACCGATTGTGAGCGAGATCAAAACTCGTCCCGCCCAGGGCGGCCTACGCCGAATTCTCGCCGGTAGTTGTCACGGCCGAGCGGTCCGCTGCCGGTAGTACGGCTTGACCCGAGGGAGCGACCCCCTGGCAACTTGTGCCGCTGCATCTGTTATCCTTATCGTCAAAGCAGTGCTCGAAGCCCACATCGGCGAACGGAAGGCTGACGAGCCATGATCGGGACGAACCGGTATATTGGCAGCCCGGTCGAGCGGATCGAGGATCTACGCTTTCTGCGCGGCCGTGGGCAGTTCGTCGGCGATTTGAAGCGCGGGAGCATGCTGCACGCGGCCATCCTGCGCAGCCCCGCTGCTCACGGCCTCGTCGCCGCCGTTGATGCCAGCGCGGCACTTGCCATAGCAGGGATCCGCGCGGTCATCACCGCGAAAGACATCGGGCCCGTGCCGCGCATCCCGTTGCGTCTTCTGCCGTTGCCCGGCACGGAGCGGTTCCTGCAGCCAGTGATTGCGGTCGAGCGCGTGCGCTATGTCGGCGAGCCGGT
>Ga0310910_10002070_pt1 | contig 11217 bp, 13 predicted proteins | sample GREbulkMGHF172_FD_203448 | JGI IMG/M metagenome (GOLD analysis project Ga0310910, IMG submission 203448) | Lab enrichment of tropical soil microbial communities from Luquillo Experimental Forest, Puerto Rico - GRE.bulkMG.HF172 | ecosystem: Environmental > Terrestrial > Soil > Tropical forest >... | reverse complement strand
GCCCCCCCTCCTCGGTTACCGATCGACCACCCCCACAGTGCCGGTTCCCTCGCCGGCGGTGGCTGTCGACTTATTTGTCGCTTTGGGGGGTCGATTGGTTCAAAGGCGACAGGGAGGAGGCTGGCGCGGCACCGCATTAACCAAGGTTAATGAGCTCTCGAGTCCCGCCCATCTGGGGCCGAAAACTTGCGTCGTCACGGGGTTGCCCGCCCAAGGTGATCGGCGGGGGTCAGCTCGTTCCCGCCGTAAGCCGAGACCGGCCCGGATCCGGCACGATCGAGGCCCCAATGACGTGCAGCCGATCCGCCCAGGTGGCGACGATATCCGCCTAAATTGATTTTCAAAAAACCACGCGTGGCGCGCCGCGGCCGGCATAGTCGGGAAGCACCGCAATTCCGTCGATATGAGCTTCGCCGAGGAGCTGCATGCCGAGGCTTTTGTGAAATGCGATGGACCCCAGATTCGACGGCGTGGTGATCGCCTTGACGTGCCTGCAGCCGTGCCGGCGAGCGAACTCCACGAAGTGGCCGAAAAGCTCACCCGCGAGACCTTGCCTACGGGCGGACGACCGCACAGCGACCGTATGCACATATCCGACCGGTTCGGTCTGCGAGAGAAAGCCAAACAAATACGCGAGGACCTGAGCCCCGTTGCGAATGACGAACGCCGAGTTTCCAAACTCGTGAACGAGGAATGGATGGTGCAGGTGACGGGTGTCCCGCGCACCCCAGAATTCATGCAGCTCATCGAGAATCTGGTTGTAGTCCTGCTGGGTGCACAGCGAAATTTCTGCGGGACTGCTCATCGACGCTCCGCGGGACGATGGCGCGCTCGGAGGGATTCGAACCCCCGACCCCCAGATTCGAAGACTGATGTCATCCCCTTAGAGCCCAAGGGCTTACACAGCCCATAACCTCTTATTTCATCGCATTTCATGGGCATTTGTCGCCCCCTGTCGAAGACATTGCCAGACAGCCCCAGACAGGGTATGGGTGTTACCCGCAAGTTACCCCCAGGAGAGCGCCAGTCCTCCGTTACCCCGCAAGTTACCCCCACGAGAGCACCAGTCAAAATGCGCCTAACCGTCAAGACCGTCGAGGCCGTGCGCCCCGGCGCTGATCGGCGTGAGGTCCCCGACGGCCTTATGCCGGGCTTGTATCTCATCGTGCAGCCGAGCGGCGCGCGATCATGGGCGGTGCGCTACCGCCACCAGGGCATTCCCCGCAAGCACACTCTCGGCAGGTACCCGGCGGTCGACCTGAAGGCAGCCCGGACACTGGCGGGCAAGGCGCTGCGCGCCGTCGCCGAAGGACGTGACCCCGGTCGCGAGAAGATCGCGGCCCGCGCAGCCAAGGCCGACAGCGTCGACCGCATCGTCGAAGAATTTCTCGAGCGGCACGTCAGACGCTCGAACCGCCCGCGTACAGCCCAGGAAACCGAGCGTCTACTGCGTCAGCACGCCCTGCCCCGCTGGCGTGGGCGAGTGGTGCGCGAGATTACCCGCCGCGACGTGCTCGATGTGCTCGACCGCGTCGTCGATGGCGGCGCACCGATTGCCGCCAACCGCGTGCTTGCGGCCGTACGCAAATTTTTCAACTGGTGTGTTGCCCGCGACATCATCGCCGCCTCGCCCTGCGCTGGCGTCAAGCCGCCGTCGGCAGAGCATGCGCGTGATCGCGTGCTGTCCGACGACGAGCTGAAGCGCGTGCTGCAAGCCGCCGACAAGATTGGAGGGACGTTTGGGCCGCTAGTGAAACTGTTGGCGCTTACAGGGCAGCGACGTGACGAAGTCGCGCGAATGCGGTGGGACGAAATTGATATTGACAACCGCCTTTGGACGCTAGCGCCCGCGCGGGTGAAAAACAATCAGTTTCACGAAATCCCATTGAGCCCTGCCGCCCTCGCCATCCTCAAGAGTGTGCCGCGCGTTGCGGGCTCGCCTTTCGTCCTAACAAATGGCGGCGCTTCGCCCGCGAGCGGGTACTCAAAAGGCAAGCGCCGCCTCGATGCGCTGCTGCCTGCAGATATGCCGCCGTGGCGACTGCACGATCTAAGAAGAACATGCGCAAGCGGTCTGGCGCGATTGGGCATCAATCTGCCGGTCATCGAAAAAGTATTGAATCACGCCAGCGGCAGTTTCGCCGGCATCGTCGGCGTTTATCAAAAACACAGCTTCGCGGATGAAAAGCGCGCCGCGCTCGAGGCGTGGGGCCGACACATTGATGCGCTCGTCAGCGGCAAGCCCGCGAAGGTTGTTCGCTTGCGGGGGCAACGATGAAGCGCGCGAGGAGGCGGTCTCCGCAACAGGAAATCCAACGATGGCGGGAGCGACGGCAAAAGGAGTGGGACGAACGCCACCCGCGGTTTTCGTAAAGGGGCGGCTCCTCTCCGCGGAGGACAAATACAACCGCGGCGACAAGACCGAGATTATGAAGGAGCTGGCTTGGCACTTGACAACTCATGAGAATGAACCGCTCCCCGAATGGCTAAGGTTGGCGCTCCTCAAAGCAATAATTCGGGCGACTGTATGTGACATCGATTCATGGGATGAAGTTTTCGGACCGCCAGTGGAGACGGAAACGGGCCGGCCGGCGCGAGGAAAAGTCCGCCTCGCTGTGCGGCGGAAGCTGGAATTGGTAACTGATATCTACAACCGCGTGGAACAATTGCATGCCGAAGGCAGGCACGTAGACAGGACGCTGTTCGAGGACGTTGCTGCTGAATTCGGCATTGGCAGAGCCTGGACAGAGAAGTCCTATTACGACAACCGTGCTTGGCTGAAACCCTGGGTAATCGCCTGGAGCAAAGTCCGTTAGAAAGTAGCTCCCCTATTCCCTGAAAATACGCCCGCGCTTTCGGGGAATACTCTCCCAAGCCGCGTTTGCTATGTCCCACAATGGACATAGGAGATGCGACATGACGCGCGAAAGCACGGATAAGCATTATCACAGCAAGCCCGCGCTAGCGGACAGATACGGGGTCTCGCCCCGCACCATCGACCGCTGGCGCTCGGAAGGAGTATTTCCCGCGCCAGATCTCACGCTGCCAAACGGCGCACCGCGCTGGTCCGACGAAATCATCGTCAGCCACGAGCGCGGCGCCGTGAGCAGCAAGGCAAGCGCAGTGAGCAGCAAGGCAAGCGACGCCGTAGTGCCGCCGCGCGACGCCGCCTGAAGTAAATCGGCCCGACTGGCGAGGTCGGGCCGAGAAAGTTTTCCAACGATGATGCACATCAAGGGGTTGATGCACGATGCTTACATACAGCAGTTCCGCGCCTTGGCGCAAGCCTGACCTCTCGCCCTCCTCAACTGGCTGCTGCGCCGCTGACCGGCGGGAGTTTTGGCGCCTGAACGGAACAAGCTGGCCCAGTTTCATCGACCTGCATTTCGAGATCTGTGACCGCCTGCGAGCGTCGTCGTCGTGGGTGACTTCATGATGGCGACCGATTGGAAGAAGGCTGCGGAGGACGCTTGGGATAGCCCGAGCTGGCGCGAAGCCGCCGAGCAGTATCGCCGCGACCGCGCTGGGCGAGTCCTAATCGTTGAGATTCCACCCGAACATCTCGCCCGATTGCGCCGCTTGATGATGCGCGATGAGATTTCACTCGACCGCGCATGGGGTGAAATCAACCTCGCTGCTCGCGAGCGATTCAATGAAGCGCCTAAAGCCACTTATGACGCAGTTGTTTATGAATTGCGCACTCATGGGGTTTCGCAGCTAAGCAAGCCAAATTGCCAGCGGCGACTTGGCGATCTTTCACCCGCGCAGCTCAAAAACCTAATAGCAAGCCTGCAACAAAGGCGCGGCCAATACCCGAATGTTTCCGATGAGCTTTTAACGACACTTGCAACAATCTACGATGCGAGGATTACGTCCGATGAGCAATGAAGCAGAAGCCGCCGTTGAAAAAATAATTGCGCTTGCGCGTAACAAGCGAAAACACAAATCAGAGAGCGCAGAGCAGACCGCCGACTGGCCGGAACCGAAACCTCTTCCGAGCGGATTAGCGCCCGTCGAATCTTTCAGCTCCGATTTCCTGCCCGATGCGTTAGCACCGTGGGTTGATGACATCGCGAACCGACTGCAATGTCCGCCTGATTATGTCGCGGTGGCCGCGCTTACGTCACTCGGCGCGGTTATTGGTCGCCGGATTGGTATCAAACCGCAAGCCAAGACCGACTGGGTTGAAATTCCGAATCTGTGGGGATGTTTCATCGGACGGCCGGGAATGTTGAAAAGTCCCGCGATGATGGAGGCGCTCAAGCCGATCCACCATCTTGAAGCCGAGGCGGCGAAAGACAACGAGATCGCGGAGCAAGCCTATCAAGCGGGCCTAAGTGCTTACAAACTGCGGGCGCAAGTCGCGGCCACATTGGTAAAGAAGAAACTGCTGAAGGCGGGTGATGAAGCCCCGAACCCAGACATCAGATTCGATCCTGGCGTCGAGCCCGAGCAGCCACTGCCGGTTCGGTACCGAACGAACGATTCCTCCTATGAGGCTGTCGGCGAGCTGCTGATTGCGAACCCGTCTGGCATTCTCATCGAGCGTGACGAATTGGTGTCCTTGCTCCAGCACCTGGATCGCGAGGACCAAGCTGTGGCGCGAGGGTTCTACTTGTCGGGGTGGAGCGGCACGCAGCCCTATACGTTCGACAGGATCGTGCGCGGGCATCGTCATATCGACGCGGTGTGTTTGTCGGTGCTCGGTAATACTCAGCCAGTCCGCATTGCCGAATACATCCGCCGCGCCAATTACGGCGGTGCCGGCGGCGATGGGCTCATGCAACGCTTTCATCTTTTAGCCTGGCCCGATGCGCCTGCCGATTGGAAAGATGTGGACGAGTATCCCGACCGTGGGGCACGCGAGAAAGCCTGGGGCACCTACGAGCGCCTGAGTAAGATCGACGCGCTCAAGCTCGGTGCCGAGAAGGGGCCTTATGAAAAGGTGGGGGCCCTACGTTTCGACCAGGAAGCCCAAGGGGAATTCCTTGATTGGCGGACTGACCTGGAAAGGCAAGTGCGGTCAGACGAGCTATCACCCGCCTTCGAGAGGCATCTCGCAAAATATCGGAAGCTCGTCCCAACGCTGGCGTTGATGAATCATCTCGCCGATGTTGGAGAAGGACTAGTATCGCGCCACGCTCTGCTTAAGGCCCTGGCGCTCGCCCACTATCTCAAGAGCCACGCTCGACGCGTCTATGGCTCGGCCGACGAGGCTGAATTGGCGGCTGCCAAAGCTATCCTCAAGCACATCAAGGCCGGAGACTTGCAGGACGGATTCACCGCGCGCGATGTCCACCGGCACGGCTGGGCGAATCTCACCGAACGTGAACAGGTCGGTGCCGGTCTCGGCCTGCTCACCGACCTCGACTATCTCGCCGCCTCGGTGCCCGCCGCCGGCGCGCATGGCGGCCGGCCGAAGGTGACCTACCGCATCAACCCCAGGATTATTTAGAGGGAGCGCATCATGCCACGAAGGAATCCGCCGCCGCGAAGAAAGCTGCCGCTATGGAGCCGACATCATGAAACATGGTGCGCGATCTTTCGCGGCAAGTCCTGTGACTGCGATGACGACTTGCCGCCGGGCCGAAGACGGCTCCCGCTGCCGGGCGGGGACGCCCCGACCCCTGACCGGGAACGGGAGCTTGAGGACGCATGAACATGAGCAACCCCTACCTCGAACGGCTGCGGGGGCGAGCCGAAGAAAAAACAGAAACACAGCACCCCTCGCAACCGTCAAAACCGCCAAAACCTAGTTTTGACAGTTTTGGCGGTGACCAGAGTATGTGTTTTTTTGAAAATGAGGCCGCCGAAGAAGAAAGTGAAAATTTAAAAAACGCATCCCCTCGCGACCGTCAAAACCGTCAAAACCTCGATTTGCCCGCTGAGCCGAACGCGGCCTACCGCGCGACGTCAGTCGGCCGGATGGTGTCGGCTGCAAGGTCGAGATTGTCGAGCTGCCGCAGGCGCCGCGCTACCGGAAGGCCTTCGGCGTTCTCCAACTCCGGCCTCCGGCCCTGGTCCCGGTCGAGCGCTGGAAAGGCCTGCGTCCGGGACGGAAGCCGCCTCCTCGCCAAGTGGGGCAATCAAGCCGAGGCGCTGGGCTGGACGTCGGCGGACCTATTCGGCCTCCACGCCCCGCCAGAGCAGCCGCATCCGAGCTATAGCCGCCTGAGCCGCTATGACGCGACCGGCTTGTGCTGGTTATCGCAGGGCAAAGAGGTAATCGCGCTCACGGCGGATACCGCGACGATCCGCAATCCGGCCACGGGCAGTCTCACAACCTATCGGCGCTTCAACAAGCCAGCGCTCGGGCCGCTCGGCGATTCTTTGGAGGATTTTAAATGACCGCGCTCGAATTTCATCCGCTCGCAAACATTTTCCCACTAGTCGAGGGCGCGGAGTTTGATGAACTCGTGGGCGGCGCAAGGAATAAGCCCCAACCATCGGGGCAATTTGAATTTTCACAAAATGGGAGGCACCAATGAATATCTTGGACTTTGGGCATGGGATTGTCGTCCGATTCAAATCTATCAGGCCCAAGCAAAGCGCAACGTTTCACGTCACCCGCAAAGATATGCGCAAGGCAACCGGGGTGACGCCTGAGACATGGGACTGCATAGATTGCGGGGTTAACACGGCGCCGCGGATTCCTGGGCGGGCGGAAACGCTCCGCAATATTGGGCGCTTCGGCAAAAGCAGAGTCGACTTACGACCTCCGAACCGAGGTCTACACGGTGCACAACGCTGTATGGAAGCAAGCGCGCATGAAGCCTGCCGGCGGCTGTCTATGTATTGGTTGCTTAGAGAAGCGTCTTGGCCGTCGGCTAAGGGAGCGGGATTTTGTATTCGATCATGGGTTCAATGGGCTACCGGCCACCAAGCGATTATTGCACCGTCGCGGTGACCTGAGGCACTGGCGTTACTTATTCGAGTCGAGAAAGAAGGGTCGCCGGCCATGACCCGCGAGAGTGACCTGCGCCGCCAGAGAGAGGCCAAGTTCGCGGCCAAGCCCAAGCCTGGCCCCGAGTACTTGGGCCGCCCGACTACCGACTGCCGCACCTCGTTCCCCGTCGATGACATTCGCATTGGCGAGCGCCACCGCAAAGATATGGGCGACCTAGCGGGGCTGGCCGCCAATATGGACGAGATCACCTTGCTGCAGCCGATTGGCGTCCGGCCGGACGGCATGCTTATTTGGGGCGAGCGCCGCTTGCGCGCCGCTGGCCAGCGCAGATCGCCACCGGCTGGGATCCTGAAAGTGTTTTCACCGCCGTCGATGGGTGACGGCACCAACGGAGAGGCTGCAATGAGGCGGGCGCCGCTGTCAATCGACGCCGGGCGTCTCCGGCATTGCGACGAGTTGCTCGACCGGTGCCCCCGCCAGCCGCACATTCACCAGAGCCTGCGCGGTGCCGCGCGCAAGATCAGCGTTCTCCGCGATGCGCCGGAGGTAGGGATGGATGGCGTGGCCCAGCACGGTAAGGGCGACCGCCGGTTTGCGTTCCAACAGCGGGCCGCCCAACTCCTGCTCAAGCCGGATAATGGCGTTGGTCAGCGAGGGCTGGGAGATGCCGCACTGTCTGGCCGCCCGGGTGAAACTGCGCTCCTCGCAAAGCGCCAGAAAATACCGAATCTGGTGCATTTCCATGCCTACCCCCTCCGCACGTTGTGCTCGCGCAGGAGGCTTGCCATCGAATGTCGGCCCTGGAGTGTGAGGTAGTTCACATATCGACGATTTCCTCGCTTATTTTTACCGGCCCACGCTGGGGGCTGGGTGGCTGCACAAGATCAAGCAACGACGGTCTTCTGAGTTGCCGCCGGCAAGAAGAGCAAGCGGGTGCGGCTCTAGTCATCTCATTTCTGCCTTTTCAGCGGCCGTGCAAGAATGAGAAACTCAACACCCCTGTGGTTCATGGAACGAGACATTACCACGTTTGAAAATGCTTGAAGGCATCGTGTCCAAGCGGCTTGGCTCGCCATACCGCTCCGGCCGCTCGCGGCACTGGGTCAAGAGCAAGAATCCGGCGGCACCAGCGGTGAAGCGGGAAGCCGAAGAGGAATGGGGTAAGCATTGAAACCAAATGTTCGACGGTGGGAAGCGAACAAAATTTTGGAAGCTGCGCTCAATAAATATTTTGCAATATTTGAATCCACAAAAACGTTGGCTTCGGAACTCATACGCAGCCGCAGACATCCCTTAGAAGTCTTGATAATACTCTGTGCCAGGCTTGATGCCCTGGCCTCAGACGCCGTTTCTGAAGGAACACCAAACAAAACGGCATTCACACAATTTCTCAGGGCGTATAGCGGCAACAACGAATTGTTTGAGTCGGTGAGTGTTGGTGAGCTGTATTATGAACTGAGGTATCATCGCTGGCTCTTGGAGGGAATGATCCCACAGGCCGGGCGTTTACGTAGATTTTCCGGCATTAACGATTGCGTCATTCAATTTCTCGAAGAGGCTGGTCTGCCTCTCACATTAACGGACTCTGCGAGGTTGCTGGATTGCCTTTCGCAAATTCTACAGCACGAATTTCGCGTTAAACCCGGCCAACCTTTATCAAAACGACGTTTGGTACAGGAATCAGAACTTGTACAGAGAATCGTACGAGCTACCCAAAAAACGCGGCTCCGTGCTCATGCGGCTAATTTGCCTAGGGCGCTTAAGAGCCTAGTTGAAAGCAAGAAGGTTTGTACAATTCTCTATGATCGCTTTCGATGCGAGGCCATTCATGGCGCGGCTATCATCCTTAACGCAGAACGATTTTTCCACGAAAGACAACTTTACTGGGAGCCGCGGTATTCTGAGTATCACGGAGCTTACGAGTTTCTTGAATTCCCTGCGCAGTTCCTGCTTGGCTGCGTAGAAACTTGTGTCAACACGTATCGCCATCACCTCAAAGCAAAAGGAACGGTTCCTCCCGATGTATTTTTTCACGTATTTGGGGATGATATGATGTCGAATCTAAAGCTGCTCGATTACGAGCTTCTCCCTGAAGAGAGCCCTGTTCGCCTGAATATTAAACAGAAAAGATAAATAACTAAGCACACCACCTCCATGTCCTATCACTGGGAAAGCGGGACCCACAGTCTCGGATTCTGGTCCTATATTGAAGGAAGGCGAGATGCTCAGGCGATTTTCTGCCGCCGTCGCCACCAGCCGAGAAGGCCACCGCTCGCCAAGATCAGGCCAGGAAGACCAGCACCGGCGATCGGTCCCGGCAACGCGATTGCGGTGCCTAAAGCAAAAGCGTGCTGGCCGTAGAAAGCCAGCACGCTCTAAGCTCGTCGGCGATTAAGGGAGGCGCCCCTCAGGCGACGAGCTGACGACGGCGACGGCGCGCCAAGGCGAGAAGGCCACCGCAAGCCGCAACCAAGCCCGGCAATCCAGCGCCTACGATCGGGCCGGGCACCGAGAACAGCGCTCCACTTTGCGCCGTCGTCACATCGAGCGTGTGATTTGGTCCGGTAAATAGATCGGCCACGAGCAGGCCACCGCTGAAATAACCCGCCGGACTAAGAGGCGGTTTCGAAATTAGTTGTCAGGCGTGCAGTTCATCGAGCAAGACTTTGGCCTCCTTCAAGTCGCGGGTCGCGAAGCCTTCGGTGAACCAGCCGTAGAGCGGAGCAAGAAGATCGCGGGCCTCATCCCGCCTGCCCTGATCGTGCCACAGCCGCGCCATGCTCATCGCGGCGCGCAATTCCCAGGACTTCGCCTGCTGCTCCCTCGCAATCCCGAGCGCGCGCTCGAAATACTCTTCCGCTCTCGCCGCGTCCGGCTCCAGCGAGAGTAGTGCGATTTTCCCCGCAATGCGATTGACCTCGGCCTCGCACCATCTCTCCTTGGCTGTTTCCACTGCGGCCATCGCTTCGCCGATGCAGCGCCTGGCGTCATCGAACTGACCGATTTCTGCGTTAGCTCTTGTTAAATGTGACAACCACAACGGCATCCACATCGTTGTTCCCGTTGATCGCATTGCGGTGAGGCCGCAGGTGATCGTTTGAACCGCGTCCGAGGCTTTGCCGGTCAGGGCCAATAAGCAACCTCGTTGCATCATCCCCCATGCCCCCCAGAACAACGACCCTGTTTGATCTTTCAAGCCGCTAAATTCATCGACAAGGGCGTTTGCTGCCCCATAATTTCCGCAGAGGATATGGGTCCATGCGCTGAAATTCAGCACGTACATCAACGTCGCGGAGTGACCTATCTCCCGCGCAACCTTGAGCGCGTGCTCGCTGTCTGCGAGCGCGGCCTCGGGATAGCCGAGCGACCAAAAACCTAACGACTTCCACGACAAGGTTGCCGCGCCGATGTCTTGGCCAAAACGCGTCGCCAGAGGACGTGCTCGGCAGGATCGTAGAACGTAATCGCGCGATCCAGATGCGCTCGCCCCTCTACGACGTCCCCTGTATGTAGCAACGACAAGCCCATGAGGCGATGCCCCAGCATGAGGGGCCCCGTCGCCGTTTGCTTGTTTGCGAGGGCCAGGAATTGGACGGCAAGCTCACGCATCACGTCGCCGTTGAACGCGACAAGGTTCGCGACCCAAAAGCCGTAGAGAACCGAGAACAGCAACAGTGGATCTTCAGGAGGTTCTCCGAGCGCTTCAGCTTGTTGGATCAGCAGACGTGCCCGCTCCACGGCCGCCCTGGTTTCCGGCGCCGCGTAGCCGCTGACATGGAGGAGTGGGGTTATGAGTGCAACCTGAAGCTTGATTTCTTCGCGACGCAGGGCGGGCGTGGCGGTCAAGGTCGTGATCTGGTCGAGCGCACGCCTGAGCTGTTCCGCGGCTTCAACAAGCGCCGAGCGCTGCGTCGACCGCAGTCCGGCTTTGCCCCACAGCGCCGCGGCTTCCTCGATCTGCCCCGCCTCGGTGCAGTGACGTGCCAAGAGCTCGGGCTGATTCTCGGAGATCTCTGCGAACTGACTTTCGAGGGTTTCGGCGATTCTGGCATGAAGCGCACGTCTCGGCTCGCGCAGCAGCGTGCTGTAAGCAACGTCCCGTACCAGTGCATGCTTGAACAGGTAGGTCGCGTACGGCGCGCGATCCTGCCGGAGTAGCAAACCAGCCCGAATGAGACGGTCGAGCGTCGTTCGCAGCTCCGCCTCAGGCTTGCGCACGACCGCAGCCAGCAGAGGATGGGTGAACTCGCGTCCGATCGCCGCCCCGATCTGCGCCAGCTCCTTGGCCGGGCCGCCGAGCCGATCGAGCC
>Ga0310910_10002069_pt1 | contig 11221 bp, 10 predicted proteins | sample GREbulkMGHF172_FD_203448 | JGI IMG/M metagenome (GOLD analysis project Ga0310910, IMG submission 203448) | Lab enrichment of tropical soil microbial communities from Luquillo Experimental Forest, Puerto Rico - GRE.bulkMG.HF172 | ecosystem: Environmental > Terrestrial > Soil > Tropical forest >... | reverse complement strand
TCGGAAACCAACAACGAATGTCAGATTAAGTTCGAGCTATTACAAATAAAGGGTGCCGTGCGCGCGATCTTCTTCTCAGATTGCGCGCTCAGTTACCCATGTGCACCCAAGGGAGCCCGGGGAATACGTGCCGTATTGGCTCAAGCTCGGCCGCGCGATCGAATGCGCCGACATAGAAATGCGTTTCGGTCGGCAACCCCGTACTCTCACAGGTCAACGTTGATCCGCACCGGGCACAAAATCCGCGGCGGGTTCTGCCGGGTGTAGAGTCGAATTTTGTTATTTCACCTTTGGTTATCGTATAAGCCGCATGTTCGAATGCGACAAAAACTGAAGCAGGTGCGCCGCTATGCTTACGGCAACTTTGGCAGTGGTACCAATATACTCCCTTCGGTTGACCAGTCGCCATAAAACGGACCGCGCCGCACAAGCAGCCGCCTTCGAATTGGTCAGTCGTACCGGGCATAAATCTGACCCTCCAGCTACGTTGCTCCCGAGCTTCGCCGCTCTCCAGCTAGTCTATCCCGTACCCAATGCAATGCTTTGTGAGATCGAATTTCTTCCGGCCCTCCTGTGATTGAGCCGGCTGGCGCTCCGGCAAGAGCGCAGGGAGGCGCGCAACGCTCATGGCGGGTGGGGCAGGAAGCTGCGCGATGAAGCCCTGAAACAGGAACTCATTCCATAATCTACCCTATTTTCAGCCACTCTCCTCTTCCTTCCCTGGCAGAGCTGTGAGGTCGAGGTCCACCTTCACCGGCGCATGATCGCTGCCTGCCTCTATGCCCTCCTCGTAGAGGTGCTCGATATGCCGCACGACCCAATGGCGGCTGACCCAGACGGAATCGAAGCGCCGTCCCGTGCCCGGCGAGTTCTTCCGCTTCCCAGTCCGGTGGGTGATGGCAAGGGGCACCTCGCGCTCACGCCTAAGCCGCCTCGCCGGCGAGAGCGATTTCCAGTGGGGAATTGCCGCTTCGGCTGACGGCTTGCTAGCCTGGAACTTGTGGCGATGGAGCTTGAGCCAGCGGCGCAGCGCGTCATCGAGATCGTGCATCTTCCAAGGGCCGAACAGAATATCATCTCCACGCTCGCCTTGCAGGTGCCGGTCACCGGTATGCCAGTGCGTCCGGGTATAGGCGAAGTCTAACGCGTCAATAAACGGCGTGTTGGCGTCGGCGCCGAACAACAACGGCACATTCTGGGTAGACAACCAGCGCGCGAAGGCGACTGCCTGCCGCGGCTTGACGATTCCATACTTCACGCCTGGCGGAGCGTGATAGCTCACGGCGATAAACGGCGTTCCCTCCGTCTGTGTCTCGATGAGCAGGATCCGCTCGGACTGCTCGATCTCACCGAGCAGCCACTTACGGCGGAGAGGCAGCCCGCGGCCGGCAATGGCGACACCGCGGTGCACGGGCAGGTCGTCCGGCTCCGGTGTACGCAGATCGATGGCCCTGACCATCCAATCGGCACCAGCGGCATCACGGAGGACCTCCGACGAACCGGGATTGACCTCTTGCAGCAGCATCAGGTCCGGGTCGAGTTCGCGCAGCAGATCCCCTTGCCGTTTGGCCGTCTTGCGGCCTGGGAAATTTGTATTCCAGGAGACGACGCGCACTTGCTTATCTTCGCCTACCAGGGGCCGGAAATTCATTTAACTCTATATCTTTTGATGACGAATTGCGCGTGGAGTCGGCCGCTCGCCGCATCAGCGTCCGCAGCCTCGAAGATGCGATCGCCGATCCGGGTGCGCGGCCAGGACACGACCCTGCACGACCCGTCCCTCCTCAAAGGCCGAGGAGCCTTCCACTCCCTCGTCATACCGGCGAAGGCCGGTATCCAGGCCACGGCAGGCAACCGAATTTCAATGATTTTCGCGGCAGTGCCAACAGTGAAGCGTTGAGGTGGTTCTGACAGCGGGTTCCGGCTTCCGCGGGCCGGCAAGGGATGGCTAGTCGTGTTTTACGGTCTATCTGCTCGCGAGCAAGCCTTAGGGGACGCTGTACGTTGGCGTGACCTCCGATCTCGTGAATCGGGTGTTCGAGCACAAGAGCAAGTCCGTCCCGGGTTTCACAGCGCGCTATGGCATCTACACCCTGGTTTGGTTTGAGCAGCACGCTTCGATCGAGGCGGCGATCCGCCGCGAGAAACAGATCAAGCAATGGAGACGCGAGTGGAAATTCAACCTGATCGAGAGCGCCAACCCGTACTGGATCGACCTCTCCCACGACTTAGTCTAATAACCATTCTCCCATTGGAAGGCCGCGACCCAGGGGTTGGCCTGGATACCGGCCTTCGCCGGTATGACGAGAAGTAGGCCGGTGCGCGGGATAACGCGGGATGAGCGCCAGGGATTTCTTGAAATCGAAATTTTTATTAGGGGAAAATGACCCGCCGTGGTGCTACGGGACACCGCTTAGTGAAAGGTCTTCGCGGATAGCGGGAGGGTAAAACAGACGGCGACAGTTGGCGTTGAGAGCACCCTCCTGATGCGCGTCCATGCGTGGCGGCTTTCGCAAATCGTCATAATATCGCCTAGATCGCATGTCATACTTGACCTGTGTTGGGCTGGGTACTGCTGCTGGCGGGTTTGTCGGCCCTTAGGCGTGATGCGATCTACAACTTGAAGGAGATTTAGCTGCAGATTCGCTGCAGATTGCAGCATATGTTAATAATCGATGCAGATTACGGTTGTGACGAGGTGCCAATCAGCGGAACCCGCGCGGAGTGCATTATGCGGCGGATCGGGATAAGCTGAACCGGAAAAGATCGGGGAGTTTCTCGATGTCGCAGCATCACGTATTGCGGGCGGGTCCGGAAAGCTGTCATTGGGGGTTTTTCGATGCGGCGCTGAAGCCGGTGCTGGCGGTCGCATCGGGGGACACGGTCACGATCGACTCGGTCTCGGGCGGGCCCGATGTGCTGCCGCAAAGAAGCGATTTCGATGTCCTTCCGGAGCATCTGGCGATCCATCGCAGCGTCGCGCCGCGCCTCGGCGCGCACATCCTGACAGGACCGATCGCGGTCGAGGGCGCCGAGCCCGGCGATGTGCTCGAAATCCAGATCCTTTCGATCGAGCCGCGGCAGAATTGGGGCTACACGCGCATCCGGCCGCTCGCCGGCACCTTGCCGCAGGATTTCCCGATCACTCGCATCTGGCACACCGGCATCGACCGCCAGCGCGGCATCGGGACCTTGCCGTGGGGAGCCGAGATCGAGCTGGCCCCGTTTTTCGGCGTCATGGGGGTGGCGCCGCCGCCGGTCTATGGCGCGGTGACCTCGATCGTGCCGCGTGAGTTCGGCGGCAATATGGATTTGAAGGAGCTGGTCGCCGGCTCGACCTTGTACCTGCCGGTATGGGCGCCCGGGGCGCTGTTTTCGGCCGGCGACGGCCACGGCGTGCAGGGCGACGGCGAGGTCTGCGTGACCGCGCTTGAAACTGCGCTTACCGGCACCTTCCGGCTCGTGCTGCGCAAGGATCTGCATTTCGACCTACCGCGCGCCGAGACCCCGACCCACCACATCACGATGGGCTTCGACGAGGATCTCGACGATGCCGCGAGGACCGCGCTGCGGGAGATGATCAAGCTGGTTGGCGAGCGCCTCGGTCTACCGCCCGAGGACGCCTATATGTTTTCTAGCCTGGCTGTCGATATGCGCGTGACGCAGCTCGTCGACGGCAACAAAGGCATCCACGCGATGCTGCCGAAGCGCTACGCGAATGGCCGGCCAAATGCCTGACGATGGAGGCTTCGATGACTGACGGGCGTCAGGTCACCGAGCACTATGCGAGTGAAGGCATCACGGCCCGGATCCTGGCTGCGCTCCGAAATGTGAACGGTCCTGATGTGCCGATCACGCCCGACACACTCGCGCCGATCGATCATTTCCACGGTAAGGGTGTGGTGGCGACCGAAGAGCTTGCCGCGCTACTGCAGCCACAGGCGAGCGACCATCTCCTAGATATCGGCTGCGGCATCGGCGGCCCGGCCCGGTGGATCGCCGCGAAATACGGGTGCCGTGTCACCGGGGTGGATTTGACCGCGGAGTTCTGCGAGGCGGCGCGCGAGCTCAATGGCCTGTGTGGCGTTGCCGACCGCGTGCAGATCCTGCGCGGCTCGGCCCTTGCGCTTCCGATACCGGACGAGAGCGTTGATCGTGCCTACTCGCAGGCAGCGCTGATGAACGTCTCGGATAAGCAGGGCGTCTTCCGGGAGGCCTGGCGTGTGTTTCGCCCCGGCGGCTTGCTGGCCCTCTCCTTGGCCGGCGTCGGCTCGGCGGGAGAGCCGCACTACCCGCTGCCATGGGCCACTACGACCGCCATCAGCTTCCTCGCCACGCCGGACGAGGTACGCGGCGATTTGCTGGCGGCAGGTTTTCATGTCGTGTTTGTCCGTGACACGGCTGCTTCACTAGCAGCCTCTCTTGCTCCCGTCCTGAAACAGCTGGAAACCGAGGGACTTCCGTCGCTGGGCGAGCACATCGTAACGGGCGAGAATGCCAAGGAATGGCGGATCAACTGGATACGCAGCCTGGTCGAAAGCCGGGTTTGCCTGATCGAGGCGCTGGCCCGCAAGCATGGATGAATTAAAAAGCAAGCATCGGATAGAGCGGATCTCCTCCCTTCTCCATCTTAGGCACACCAAATATGCCGAGGAGGAGAAAATGCTGGATTTCGATCAATGCTGGGCAGCGCTCGAAAGGCGCGACGCCAGCGCGGACGGCAAGTTTCTATATGGGGTGCGCACGACCGGCGTCTATTGCCGGCCGGGCTGCACCTCGCGACTGCCGCTGCGCAAAAACACGATGTTCTTCGGCACGTTGGCCGAGGCAGAGGCGGCCGGATTGCGCGCTTGCAAGCGCTGCCGGCCGGCGGATGGCTCGCCGGCCCAGCGCCACCTCGCCGCCGTCGAGAGAGCATGCGCGCTGCTGGAGAAGAGCGACACGATGCCGAGCCTCGGCGAGCTTGCCGATGCCGCCGGCATCAGCCGCTTTCACTTCCACCGCGTGTTCAAGCAGATCACCGGCGCAACGCCGCGCGATTACGCGCGAACCCATCGGCTCGGCCGATTTGCCGAGAAGCTCGATGCCGGCGAGCCGGTCACCGAAGCGATCTATGCCTCCGGTTTCGGATCGAGCTCCCGCGCCTATGAGGCGGCGCCGGCGGCGCTCGGCATGACCCCGGGCGCGCGCCGGCGGGGCGGCAGCGGGCAGACGATCCGTTTCGTGACGGTCGGGACGCCGCTCGGCTGGGCGCTGGTCGCGGCGACCGGCCGCGGGATCTGCATGACCGCGCTCGCTGACGATCGCGACAGCCTCGTCGACGCGCTGAAGCAACGCTTCCCGGCGGCCGTCGTAATCGCGGGAGATGGCGAGCTGAAGGACTGGGCGGACCGGATCGTGGGCTTCATCACCGCCCCCGGTCAGAATCTCGATCTGCCGCTCGATATTCAGGGCACGGCGTTCCAGGCGCGGGTATGGCGTGCGCTCCAGAAGATCCCGCCCGGCCGGACTGCGACCTACACTGAGATTGCCGCGGCGATCGGCCAGCCGAAGGCGGTGCGCGCCGTCGCGCAGGCCTGCGCGACGAACAAAGTAGCGCTGCTGGTGCCGTGTCACCGTGTAATCCGCAGCGACGGCGAGCTTGGCGGATACCGCTGGGGTGTGGAACGCAAGCGCGCGCTGCTGTCCCGCGAGCGGGCCGCGGCGGCGCCGGAGCGGGCACATGAGGCGGCGGATTGAGGCGAGCGTCGATTGGCGCCAGGTTGCGGCGTCTCTCGACGAGCGCGGCTACGCGATCACTCCACCCTTGCTGACGGCAGAGGAGTGCCGCGGGCTTGCCGCGCTCTATCCGAGAGAGGGAGTGTTTCGCAGCCGGGTGATCATGCAGCGTCACGCGTTCGGCCGCGGCGAATACCAATATTTCCGCTACCCGCTGCCGCGCGCGGTCGAGAGCTTGCGCCGGGCGATCTACCCGCACCTGGCGCCGATCGCTAACTTCTGGCGCGAGAAACTCAACGAAGACGGGCGGTTTCCGTCCTCGCTCGGCGCCTATCTCGATGAGTGCCACAAGGCAGGGCAAGAGCGGCCGACGCCGCTCATGCTCAAATACGAGGCCGGGGACTACAACTGCCTGCACCAGGACCTGTACGGCGATTTGGTGTTTCCGTTGCAATTGACGGTGCTGCTGAGCGCGCCGGGTGAGGAGTTCACCGGGGGCGAGTTCCTGCTCGTCGAGCAGCGGCCGCGGGCGCAGTCGCGCGGCGAAGTCGTGCCGCTGCGGCAGGGCGAGGCGGTGATATTCCCGGTACATCATCGCCCGGTCCCTGGGACACGTGGGCACTATCGGGTGACGATGCGCCACGGCGTCAGCCGCCTGCGCTCCGGCCAGCGCTACACGCTCGGCATCATCTTCCACGACGCGGCGTGAGGCCGTTGCGCGTAGCCAGCATCGGTCCCGATTTACGGCGCACAAGAGAGGTCGGTGCCGGTCAGGAACGGCGGCATCCCCGAAGCGCCGGATGGCGGGCACATCACCCAGCCCGGCGCGCTGACCGACGGCGCTGCGGTTGCGCTGCCCGAAGACCCGCCCGAGGTGGCCTGAGACGACGAAACCGAGCGCGCATTGCCGGTTGCGCTCGTGCGGCCCGTACTCGTTCCAGCTGTCGATGTCACGGCCGGGGTGGACACGGCCCCGGAGCCGCTGGTTGTCGCGGTAGTCTGAGCAGCCGCCGGAGACACGACTGCAAGCGAGAACAGCACGGCGTAGCGGAATGGGTCTGCCATAGCTGCCAAGAGAACACAGAGAGAGCCGCAGGCGTCAACACCTCGCGCCGATGCAATTGCCGAGGCTAGGCCGCCGGTCCGGGAATCTGCTGTTGGGAGCCGGCACCCGCGATTACTCGAATACCAGTCGGGCACTCGGCCGCGGCGCACGAAACTCGAACCGCCGCTGCGCCTCAGATGGGTGATCGACCCGCGAACCCCGGCTCTCTTGGCGGAGGCGCCACCTCGGTTTCAAGCTATCGAATCTCACCGCGCAGCCCCGTACTCCCCTCGCGCTGCCGGCTCGGTCACATAGCCATCGACGAGGTCCTCACGCAGCGGGGCGGGGTCGCGGGCCGAGGGTGGACCGTAGCCGCCGGAGCCGGGTGCTTCCATGACAAGACGCCCCTCAGGCGGTACGCGGAAGGCGCCCTTGCTGTTGAGCGCGCGCCTGGTGCCGTCGGGTAGTTCGAGCCAGAGCCGCATCGCGCCGCCGGGCCGACCGCCGGCAAGGCCGAAAGGCGGAGTGATGCTGCGCTCGCAGCACACCGCGGTGTGCGCTTCGTGGCCGAGGACGCGCCAGACGCGGCGAGCCCCGAGCCCGCCGCGCCAGGTGCCGGCGCCGCCCGAGTCGGGGATCAGCGAATATTCCTCGACCCGCAGCGGAAAGCTCATCTCGAGCATCTCGATCGGCGTGTTCATCATATTGCTGACAGTGCTGGCGACAGCGTTGATGCCGTCCTTGACCGGCCGCGCGCCAAACCCGCCCTTCAGCGATTCGTAGCTGACGTAGCGTTCGCCACTGCGCGGATCGACACCGCCAAAAGTCACGACCGCCGATGTGCCTTGCGAGGCGGCCATCACCTGTTGCGGGCAGATTGCGAAGATCGCGCCCATCACCATGTCGGCAACGCGGTGCGAAATCTCATGATTGGCATAAACGACCGGCGCCGGCGACTGCGCATTGATGACCGATCCCGGGGGCGCGGTCACCCGCACTGGCCGCCAGCAGCCGGAATTGGGCGGGATCAGGCTTTGCGGATCGGCAATCATCTTGAGCGCGCAATAAACGCCCGAAGCTGTCACTGTCAGCGGCGCATTCATCGGCCCCGGCACCTGCCCGTCGGAGCCGGCGAAATCGGCAGTGATTTCGTCACCGCGCTTCCGCACGGTGAGTTTGACGGTGAACGGTTCGTCGGCCGCCGCACCGGGCGCCAAAACGCCGTCACCGTCGAATACGTCGGTGAAGCTCGCCTCGCCATCGGGTAGTGCGCGCAACGCAGCACGCATCATCCGCTCGGAATAGTCGAGCACCTCGTCCATGATCTGCAGCAATTCATCGGCGCCGTATTTTCTCGCCAGTGCCTCGAGCCTCAGCGCACCGCGCCGGTTGGCGGCGACTTGCGCGCGCAGATCTCCTTGCCGCTCGGCGGGTGTGCGCACATTCGCGAAGATGATGCGTTCGATATCGCGATTGGGCCGGCCGTTCCGGTAAATCCGCACCGGCGGCAGCCGCAGCCCTTCGCCGTAGATCTCGGTGACCGCGCCATAGCTGCCAGGCGTCGCGCTCCCGATGTCGGGCCAATGCGCACGCACGCAGCCGAAGCCCAGCAGCCGGCCGTCGAGAAAGGCAGGGGCCACGACATTGACGTCGGGCAGATGCGAGCCGCCGTGATAGGGGTCGTTATGGATGAAGACATCGCCCGGCTCGACCGCCGGAAACGCGGCGATGACCGCGCGCACCGCGTCCGGCATCGAACCGAGATGGATCGGCAGATCCGGCCCCTGCGCGACCATGCTGCCGGCGGCATCGAAGATCCCGCAGGAATAGTCGCCCGCCACCTTGAGGAGCGGCGAATAAGCGGTCTTGGCGAGGACGATCTTCATCTCCTCGGCGGCGGAATAGAGCGCGTTCTTGACGACCTCGAAGCGGGCGGGATCGGTCTTCGGTCCGCTGGTCGGCGCTTCCAGAACCGTATCGAGCATGCTCGCCTCGCATCAGTGCAAATATCGATATAAAAATTCGGACACCCGCTTACGGGCATCGGCGGTTGCTGCCGGGTCGTATGCCAGCATATGGCCGTAAGCGCTGTGGGGCCTTTCAATCCCGGAGGCAGCGTCGAACGCATGGTAGGCCTCGGGATAGAGCTGGAATTGCATAATGCCGTTCGCTTGCGCATTCGCCAAAGCCACGCAAGGTGCTGCCGGGGCCCAATCGTCCCTGCCCCCGAGCAAAGCGAGCAACGGGATGATGACCGGAGAGCCGGTATTTGGCCCACAGCCGCCATAAAGAACAACACTCGCCGCAAGCTTGCCGTGCCGCGTCGTGAGCCGCTCGCGCCAAGGACGCAATTCCTCGTGATTTCGGGCGAGATAAATTGCAGTGCCGCCGCCGTGTGAAAGCCCGAATACCGCGATCCGGTCGGGTCTGACGTCCGGCCGAGCAGCGATCAGATAGGCTGCGGCGAGTACGTCCTGCGCGCGTTCGCCAAGTTTCACTTGGCCCCCATCGCCACAGACATTGCGATAGCCTCGCGCTGTGAAGCTATCGAGCCGCAAGGTGGCGTACCCTTGGCTCCACATCAACTGTGCCCACCCGGCGAGCGAAGGCGAGCCGTCGACGCCGGCGCAGTTGTGCAAGAGAATCACCACGGGCGATGGGCCCCGTCCCGGCGGCTTTTCGAACCGGGCTGAAAGTTGGATTTCATGGCCCTGATAATCCACTGGCACCGAGATCTCCTCAGCGAAGGCGGCCCCGCCCCAACTAACGCACGTTAGGAAAATCACTAATGCGCGCCGCCGCATTGCGGGTCCCTTAGCGCTCATTCCTTCCGCAATCGAATATAGCCGCCGGCGTCGACCGCGGCGATCCAGCCGGGCGGGACGACAATCGTCGAATCCATCGCCTCCACAATTACCGGGCCGGCAAGGGTCGCACCGACAGCCAGGCCCTCGCGCCAATATACCGGGCAGGGTACGAAGCCACTCTGCGGGAAATAAGCTTCCCGCTGCCGCGACGCGCGAAATTCTCCGCCGTCGGAGGGGCTGGGTGCTAGCTTCAATGGCCGAAGACGGCCGATCGCGGTCAGCCGGATGTTGACCAGCTGCACCGGTTCGGCGGGATTGGCATGACCGTAGGTCTGGTGGTGCCTTGCGTGAAAGGCCGCGGCAAGCGCGTCGAGGCTCGCGCGGGTGATTGGGCCATCCGCGAGCGGCACCGTCAATTCATAGGCCTGGCGCCGGTAACGCAAGTCGGCGGCGCGCCGGAGTGTGCGGCGCTCGGGTGGAATCCGCGCCGCAGCGAGCATGTCGGAGGCCTTGGCCGCCATCTCCGCCAGGAACCCCGCGACACGGCCCGGCTCCAGCGCCGTCAGGTCGGCATAAAGAGTCCTCGAGTAGTCGCGTTTGAGATCGGTCGCGACGAGGCCGAGCGCGGAGAATGCGCCGGGCGCGGGCGGCACGATGACCTCCGGCATATCCAATTCGGCAGCCAGCGCGGCGGCGTGAACCGGGCCGGCGCCGCCAAACGCGATCAGCGCGAACTCGCGCGGATCGTGACCGCGCTCGATCGAGACGATGCGCAAGGCTTCGGCCATGTTGGCGTTGACGACCTCGACGATGCGTGCGGCGGCTTCGGCAATGGTGAGCCCGAGCGGGTTGGCGACGTGTCGACGGATCGCCGCCTCGGCAGCCGCCGCATCGACCTGCAGCTTCCCATCTGTGGACGCCCCCTTCCAGGCAAGGGAAAACGTTGGGGTCGTTGTTGCGCGTGGTCGGATGCGGTCATCTGTCCGGCCTTTGATGCGGCAGGAAGACAGCCGCCGGCCTGTATGGGAGTTCGCGGACCGGGTCCACATCACCCAAAGCGTGCTCGAAGCACAGTGGAAAGCCCTGGTTGTCCCAGCCCCGTCTCGCCGACTGTTGCGCCATACTCTCCTTCCGCTCGCCCTCACGTCCTCGCGATCGTGGTCAGCCTACGCCGCCGCGGTCGGAGTTCTGTAGGTGCCACCTTTGACCAGCAGGGCCCAGATGATGCGGGCCATCTTGTTGGCCAGAGCGACGGTGACCAGCATTTTCGGCTTGCGAGCCAACATCTGTGCAAGCCACGACCCCTTGGGTGCCCCGCGTCGGCTGGCCTGTCGAACCACGGCACTCGCCCCAATGATCAAAAGGCGGCGGATTGTCCGTTCACCGCGTTTCGAAACGGCACCGAGTTTTTGCTTGCCGCCGGTCGATTTCTGCAACGGCGTCAGTCCGAGCCAGGCCGCGAAATGGCGCCCGGCAGGGAACCTCTCGGCCGCGGGCACGAGCGCAGTGATTGCCGTCGAGGCAATTGGCCCCACGCCCGGAATCGTCATCAACCGGCATGCCGTTGGGTCTGACTTCGAGCGCCGCCTGATCTCAGCATCCAATGCGGCGATCTGCGCCTCCAATGCGGTGAAGGTGTCGACCAGCAGCT
>Ga0310910_10002065_pt1 | contig 11224 bp, 7 predicted proteins | sample GREbulkMGHF172_FD_203448 | JGI IMG/M metagenome (GOLD analysis project Ga0310910, IMG submission 203448) | Lab enrichment of tropical soil microbial communities from Luquillo Experimental Forest, Puerto Rico - GRE.bulkMG.HF172 | ecosystem: Environmental > Terrestrial > Soil > Tropical forest >... | reverse complement strand
GCCCGCCAGCATGGGGATCCGCACCAGATGAGTGATGTGCGGGTCGGCCAGCGTCGCCGCGTCCAGCCCGTCGGGTTCCGGCCCGAACATCAATACATCCCCGGCCCGGTAGTCGATGTCGGCAAAAGACGTGGTCGCGTGCGCGGTGAAGGCGACCACACGCGCCGGCAACAGCGCATCCCACGCCGCCCGAAGCGACGCATGGACGGTGACCGACGCCAGGTCGTGATAGTCCAGGCCGGCCCGCCGGAGCTTGGGTTCGGACAAGTCGAAGCCCAGCGGCTCGACCAAATGCAACTCGGCGCCGGTGGCGGCCGCCGTCCGGATGGCATTGCCCGTGTTGGGTGCAATCCGCGGGGTGACGAACATCAGCTTGAACACAACGCAAAAGCCTCCCGGTGTGCGGGTCCCTGGAAGGTTACGTGGCCGCGTGCACAGCAGCCCAACTCAAAGGACGCGCCGGCCCGCCCTCCGTGGTCCACGATCTTCAGCGGCCCGGCACAGTGCGGCGGCCTCTGATCAGACGTCACGTCGTTTGCCAGATCCGCGCGCGGGTATACGGCCCACCTTGGAGGGTTCTGCGCACTCAGTAGCGATTGTGGAGACCTGGGCCGCGGGCTGTCATACTCGTCGGATTGCCAGCAGTTTTTGCCCGCGCCCTGCTGCGCGGGGCGGGTGGGATAAAGCAGGAAGTTTCATGAGCCTCTCGTTTCTTCGAGCGCTGAGAATCAGCGCGGCGGCCGGTCGCGCGGCCGCAAGCACGTGACCATGTTCACCCGCCCGGCCAAGCCGGTCGAGGCGGCCCGACCCGAATCGACTCAGGCCGCCGCTGCGGGAGCGGCGCCGGTCAAACGCCCGCCGGCCTGGTCGCCGAGTAACTGGCCGGTCCGCTACAAGGTCCTGGCAATTGTGCTGGTACCGCTGGTTTTGGCGACGGCTTTCGGCGCATTGCGCGTCAAGGTTGCGATGGCCAACTCCGGCGACCTGAAGCTCGCCGCCGCCCGCGCCGACGTCGTACCGGCGATCACCAAATACATGTCGGCATTGGACGTCGCACTGCTGGCGAGCTCCAACGGACGCGACGTCGAAGGGGCCAAGACAAACTACGCGGCGCGCAAGTATGAGCTGCAGTCGCGACTGGCCGACACCGACGTGACCCCCGACGTCCGATCGGGAGTGAGCACGCTGCTCAACGGCGGTCAGGGGCTGCTGGACAAGGTTGGAGACAACAGCATCGGTTTGCGGGACCGGGTCACCACCTACGCTCCGATCCTGTTGACGGCCGAGGACGTCATCAACGCCTCGGTGCGCGTCGACGACGAGCGGATCCGCGCCGAGGCGCAGGGCTTGAGCCGAGCGGTCGGCGCCCGCGGGCAGATGACGATGCAGGAGATCCTGGTGACCCGCGGCGCCGACCTTCCCGAACCGCAGTTGCGGACCTCGATGATCACCCTGGCCGGCACCGAACCGTCGACGCTGTTCGGAATGAGCGAGGTGCTCGGTGCCGGATCGCCCGAAGCGAAGACGCTGCAGCAGCAAATGGTGACCCGGATGGCGATCATGTCGGATCCGTCCAGCGTGCTCGTGGACAACACCGAGCTGCTGCGCTCCATTCAGACGACCGACGAAATCGCCGAACAGGTCATCCGGGACGCCACCGCGTCGGTGACGAAGTCGGTGCACGCCGAGGCCGCAGAACGGCGCGACGCCGCGATCCTCGACGCCGCCCTGGTGCTGGGCGCCATCGTGGTCGCGCTGGGCATCGTGTTGCTGGTCGCGCGCGCGCTGGTGCGCCCGCTGCGCGTCCTGCGCGACGGCGCGCTCAAGGTCGCCCACACCGACCTCGAGGAGGAGGTGGCCCGCGTCAAAGCCGGTGGCCCCGAGCCGATCCCGCAGCCGCTGCCGGTCTACACCACCGAGGAGATCGGGCAGGTTGCCCACGCGGTCGACGAACTGCACACGCAGGCGCTGCTGCTGGCCGGTGACGAGGCACGGTTGCGATTGCTGGTCAACGACATGTTCGAGACCATGTCGCGGCGTAACCGTTCACTGGTCGACCAGCAGCTGGCGCTGATCGACCGGTTGGAGCGCAACGAGGAAGATCCCGAACGCCTGGACAGCCTCTTCCGGCTGGATCACCTGGCCGCCCGGCTGCGCCGCAACAGCGCCAACCTGCTGGTGCTGGCCGGCGCGCAGCTGGCGCGTGACCAGCGGGAGCCGGTGCCACTGGCGACGGTGATCAACGCCGCGGTGTCCGAGGTTGAGGACTACCGCCGGGTCGAGGTCACCGGCCTGCCCGACTGCATGCTGATCGGCGCGGCGGCGGGCGGCGTCATTCATATGTTCGCCGAACTGATCGACAACGCTCTGCGCTACTCGCCCCCGACGACATCCGTTCAGGTCTCCGCGACACGTGGCGGCGACCGCGGCGTTGTGCTGCGCATCTCCGACTCCGGCCTGGGCATGAACGACGCCGATCGTCGCATGGCCAACACGCGGCTGCACGCCGGCGGCGAGGTCACCCCCGATAACGCCCGCCACATGGGTCTCTACGTGGTGGGCCGGATTGCCGCCCGGCACGGCATCCGGGTGGGGCTGCGCGGCCCGGGGGCCAGCGAAGCGGGCTCCGGGACGACCGCCGAGATCTACCTACCGCCGACGGTGCTCGAGGGCACCGCAAGCCCGGCAGTGGCCGGGTCGGCAGAGCCGCGAAGCGGCCGGGTGCGGGCGGTCTCGTCGCCAAGCGCCAAACTCGCCAGTGCGATCACCCCGGCAGGGCCTGCCGCCGCGGTCGGCGGACGGCACGCCGTCCCGGGGTCGGCGGACCAGAACGGTTCCGAAAAGTCGGGGCCTTCGGTCACGCTGTTGCCGCGGCGCAACCCGGGCTCTAGCGGCATCACCGACGTTCCCGCCCCGCCCGCGCAGCAGCAGCCCCAGCGACACCGGCGCGAGCTCGCCACCCCCTGGTGGGAGAACGGGCAACAGACCAAAGAATCGCCGGAGCCACAGCCGGTGCGGGAACAAACCCCGGCGGCGTCGGACACGTCGGCGTTCTTCGCTGCGCGCTCGCAAAGCGGCGCGGCCCGGCCGGAAACCCGCACTGCCAAGCCCGCACCGATCCCGTCGATCCCCGAAGGCCCGACGGCTCCGGTCGATGATGACGTCATCTACCGGCGGATGCTCTCGGAGATGCTGGGCGATCCGTACGACCTGGTAAACAGCCCCGACCTGGATTGGCAATCGGTGTGGGACCGCGGCTGGTCGTTGGCGGCCGCGGCCGAGGACAAGCCCGTCGAGTCGCACACCGCCGAGCACGGGCTGCCGGTGCGCACGCCCGGCGCCCGGCTGGTGCCCGGCGCCGCCAACGGGACGGGCCTCGACGAAGACGGCCAGCCCGACCCGGATAACGACGGAGACCGAGGATCCCTCGTCGGGTCCAACGCCGTCGTCGCGCGCGACCCCGAGGCGGTTCGCGCCTCCTTCAGTAACCATTTCGGCGGCGTGCGCTCCGCGCGGTCGCACGCCCGCGACGCGAGTGAAGGATCTGATCAGCAATGACGTCACCCGGCAACTCGCTGGACTGGCTGGTGACGAAGTTCGCCCGCGAGGTCCCCGGCGTTGCGCACGCGTTGCTGGTGTCCGTCGACGGGCTGCCTGTCGCCGCCAGCGAGCATCTCCCGCGCGAACGGGCCGACCAGTTGGCCGCGGTCGCCTCCGGGTTGGCCAGCCTCGCGACCGGCGCCGCGCAGCTGTTCGAGGGCGGCCAGGTACTGCAGTCGGTGGTTGAGATGCAGAACGGGTACCTTCTGCTGATGCGTGTCGGCGACGGCTCGCATCTGGCCACGCTGGCCGTGACGTCCTGCGATATCGGTCAGATCGGCTACGAGATGGCCATCCTTGTCGAACGGGTCGGCGGCGTGGTGCAGTCCACCCGCCGGTCCACCGTCTCGTGAGCCGCGATGGACAAACGTGAGCCCTGGCCAACCTCACGTGAGGCGAACCTGGTCCGCCCGTACACCCTGACTGCGGGACGGACCGAAACCAGCGTCGACCTTCCCCTGGAAGCGCCGATAGAGACGCTGCCCGCCGGCCAGGCTCACCGGTGGCCACCTGACGATGCGAGAGGCAAGATCATCCAACTGTGCGCGAACAGCCCATCGGTCGCGGAAATCTCGGCCCGCCTGGATTTACCGCTCGGTGTCGCGCGCGTCCTGGTCGGTGATCTGGTGCTGTCCGGTTACCTTCGGGTGCATAGAACTTTGACCGAGCGTTCCACCCGCGATGAGCGCCACGAACTCATAGGAAGGACGCTGCGTGGCCTTAAGGCACTCTGAGGCGCACTCTGTCAGCGCCCACGCTTCGACGAAGATCGTCATCGCGGGCGGGTTCGGCGTCGGGAAGACCACGTTCGTCGGGGCTGTCTCGGAAATCATGCCGTTGCGCACCGAGGCGATGCTCACCGACGCCTCCACCAACGTCGACTTGCTCGAGGCCACCCCGGACAAGCGGACCACCACCGTCGCGATGGACTTCGGCCGGATCACCCTGGACGGGGACCTGGTGCTCTACCTGTTCGGTACCCCGGGCCAGCGCCGGTTCTGGTTCATGTGGGACGACCTGGTACGCGGCGCCATCGGTGCGATCGTCCTGGTTGACTGCCGGCGCCTGGAGGACAGCTTTGCCGCGGTCGACTTCTTCGAGCACCGCAACCTGCCGTTTCTCATCGCGGTCAACGAGTTCGACGGCGCACCGCGCTATCCCGAGCGGGAGGTGCGCGAAGCGCTGACCCTGCCCCGACACATCCCGGTGATCACGATCGACGCCAGGGATCGCAGGTCGGCGACGGACGCGCTGATCGCGCTCAGCGAATACGCACTGCACAGCCTCGCGACGTATTCGGTTGGCCGCTAACCGCTTTGGACCCCTGGATCGATTGCCACTTTGTAGGCAGGGATTTTCGCGACGAAGACCTCAGCCGGTTGCGCACCGAGCGGGCGGTGTTCAGCGAATGTAACTTCAGCGGTGTCAACCTGTCCGAGACGCAACACCTCGGATCGGCGTTTCGCAACTGCACGTTCGAGCGAACATTGCTGTGGCACAGTGCATTTCACCAATGCAGCATGCTGGGCTCGGTGTTTGTGCAATGCCGGATGCGGCCGATAACGTTCGACGAGGTGGATTTCACGCTGTCGGTGCTCGGCGGCAACGATCTTCGCGGCGTCGACTTGGGTGGCTGTCGGCTGAGGGAGACCAGCCTGGTGGAGACCGACCTGCGCAAGGCCGTGTTGCGCGGCGCCGACCTCAGCGGCGCCCGGACCACCGGCACCCGGCTCGATGACGCCGATCTGCGCGGAGCGACCGTGGACCCCTCCCTGTGGAGAACCGCCTCGCTGTCGGGTGCCCGCGTGGACGTGAGCCAGGCAATGGCCTTCGCGCTGGCACACGGCCTTCGCCTGGACGGCTGAGGCGGCTAGCGCTTGAGCCGGATGCGCCACCCCACGACGCCGGCATAGAACATTGACAGCGCGACGAGCATCTCCATGTCGAGCAGCCACGCGCCGGGCGTGTGCAACCAGTGGCTGTCCTTGGGTGCGAGCGAGCCGGGGACCAGGGCCAGCAGGTTGACCGTGGACGCCGACGCCGCATAACCCCAGCGCGACGGCATCACCCAGGACAGTTGGTCGAGGAGGATCCGGTCGGTCACCGGGATCAGGCCACCGGCCAGCACCAGCTGCAGCATGAGGGACACCACCAGGAGCGGCATGAGCTGCTCGTGGGAGCGCGCGAGCGACGACAGTACCAAGCCGACGACCGCCGAGGCAACACACGTCGCGGCGACGGTGACGAACAGCTCGAAGCTGGCGCCGAATCTAGAGGAGCCGAGCAGCACCGCCGGCTGGGTGGGTGTGCCCTTCCCCACCAGAACGATGCCCGTCAAAATCGCCGCCTGGATGATGGCGAACACGCAGAATACGGCGAGCTTGGCGCCCAGGTAGGCCCCCGTGGATAGGCCGACGGCCTGTTCGCGCCGGAAGATGGCGCGCTCGCCGATGAGGTCGCGGAGCGTCAGCGCGGTACCCATGAAGACCGCCGCGATGGACATCAGGGTCAAGATCTGTGCGGGTTCGTCGGGCGTTCCGCTGGTCGGTTCGGCGACGCCGAACCCGGTGTTCCCGGGGACGGTCAGCGACAGTGCACCCAGAATGAACGGCAACAGCGCCAGGAACGCGAAGTAGGCGCGGTCGGAGACGACCAGCCGGACCTGGCGCCGCGCGATCGTCGAGAACTGGTGGCGGAGGTTGGTGGGTGCCAGCACAGCGAGATCGGCCGGCGCCGCCTCCATGGGCGGCGGGGGCCTGTTCCGGGCCAGGAAGCGGCGGTTCGCCTCGTCGGGGTCGGCGCCCACCTTCGCGAAAATGTGGGCCCAGTTGGTGGTCCCCATGGCCGCGCCGATCTGGCCGGGTGCGCCCAGGAACGCCGTCTGGCCGCCAGGGGCCATCAGCAGCACCTGGTCGCAGAGGTCGAGGTAGGTCAGCGAGTGGGTGACCACGAGCACCACGCGGCCGGCGTCGGCCAGTTGCCGCAGCATGGTCATGACTTGCAGGTCCAGCGCCGGGTCCAGACCCGAGGTCGGCTCGTCGAGGATCAACAACGATGGCCCGGTGAGCAGCTCGAGCGCCACCGAGGCGCGCTTGCGCTGGCCGCCGGACAGCTTGTCGACTCGGGAGTCCGCGTGCCGCGTCAGGCCCAGTTCGTCCAGCACCTGGGCGACGACCTGTTCGCGGTCGGCCTTGGTGGTGTCGGCCGGCAGCCGCAACTCCGCCGCATAACCGAGCGCCTGGTTGATCGTCAGCTGGCGGTGTACGACGTCGTCCTGGGGGACCATCCCGATCCTGGTGCGCAACGATGCGTACTCGGTGTGGATGTCGTGGCCCTCGAACGTGACCAGGCCGCAGGTGGGGGTGGCGTATCCGGCGATCAGACGTGACAGCGTGGTCTTGCCGGCGCCGGACCCGCCGATGATGGCGGTGAGCGTGCCCGGCCTGGCCGTCAGCGAGACTCGTTGCAGCAAGTTCTTTCCATTGATGGTGAAGTCGACGTCACGCACCTCCAGGCCACCGGCACGCGTCGCGACCTTCCGGCGCCGCACCAGGATGCCACCGGTGAACACCAGGTCGACGTTGCCGATCGTGACGACGTCGCCCTCCGCGAGCAGTGCGGATCGGACCCTGGTCCCGTTGACGAAGGTCCCGTTGATGCTCTGCGCATCGCGGATCTCGGTGCCCATCGGTGTCGGGGTCAGGAACGCGTGATGGCGCGATGCCAACACATCGTGGATCACGACGTCGTTCTCCAGCGCGCGACCTATCCAGACGGCGCCGGTGGCGGACTGCCTGTGATCGGATTCCGGCCCCGGGACCTTGACCCAGGTGGTCGGGAACTCCGCCGCCTCGCCGCTCACGCCTAGCTGGGTGGGTGGATTCGAATCCGTCGACGGCGCCCGCCGCATCGAAACGGCGGAGGCGCGCTGTGGGCCGCCGGGCCGATGTGCGCGCGGCGGGGCCTGCGCGGGTGGTGACGGCTGACGGCGCGGGCCGCCAGGTCGCGGTCGCTGTGTTGCGTGCGGCGGACTCGCCGGCAGCGGGCCGCTGGGCGGCACGATCGTCGGGTCCGTGTCCATCGGCGGTAGCAGGCCGATGATGCCCCGGTGGCGCCCGACTTCGAAGGTGACGCACGGCCCGTCGGGCTTACCGATGTTGATCGTCTGGCCGTCCTTGATGTCGACCGTCGGCACCCGCTGGCCGTTGAGGAAGACCCCGTTCAGCGAATTGTTGTCAACCGCGATCCACCTGCCGTGATCGAAACGCAGCAGCAGGTGCGCGCGGGCGATCAGCGGGTGCGCCACGCGCAGATCGGCGCGCAGATCACTGCCGACGACGATGTCTCGACCCGCCGCGAAGTTACCTGCCAATCGGCCAGACCGAACCGTCAGCACGGGCTGCGCGGGCTGACTCATCAGTGTCGCTTGAGCCGGAGCTTCCACCACACGATGGCGGTATAGACGACGCACAACACCGCGAGCATCGCGATGTCGAACGACCAGGCGCCCTTGGTGTGCGCGAAGTGTTGGTCTTTCGGGTCCGTCGGGCCAACCACCAGGCGGTGGGTGTCGATCGTCGACGCCGCCGCCGCGTAGCCCCACCGGGCCGGCGTGGCCCAGGACAGCTGGTCGAGTACGAGCCGGTCGGTCACCCAGATCAATCCGCCGCAGAACACCAGCTGCGACATGATGGCAACCACCAGCAGCGGCATGATCTGATCCTGGGACTTGGCGATCGCCGACAGCGCCAGTCCGAGCAGCGCCGAGGCCACGCAACACGCGGCGACGTCGACGAACAGTTCGAAGCTGGAATTGCCCAGCATTACAGCCTTGGCGAGCGGCTGGTGCCAGCGGACTACCGAGATGGTGGTTGCGATTGCCGCCTGGACGATCGCGAACGAGCTGAACACTGCGATCTTGGCGGCCAGGTAGGCCCCGGTCGACAGGCCGACGGCCTGCTCACGCCGGAAGATGGGACGCTCACCGACCAGGTCGCGAATTGTCAGCGCGGTACCCATGAACACGGCGCCGACGATGAGCATGACCAGAATCTGGTCGGGCTGGTTGGGCGAGTTGCTCAGCGGGTCCCCCATGCCGTATCCGGTCTTGCCGCGCACGGTGGTGCTGAGGATGCCGATGAGGAACGGCAGCAGCGCCAGGAACACCGTGTAGCCGCGGTCGGAGATCACGAGCCGCACCTGGCGGCGCGCGATCGTGGAGAACTGGCGCAAGACGTTGGTGTGCACCGGTTCGCCCAAGTCGGCCGGGCGGGACTCGGACGGTGGGGTCGGGGGCGGCCGGTTTTCGGCCAGGAAGCGGCGGTTGGCCTCGTCGGGGTCGGCGCCCACCTTCGCGAAGATGTCGGCCCAGTTGGTGGTGCCCATGGCCGCGCTGATCTGGGTGGTCGGGCCGAGGAAGGCCGTCTTGCCACCGGGTGCCAGCAGCAGTATCTGATCGCAGATGTCGAGGTAGGCCACCGAGTGCGTGACGACCAGCACCACGCGTCCGGCATCGGCGAGTTGCCGCAGCATCATCATCACCTGCCGGTCCAGCGCCGGGTCCAGACCCGACGTCGGCTCGTCGAGGATCAGCAACGACGGCCCGGTGAGCAATTCGAGTGCCACCGAGGCGCGCTTGCGCTGACCGCCGGACAGCTTGTCGACGCGGGTATCGGCGTGTTTGGTCAGCTCGAGTTCCTCGAGGACCTGCGCGACAACCTGTTCCCGGTCGGCCTTGCTGGTGTCGGGCGGCAGCCGAAGTTCGGCCGCATAGCCCAGGGCCTGGTTGACCGTCAGCTGGCGGTGCACGACGTCGTCTTGCGGGACCATCCCGACCCGGCTGCGCATGGACGCGTACTCGGCGTGGATGTTATGGCCCTCGAATGTGACAGTGCCCGAGGTGGGGCAGGTGTACCCGGCGATCAGGCGCGACAGCGTGGTCTTGCCGGCGCCGGACCCGCCGATGATGGCGGTCAGCGTCCCGGGGCGGGCGGTCAGCGAGATGTGGTCGAGCAGTTGCTTGCCGTGCTCGACGGTGAAGCAGACGGCGTTCACCTCCAGGCCGCCGGTGCGCGTCGCGGCTTCGATGCGGCGGACCAGGGTGTCGCGGGTGAACACCAGGTCGACGTTGCCGATCGTGACCACGTCGCCCTCGGTCAATATCGCGGAGCCGACCCGGACGCCGTTGACGAAGGTCCCGTTGACGCTGTGTGCGTCGCGGATCTCGCTGCCCAGCGGTGTCTGCGTGAGAAACGCGTGATGACGTGACGCCAGGACGTCCTGGATGACGATGTCGTTGTCGGTGGAACGGCCGATCGTGACCGAGTCGGCCGGCTGCTGAATTGCCCCGGACTTGGAGGGCAACAACGCCTGGAACATCTTCGTCGCCAGGTTCCCCACCTCGGGTGGCTTGGCGGGGCTGGGCGCCATCTGAGTTTGCGGCGCCATCTGCGAGGCCTCCAAAGAACCCATGCCGGCCATCTGCTGGTGCGGCTGGAAATTCGGTGGCGGCGGCGCGCTGGGCGGATACGCGGGTGGGCGCCCCCCGGCGTTGGGGGGATAGCCGGGTTGCCCCGGCGGCTGGGGCGGGCCGGGAGGCGGTCGCCGCATCGGTGGCGCCGCCCAGTTGGGCTGGCGTCCGGGAGGCGCGGGTGGAGCGGCGACGGGGGGACCCGCCGCCACCACGACTCCCATAGATTCGGTTTGCGGCGGCCGGCCGGCCATCCCCTGGTGGCGCCCGACCTCGAAGGTCAGCTGTGGCCCGTCGGGGTTACCGATGTTGATGGTTTGGCCGTCGTGAATGTCGACCACCGGCACCCGGCGGCCGTTGACGAAAGTTCCGTTGAGCGAACCGTTGTCGATCGCCAGCCACCTGCCTTGCTCGAAGCGCAGCAACAAATGGTCGCGCGAAATCAGCGGGTGCGTGATACGCATGTCGGCGCGAAGATCGCGCCCGACCACCACGTCATGACCGGGCGCAAAAGTGCGTTCCGAACCGTCATGACGGACGGTTAACGCTGGCGGGACTGGTGCGCTCATCGCCACAACTGTAGCTGGTACACCGGCTGTCAACCGGCTTGATCGGGCGCGCCGGTGACCACGCAGCGGGTCCTGCTGTAGATGGTGGCCATGCACCGATTGCAGTGCGTACACGCCGAATGCACGCCGCGCTGGGTGCCGTCGGCGGCGATCCGGTTGATCAGGTCGGGCTCGGCCAGCAGGGCCCGGGCCATCGCGACGAATTGGAATCCTTCCGCCATCGCCAGGTCCATAGTTTCCCGGTTGGTGATGCCGCCGAGCAGGATTAGCGGCATCGTCAGCTCGGCGCGGAAAAGCTTGGCGTCGCGCAATAGATAGGCCTCGCGGTAGGGGTATTCGCGGAGGAACTTTTTGCCCGTCATCCGCACGCCCCAGCGCACCGGCCTCTTGAAAGCGCCGGCGAACTCCTTGACCGGTGCATCGCCGCGGAACAAGTACATCGGGTTGACCAGCGAGCTGCCCGCCGTGAGTTCGATCGCGTCCAACCCGCCGTCGTCCTGCAGCCATTTGGCGGTGGTCAGCGCTTCCTCGGTGGTGATGCCGGCGCGGACACCGTCGGCCATGTTGAGCTTGGCGGTGACCGCGA
>Ga0310910_10002064_pt1 | contig 11228 bp, 8 predicted proteins | sample GREbulkMGHF172_FD_203448 | JGI IMG/M metagenome (GOLD analysis project Ga0310910, IMG submission 203448) | Lab enrichment of tropical soil microbial communities from Luquillo Experimental Forest, Puerto Rico - GRE.bulkMG.HF172 | ecosystem: Environmental > Terrestrial > Soil > Tropical forest >... | reverse complement strand
AGCGCGCAGATCGGGTCGATCTCGGTGACCATCACGCGGGCCCCCTGGCTCCTCAGGCTCGCGGCCGAGCCCTTGCCGACATTGCCGTAGCCGCAGACGGGCGAGCTTGCCGGCGAGCATCACGTCGGTGGCGCGCTTGATGCCGTCGACCAGGCTCTCGCGGCAGCCGTAGAGGTTGTCGAATTTGGACTTGGTGACGCTGTCGTTGCGTTAATCGCCGGCGCCTTTAGCGAGCCGTCGCCCATCATCGCGTAGAGCCGGTTGACCCCGCTCGTCGTCTCTTCCAAAGGCCGCCGATTTATGCCGATCGATTTGCGCACCGGCGACACGCTTGCGGTTGTTTCCCTCCTCTCTCCCTTCATCGCTACGAGTAGGGGGCTTGGAACACCGCCTAGAGCTGGCGCCGATAGGGGCCACTCGTAATGTGCCGGTGGTCGCGGTAGCGCAGCACGCGGCCGTAGCGCCGGCGAAAGCGGCGATTGAGAAACCACCGGAGCCCGAGGGAATTCAAACCTCCGCGACTGCTGTCAGCAAAGCTCGATAGTATTGGTGCGATCGACTGCGGCCCGCCGCTTTCTGTGAGTTTCGGGGATGGGGACGGGTGCTTCAAATACGCTGGCCTCCAACCCCATGGGTCGAAACCCGAGCAACTGCAGCAAAGACGGCCACTTTGGGGCTGAAGTCGAGACGCTGAGTTCAGCTCTCGAACCGTCGATCTCTCGGCGTTGGGTGCGCGACGGGACGTCCGGCAAAAAGTCGGCGGCGCGTCGATTCGTTCCGTGCGCCGCAGACGCCGGAGGTACAGCCGTAATTGTAATGCGAAGTTTTCACGCGATTTCACGAGTTTTCGCATGAAAGCTGGCGCTGGCGCTCCATTTTGCGTGCAGCCGGACCCGTCAAACCAATTGGGCCGGCAGGAGCCAGCGACACAGGTGCTGAGATGAAGCTCGATTTCCAGAAGTTCCTCGATTTGTACAAAGCGTTCAAATGGCTGCCCGTTGCGGTGGCGCTGGCCGCGGCGCCGGCCCAAGCGACGACGCACAGCAAAGGCAATGTCACTCTGTTCATTCACGGCTTTGGCGAAGGCGCCTTTCACCTGACCCTGAACGATGCCGGCCAATTGGCGACCCTGACGATGGACAATCAAGTTGATTGCAGCGATGCCCATTATTGGGGAGCTCTTCCCAACTACCTGCGTCAACAGGGCTATACAGGCGTCTTCATCAGGCTTGCCTGGTACCAGAACGCGGTTAATTGCGACGACAATTTGCACAAATATGGCAGTTACGACGAAAAACTATCTTGGGTGGATGCCGGCGCCGCCTTGGCCAACTATATTTACAGCAACTTCACCTCGAAAGGCATTCCGGTCGACATTGTCGCCCATTCGATGGGTGGGGTCGTTGCACGCTCGGCCATCTGGGGCGCGTCCGGCCAGGCGCAGCCTTGGTTGAGCGGCGCAACCGGTTTTCCCACGACCCAATGGCCGCCGCCGATCGATGTCGGGACCGTCATTACCGTTGGATCGCCTCATGATGGATCGAACACGATCATCGTCTCCGCCTGCGCGGGCCTTCTCGCCAATCAACAAATCTGCAGGGAAACATTGCGCGACGGCAATTCGGTCAAATGGCTGAATGATCGCGACATCAACGGCCACACGCTTCATCCCGCGGCCCTCAATCCTCAAGGCCGATTTGGCACGCAATGGCTCAATATTGGCGCCGTCGAAACGACATTGTTTCACAATTTGCCGCTGCCGTTGGACGCGACCTGGGCATCCCCGCCGGTTGCCTCCGATGGCGTGATCGATACGAACTCCTCGCTCAGCATGTCGATCCCCCAGAATAACAAGCTGAAGCTTTCTGAAGACGAAACCCATCTTGAATATTTCTTCAAGGGTCTAACGCCCAGTCAGTCGACTGATCCGTTGAATGGACTTATCGGCGACGCCTTGAAGTGGGACAATAATTTCTATTCCCAACAAGTCGAGCCTTGGGGGGGGTTGTTCAATCGCTCGCTCAATTCCAGCGACAGCCGCGACGGGACGAACAGCCTCCCCGCGGCGAACCACCATTACGAGCTGGTCCAGCAACCCTCTGACGGTAATCTGGTCGTGTATGAAACCTACGAACCCAGCCCCTACGGCGTCGTCCCGCACGCATTGTGGGCACGGCCGGGTGCCCTCAGCCCCAATGCCTATACCGCCATGCAGGATGATGGAAATCTTGTGACCTATTCGCATTATTCCGGCCCCGGCACCGGCACCGGAAATGCACTTTGGGCGTCAGGTACGGACGGCAAGGGCCCTTCCTATGCTGCCATGCAAGATGACGGCAATCTGGTCATCGTCCAGTCACCGAATTTAACCGGAAGCTTGGACGGCAGCGGCACTTTTGGCGGTCCGGTGACGTGGAGAGCGTTCAGTGGGCCCAACAGCCCGATTGCCAGCATCAACCCCAATTCAACGAACGGCGGATTCTGCATGGATATTCCCGAAGGCAAGATTTCCAGCGGGGGCGGCGATGCCGTGGAAATTTGGACCTGCCATGACGGACCCAATCAGGTCTTTGTCGTCGACTGGGACGGCACGATCCGCGCTTTGGCCCACTGTGTCACCAGCCACGGGGCCAATCAATATCTTACCATGGAATGGTGCGACGGCAGGTCGTACCAGCATTGGGACGCTCAGCCCAGCGGCGCGATCTATCTCCACGACTATCCCAATCTGTGCATCGACACGCCAAGTTCACACTTCACCAATGGCCAACGGCTGCAAACTTACAGCTGCAATCAAACGGTGGCCCAGCATTGGGTTATCCCGCGGATCGAAAGTGTCGGCGGGAGCAAATGCCTAAGCGGCGCCAACACTAATTTCGACGATGGCAATCCGACGGTCCTTAAGCAGTGCAATGGCGAGGTCACCCAGCAATGGTATACCACAGGCTGGTGGCATAGCGCCGGGAATATCACGACCGCCAGCTTTCATGCGGCGATCTCGACCAAAAACAATAAGTGCCTCGACGTGAACCATGGCAACTATGTCAACGGCCTGCAGTTGCAGTTCTGGGATTGCAATGGCACCCAACCGCAGGATTGGATCTGGTCTTCGGACCAAACCATCCGCCCCGCCCCGAATACCCAGCTTTGTGTTGACGTCAATCAAGCGAACTACAGCGACGGGACCAAGAGTCAGCTCTGGACGTGTAATGGCGGCCCCAATCAGAAATGGGGTCCTCCGGGCGGATTCTCGACGATCTATCCACCGGCGCCACCTTCGAGTAATGGCGGCATTCCGATCTTCGGCAAGACCTGGGAGCAGCAAACCCCATCCGTCAAAACCAACCCGTTCGCTTCGCCCCAATGCACTTGGGGCGTCATGAACCTGGTCCATTTCTATACCCAGGACTGGTTTCTGGACGGGGATTGGGGCGTTTATCCCTATGTGACGGGCGATGCCTGGCAATGGCGCGACCAGGCCATAGCGGCGGGATGGGCCGTGATCACTGATTACACCCAGCCTCAGGTAAACAGCATCCTGGTCTTGCAGCCCAATGTCGGCGGAGCCTTTGGGGCTGGTCATGTCGGCTGGGTCACCTCAGTGAATAATGACGGGACGATCACGTTTAACTCTACCAATTGGGCCGGTTCCGGGGACGCGGTGGTAGCCGCGACAGTCAAGCTGCAACCGGGCATGAGCTATATCCTCATTCCGGGGCCGCCCAGCGCTGGACACTGACGATGACCAACGACTAGGGTCTGATTTAGGGGCGATGGACGCCGCGCCTGTAGTCAACAGGCGCGGCGTATTCGTTGCCGGCGATGACGGGATCCACAAACGGTGATTGAAAGCTGAAATTTTCACGCGATTTCACGCCTTTTCGCCTGAAGAAGTCGGGGTGGCGGACCACGATTATGCGTGCAGCCAACACGCCAAATCGCAGTGCCGGACTGTAATCGCTAACACAGGTGCGTGAGATGAAGAGCGATCACGGGAAGTTCATCGGTTTGTACAAAGGGCAATACGGTATGCTCAATGACGGCCAATCCTCAGGGATGGACAAATTGCTCGGCTTTCTCGAGCAGGACAAAGTTGGGAGCGACCTGCGCTGGGCCGCTTATATGCTGGCCACGGTGAAAGAAGAGTGCGCCAACACCTGGCAACCAATAGAGGAGTATGGCAAAGGCCAGGGCTACCCATATGGCAACCCGGTGAGGGTTACGGGCAGCGACGGCAAGACGTATGTCAATATATACTAGGGTCGGGGTTACGTGCAAATCACCGGAGAAGGCAACTACCAAAAGATGAGCCAAAGACTCAGTCTTGGCGATCAGCTCGTGATCCATCCCGAGCGGACGCTCGACCCGACCGCCGCGAATACCCAAATGTGCATCGATGTCGACCATCTCAATTGGAACGATGGAACAGCCCATTCAACTCTGGACCTGCAATGGCGGCACAAACCAGCAATGGGGTCCGCCGGGCGGGTTCTCGATCACTCCCGCGCCAGCTGCGCCAGTGATCAGCGAGCCGCTAGCACCTGATTCGACGACGGATTTCTCGTCGTCTATCTGTAAGTCCGAGAGTGCAGAGGCGTCTACGACTCCGCGGAATGGTGAGTTGCCGCGATGTGCGGTTATCAACTGATCGATATCCGTTTTAACGCCATACAAACGTGCCAGGAGGCGGCGGGCGGGTTGCCAGCGCCGCTCGCTCACGACCCTCGAATCAACGCTGCAGCATTACTGCAGCAATGCTGGGGCAGGGCGCTTCCAACACCCTGCCCCTTTTTGTAACGCCAATCCGGCGTCACCAAGAAAAGGAACAAGCCATGACGTTATCACACCCCTGGCCGGAATGGCAAAATTCGATCTCGGTCAAATTGTCAGCACGCCCGGTGCTTACTCCTCTGCCATTCCCGCTGTGTGGAGCCCGACGAAATAAGTAGCTTCGAACAACGCGCGAATCTTCGGTACTCCAAAGGGGCCGACTGTCCGCAGACGAGCGAGGCTCGAATAACGGTTATCGCTGGCCAGCCGGCGAGCCTGTGCAAGTTCGGCGGCGGCCCGGCCGATCTGGTCTACGAGGCCATAGGCAGAGGCGAGGTAGGCGTGGGGAAGCGGGTGTTCCGGATTGGCGCTGCGCGCCTTCTCGAACCAGAGGATCGCCTCGTCAGTGCGGGATTCGAGCAGATTCACCTGTCCAACCCAGTAATAATATTGCCACACCTGCGGGTCGCGGGGACTGAGGCGGATGGCTCGCTCCTGCGCCGGGATTGCCTCCTCGATCGACCCGGTTATGAATCTGCAATATCCCAGAGTCGCTATAGCGTGTACCCAATTGCGATTTAACGCGAGTACCGTTTCGTATTCGGAAATAGCCTCTCCGAACCGCTGCTGTGCGCGTAGCACTTGGGCTTTGGCAAAATGCACAAGCGCTATGCCAGGGAATGCCGTCAAGGCGCAATCGGCGAGGGCTTCCGCACGTGCCAGGTCGGAGGCGACCGCATCGCTCATCTGATCGAGCACGCGCGCCGCCAATTGCCACGCCAAAAAACTCTGTACCTTCTCTGATCCCGGGTCGAGCGCCAGTGCGCGCTCGTAAAGCGCGATCTGTTCCGCGTAATTGTGGCGGGTCGGCACGTTTCCCAAATATAACGCTCGGGCTCGGAGAACGTAATCCAGCGCGTCGGGCTGGACGGTTGGTCGGGTAGCCTCTGCACGGACCAATTCAACATGTAGCGCGACCGCGATTTGGCTCGTGATCTCGTTTTGCAGAACGAACAGATCGCCTACGTCTCTGTCCAAACGGTCGGCCCACAGATGTGTGTCGGTTTCGGCATCGATTAGCTGGGCGCTGACACGAACCCGGTTGCCCGATCGCTGGACGCTCCCTTCCAGCACATAGCGCACCCCAAGCTCACGCCCGATTTGCTTCGTATCAGCCGGCCTGTTGCGATAGGTGAAGGCGGTATTGCGCGAGATGATCGAGTAACCCACGAGCCGCGACAAATCCGTCGTCAGATCCTCGGTGATGCCGTCGGCAAAAAATTGCTGTTCGCGGTCATCGCTCAGATTGATGAAGGGCAAAACCACGATCGATAGGCGCGGGGCAACCGCCGAGGTGGCAGCAGCAACTGCGTCCCCGATTGGCCGTCGCCCGCGCCCGCTGCGCCTGAGCACATCGCCCGTGAACTGGTAGCCGCGCCCGGCAACCGTACGGATCAGGTCTGGGACCCCCAAGGCTGTGCGGAGCGCCCTGATCTGAGCTCGCAGGTTGCCCTCTTCGATGATACGGCCCGGCCAGGCGCGGCCGATCAGCTCGTCCTTGCCGACGACCGCCCCATTAGCCTCGATCAGCGCCGTGAGCACATCGTAGGCGCGGCCGCCGAGTTCTATCGGCCGGCCATCGGCGAGAACTTCGCGGCGATGCGGCAAGATCCTGAAACGGCCGAACTCGACGCTCGCCGGCGCTTCGGACACGGGATCCACAAAGATAGCTTACAGCGCACATTTTCATGCTTTTTCACAGTTTTTCGTTTGACGATGCAGAGCAGCGCTTTGGTAGTCTGGTCGACGCCGAGAACGGCCTGATCAGCCGTCGCATCGTTATGGAGCCGGAAATTACGCGCAGGAGCGGGAGCGGATTTTCGCTTGTACCTCGACGGCACAATCGGCCAGTTGGCCGTGCAACCTTCGGAGTCCGATCTTTCCTTCGTCGAGAGGGCGTGGATGGCGTTGTCATCGCGCTAAATCGCAAGATCGATTTGCTGCGGAGCTACCTCGGTCGCCATAGCACCCCGGGTGACGTGCGGCGCGGACCGCGGCGTCAGCAGAGACCAAAACTCACGCGGGCGCGTGGCACGCCGCCTCAATGTTGTGGCCGCCGGGATCGAGCACGAAGGCGGCGGCGTCGGGCAGTGTGGTTTAATAGGTGCGCAGGCTCTATCTGGTGGAATCGAGGAAGCCCGGGTAAATCGATCATCGGCCGGGGGTCATTTCTATGGATACCGGGGATCGGCCTAACGCCGAGCTTTAGGTTTACCGCTGACTACGGGCGCTCTCATGCGCGCCACTGACCGGTCTGCGCAAATTCGTCAATACCGGTAGTGCTCGGGTTTGAAGGGGCCGGAACGCGGCAGGTTGAGGTAGTTGGCCTTGCGCGGCGCTGAGTGCGGTCAGCTTAACGCCGAGCTTGTCGAGGTGGAGGGCGGCGACCTTCTCGTCGAGGTGCTTGGCAGCACGTAGACCTTGTTCTCGTATTTGCGGTGATTGGTAAAGAGCTCGATCTGGGCCAGCACCTGGTTGGTGAAGGACGCACTCATCACAAAGCTCGGGTGGCCGGTCGCGCACCCCAGATTGACCAGCCGTCCCTTGGCCAGCACGATCAGCCGCTTGCCGTCGGGAAAGACGACCTCGTCGACCTGCGGCTTGACCTCCTCCCAGGGATAGTTCCTGAGCGCGTCGATCTGGATCTCGCTGTCGAAGTGGCCGATGTTGCAGACGATCGCACGCTCCTTCATGTGCCGCATGTGGCCGATCGTGATCACGTCGATGTTGCCGGTCGCGGTGACAAAGACGTCGCCCTGTGCGGCGGCCTCGTCCATCGTCGTGACCTGGTAGCCCTCCATCGCCGCCTGCAGCGCGCAGATCGGATCGATCTCGGTGACCATGACGCGCCTCTTGGCGCCTGAGGCTTGCGGCCGAGGTTCTCGTGCTGATGGCGTCGACACCAAACGGTAGCCGGCTCATCGGGAACGTGTGATAAGCTCGTGCCCTGACCGGTCGAACCGGGATCGTCGGATCGCATCCCGGACACGGATGGTGGGAACGCGGACCGACATGCCTGAAAATTTTCTCAAGGTCGAGATCGCCGACCCCCATCAGGCAAACCGCGTGCTTTGGGAAAACATTTCGCCCAAGAAAAGGACGTGGCTCGACGAACGCCAGTTCCGCTCGCGCGAATTCGAGGCGCTCGACCAGCGGCGCTTTCGGCTGGAACCGGAGAGCTTCCGCTCAGAGTTTTGGACTCCGACTGTCGGCGTAATACGGGCTTCGCGTATCGCCGACAGCTGCGCAACGCAATCGGTGCAACGGGCGCCTGGGTTCGACTCTTATTGTGTGTCGTTCATGGAACGGGGCGCGAGCCGGCTGGTACAGCCGCGGGCGCGTGAAGCGGTGATGGGAGACTCGGCGACCGGCCTGGTTTTCACCGCCGAGCCCGGCACCCGCTATGCCTCGAGTGATGACAGCGTCGGGCTTTATCTCTGGTTTTCGGGCAAGCTCGTCCGCCGACGGCTAGAAGTACTGTTGGACGGACAAAGGGTCGACTCTGTTGCCTTCCGGCCAGCCTTCGATCAAATGCACGGCCCGGGAGCGACTATCCGTCATATGATGGATTTCCTGTTCGTGGAGTGGGCGCGTTCCGATTCGCTGCTGGCAAATGAGATCACGACGCGGACCTTCAAGGACAACTTGATCCTCTACCTGCTGCTGGGCTTGCGGCACAGCCACACGGAGCGTCTGCAGCAGCTGAGAGCGGCCGCCGCCCCCGCCAATGTTAAGAGAGCCGAGGAATTCATGCGCGCGAACATCGGCGCGCCGCTGACAATCGTCGAGATCGCGCAGGCGGCGGGGTGCAGCGTCCGCGCCCTGCAGCTGGCGTTCCACCAGTTCCGGGGCACGACGCCAATGGCGGCCTTGCGGCGGATCCGGCTCGAGGAGGCCCGAACCGATATCCTGCGCGCCCGCCACGCCGAATCAATCGCCCGAATTGCCGCCGACCACGGCTTCAGCAACCCGAGCCGGTTTGCACAGCTCTTTAAACGCACATACGGAACCTATCCCTCCACGGCTTTACGGACACGCGGTGGCCTCGATCAGGAAGGCGAGCCTTTGAGGCGAATTGACGATGCGCTGGCCTAGGGTCTCAGCCGTCTAAAACCCTGATCGCCAAAAATTTGCGCTTTCTGTCTGTTGCCTGCGCTTTTTGTATCGCAGGCCGTCCGCTGTCCCGATTAGCCTTAACGCAGGTCAGACCAAGCCCCACGCGCGGGAGATCCTCGGCGAAAACGGTGCTCGCGAAGTCGAGCGTTCGGAGCGGCATGTTCGGCAATTTCACGACGATCGAGGTGGCCGACCTGCCTCAGACCAGCCGCCTGATTTGGGAGAGCCTTCCACCCCAGGAGAAGGCCTTGGCCGATGAGCGCGAGGTCAACTCGCGCGAATTCATGCCACTCGACTGGCGGCGCTTTCAGACCGAACCGAAGAGTTTCCGCTCAAAATTTGAGTACGCTCCGGTCGGCACCATGCGTGTTTCGCGAGTCGTTGACACGCAAGGGACGCAGTTCACCAGACGACCGCCCGGGATTGATACTTATTGCGTTGCCTTGATGGCGCAAGGCACGAGCCTTGTGGTCCGTTCCGGGTCGAACGACCTGGCAGTGGGCAATCCGGAAACCGGCCTGATCTTCGATGGCGAGCCCGGCACCCGGTTCGCCACCAGCGACAGCAGTATTCGGTTCCATCTTTGGGTGCCTGGGAGGCGCCTTCGCGAAAGGCTGGAGGTCCTGCTAGATGGACAGAAGGTCAGTTCCTTCGCGTTCCGGCCAGCCTTCGATCAAACGCGCGGCCCGGGCGCCACTATCCGCAATATGCTCGATTTCCTGTTCGTCGAGTTGGGGCGTTCCGATTCGCTGCTGGCCAACGAGATCGCGACGCGCACCTTCGAAGATAATTTGGCGCTCTGCCTGCTCCTGGGCCTGCCACACAGCCACACGGAGCGTTTGCAACAGCAAAGTGCGGCAGCCGCACCCGGCAACGTCAGGAGAGCCGAGGAATTCATGCGGGCCAATGCCGGCGCACCTCTGACGATCTCCGAGATCGCGCAGGCGGCGGGGTGCAGCGTTCGCGCTTTGCAGGTGGCATTCCAGCGCTTCCGCGGTACGACGCCAATGGCTGCCTTGCGGCGGATCCGGGTCGAGGAGGCTCGGACCGAGATGCTGCGCGCCGGCCGCGCCGAGTCGATCGCCCGGATTGCCGCTGGCTATGGCTTTAGCACCCCGAGCCGGTTTGCGCAGCTCTTCCGGCGCACCTACGGCGTCTATCCATCTGAAGCTCTGCGCACGCAACATAGCGGCGGTGTTAAATTAGAACGGAGCTGACCGCCTTACCGGCGTAGGGCGGGACATCGTTGGTTAGCATTTCTGCGGGAGCATCATAGGCGGCATTCCCTGGCGCGGACCGGCAGCTCCCGCCCCGCAAGATGTCCTGCGTTATATATCGATGATACCAGGCGGGCTCGCTTCCTCCTCGTCCGCCTGTAGCCCCTATCTGCCAATAGCAGACCAAGCGCAAAAAAGCTGCGTTTTTCGCCTCGCCATTGCGCTTTCCGCGTCGCAAGGAAATCCGCGTCGAGACTAGCTTTGCGCCGGTTCTGCGGCAGTGTCTGCGGACGGCAGCGAAACCCGAAAGGTGGGGCATGGTGCGGGGCATCGACAATGTCGGCATCTGCGCGAGCGACCTGGCAAGATCAGTCGCGTTTTACGAAGCACTGGGTTTTTCCGAGGCCTACCGCAACGATCGCGGCGTCATGATGGCGGCGGGGACGGTACAGCTGTTCCTGTTTGCTACCAGGCGGCCCGACGCGCCGCCGGTCGCCCGCGAGCTCGGCCTCTTTGGCAATCTGCCGGGGATCGATCACATCAGCTTCGCGGTCAGCGATGTCGACGCGCTCTACAGCAAGCTGCGCGAGGCGGGTGTCGTGTTCGGTGGTCCGCCCGAGGATCAGTCCTGGGGCGCGCGCATGGTCGGTCTCAGAGACCCGGACGGCAACAATCTGTACCTGCTGCAGAGGCTCTAGACGCGAATCGGCCGGTTCATTTGGATGAGGAGACGAGCGATGAAACAGATTACGGGTTCCATATCGTCTGCGAAGACCATTAGCGGCTGGCTAGACCGCCGCAGATTTTTCACCCTCGCCGGCGCAGCGGCCGGGGCCGCAATGCAGTTTGGCCCCTCGTCGGTGTCCGCCGAGTCTCCCGGGTCAACCGCCACCGGAAAGCGGTCGTGCGACGTGGTGATTATCGGCGCCGGACTTTCCGGCCTCGTCGCCGCCACGCAACTCGCCCAGCAAGGCGTCGATGTCATCTTGCTGGAAGCGCGCAATCGCGTCGGCGGGAGGCTACTCACCGAGATCCCGGATCCCAGCATGCCGAATGTGTTCATCG
>Ga0310910_10002060_pt1 | contig 11246 bp, 6 predicted proteins | sample GREbulkMGHF172_FD_203448 | JGI IMG/M metagenome (GOLD analysis project Ga0310910, IMG submission 203448) | Lab enrichment of tropical soil microbial communities from Luquillo Experimental Forest, Puerto Rico - GRE.bulkMG.HF172 | ecosystem: Environmental > Terrestrial > Soil > Tropical forest >... | reverse complement strand
CTCTTCGGTAGCGGCTGATTTTACCAGATACCCGGAACCGCCCGCCTCCAGGGCTTCCCGCAGATATACCGGGTTGCTGTGCATACTCAGGAAGAGCAGCTTCGCCTCGGGCCACGCTTTCTTGATCTGCCGGGCGGCATCAATCCCGTTGAGGATGGGCATGCTGACGTCGAGGATGATCAGGTCGGGCCGTAGCCTCAATGCAGCCCCCACCAGCGATCGGCCGTCCCCAGCCGACCCGACCACCTCGTAATAGGGTTCGAGCAGGGTGCGGATGCCGGTGAGAATCAGCGCGTGGTCATCACCCAACAAGAGGCGCGCGGGCTTCATCGGCCTTCCCTTACAACGGCAATTCCACGCTGATCTGCGTGCCCTGTCCGGGCTTCGAGTGGATTTCGAAGTTCCCGTTCATAAGCCGCACCCGCTCCTTCATGGTCGGAATACCGAGCCCCGCGGTACCCGCCAGCGACTCAACCGGAAATCCGGAACCCCGGTCCTCGACGCGCAGGCGGATCCAGTCTCCGGCTCCCTCCAGCGTCACCGAGGCCTGTTTGGTTTTGCCGTACTTGGCGACGTTGCGCAGGCCTTCTTGCGCCACCTTGTACAGACAGGAAGCGATTTCACGGCTCACGGTCTGGTGCAAGCCGCGCTCGGTGAACTCAACCTTAACTCCCTGGCGGCGAAAGTCTTCGCAGTATGCCCGGAGAGCCGCGGCCAGCCCCAGGTCTTCGAGTTCGGAGGGGTGCAGCTCATGAGCGATATGGCGCGCGGCCTCTGCCGCCTGGACGACTTCAGTCTGCAGCGCCCGGACCCGTTGCTGCAACACCGAGCCGGCTGAGGTTTCCGCGAGCCTGCCAAGGTCAATAGCCAGGCTGGCCAGTTTTTGGGTCAGGTTGTCATGCAACTCGCGGGAGATGCGCCGCCGCTCCGCTTCTTGGGCGTTGGTCAGCCGATCCAACAGCATTTGCCGTTCTTCTTCAGCCTTCTTGCGGCTGGTGATGTCGACGTTGACACCCACCATGCGAACCCCTTTTCGATCCGGATCGTGGAATACCGTGGCCCGACCTTGCAGCCAATGCACGCTGCCGTCCGGCCACACGGCCCTAAACTCTTCGCTAAAAGGTGCGCCGTTCTCGAGGGCCCGTTTCCTGGACTCGAGGACTCGTGCCCGATCGTCCGGGTGAACCATCGCGAGCCACTCTTCGGGTGTGTTCGCCTCGGCGCCCCGGGGAAGACCATACAACGGACCCCAGTCGCGGGAGTGGCGGACCTCCCCGGATTGACCATCCCAATCCCAGAGGGCGATTCCCGCGGTTTCCTGCGCCAGCAGCAGCCTCTCCTGGCTCAATTTGAGGGCTACCTCGGCCTTCCTCCGTTCGCTCAGATCGCTGATGATATCGATGGCGATGGCCCCGTCCTTGGTGTCGATGTGGCTTAAGGTTACCGAGATGGGAAACTCGCTTCCATCCTTACGGCGGCCATTGACTTCGAGGCCGGACGCCATCGCTCGGGATAGCGGATTCGACAGGTAGGCGGAGCGCTTGGCGGCGTGCGCTTCCCGGGAAGACGCGGGCAGCAGGGCCTCTACGGTCAGATTCAGCAGTTCTTCCCGGCTGTAGCCGAACATCTCTGCGGCCCGTTGATTCACCATGGTGATTTTGCCGTCTGATGCCGCCGAAACCAGCGCCTGGGAGGTGGCCTCTTGGAACACCCGTTCGCGCTGCCGGATGACGTCCTCGGCCTGCCGGCGCTCGGTGACGTCTTCGATCGCGAGCAGCATCATGGGCTTTCCGCCCGATGGCCGGTGAATGCGCGCGGCATTGAGAAGCATGTCGCGGTGGCCGATCACGGGAAACACCTGCGTCACTTCAAAGGCTTCGACCCGCGCATCACGGGGAAGAACCTGTCCCATCAATTCCCGCAACCGGGGGATATTCCAACTCCCACCCCCCAGGTCGAACAGACCCAGGCCTTCGGTTTCTTCCGCCGATGTGCGGAAGGTCTCATAGAAACTCCGCGTGGCTTTGAGGACCCTCATGCGCTCATCCAGAATTAACAAAGGTTCCCGTACCGTTTCCACGATGGCTTCGGCAAAATCCCTGGCCTCGCGCGCTTCGTCGAGACTGCGCTTGATGGTATCGATATCCACCAGCGCCATGAGGATGCCGTCGATTTTGTTCTCGCTAGTCTGGTAGGGCCGCATGCGCAGGCCGTACCAGTGGCCTTGGCGGTCACGCACGTCGCGCTCGACGACGCTGCGGCTCTGGACTACCTGGTCAATCAGCTCCTTCCAATCGGTGACATCCAGCGTGGGCGCCAAGTCGGTAAAGGGGCGACCCACGTCGGTCGAAATCAGATTCAACACCTTCTCGGCCACTGGAGTGAAGCGCCGGATGCGCAGATCGCTGTCGAGAATGACGATCGGGATCTCCACGCCGACGAGCAGATTGCTCAAATCGTTGGCCAGCTGGCCCAGTTCGCTATTGCGATTTTGCAGCTCGTCGTTGAGCGTAATCAGCTCTTCATTGGAGGATTGCAGCTCCTCCTTGGCTGTTTCGAGCTCCTCATTGGTGCTCTGCAGCTCCTCGTTGCTCGAGATCACCTCCTCGTTGACCGCGGTCATTTCCTCGCTGGTGGCCTCGTGCTCCTCGATGATCGTCTTGAGCTGCTCGTGGGCGGCGCCCAGCTCGCGCCTCAATTGTTCGATGCGTTGGCTGGCCGCGCCTTTGTCTTTGCCTTTCTTTTCACCCTTCAGGGGAAGGAGCTCTCCCGGAATCCGTTCCACGGTTTCCTGGAAGATGATCAGGAAGTCGATCTCCTTGGCGTGGCGCCCCTTGAGAGGCAGCACCCGCAGATCCACAGTCTTGTAGCCGCCGTTATGCTTGATCCGGACTCCCTCGCGTCGCACGGCGCTCCCAGTTTTCTTCGCCTCGTGAATGGCCGTGCGGAGGTCGACCACCGCCTCCGGCCGCACCATGCGCAGCAGGTGAAAGCTAGGCTGGCCGGTGGCGGGCGCGAGATACCGGCTGGTGTCGCCCTGAAAGTGGACGATCTGCAGGTCGGCGTCGACCACCAAGGCCGGGGGTACGAATTGGTCCAGCAGGAGGCGCTCGGCCTCCCGGCGTAGATCGAACGAACCGCCGGCCGGCACTGTCAATCCGGCGCGCTCCGCCTTGACGAATTCCGCAATCGTTGTGTTCAGGTAGTGAGGCCCTGGGATCGGTTTGCGGGAGAAGATCTTGAGCTTGGCATCCTCCATGGCGAAAAGGTTGGCATGAGCGCTGAGCGACTCGGATTTGCCCAACACCAGATATCCGCTCCCCTTGAGGGCATAGTGAAACGTCTCCGCCACTCGCTTTTGCAGTACCGGGCCCAGATAAATCAGCACGTTGCGGCAGCAGATGATATCCAACTTCGAAAACGGCGGGTCCTTGGTCACATCGTGCCGCGCGAACACACACATGTCCCGCACGAATTTGGAAATCTGGTAGCCGCCTTCCACCTTCACAAAGAAGCGCCGCCGGCGCTCGGCGGAGATGCCGGCGACACTCGACTCGGAATAAATCCCGGCCCGCGCATGTTCAATGGCCTTCTCGCTGATGTCGGTTCCAAAAATCTGGACGCGGGTCTGGTTGGCGCGCTCCCCGAGCTCTTCCAAAAGCATGATGGCGATCGAGTAGACTTCTTCGCCACTCGAGCATCCCGGTACCCAGACGCGGATGGCCTGGTCCGACGGACGCTGTTCGAGAATGTTGGGCAACACCGTGTGCCGCACGGCCACCAGGGCCTCCGGATCTCGAAAGAAACCCGTGACGTGAATGAAAATATCCTCGTACAGGGCATCCAGTTCGTTCCGGTTCTCCCGCAGCAGGTGCAGGTATTTGTCTCGGGAACTCACCCGATGAAGAGCCATGCGGCGGGCCACCCGGCGGCTGATGGTGGCCGGCTTGTAGAGGTGGAAATCCACTCCCGTGGCCGATCGTAGCAGGAGGCAGATCTTACGAAGGCTTTCGTCGGGTCCCTCCGCCGCCTGCGGCGGCTCTGCCTCTTTGAACGCGCGGATGTAGGGGTGGCGGCCCATTCGCGAAAGCTCGGCGGCAATCTTGTCCGGGGGCAAAGTGAAATCGACGCAGCCGGCGGCCACCGCGCTGAGAGGCATGTCGGGAAATCGGGCGGATTTCGAGTCCTGCGCAAACGTGATGCCGCCTTCGGCTTTGATGGCCTTCAAACCCAGCGTGCCGTCCGAGGCCGTTCCCGACAGAATCACGCCAATGGCAGCGCTTCTTTGGTCTTCGGCCAGGGCGCAGAAGAAGTCGTCGATCGGCAGAATCTTTCCGATGCCTTCCTTCCGCACCGAGAGTCGCAGAAATCCTTCGGCGATTGTCAGGCCGGCATTGGGCGGAATGATGTAGAGATGGTTCGCCTCTACCTTCATTCCGTCGGTGACTTCCAGCACCGGCATGGAGGTGGACTTGGCAAGCAGCCGGGGCAGCATGCTTTCGTGCGTCGGGGCCATGTGCTGAATGTAGACCACGGCGATGCCCGGGTCGTCCGGCATGGCCTTGAGAAGTTCGGTCAACGCCTCCAGGCCGCCCGCCGAAGCTCCAATTCCCACTATGGGGAAAAACTGCGCGCCGGTTTTTTGCGGCCGGCCGCCGCCGGCCGTTTCCTTGACGGCTGAAGATTTTCCGTTTGTTGTGCGGGGCTGCGAGCCGCCGCGACGACCATCGGTCTTGGCCGATGGAGCGCCGGCCTTTCGAGCGCGACCGCCCGAAGTCTTCCCGGTCTTCCCAGAGTCGGAGTTTTCGGCCATAATTTCTGCTTCCGAAGGACTCGTCGCTAACCCGTGCGGAGGCGGCCCTTGGCTTAGAAGATACCACTGTTGGCGACTGCTAAGAATGGGGATGTCCCGGTTTAGTTGAAAACTGAGTTTTAAGAGTGACCCAGAACCTGTGATAGTTACCAGCCGAACCGCTTGAATTAGACTAGCTCGCGAGGCCCGTCGTCGCCAACCTAGACTTGGACATCACTCTAAGAATTGCGCGAAGCAGCCGGGATACTGGGTTTCAGTGCGGACGCCAGAACTTGTTCGACCATCCGTACCAGATCGGGCGCGGAAAACGGCTTCTGCAGGAATGCAGCGGCTGGCTGCGGATGGTCACCGAGATACCCGGACATCACCAGGATCCGGGTCTCCGGGCGCCGGTCTCGCAACTGCCGGCAGAGTTCGCTGCCGCTCATGCGCGGCATGCACCAGTCCGTCAAAAGCAAGTGGATCGGCCTCGGATACCGGTGCAGCAGGTCGAGCGCCTCGGCGCCGTCGGCCGCCTCCAAAACTTCATAACCGCGACTTCGGAGAACCCTTCCCGCTAGCGCCCGGACGCCTCCGTGATCCTCCGCAACCAGGATCGTACACGACGTCCTTTTGTTACGGGCAGTCATTGAAATACCCCTTTAAGATTCACTTCAATCACTGCACGATTCATTACAATTAAATTACTGCCTCTTAGCTGCCTAATTTAACTCTATCTGCGGGAGAAGGAGGCTTCTACTAGGCCGTTACCTAGTAGAGTGATGAGCTATCCTAGTGCACTTATTGCGCTTGGGAGGGTCTGGCCGAGTCAACGACTCCGGGAAAGCGGAAGCTCCGCCGTGATCCGGGTACCTCGGTCCGCCTCCGAGTGCACCGTGAAGCGCCCCTTCATGAGGTGGATTCGTTCTTTCATGCCGGAAATACCGAGCCCGGCGGCAGCGACGAGCGATGGAACCGCAAAACCGATACCGGTATCCTCAACGTGGAGTCGAATGCCGCCCGCGGTACCCTCCAGAACGACCGAAACCCGTCCGGCGTTAGCGTGTTTGGCCGCATTGCGCAGGCTCTCTTGCATCACCTTGAACAGGCAGGATGCCGCCTCCCGGCTGAGGGCTTCCGGCAGGTTCCGGCTGGCGAACTCAACCGCGATCTTCTCGCGCTGGCCAAAGTCCTCGCAATAGGCGCGCAGGGTGGCGGCGAGCCCCAGGTCATCCAATTCGGACGGGTGCAAGTCGTGGGCGGCATGGCGCGCTGTTTCGGCCGCCTGGATCAGCCGATCCCGGAGCGATCGCAGATGTTTTTTCAGTCGTTTGGGGTCGGCTTGCGGATCGTTGGTGAGGGTACCCATTTCGATGGACAGGCCGGCCAGCTGTTGAACCAAGTCATCGTGCAGTTCCCGCGAGATCCGCCTTCGCTCCTCTTCCTGGGCGGCCGCCAGTTTCGCCGAAAGCGCCTGCCATTCCTCCTCCACCCGCTTGCGGGCGGTGATGTCCACGCTCACGCCGGTTATCCGCTGCGGCTTGCCGTCGCCGTCGCGAATCACATTGCCTCGCGACAGGATCCAATGCACGCTGCCATCGGGCCACATCAGGCGGAACTCGGCTTGGTAGGGCTTCACACCCTCCAGAGCCTCATTGAGCGCGCGCGCGACCCGGTCGCGGTCGTCGGGATAAACCAGGGCCAGCCATTCGCTCTGGGTGGGAGTGTGATCGCTGGGGGGAAGACCATGCAGCGGGCCCCATTCCGGGGAACAGCGCGCCCGCTCCGACCCGGCATCCCACTCCCAAAAGCCGAATCCGGTGGTCTGCTGGACCATCGTCAGGTGCTCCTGGCTGAGCTGCAACGCCTCTTCGGCCGGTTGGCCTTGGGTCAGATCGGTGATCAGAGAGAGGGTGAGGGTGCCGACCACGCTTTCCACATGACTCAAGTAGAGAGCCATGGGGAACTCGGTCCCGTCCTTGCGCACGCCCCTCAAATCGAGCCGCACGCCCGCACTTCGGTTGGAGAGGTTCTCGAAATAGGCTTTGCGACCCGCGATATAGGCTTCCCGGTGACGGCGCGAGAACAGCCTCTCCACCGGCAGGCCCAACAGCCCGTTCCGGCTGTAGCCGAACATCTGGGTCGCCCGATTATTCGCCATCGCGATTTTGCCGTCTGGCCTTGTGGAAACGATGGCCTGTATCGAGGCCTCGAGAATCGCACGTTTTTCCCGCGCCAACTCTTCCAACTGGAGGCGTTCGGTGGCGTCTTCGATCGCCAGGAAGATTACCGGCGCCCCGCCGGATTCGGGCCGAATCATCTGCCCGCTGAGAATCATCTTCCGCATGCCGAGCATCGGGAAGTCGGCTTCCACCTCGAAGTCGCTGAGCCGCTGGTTGCGCGGCAAGACCTCCTGCAGAAGGTGCTGCAACTGAGGGACGTTCCACTGGCCTCCGCCTAGCTCGAAAAAGCCGCGCCCTTCGGTTTCTTGCCGCGTCGTCCGAAACGTGGTGTAGTAACTTCGCGTCGCTCGAATCACGGTAAGATCGTCATCGAGAATCACCAGCGGCTTGCTGCAGGTCTCCGCCATGGCTTCGAGAAAGTCGCGGGCCTGATGAGCTTCTTCGAGGTTACGCTTGAGGGTGTCGACATCGAGCAGAAGCACGCGGATGCCGAGCAATTGATTCCCAGAGCGGTCCGGCCGCAGGCGGAGGTGATACCACCGGCCGGCGTCATCCTGTACGTCCCGCGCCATGGTCTTGCGACTTTCGATCGCGCCGGCTACCAGTTCCTCCCAATCCGTGATCCCAAAAGGGATTGCCAAGTCCGCAAAAGGGCGCCCGACATCGCCTGCCATGAGGTGCCACAGCTTCTGTGCCCCGGAAGTGAACCGCTGGATTCGGCCGTCGGTGCCCAGAAACACCATCGGCATTTCGGCGGAAGTAAACAGGTGTTTGATTTCGTGGGTCGACCGGCGTGGCTGGTAGGCCCAGCCGTCCGAGGCCGCCACTTTAGGGGGGCGCGGCTCCTCCGCGGCCTCTCGCGGCTCAGCTTCGCCTGGCCCGGAACCCTTCCCGTTTCTGCGCAGCTCTCCTGGTTTGGCCATGGCCTTCCGGACCATTTTAATGAGTTCCGGGTCCGTTGAGTGGTCAATTTTGAACAGTTGGACTGGCTGGAGCGGCTCGCGCTAGGCGTTTTTGACGATTTTGGACGGATCCGCACCCACCCTTCCGGATGCATCCTGGATGCGGGCGGACGCCAGTTGAAAATCGAACTGGATTGAGGCGAGATCGGGAATGGGTGATTTCGGGTCGTGCGGCGTGATCTCCGTTACTAGCGACTCGGTCACGCCGAAGACCGTGTCCGAATCGATATGATCGTCCGAGCGCAGGTAAAGGGCGGTCACCAGTTCGCGGTATCCGGGCGCGCCGATCAAGAAGTGAATATGCGCGGGCCGAAACCCGTGGCGGCCTTGCGCGCGGATCATGTCGCCGACCGGACCATCCATGGGAATCAAATATCCGAGTGGGCGCACCGTGCGCAAATAATATTTTCCCTCCGCGTCGGCATGATACCAGCCGCGCAGGTCCATCACCGAAGGATCGTTGCGCTGCAGATCGTAGACGCCTTCGTCATCGGTCTGCCAGATCTCAATCGAGGCGTTGGGAATGCCTTTTCCGGTTGAATCCACTACCCGACCGTAGATGCAGATCTGGGGCCCCCTGGGGTTGGACAGGATCGATTCGCCCAGTTTCCGCGGCGGGGAATCCTGGCGGTAGAACGGACCGAGCAGGCTCGTTTTGGTGCCCTTTTCCGTGGCCCGCCGGTCGTGGAGCGAGTTAATCAGGCTGCTCATCCCGAGCGTGTCGGAAAGCAGGATGAACTCCTGGCGGTACGGGGTGCAGGTCTGGCCGACGGCGGTCAAAAACTTGATCCCTTGAATCCACTCTTCGGGGGTGAGGTCGATCTCCCGCGCAAACGCGTGCAGGTGCTTGACCAGGCACGCCATGACTTGCTTCAGGCGCGGGTCGCGCGTGGCCGACATCTGCTCCACGGCGGCATCGGTTATGGTTTTCTCGTCGATGGCCAACATCTTCGTACTCCTTGGGTCCCGGATCTAGTGATGACCGGCGGCGCGGATCACCGTCCGGGCCGGTGGGGGCTCCGCCTTCGGCTTGCGTGCCATGGCTTTCTCGGAAAGCCGAGCGTTGCGCTCGGCCCGCTGGGCTGCGCCACGCTGGTCGCGCTCCTTGAATTCGGGCAGTACTTCTTGTGTGAATAACTCGATCGACGAGCAGAGCAGCTCATGCGGGATCTTGCCGGCCTGCGAGAGACACACTACCTGGTCGATGCCCGCGGCCTCGAACTCACGCAATCGCGCGCGAATCATTTCCGGCGTACCCACGCAGTCCTGAATGCGACCTTCCGGCGGCAGAAATTCGTGGGGGCGGTTCTTGAATTCGTCCCAGATATCGGTGGCGCCGGGCTCATGCTCTCCGAAGAAACTGTAGTGCCCCAGTCCGTAGATGAAAAAGCCGTAGCTCTCCGCGCCCACGCGTGCCAAGCGCCCGGCGTCGCGATCGCACAGGAACGGGCAGGTGATGGCGAAGTTCGGATTGACGGCGTAGCCCGCCGGCTGGCACTCGTCCTCGAACGTTCGATAGTAATCCTCGACCCAGTGGTTGGCCTCCTCCGGGCTCACAAACGAGAAGGTCAGCGCCCCGAGGCCCAGCCGTGCCGCCTGCAAAATCGAGGCGCGGTTCGAACAGGCCAGCCACAGCGGAGGATGAGGCTTCTGCAGAGGCTTGGGCACTACGTTGCGGGGCGGCATTTTAAAGTACTTGCCCTCGAAACCGCCGAAGGGATCTTCGACGAGCATGCGCACCACCGCGCGCAGGCCTTCGAGCATCATCTCCTTCTTGGTTTCCTGGGCCACATAAAATCCCCCCAGCTCGGTCTCGGTGGCGCCCGCGCCGACGCCGTACTCCACTCGTCCGTCGCTGATCAGGTCGAGCGTCGCGACCCGCTCGGCGACCCGCGCCGGATGGTTGATGTAAGGAGGCATCTGCACGATGCCGTGCCCGATCCTCACGTTCTGGGTCCGCTGCGTGCATGCTGCCAGAAAGACCTCCGGTGCCGAGGAGTGCGCGTATTCTTCCAGAAAGTGGTGCTCGGTCGCCCAGATATAGTCGTAGCCGCCGCGGTCGGAAAGTTCGACCTGTTCCAGGGCATTTTTCAAAAGCTGGTATTCCGACTCCTCCGCCCAGGGACGCGGAAGCTGATGCTCGTAAAATCCGCCGAATTTCATGGGTCGTCGCTCGTGGCAGGTGTATGAGGGTTTAATGAGTCATGCCGTAAACAATATAGTTTACGCCGATCCGGATTCCGAGTGCCGAGTATTTTTCCGGATATTGGGGATCGTCGGCGAACTCCCAGGAATCGCCGAGATCGGAATTGACGACCATCGCCACCATCAGGCGGCCTTTGTCATCGTAGATGCCTCGCCAGTAGGGCACGCTGCCGTCATTCTGGTAAGGGCGGGACGAGTAGAGACCCCACGCTCCCGGCACTTGATAGCGGTCATCCAGATCGTAAACCACATGGAAGATGGCGTCGCTGTTGGGAAGATCGACCGGCTGGCGGTCGGGAAAGACCTTGCGCAGGCTTTCCATGAAGACGGCCCATTCGCTAGTGCCCCAAAAGTCGTCCGCCATGAAAAAGCCGCCGCGCAGCAGATATTCGCGCAGCGCTTCGGCCTCGGAGTCGCTCAATTTCCATTCGCCCGGCCGGACCGCGTACAACCACGGCCAGTCATACGCGTCGCCGTCGTCCAGGTCGACCGGCTGCTCGACCGAACGGATATCGAGGCGGGTGAGGCGTCGCACGGCGAGGGCAAAATGGCGGTCGGCGCGCGGATAATCCTGTGTCCAGCTCGAGTATCCCTGCCTCCATCCGCTTCCGCCGTGTCGGCTGCCGCTGCGATCAAAACGTGCCGTCGGTGCCGGTGGGTACATCAGGCGCGCAAAGGCAAATTCGGTCTTTGCCTGGTAGTCTGGCGGCAGCGGGAAGTCGTTGTATTCGACGCCGGGATATTCCCGAAACGGCAGATGAACCTCGGTGATTGCCGCCAACGACAGAAACGCTCCTGCCAAGCCGACGAGAATCTTCACGGTGTTCCGAGCATATCACGCCCTAGTGACAGGGGGCCGCGCTTCTACCGCCGAGGCGCTCGCGACCGCCGCTGATAGGCGTGGCTCTCTCTCCAGCGTTCGGACCGCCGGACCAAGCTGCCCTTCACGAGACAGGCCCGAGAGCTTTCGCATGCGATCGGCTCCGGCGCCATTTTACCCACGCCACACCCTGCGACTGGTTGATTCGTCAACTGGGCCGGCCGGCTGCCGACTTGATCCAACCGCCGCTGTGTCGCAGGAAAGGTGATGGGAGTCCCTCTGGT
>Ga0310910_10002055_pt1 | contig 11261 bp, 7 predicted proteins | sample GREbulkMGHF172_FD_203448 | JGI IMG/M metagenome (GOLD analysis project Ga0310910, IMG submission 203448) | Lab enrichment of tropical soil microbial communities from Luquillo Experimental Forest, Puerto Rico - GRE.bulkMG.HF172 | ecosystem: Environmental > Terrestrial > Soil > Tropical forest >... | reverse complement strand
GCATGGGAAGCGGGTGCGTCTGACCCCGAAGGAATTCGATCTGCTGCGTTACCTCGTGGCGCATGCGAACAAAGTATTGACGCATCGCGAGCTCCTGCAGGCGGTATGGGGGCCTGACTACGGTGATCAGGTGGATTACCTCCGCGTGGTCGTCAACCAGCTCAGAAAGAAGATCGAAGCCAAGCCTTCGGCGCCGGTGCATCTGCTGACGGAGCCCTGGGTTGGGTACCGGCTGCATCTGCCCGCGTTGACAAAACCATAACGGCCCTCAACACCCCGCAGCGCGCAGGCGGGTTTAACGACTCGCTTAAGGACACCTAAGGACTTCCTAAGGTGCCGCAACCTAGATTGAAGTGGTCGGACCGAAGTCATGGGGCACGTCGTCGCGCACGACTTCAACAAGATCCATCTCGCTGAGCTTCGGCCGCAGGAGCGTTCGAGCCCCCCTGTTCGAACATCGGAAGTGTATGTTCTCTTCACCTCGGTCCACGAAACGTTGGCGGCACTTAGGATCGCCAAGGCGCTCGCATCGGCGCTTTGCGTGCCGTTGACGTTGGTCCATTTGAGGACGGTGCCGTACTCGGATCGCATCGAAGGACCGGCAGGCACGTCTCCTCTGGAAACCGACGCGTTCGCGCGCTGTCTGAGGGCACAAGGTCTCGAGGTGCGAGTCCGGGTCTATTGCTGTCGCAGCGCGCGACGTGCCATTCCGCAGGCGTTTGGCCCGCACTCGCTCGTGCTGATCGGGGGACGGCGGCGGTGGTGGCCCGGACGATCCGATCGCCTGCGGCAGGCGCTCGAGGCGGCCGGCCATTTCGTGGTATTCGTCGACGAGGGGCAACATGCTGCCTGATGCGGTCTACCTGGACGTGTTCTATCTCGCGGTGGCCATTGGATTTCTGGTGATGTGCTGGTACTTCGTGAAGGCGCTCGATGTGCTGTAGTCGAGCGACGAGCCACGAGTTCACGAGCGACGAGCCACGAGCGACGAGGAACGAGCCATGGACTACGTGATTGCGGGAATCGCGACCGTGTTTCTGTTCGGGTACTTGATCTACGCGCTGCTTCGGCCGGAACGGTTCTAGGGTGCTCATGACAACGCTCGGCGTCTATCAGATTCTGTTCTTCTTCCTGGTGATCCTGGCGATCACGAAGCCCATGGGCGCGTTCATGGCGCGGGTGTTCGAGGGCGAGCGCACGTTTCTCCACCCCGTGCTCGGTCCGCTCGAGCGCGCGATCTATCGACTGGGTGGCATTCGTGAAACCGTCGAACAGCGATGGACGCAATATGCGGGGGCGCTGCTTGCGTTCAGCGTCGCGAAGGTCGTGTTCACCTATGCCATTCAGCGGTGGCAGGGGTATCTCCCACTGAACCCGCAAGGCTTCGGCACCGCCCACGCGCCGGCCGGCGCGACGCCGATGACGCCGGACCTCGCGTTCAACACCGCGGTCAGCTTCATGACGAACACCAACTGGCAAGCCTACGGCGGCGAGTCGACGGTGAGCTACTTCGTGCAGATGACGGCGTTGACCGTGCAGAACTTCACGTCAGCAGCAGCGGGCATCGCGGTCGCGATTGCGCTCGTGCGCGGCTTCGCGCGCAAAGAGACGACCACGATTGGGAATTTCTGGGTCGACATGACACGGGCGACGGTCTACGTCCTGCTACCGCTCGCCCTGGCTGCGGCGCTGGTCTTCGCATCGCAGGGCGTGATTCAGAACTGGGACTCGTACACCCACGTGACCACCCTCGAGGGGGCCGCGCAAACGATTGCGCAGGGCCCCGTCGCGTCGCAGGAGGCGATCAAGGAGCTCGGCACGAACGGGGGCGGCTTCTTCAATGCCAATTCCGCCCACCCTTATGAGAACCCGACGCCGTTTACGACCTTCTTTCAAACTCTGCTGATCTTCCTGATTCCCGCCGGCCTGACATACACGTTCGGGCGGATGGTCGGCGATGTCCGCCAGGCTTGGTCGCTGTTTGCGGCCATGGGCGTGATGTTCTTCATCGGCGTGTTCGTCGCGTACGGGTACGAGCAGCGGGGCAACCCCATCGTCGAGCGCCTTGGGGTCCAGGCGGCCGCGACCGACACCCAGCCTGGCGGCAACATGGAAGGCAAAGAGACGCGCTTCGGCATCGCCCAGTCCGCACTCTTTGCGACGGTGACGACCGACGCCAGCTGCGGCGCCGTCAATGCCACGCATGACAGCTTCACGCCGCTCGGCGGACTCGTCCCGCTGTTCAACATTCAGACCGGCGAGGTCATCTTCGGCGGCGTCGGCGCGGGCCTCTACGGGATCCTGTTGTACGCCATCCTCGCCGTATTCATCGCCGGCCTCATGGTCGGGCGCACGCCCGAGTACGTCGGCAAGAAGATCGAGCAGAAGGAAGTCAAGATGGCCATGCTGGCGCTCATCGCGACGGCGTTCAGCGTTCTTGTCTTTACGGCCATCAGCTCCGTGATCCCCTTCGCCAAGGACGGCTATTGGAATCCGCCAGGACCCGCGATCGCAAACGTGGGCAACAGCGGTCCACATGGCCTCGCGGAGATCCTGTATGCCTACACGAGCGGGACCGGCAACAACGGCAGCGCGTTCGGCGGCATCAACGCAACGACCCCTTGGTACAACTTGACGATCGGTCTCGCGATGCTCGCGGGACGGTTCCTCTTCCTGCTGCCCCTTCTTGCGGCAGCGGGAAGCCTCGCCGCCAAGAAACAAATCCCCGTCACGAGCGGGACACTCCCCACGCACGGGGGGCTGTTCGTGGGACTGCTGGTCGGGACGGTCTTGATTGTCGGCGCGCTGACGTTCTTCCCGGTGCTGTCGCTGGCGCCGATCGTCGAGCACTTTCTCATGAAAGAAGGCCGCGTGTTCGCGCAGGTCACGCCGATGCTGGCAGGTCTGCCATGGCTGTAACGACTGCCCCGCCGGCCCCACCCGCTCGTCCGACATCGACGAGCGACACCTTGACGTCGCTGCTGCCGACGAAGCTCGCCCGGGCGCGACCGCTGTTTGATGCGGAGATCGTTTCGCGCGCGACGCGGGACGCGTTCGGGAAGCTGAACCCGCTCACGCTGCTGAAGAACCCGGTCATGTTCGTGGTCGAGGTCGGCGCGGCGTTGACGACCGTGTTCGTGGTCCGGGATGTCGCCGTCGGCGCCCCGGCGATTGGGTTTGGCATGCAAATCACCCTCTGGCTCTGGTTCACGGTGCTGTTCGCCAACTTCGCAGAGGCGATGGCCGAGGCGCGCGGCAAGGCGCAGGCGGACACGCTCCGCAGGACCAAGACGGAGGTCATTGGCAAGCGCTTGCTGTCCGGCCGCAAACGGGCGTCAGGCGCGCCGGGGCCGGAATTCGAAGAGGTTCCCGGATCCGCGCTTCGAGCCGGGGACGTCGTCATCGTCGAGCCGCACGACATCATCCCCGGTGACGGCGAGGTCATCGAGGGCGTCGCGTCCGTCGACGAATCGGTCATCACAGGCGAGAGCGCTCCGGTGATTCGGGAATCTGGCGGCGATCGCAGCGCGGTCACCGGCGGCACGCGCGTGCTCTCGGACTGGATCAAGGTGCGGATCACCTCGAACCCCGACGCCAAACGAGATCGCGCTCAACATCCTGATTGCCGGGCTGACGCTGATCTTTCTGTTGGCGGTCGCAACGCTTCAGCCGTTTGCGGCCTATAGCGTGGCTTCGGCCGGCTCGGGAAGCGTGCCGTCGGTCGCGGTGCTCGTGTCGTTGCTCGTGTGCCTGATACCGACGACGATTGGCGGTTTGCTGTCCGCCATCGGCATTGCCGGCATGGATCGCGTGATGCAACACAACGTGCTCGCGATGAGCGGGCGCGCGGTCGAGGCGTCAGGCGACGTGCATACGCTCTTGCTCGACAAGACCGGCACCATCACGCTCGGCAACCGCCAGGCGGTCGAGTTCATCCCGCTGCGCGGCGTGGAAGAGTACGAGCTGGCCGACGCGGCGCAGCTCTCGAGCCTCGCGGATGAGACGCCTGAGGGTCGATCCATCGTCATCCTCGCGAAGGATCGGTTCAGACTCCGGGGGCGCGAGGTCTCCGACAAGGCCGCGAGCTTCATTCCGTTCTCCGCGACGACGCGGATGAGCGGCGTGGATCTCGACGGCCGCGAGCTGCGCAAGGGCGCCGCCGATTCGATCGCTGCCTTCGTGAAGGAGAAGGGCGGCGCGGTTCCTGCCGGATTCACCGACGTGACCGATCGAATCGCGCGCGGGGGCGGCACGCCGCTCGCCGTCGCCGACGGGCCGCGCCTGCTCGGCGTCATCCATCTGAAGGACGTCGTCAAGGGCGGGATCAAAGACCGCATCGCGCAGCTCCGATTAATGGGCATCCGCTCGGTGATGATCACCGGCGACAATCCTCTGACAGCGGCGGCGATCGCCAGCGAGGCAGGCGTCGACGATTTTCTCGCGCAGTCAACGCCGAAGGACAAGCTCGAATACATCCGGAAAGAGCAGGCGGCCGGGCGCCTGGTGGCGATGACCGGCGACGGCACCAACGACGCGCCGGCGCTCGCTCAGGCCGACGTCGGCGTGGCGATGAACACCGGCACGATGGCGGCGAAAGAAGCGGGCAACATGGTCGATCTCGACAGCAACCCGACCAAGCTCATCGAGATCGTCGCGATTGGGAAACAGCTCCTCATCACGCGCGGCGCGTTGACCACGTTCTCGATCGCGAACGACGTCGCGAAGTATTTTGCGATCATCCCCGCGATGTTCATGACGACATATCCGGCGCTCGCAGGATTGAACATCATGCGGCTGCACACGTCGCAGAGCTCGATATTGGCGGCGGTGATCTTCAACGCGCTGATCATCATCGCGCTCGTGCCGCTGGCGCTGCGCGGCGTCAAGTATCGGCCGCAGAGCGCGGCGACCATGCTCAGGCGCAACCTGCTGATCTACGGCGTGGGAGGCATCATCGCGCCGTTTCCAGGCATCTGGGCGATCGACCAGCTCTTGGTGCTGATGCATCTGGTGTGAACATGTGGTCATTCATGGCGCCGGCGTTTCGGATGATGGTGGTGCTGACGGTCCTGACGGGAGTGATCTATCCGGCGGCCGTCACGGGGCTTGGGCAGCTGCTGTTTCCGCATCAAGCTCACGGATCGCTTGTCACGGTCGACGGCAGGACCGTCGGCTCGTCGCTCATCGGTCAGAACTTCACGAAGCCGGAGTATTTTCATCCGAGGCCGTCGAGCGCCGGAACAGGTGGCTACGACGCGACGGCCTCGTCGGGGTCGAATTACGGTCCGACGAACCAGAAGCTCGTTGATCGCGTGAAAGCGTCAATCGACCAGTTCCGGAGGGAGAATCCCGACTACGCGGGACCGATTCCCGCGGACGCCGTGACGGCGTCGGGGAGCGGGCTCGACCCGCACATCAGCCCCGCGAACGCGGACATCCAGGCCGCCCGCGTCGCGCGGGCGCGCGGCGTCGAGGCGGCGGCCGTTCGTCGGATCGTCGCAGAGAACACTGAACGCGCGTGGCTGGGGTTCATCGGCGAGCCGCGGGTCAACGTGCTCGGGCTCAATCTGGCACTCGATCGCGTGCTCCCACGCAGGTGACGGGCTCGGTGCTGGCAGCTCGGGGCTCGGTACTCGTAGCTCGTCGCTCGTCATTCAGTACTAAAGCTTCAGCAACTTCTCCGCGTTGCCTCGATAGATTCGTGCCTTCTGCTCCTGAGGAAGGTCGAGAGCCTCCACGCACCGGATGGTTTCTCTCGCGTAGAGTCCCGGGGTCGGCTCGAACGGCATGTCCGACGCGAAAACGACACGGTCGACGCCAAAGAATTCGAGGCCGCACCTGGTTGCCGGCGCAGCCCCGAACAGGGCGGTGTCCGCGTAGAAGCTCTTGAAATAGTCGACTGGCCGCTTCTTCATCGACTTCAAGAGCGAAACGTAATCGACATCCGACGTCCGCTTGCCGAGCTGATCCCAGCCGTACCCGACGCGTCCCTCGAAGTAAGGGATCATGCCGCCCATGTGGTGAGTAATGACCTCGAGGTCAGGGAATCTGTCGAAGTAACCCGAAAACACGAGGCGCGCCATGGCGACGCTCGTTTCGTAGGGCCAGCCAAACGTCCACCAGATTTCGTACTGCGACTTGCTCTCGGTCAGGTAGTCGCTGAAGTCGGCACCACGAGCCGGGTGGAGCCAGATCGGAACACCGCGCCGGGCGACCTCCTCGAAGAGCGGCATGAACTCGGGGGCATCGAGCGGCTTGCCGGCCACGTTGGTGTAGAGCTGGATGCCGAACGCGCCGAGCTCGTCGACAGCACGTCCAATCTCGGCCAGCGCGGCGTCGGGATTGTTCATCGGCAGAGCCGCGGCGAACCCGAGAAAGCGGTCGTACTGATGGACCAGTTGCGCCAGACCATCATTGGCCTCTCGGGCGAGCTGGGGCGATTTCTCCGGCCCCGCCATGATCTCCAACGGGGGCAGCGGCAGACTGATCACCTGCACGTAATCACCGAACTCGTCCAGGATCCTGAGCCGCGCATCGACGTCAACGATGGTCTGGATGTTGGCCACGCGCTTGCCGATGTCCTTCCCGCCCGATCCTTTGTCGATGTATTTGTCGAAGAATTTCCGAGGGAAGATGTGATTGAAGATGTCGATTTTCATCGTGTGGATTTCCGCGCGGCGAGAGCCGCACACCCTGCAATCAGGGCCGGCGCCGCCGCCGCCCAGAACACGCGTCTCGCTCCGCCCGCATAGGATAGTAGAACCCCGCCGAGGATGGGGCCCAGAATCGAGCCCACCCTGCCGATTCCGAGGGCCCAGCCGACGCCGGTCGAGCGAAGCGCCGTCGGATAGACGTCCGCGGCCAGCGCGTTCGACACCGTTTGGCCGCCGACCACGCCGATGCCCGACGCAAACACGGCGGCCGCCAGCAACGGGATAGAAGAGCCCGCCTCTGCGATCAGGAGGATCAAAACGGCTGCTGCAAGGTAGGTCGATGCCAGCACCCCGAACGATAATCGGCGTCCCCAGAAACCCGCCAGCAGCAGTGAGCCGACGACGCCACCAATCTGGAAGAGGGACGCGATCAGGCTCGCCGTCGAGACTGCGAAGCCGGCGTCGTTCATGATCGTGGGCAGCCAGTTGTTCAAGAACCAGAGATTGAGGAGGTTCATGAAAAACATCGTCCACAAAAGGAGTGTGACGCGACGACGTCCGTCGGCGAACAGTTGTCGGACCGAAAAGGAAGCAGGCTCGTCGTCGAGCTCTCCGGCGATCACCTTAGACATCGGCGCGCGCAGCGCGTCGGGAATGGCGCCCGGCGCGATGCGCGAGAGGTACTCGTAGACTTTCTTCTGCCGGCCACCCTTCACGACGAGGAATCGAATCGATTCAGGCAGGATGGCGATCAACAGAATGGCAAGGAGGAGCGGTATGGAACCGCCCACGAGGAACACCGACTGCCATCCGAGCTCCCTGACCACCGCCGCAGCGACCCAGCCCGCGCACGCAGAACCGAGCGCAAACCCGCAGAACATGGTCATGACGGCCGAGTTCCGCGATCGCTTCGGCATGTATTCGAAGGTGAGCGCGATCGCATTGGGCATCGCGCCTCCCATCCCGAAGCCCGTGAAGACGCGAAAGGCCGTGAGCTGCGCGACTGAGCTCGCCGTGGCCGTCAAGAGCGACCCCACACCAAAGGTCAGGGCGCAGGTGACCAGCACCGGCTTACGTCCGTACCGGTCGGCGACCGGACCGAAGACGAGCGCACCGACCATCATGCCGAGGGTCCCGCTTGAAATCACGGTCCCCAACGTCATGCGCGCAACGTGGAGCTCGGCGCTCAGAGCGGGCGCCACGAACCCCATGACTTGCGCGTCGAAGCCGTCGATGAAGACGATCGCGGCGCAGAGCCCCGCGACGAGCAGCTGATAGCGGCCGAAGGGCTGGCTGTCGATGAACTGACGGACGTCGAGCACCGCTGGCCGTCGCAAGGTGACGCAAATATACCAAGTGTGCGTTGGCGGGGAGATCGGCCGTCGAACGTGTCCCGCTCAGAACGTCAAGCGGAGCCCGAGCTGGATGCGCCGTTTGGGGTATGCAGCGGTGAAATTCCCGAGGGTCGGATTCGCTTGCGTCACGGTGTTGCCGTTAAGCGTGTCGATGGTGAACCGGGCGCGATTGTCGATCGTGGTGAAGTTGGTCGTATTGAACACGTTGTAGGCCTCGGCACGGAATTCAAGCTTGATTCGTTCGCTGAAAGACATCCGCTTGAACAGCGCCATGTCCCAATTGTTGAGCCACAGGCCCCGGAACAGATACTTGGACGCGTTGCCGAGCGCTCCGGGGGGCGGCGGACCGATGACCATCGTGCTCCTATCACCGGTGTCATTGATCACCTGCACGCGCGCCGACCCATCGGTGGCCGTAATCCAGGTCGAGCCGGCCCACGACGCCGCGCTGAAGCTGTGGCTCCCCGTGGCATCGATGACCGTGACGTTGTCAAGGGTGTATGTCTGGGGCGGTCCGCTCTGGATCGTCGCGATGCCCGACCAGACCCAATTATTGAACACAGACGTTGCGACGGTGTTGCTCCAGAGCCTGTCGATTTTCGGAAGCTCCCACGTCCAGGAGCCCTTGAGAATATGCGTGTGGTCGTAGCCGGCGACGCCGTAATCAAACGTTTGCGAGCTCACGCCAAAAATGTCGCTGTTGATGACCTGGCTGTTCTCGCTGTCCACGGAGTCCAGCGCTCTCGACAAGGTATACGCGACGCTGAACTGGAGCTGCTGCGCGAAGCGGCGACTGAGCGTGACCTGCAGGGCGTTGTAGCTCGACGTCCCGGCATACTCCGAGTAGAGAATGTCCGTGTAGCCGAGGTATGGCCGGAGGGCCTGAGAAGGAACGCCGCTGTTGGCAGGATTCGACGTCGCTCCCAGTGGAATCGCGTTCAGGTTGCGCTTCTGCAGCAGATGGCGTCCGAACGCGCCCACATACGCGACGTCGAGTAATGCCTTGAATCCAATCTCCTGCTGAACGCCCAGGCTGACATCGGTCACTGAAGGGATTTGCCGATCGCGCTGGAATCCGCTCGTCCCCGACGGGAAGTCGAACCGGCTGCTGCTCGACAGATTCTGGAAGTTCCCGAATTCGATGGTTGGATTCAGCTGCAGGGGCGGATTCTTGTACGTGTTCACGTAGAAGTCGTCGCGCTCCCGCAGGTCGTAGAAGATGCCGAACCCCCCGCGTATGGCGGTCGTGCCACGCCCATGAGGATCAAACGCGAAGCCGAGCCGCGGTGCGGCCGTCAAACCTCCAGTGTCCCGCAGGCCTTGCGGATAGTCGAGATTCACCGCCGTGTCGACTGTGCCGTTGAGAGGGTTGCCCGAGTTGGGGACGATCGCCCCGACGGCGGCCGAATTGGGAGCGTTGGCTTTCGTGTAGAGACTGACCACTTGCGTGGGGTCCCACATCGTGGGCACGAAGCCCGCTTCCTGCCGGTTCGGTGTGTGCCACGGTTGGGAGAACCCCAGCCGCAGGCCCAGATCGAGCGTCAACTTGGAGGTCGCTCTCCAGTTGTCCTGGGCAAACCCCTCGAACCCGTTGTAGCGGCTGTCCAACGGAGGTCGCGTGGTCGATTCCGTATAACTCTGAAAGTGGCCGAGCAACGCGTTCGCGTACGAGTTGCCGGTGTTGCCCAACGCGGTCGTATAGGCTGAATTGTCGCCTCGGAAATCGTAGGTCCCGGTGAAGTTTCCGTTGACCCCTTTGAGCTGGTTCCAATGCTCGAAAAGGAAGCCCGCCTTTGCGAGGTGCCGTCCGGCAGTTTTCGTGAGTGTCCCGCTCCAGCTGATCGGGGTCTCCGTGCCGGTGATGGGAAACCGGTTTTCAATCGTCGCGTTGGCAAACCCGATCGCCGTCGAGCTCGCGGCCGGCCCGAAGCTCGCCTGTGGCACGAGATTGAGGGGATTGTTCTCCGGATGCAGCTGCGGAAGGGTCACGCCGGTCAACGTCCGGTTTCGGGCATCCACGTACTGCTGCTGCGGCTGGTCGCCCTCGGTCCAGCGGGACGCCAGCAGCGACATCTCGAAGACCAGCGTCTCACTGAAGACGTGAGTTGCCGACACATTGAGCGTGCGCGCAATGGGGTTGTACTCGCTTGGGAGCCATCCCCAGCCGGCGTTGCCGGCCGGCACGGCAAAGCCTCGTTCGTCGTCCCACCAATGATTGAACACAGACCAGATGCTCGTGCCCGGCGTCGGCTTGTAGTCGACTCGAAGCGTCTCGGTATGTTTGGGGATCTGCAGACTCTCCTGAACGATGTAGTTGTAATTGCCGCTTCCGGCGTAGTTCGGAACCGGAAACATGTTGAGGTATTTCTGGCTTCGGGGATCTATCAGGTTTCTCGGGATGAGACCGAGCTTGGGCTGTCCTGTCGCCGGGTCGACGGCCTGAAAGCATCCGTCGGTCTGTGCCGCCTTTGTGGCCGAGGCGGGGGCGCACGGCAGTGCCGCTTTGGTCGGATCGTGGATGTACGGATTGGCGCTCTGAGAAAAATCGCCGGTCCGCTCGAGGACCGTCGGGACCGTGGTCCGCCACTGATTCTGGGGGCGCAATTCGCGCTGCTGCTCCTCTGAGAAGAAGAAAAAGAGCTTTTGCTGACCCGACATGGCGGGGACTGGAACGGGCCCGCCGACGTTGCCTCCCGCGGTCGTGAAGCGGTAGGGAGGATTGGGAGCGCCGGGAGCCTTGTTGAAGGCACCGAGGGCGTTCAGCGCCTCGTTGCGCTGGTACCAGTACAAGGCGCCGTGATAGGTGAGGCTCCCCGACTTGGTGACGGCCTGAACCGCCGCGCCCGGCTTACGGCCGAACTCCGCCTGGTACGTGCTCGTCAGGACCTTCACCTCCGAAATCGAGTCGAGGCTCTGAAACGTGTTGACGCTGGTGCCGTTCGAGTTGTCGATGGGGATCCCGTCGATCGTGATGTTGTTCTGCCCCGTGCGCCCGCCGTTGACGTTGAACGAGGAGCTTGCGCTGAAGCTCTGAGCTTCCGCCCCGGGGTTGTAGACGACGCCGGGCTGCAGGGAAGCCAACACGGAAAAGTCGCGATTGATGACCGTGAGGTTCTCGACCTGCTCACTCGTGATGATGCCCGAGCGCTCGCTGCTGACGGTCTGAACCCGTGCGCCCTCCGCGACCACCGTCACCTGCTCGCTCGTGGCGCCCAGCTGCAGCGTGATTTGACCGACCGACAAACGGTCGCTC
>Ga0310910_10002050_pt1 | contig 11270 bp, 13 predicted proteins | sample GREbulkMGHF172_FD_203448 | JGI IMG/M metagenome (GOLD analysis project Ga0310910, IMG submission 203448) | Lab enrichment of tropical soil microbial communities from Luquillo Experimental Forest, Puerto Rico - GRE.bulkMG.HF172 | ecosystem: Environmental > Terrestrial > Soil > Tropical forest >... | reverse complement strand
GACAGCGACCTCGATACCATGGTTGCGGGCTTCAAGATGACGCGGCGGCTGTTGGAAGCGCCGACCTTGCGCAATTTGCAGAAGGCCGACATGTTCACGAACGGCATTGCGAGCGACGAGGAAATCCGCAAGGTGCTGCGTGCGAGGGTCGATACCGTCTATCACCCGGTCGGCACCTGCAAGATGGGCGTCAATGACGCAAGCGCCGTGGTCGATCCCAGACTGAAGGTCTACGGCCTCGAAGGCCTGCGCGTGGTCGATGCCTCGATCATGCCGACCTTGATCGGCGGCAACACCAATGCGCCGACCATCATGATCGGCGAAAAAGCTGCCGACATGATCAGGGCCGAGATGCGGGCTTGAGCAAGCTGTTACGACAACTCGTCTTGCCCGGAGGATGAATTGTGGATTGCCGGGTCAAGCCCTGCAATGACGACGTGAAAGCCCTCAATGCCCCATCGGCTGATAGCCGCCGGGGTTGCGGGTGATGGTGGTGGTATAGGTGGTGCTGGTCGCGGTGCGCGAAATCTGCGTCGTGCTTGCGCTGTAGCCAGGACCGGTCGTGGTGACGGTATTGGTCTCGCGGTTGACGGTGGTGGTGTAGGACTGCGCCTGGGCTGCAGTCGCTACAAGTACAAATCCAAACCAAACCAGCACTCTCATCATCCGACCCTGTTGTTGTCGCGAGCGGCGTTCACCTAGCAGGGGCATTTTGACGAAGACTTGTCGGATTAGTTCAAATGCGACGGACCAGCCGGTCGATCTCGGTGCACAGGCGTCGCCGGGCTGGTGCTGAGTCTTGCCTGGAGGATGGATTGCCGGGCCAAGCCCGGCAACGACCGCCTCTCCTGACGCAAAGCCTCAGGGCTTATCAGCGCCTGCGAGGTTGGCTAAGGTAGCCATCACCGCAAAATCAAACTGCGCGCTTTTAGGGAGTGAAACCGTGGATCTGGGTATCAAAGGCCGCCGCGCCATCGTCTGTGCATCGAGCAAGGGATTGGGACGCGCCTGCGCGATTGCGCTGGCCAATGAAGGCGTGCATGTCACGCTGACCGCGCGCGGCGCGGAAGCGCTGAAGGCGACCGCCGAGGAGATCCGCAAGAAGAGCCCGGGCGTCACCGTGACGGAAGTGGTCGGGGACATCACGACGCCTGCCGGTCGCGAGGCCGTGCTGAAAGCCTGTCCCGAGCCGGACATTCTGGTCAACAACGCCGGTGGCCCGCCGCCCGGCGACTTCCGCAACTGGACCCGCGACGACTGGATCAAGGCGATCGATGCCAACATGCTGACCCCGATCGAGTTGATCAAGGCCACGGTGGACGGCATGATGGCGCGAAAATTCGGCCGCATCGTCAATATCACCTCGGCCGCGGTGAAGGCGCCGATCGAGATATTGGGGTTGTCCAACGGGGCGCGCGCCGGCCTCACCGGCTTCATCGCAGGCATTTCGCGCAAGACGGTCATCAACAACGTGACCATCAACGGCCTGCTGCCGGGACCGTTTGCAACCGACCGGCTGCGCGGCACGGCGAAAGCGGAAGCCGACAAGCGCGGTATTACGCCGGACCAGTTGCTTGCCGAGCGCGCCAAGCAGAACCCCGCCGGCCGCTTCGGCGATCCCGAGGAGTTCGGACTGTTTTGCGCCTTCCTGTGCGGCGCAAAGGCCGGCTTCATCACCGGACAGAACATCCTGCTCGACGGTGGCGCCTTCCCGGGTACGCTCTAGTGCGTTAGCGCCAATACCGAGCCGGTGCATCCGTGGTCGCATTGGTTGGACGGCTGGACCGAACCTGTTCTACTTTACCGGCGGTGGAGCTTGGGAGCAGGTCAACAGAAACTTCCTGCTCAGCACCGATACGGCGGCGGGTGTCTTCAGTGAATCCGCTGCGGGCACCTTTACCACAACGAAATCAGGTTGGGTCGCCGGCCTCGGCTATGAGCGGATGATCGCTCAAAACTGGATCGTGCGCGCCGAATGGCTGCACTATGGCTTCAGCGGCCTTGGCGCTGTTAGCCTGCCGATAAGTTGTGGTACCCTTGGCGTTACCGCCACTTGCGGCCAGACTTTTGCGGGCGGCAACAATCACACCGATGTTGTTCGACTTGGTGTGAGCTACAAATTCTTCTAGCGACATCTCTGATTTCTCCCAGCAAACTGAAAGCCCCGGCCACGGCTGGGGCTTTTTTTGTGCTCCACATTTACGATTTCGAAAATGGCAAGCACGAGCTGGTGAAGCGACGCTTACGGCTTTGATGCGTGAACCAGGAAAGGGCGAGTTGAGCGCGCGAAAAGCGCGATACTGGAGCGCGATGGCGATTCGACATCAAGCTATCGCGCTCTAGCGTTACCGTGTGCCCTCGTCCTCATCGCGCTCGCTGGGACCTGAGGAATCGGCCGTGGTCTGCTCGTCGGTCCAGTCCACCCCGAATGCATCGAGGCCGTCGGCGAGGAAATCGCCGAGCATCGGCTCACTCAGGAGGTAATGCACCGTCTCGCGGCGGGGGTTTGCGTATTCGCTGCGGGCGTCCACCGCACGCGCGCGCAGATCGTCCCATTCCTCAAGGCTGCCCTCGCCGCGGCCGAGCCACATCAAGGCCACCAGATCGGTCTGCTCATCCTCGTTAAGCGCCCGGATGAAACCTGCAAGCTCGCGCCCGACCGGATCGCTGCCGTCATCCTCGAGCACATCGATCATATCGTCATCGGCCGGGTTGGATCCGGAATCGGGATCGGATTCCGCTTCCTTGACGTCGAATTCCCGCGCTTTCTCGATGATGAAAGCGACCTTTTCCGGCGAAATCGCAAGTTCAGGCATTTCAACTCCCTCCGCGGGGTCGAACCCCATTAACGTGGTTTGGCGAAGGATGATCCATTGCGCGGGATGCCGGAAAACCGCATCCTGCCGGAAAAGCATGACAGTCAAGGGATGCGCCGGATGCATTGGAGAGTCGGAAAGGTCAAAATCACCAAAGTCGTCGAACTGGAGACGGTCGGCTCCACGCGCTTCATCCTGCCGCTTGCTGAAAAAGAGGAAATCCGGAAATTGCCCTGGCTCATCCCGCATTTTGCGACCGAGGAAGGGCGCTTGAAAATGTCGATCCACTCGCTGGTCGTGGAAGCGGGCAAGCGTCGCATCGTGGTCGATACCGGGCTCGGCAACGACAAGCAGGGCCGCGGCGTGCCGACCTGGAACGATCGCAACGGTCCGTTCCTGAAAACCTTGACGGATGCCGGCTTCCCGCCTGACAGCATCGACACCGTGCTGTGCACGCATCTGCATGTCGATCACGTCGGATGGAATACGAAGCTGGTCGACGGCCGATGGGTGCCGACATTCCCCAACGCGCGCTATCTCTTTGGCAGGATCGAGTACGAGCACTGGCGCGACCATAGCGACGAGCCGAGCCAGGCGGCTGTCTTCCACGACTCCGTGAAGCCGATCGTCGATGCCGGCAAGGCCGAGTTGATCGCAAGCGACGCGAAGCTGACCGACGAGATCACGATGATCCCGACCCCCGGCCACAGCCCCGGTCATATGAGCATCCACATCACCTCCGATGGCGAAGAGGGACTGCTCACGGGGGACGTCGCCCACCATCCCTGCCAGATGGCGCATCTCGACTGGTCGTCGACCGCGGATTCCGATCCGGTGCAGTCGACGACCACGCGGGAGCAGTTGTTCTCGCGCTTTGCGGACAGGCCGACCCTCGTCATAGGCGGGCATTTTGCCGCCGGTCACATCAAGCGGGACGGGAACACCTTCAGATACGTCGCGCTTGCCTGACGACGCCCCGCACCTGCAGGGCTGTCGTGGCCCTCAGGCAGGCCTGCATTGCGGCTTGCCACTGTTGAATTTCTCCCCGTGCTGTTCCATGAAGTTGTCTAACCAAGCGGTCCATCGAGGGAGGCGTCAAAATGAAGCTTGTTCGTTACGGTGAAAAGGGTGCGGAAAAGCCCGGTTTGATCGATAAATCCGGCCAATTGCGCGACCTCTCGGGCCACATCAAGGACCTCAATGGCGAAGCCTATTCGCCGGCCTCGCTGAAAAAGCTTGCCGCGATCGACCCGGCTTCCCTGTCCGCCGTGAGCGGTAAGCCGCGGCTCGGGGCGCCGGTCACCGGCATCTCCAAATACGTCGCGATCGGGCTGAATTACAGCGATCACGCCAAGGAAACCGGCAATCCGATCCCCTCGGAACCAATCTTCTTCCTCAAAGCATCCACCGCGCTGTCCGGTCCCAATGATCCCGTCGAGAAGCCGCGCGGATCGACCAAGCTCGACTGGGAAGTCGAGATCGCGGCGATCATTGGTACGCGCGCCAAATATGTCAGCGAAGCCGACGCGCTCAGCCATGTCGCGGGCTACTGCATCTGCAATGACGTGTCCGAGCGCAATTTCCAGATGGAACGGCTCGGCCAGTGGACCAAGGGCAAATCGCACGACACGTTTGGTCCGCTTGGCCCATGGCTCGTCACCAAAGACGAGATTCCGAATGTGCAGAATCTCTCGATGTGGCTCGACGTCAACGGCAAGCGCCGCCAGAGCGGAAACACCTCGACCATGATCTTTTCGATGGCCAAATGCGTGTCCTATGTATCGCAATTCATGACGCTGCTGCCCGGCGACATCATCACGACCGGCACGCCGCCCGGCGTCGGCGGCGGCATGAAACCGCCGCAGTTCCTCAACGTCGGCGATGTCGTCACGCTTGGCATCGAGGGGCTCGGCGAGCAGCGCCAGGAGATCGTCGCTGCGTGAGAGCGGCCACACCAGCCTGGTCATTGCGAGGAGCGAAAGCGACGAAGCAATCCAATCGGCCGCTTCATCCTGAATTGCTTCACGGAGTTTACCGTGGGGCGGCGCTTCGCGCCGACCCGTCGGCTCGCAATAACGGCGTCCCACATGATGTTTTCAGGGACTCCAAAAAATGAAACTCACCTTTTCTGCCGCCTCTCCTTTCGCCCGGAAGGTACGGATTGCCGCGATCGAGCTCGGCCTGATCGACAAAATCCAGTTGGTGCCGGTGACGGTCAAGGTCGGCGAGCCGAACGAGGAATATTCGAAAATCACTCCACTGAAGAAATTGCCGGTGCTGATCCTCGACGACGGCGAGGTCATTCTCGATTCCTACGTGATCGTCGAATATCTCAACGAGCTGGCCGGCGGCGGTTTGATTCCCGAGTACGGGCCGACGCGCTGGAGGGTGAAGTCAGATCACTCGCTGTTGCAGGGCATGCTCGATTCCATGCTGCTCTGCCGCTATGAGAACGTCATGCGACCGCAAGGCCTGCACTGGAAAGCCTGGCATGACGACCATTGGAATCGGGTCTGGACCGGCATGGCGCGGTTCGAGGCGCGCGACGACCTGCTCTCGGGCCCGCTCACGATCGCGCAGATCGCCCTTGTCTGCGTGCTGGGCTACGCGGATTTCCGCTTTGCCGACTGCGGATGGCACAAGACTTATCCAAAACTCGATCGCTTCCACCAGAAGATGCTGGAGCGGCCATCGGTGAAGATCTCGATACCGCCGCCGGCATAAGAGAATGACGAGGAAACAGCCATGAGTCTCAAATTCGCCGCCGGCGACCTAACCATCCATCGCGTCATCGAGCAGGAGACCTCGTTCCTGCCGGCGCTGGAGATGTTTCCAGACCTCACGGGGGAACGTCTTGCGGAGAACCGCTCATGGCTCAAGCAAGCCAAGGGGCTCGACGACGACGACACCCTGATCCTGTGTTTCCAGTCCTATATCGTCAGGACGCCGCACCACACCATCCTGATCGACACCTGCATCGGCAACGACAAGCCGCGGCCGACGCGACCGAAATGGGACATGAAGACCGACAATACCTATATCGGCGGACTGAAGGCTGCCGGGTTCTCGGTCGAAGACATCGATTTTGTGATGTGCACGCATCTGCATCCCGATCATGTCGGCTGGAACACGCGACTCCAGAATGGGCGATGGGTGCCGACCTTCCCGAACGCGCGCTACGTTTTCGGCAAAACCGAGTTCGAACACTGGACCGCTCAGAACGCGAAGGCGGCGGTCCCGCAGTTCGTCGACAGCGTGCTGCCGGTCGTCGAGGCCAAGCGGGCCGACATCGTGGAGCGCGATCTTGCCGTCGGCGATCACGCGCGCATCCTGCCGACGCCGGGCCATACGCTGGGCCATGTTGCCTTCGCCTTCGGCAAGGGTAAGGACGAAGCGGTGTTCTCCGGCGACCTCATCCACTCCCCGCTGCAGGCGGTCTACCCCGACCTGTCGCCGAAATTCGACGTCGATCCGGCGCAAGCGGCCCGAACCCGGCGCGGTTTCCTGGAGCGCTATTGCGACACCGATACGCTGTGCTGCACCGCGCATTTCCCCTCGCCATCGGCGGGAAAAATCCGCCGCAAGGGCGATGGCTTTGCCTGTGTAGCAATCTAGGAGTCAGCTCTCAACACAAGCGGCGAGAGATGAAGACGTGGGAGCGCGATCGCCCGCCATCGCGCTCCAGTCTTTCCGGATCACGCTCTAATCGAACAGACTCGGCGTGTGATTGACCACCGCGCCCTCGATCTGGAGCATCTTAAGTTTCGTCGTCACCCCTCCGCGGGCGGAGAAGCCGCCGGGCTTGTTGCCCGCCGCGAGCACGCGATGGCAGGGCACCACGATCGGGCACGGGTTGCGCCCGAGCGCCTGGCCGACGTCGCGCGACAATTCGACGCCGCCGAGTTTTTTGGCGATATCGCCATAGGTCATGGTCTGCCCCGGCGGAATCGTGCGCGCGATGTCGTAGACGCCGCGGTTGAAGGCAGGCACGTCGTCAAGATCGAGCGCAATGTCGGCAAGATCGTCGGACTTGCCCGCAAGGTGATTCACGATGCGGTCGATCGCGCGCCTGACCTCGGCCGTAGGTTCCGATTCCGCGATGTCGCCGCGGCGCTGGCGGATACGGCTGCGGGTCTTGTCTTCGCTTCCCATCGGAAGCTGCACGCCATTGATGCCGTGCGGGCCCCATTCGATCCCGCAGGTACCGATCGCGGTGTCGAACAATGTAAAATGCTGGTCTGTCATGGCCGGCTCCAGAATTGCACGCCCCGCTCTTTAGGTTTCGGACGGAATCTAGGCTTGGAAATTGTTGCGATCCACCCGGATTCCGGGAATCTTGCACAGCCGGTTCCCCACCATCGCGCGAGTCACCCTGCATGCAGACCCTTCACGTCAACGGTTACGACATGGCTTATCTGGATGTCGGAGAGGGGCCGCCGCTCGTTTGCGTGCACGGATCGCTCTGCGACTTCCGTACCTGGGGGGCGGTGATCGGCCCGCTCTCGACGAGGCATCGCGTGATCGCGGTAAGCCTGCGGCATTTCTTTCCGGAGCACTGGGATGGCGTCGGCAACACCTATTCGATCGCGCAACATATCGATGATGTGATCGCGTTTATCGAGAAGCTGAATGCAGGGCCGGTCGATCTGATGGGTCATTCGCGCGGCGGGCACGTCTGTTTTCGCATCGCGCAGCGGCGAGGCGACCTGCTGCGACGACTGATTCTGGCCGAGCCCGGCGGCGAACTCGACGGCACGCTCGATCCGGATCACAAGCCGAGGCCATCGCCGCTGCTGGAGCACTTCACGATCTCCGCGCAAATGATCGCCGCCGGAGACATCGACGGAGGCCTCGCCTTCTTCATGGATACGCTGGAAGGCGCGGGCACCTGGCCGCGCCTGCCGGGCATGTCGAAGCAACTCCTGCGGGACAACGCGACCACGCTGATCGGTCAGGTTCGCGATAACCGCCTGCCTTTTTCGAAGGCCGACGCTGAAGCCATCACGGTGCCGACGCTGTTCATCGGCGGCGCCAATACCAAGGGCCTGCTGCCGAAGGTGCTGCACTCGCTGGCCGCTCATGTCGCGAATTCAAAGACCGAAATGATTCCCGGCGCCACGCATCCGATGTTCGAGCAGGCGCCGCAAAAATATTCCGAGATCGTGCTGGATTTTCTGGCGGGCTGATCATGCAGACGATCAGGGTGAATGGATATGACATGGCCTTTCTCGAAGTCGGAAAAGGCCCGCCACTGGTCTGCGTGCATGGAACGCTCGGGGATTTCCGCACCTGGTATGCCGTGCTCGGGCCGCTGTCGAGAAAGCACCGGGTGATCGCGGTCAGTCTCCGCCATTTCTTTCCGGAACATTGGGATGGTGTCGGCGACGACTACAGGATGGCGCAGCATGTCGCCGATTTGATCGCCTTCATCGAGCAGATCGAGCCAAGACCGCTCGATCTCATGGGCCATTCGCGCGGCGGGCACATCGCGTTCCGCGTCGCGCAGTCCCGCCCCGACCTGTTGCGCAAGCTGGTGCTCGCCGAGCCCGGCGGCGATCTCGATGCGAGCCTCGATCCCGCGGCCAAGCCGGGGACGCCCTCGCCCTTCGCGATACGGATCCTGGCCTCGGTCAACAAGGTCAGGGAGGGCGATGTCGAAGGCGCGTTGCAGAATTTTGTCGACAGTATCGATGGCGAAGGCCGATGGCGGCGGCTGCCGGCTGCCGCCAAACAGCAACTGCGGGACAACGCCACCACCCTGCTCGGCCAGGCGCATGAGGCGCGCAAGCCCTATTCGAAGGCGGACGCGGAAGCGATCCGCACGCCGACGCTTCTGATCGGCGGCGGTGATACCCAGGGTTCGCTGGCTACGATATGGCGGATGCTGGCCGGGCGTGTCGCAGAGGCCAGGACTGCCGTGATCCCGGGTGCGCGCCACTGGATGTTCGAGCAGGACCCGCAGGAATACTGCCGCGTCGTCATGGAATTTCTGGCGACGGCGTAATCGGCACCACAACCCGCTGTTACGCCCGTCCGTAACCCGCGACGGCAACCGCGCTTTGCGGCCCTGCCGCATTCGCCTCTCACTTTTGACCCCGACGACAAACCCCTTGACGGGCCTGCCGAGCCGGTTTAGCGTTCCGAATACGGAATTCCGTATTCCAAACTTGAGACGAAAATGATCCCGTTGGAGCCCGCGCCCAATCTGACCGACCAGGTCTATGCCCGGATTCTGGAGGCGATCACCGACCGCACCCTGCTGCCGGGGCAGCGCGTCACACAAAACGAGCTCGCCGAACGGCTCGGCGTCTCGCGCCAGCCGGTGTCGCACGCGCTACATCTGTTGCACCGGCAAGGCCTGCTCGCCGAAAGCGGCCGCCGCGGCTTCGAGGTCACGCAGCTCGATCCGCAGCGGATCCGTCAGCTCTACGAGGTGCGCGGCGCGCTCGACGCGCTCGCAGCCAGAATGGCGGCGGGGCGGGTCAGGACCGATGCCACCGGCCGCGCGCAGCTCGAGGCTGCATTGCGGGCCGGCCGCGCGATCGACAAAAAAACACCGCTGGCGCGACTTGTCGCGCTCGATGTGGATTTTCACAGCGCGATCTATCGCCTCGCCGGCAATCCCGCGATCGAGGAGATCATCGCGCCGCAATGGCCCCATATGCGCCGCTCGATGGCGACCGTGCTGGCCGAGCTCGATTATCGGCAGAGCGCCTGGAGCGAGCATGAGACGATCGCCGCGCATATCCTTTCGGGCAATGCCAGGGCGGCTGCAGCTTCCGCAGAGGCCCACGCGCAGGTCGCAGGACAGAGGACCGAGGAGAGACTGAAAACTCATGTGCGGGCGGCATAGCCGCCCGAGTTGTCGGATAATAAAACAGAGGAGGAATGCGATGAAACTGACGCCGCAGCAGATCGAGCATTTCAATCGCGAGGGTTGGCTGTTCCTGCCCGAGCTGTTTAGCCAGGAGGAAGTGGATTTCCTGGCGCGCGAGGCGGTCGCGATCTATGACGCCAACCGCCCCGAAGTCTGGCGCGAGAAAAGCGGCGCACCGCGTACCGCCTTTGCCGCCCATCTTTACAACGAAGCCTTTGGCTTGCTGGGCGCGCATCCGCGCATGATCGAACCGATCGAGCAGATCTTCGGCGAAAAGGTCTACATGCATCAGTTCAAGATCAATGCGAAGGCGGCCTTCACCGGCGACGTCTGGCAATGGCACCAGGATTACGGCACCTGGAAGCGCGACGACGGCATGCCTGAGCCGCGCGCGATGAACATCGCGATCTTCCTCGACGAGGTGATGCCGATCAACGGGCCGCTGATGTTGGTGCCGAAGAGCCAGACCGCCGGCGACCTGAAGGCCTCGCACGATCTGGAAACCACGTCCTATCCGCTGTGGACGCTGGACGAAGAGACAGTGACGCGGCTGGTCAAGCAGGGCGGCATCGTCGCGCCGACCGGCAAGGCCGGCGGCATGCTGATGTTCCACGGCAATCTCGTGCACGGCTCGTCCGGCAACATCACGCCCTACCCGCGCAAGATTGTCTACCTGACGCTGAACGCGGTTTCCAACTACATCCGCACACCGACGCGGCCGGACTATATCGCCCATCGCGACTTCACGCCGATCAAGGCGGTGGACGACGACGCGCTCTTGCGCCTCGCCCGCGCGCCGCGGCAGGCCGCGGAGTAGTTTTCACCACCGTCATTTCGAGGCGCGACAAAAGGTGCTAGTCCGGAATCCATAACCACCATGGCGAAGATGGATTCCGGGCGCGATCCTTATGCGTCGCCCCGGATGACGCTTTCATTGATCGGATGTATCCCCATGAATCTCTTCCGCCTTCTTGAAGCCCGCCACAAGGCCGGCAAACCCGTTCGTGTCGCGCTGATCGGCGCAGGCAAATTCGGTTCGATGTTTTTGGCGCAAGTGCCTCACGTTGCAGGCATCGAGGTGCCCGTGATCGTCGATCTCGATCCGCAGCGCGCAAAGGACGCCTGCAGGACCGTAGGCTGGGATGACACGCGGATTGCGGCCACGACATTCACCCCTGATGCGGCGAAGGCGACGGCAGGCGAGATCGAGGTGGTTGTGGATGCAACCGGCCATCCTGCTGCCGGCATCCGCCACGCACGCGCCGCGATCGCTTCCGGCAAGCATATCGTGATGGTCAATGTCGAAGCCGACGTGCTGGCCGGACCGCTGCTCGCGGAAGAAGCGCGTCGCGCGGGGGTGGTTTATTCGCTCGCCTATGGCGATCAGCCGGCGCTGACGGCCGAAATCGTGGACTGGGCGCGGGCCACCGGCTTTCGCGTCGTCGCCGCCGGCAAGGGCACCAAATATCTGCCGGAATATCATGACGTGACGCCCGACAATGTCTGGCAGCATTACGGGCTCACCCGCAGCGAAGCGCAATCCGCCGGCATGAACCCGCAGATGTTCAACTCCTTCC
>Ga0310910_10002048_pt1 | contig 11275 bp, 16 predicted proteins | sample GREbulkMGHF172_FD_203448 | JGI IMG/M metagenome (GOLD analysis project Ga0310910, IMG submission 203448) | Lab enrichment of tropical soil microbial communities from Luquillo Experimental Forest, Puerto Rico - GRE.bulkMG.HF172 | ecosystem: Environmental > Terrestrial > Soil > Tropical forest >... | reverse complement strand
CTGTTGCCCGGCGACGGGGTGCTGATCGAGTTTGGATCGGTGGTCGGCGCGGTCCAATGTGCTATCGGACTGCAAAAGCTGACGACCGAGCGCAATGCTGGTAGCCCCGGCGACCGCCGAATGGAATGACGCATCGGCATTCATCTTGGTGACGCGGGCGAAGAAGGCGAGGAGGGAGATCCCGATGGCAGATGCCGAAATCGACGCCGTCCGGGACATTCTGGCTGGCGACCGAGCCGTCCGCGACTGCGGATCCGCGCCGGAACAAGGCGCCGGTCGCGTCGACCGCTGCCGTGAGGTCGACTACAAGGCCCGGGAGCCCTCGATAGAGCGTTTGACTTGAGGCGGCGCGATAGCCGGGAGGGGATGCCGGCCGGCCCTTGAATCCATGAGCAACCCCGTTGTCTTGATCACAGGTGCGCTGACCGGCAGGCGGGCGCTGGGGTCGAGCTCGACGCGACCGCAGTTATTGCCAGGGCCACTGTCGCGGGGATCAGGATTGCTCTCATAGTCGACACCTATCAAAGACTTCGAATCGTCTCTTAAACATTCCTGCAAGTATCCGCTTTCCTTTGCCGAATCTCGCATTCTGCCAGATCTCTCAATGTCGAAGTTGAATTGGTAATTGCATCCAATGTAACGAAGTTAAACAAATTGTATCTGCACAACGTTTACATCTTTATTACAAATTTTTACCAATTTGGGCTATGTCGTTCATCATGGGGTTACATCGGCCGAATAGGTTCTTGTCCATCAGCCCCGGATAGCGGGGTGTTGCGGATAGAGCGGATGTCGCAGCTTTATTGTTTGGTCGAGCAAGAGATCCCTCGGCTGCGTCGCTATGCGCGAGCGCTCACGAGAGCGAGCGACCGAGCCGAGGATCTTGTCCAGGACACGCTGCTACGGGCACTAACGAAGCTTCATCTGTGGCAGCCCGGAACGGATATCCGCGCCTGGCTTTTCACCATTATGCACCATCAGTACGTCAACACGGTGCGACGGGAGGCGCGCGAAGCGACAACGGTGGTCGACATCGAGCACATATCCTCCAACCTGGTGGCTACGACGGATCCTACGGCGCGGCGGCAGCTGGTCGAGCTCGATCGCGCACTTGCCCAGCTTTCTGCAGAGCAGCGTGAGGTGCTCTTGCTCGCAGGTCTTGAAGGCATGGACTACGACAGTGTCGCGCAGATCCTCGGTGTGCCAATCGGCACGGTGCGCTCGCGTTTGTCGCGGGGTCGCGAACGGCTCCGCGAGCTGATGGGGAGAGATAGAGAACCGCAGACCGGCCACTCCCCGGATATAGAGGCCCCGACTACGCGACCGAATACGGCCGTATCTCTACCCAAGGCGGCCTAGCGATTGGCAACGGAAGGGCTGATCGCCGCCTCGGCGCCGTACCCGCCGCCGACAACTCGGTTGGGGTCGGACTAAAGGAGCACAGCCGAGCCGCTACCTCTCGCACGTGCCTCTGAGAGCAAACCACCGAGAGCGTCGGAGATCGCGCCGGCGAGTGCACTTCCCGACACGTCGGACTTCTACATGATGCGCGCCGCCCGCCGAGGCCGCTCCCGATCGCCTTGTGTCAGGATGGCCGATGTCAGCACAATCGCCGGCACCGTATCCAGGCTTACGCGCCTCTAATCCGGTCGAGCAATTCGAAACCGGTCATTTCCGGCATCTTGAGATCCAGGAGCACGACATCGGGCGGCTCGCTCAGCAGCTGCGCCTAGCCTCGGCTCCGGTCTTGGCCTCCCGCACAGATGCCACGCGGCGCCAGCTGACGAACCAGGCGGCGCGTCACCTCCTCGTCATCGACCAAAAGCATCCGGGTTTTACGGCGCGGTACTGAAGGTTCGAATCCATCTCCCTCCAGCAGAGAGTCCAGCGCGTCGAGCTGTTCCTCGTTAAACGGCTGGGCCGGGGCCGGTTGGGCGACGCCGACCGGGGTCGTCGCGACCCACGCGTCTAGCGGAAACGTTGCGTTGAGTATCAGCCCGCTCGCCAGAAGGCGTATAAGCCGGCTTGCCATGCTTCCCTCTCAGATTCCTGCTTGCAAATAGCTGCGGCTGATCAGCTTTTGCACCCTTGACCACTGTCAACAAGCTTCAAAACCTGAGCTTCCCTTCATCGACCGTTATTTCTGCCAGCTGTCAAGCGGCGATCTGGATAGAGCCAGCGACAATCAAGATAAGAGTCCAGTATCGCGGCAGTCGGCATGATCGTCGGGGCGCAATTGTCGGGCAAGGAGGCTGTTCTGCGACCGGCTCCCTTATGGCAAATTTAGGCCAAATCTCTGAAAGCTACCTGATCAGACCCCAAGGACTCGGTTTGGATTGTCGCAAAAGGTGAGACATAGTCAAGCATTCTCGCCTGACAGGATTGCAGAGAGGTTGCGAGTTATTCGCTGGCACTTGACTTACTCCTCGCTTGACTCAAAAGATCGTTTATGACCTGGCCGAGCGCACATCCACTTTGCGCGGACCTTTGGGAGGGCCCCATTCCAGAAACTTTTGCTGATGATCAGAGTGGCCGATGGGCTCTGTTGCCGTTCTCGGGATCGTCGATAGCGGGGATCGCTGCGGCCGGTGCCGAAGCGGCTTCGAACACTACTATTCGCCATCCCGTTGCTATCCAACATCGCCTAATCAGAGACTGGCTTGGTAACAGTTGAGCTCTTCGAGTTCGCGCGGAGGGTCCCGCCTTAGATGCATTGTATGGGCGAAACGAGAACCTGACGGTCGCGAGCGCTTATTTTGTCACCAGCTCGCGCTAATGGAGCGGCGCGCGCTGGGGAATAGACGGAATTGAGATGGAGCCATTTCGCAACGAGCTGATGATCCGTCACATCGCTGCGACTAGCGCGACGACTGACACGCGTGGAATCTATCGGCGCGATCCGCAGCTCGACAACACCGAATTGAGAGGAGACGATGATGGCAAACGCGCTTTCTGATCAAGAACGGACATTGATAGATGCGTACTGGCGGGCCGCCGACTACCTGTCAGTCGGCCAGATCTATCTCTACGACAACCCGCTGCTCAAGCAAACCCTGACAAGGAACACATTAAGCCGCGGTTGCTCGGCCATTGGGAAACGACACCGGGTTTGAACTTCATCTATGTCCACCTCAATCGGCTGATCAAGAAGCACGACCTCAACATGATCTATATTACCGGCCCCGGGCATGGCGGGCCGGGCCTGGTCGCCAACGCCTATCTCGAGGGAACCTATAGCGAGGTGTACCCGAACATCTCGTCCGACGAAGAGGGGTGAAGCGGCTCTTCACGCAGTTCTCATTCCCTGGCGGTATCCCAAGCCATGTCGCCCCAGAAACGCCGGGCTCGATACACGAAGGCGGCGAACTCGGCTACGCGGTCTCGCATGCCTACGGAGCCGCTTTCGACATCCTCACTGCGAGCGGCGCTGCGACGGCCATTCGGCATCTGCCTCGGTGGTCGGCAGGTGCACGTCGATCATCCGCACGGCGGCGAATTTCTCGAGCACGCTGCGCGGGGTCAGCCCCGGGGCCAGAGCATGCAAACGCCGGCCAAGGGTAACGTGCAGGCAATAAGGCAAGAAGGCGATGAAGACGTGGGCCTCGATCCGCGCTTCGAGTTGGCGAAAGATCGGCCGGATCGCGAGATCGCTCCCTGCTTTCCCAGGGGCAGGCTTTTGAGGGTCTTGAAGGCCTCCTCGATCATCACCGACAGTACAAGAGGCTCCACAGCTTGGCCGGGTCTTCTTCGGCCGTGTTGGTGCGCAGAAGATAGCGTCCTTCGCGCGAGCGCACGTGTCGCGGCTTGCTGCGGTCGAGCCGGTAGCTGAACGCACCACGATCTGCCGCCACCTCGACCACGACCCAGTGTCAGCCTCTGCGGGACTGATTGCGCGCCGCGCCGAGCTTCATCAGCAGCTCCTCGCGAAAACAGTGACAAGGTTCGCGGCGGGGTCTCGCCATCCTCCAAGACCTCGATTGACCGCCGCCACGCCAGTTCCTGTGAATCATTGATCTCGCCCAAGTATAGCACGTGGCGCTGTACGAGCCGCCCGCCGGCCAGCCGGGCGTTTTCAACAAAGTCCAGTAGCGGTGCTGCTTGCCATCCTTCCGGCGAACTTTCGAGCGCAAGAACATGATTGCCGCCAATTATCGGCACATCATCGGCCCTGAGAATAGGGTGGGCCGCCTCGGTAACGACCGCCGCTCACAGTACGGTCCACGCCACGCCGCATACGATCTGAAAAAGCTTCACGGCAAGCACATCATTTGCCGCATCTGCCAGACGCGCCGCTATGAATCGCTTGGCAGTGGTCTCCGGGCGATGATCGCGCTCATCGTTCTCCGCAACAAACGATCAAACCTCTCCTTGCCGCCGCCACCCCCTCGCCAGACTCGCGGCGCACACAACCCCAAACCCATTGATTCCCACTACGATGCCCTGCAACTCGCTATGCGACGCGTCTTCCACGAGCTCGGCATCGCTTGAGCATCGACAAAACTTTTGTCAGGCTTCGCCCTGAAGCGCCTTAGACTGGTTAGTGATCACCAACGCGGCCTCGTCGAGGACTGCTTCATACGTCCAGTCGTTGCTCTTAGTGCCAGAAATGAAGGCGACGGTGCCTTCGGGAAAAATCAGCGCACGCAAACGAGCGAGGTCATCAAGCGGGGGAACGAGGCCGCTTTCGGAATGGCCTGCGAGCGATTGCCATCGATCGCGCAAATCTTCCGCGGGCACTGGTGGCAGTAGAATCACCAGTTTTGAAGCCATGCCCATTTTCGCGATCCTATTCACCTCCCAGGCAAGGCCTGGAGTTTTGGCGGCAATGACGACGATCATCGCGGCTTCACGCATCCGCTCTGTCGCCTTTTGCTGCCAACTTTCGTGGTCGACGTAGTCTCGAGCGGCGCCGAGTGGCGCAGGCCCATTCTTCTTATTCGGGTCGCCGATTGCCACAACTGGACCGTAACCCCACAAATGGTCTGTCACGACCTCCTCGAACGGGATCTTGACCAGCCGCTCCAGGAGAATGCGGCCATTGGCGTTGCGCGCCCTCAGCTTGATCTCGCCGTCGTCCTGAAACGAACGCAGATACAATACGCTGGGGCGATTATCCCGCTCCATAAGCTTGCTTCCCGGCAGCATCGCCGCTCGCCGGCCACGCCGGTAGATCCGAACGCCCCAAACGAACGTCGCGAGGGTGATGGCCACCCCAAACGTCCACTCCCCAAGGGCCATGGCTGTAGGGATATCCGAGCCCTTCTGGGCCTGGGTGCCCCTCGCGGTCCACACCAACAGGTACGGCAGCAGCGACAGACTAAGCAGCCAGTAGGCTTTCAGCCTCCGTTTGTTAATGAACTTCGGATGCTTCTTGATGCTCAGCCTTTCTTCGTATGGGCTGGCTGCTAGAGGATCCGTCAGGCTGCGACCATGTCGTTGATGCGTTCGATACGCCACAAAAGCGAACAGGCCGCGCGCGACGAAGCAGGCCGGGATCACGTAGATCGCCACCCCGAGAAGAAATTTAAACTCGTCCAGCCCTGAGAACGTTGTCCAATTTTCGAGAATATCAGAGACCACAGACGGAGCCAACATTGCTGACGAGATCCCTGCCAGCATGACTGCCCAAGTGCTCCCGCGCCGCAATCCTTTCGTCACGACTACGACGAATGCGAAGATTAGGGTGATCAGCGGCAGCGCGATAGACCCTGCCAAGATCTGGGTGAGCGAAACGAATCCAATGAACTTCATGGCGGTTGCCGCGCCGCCAAGCTGTTGGCGCAATGATGCAACCGCGGTCACGTCATAATGCCGGAGGGGCGGCGTGGCATCTGCTTTTCCGTTCGCTATATTAGTTTTCTTTGCATCTTTCTTCCAGTTTCCAGGAGCGGAGGCCCCTTCAACCGTCGCCGTCGCTGCCATGTCAGCCATTGCTGCATAACTCCTTTCTGCTGCAGGAGATAAAGATGTTGAGCTTGTTGCTTTGCTGTATTGCGCCGGCTACCGACCACCCCCACAAGGAGCCGAGCTAAACGATTTATATCGCTGGCTGGGCCACGCAGGCTCTACAGCGTCGAGGGATCGATGAGGACCGGCTGACGGCCGGTCAGTTTGCGCACCAGCTCGACCATCTGCTCGGTGCCGCCCGGCCCGTCGCCCGGCTTGCCATCCCACAGGGTAATAAACGAAACCTTAGCCAAGCCGTTGGACAGGCCGGAATACAGCATCCATCGGTTGCAGCGGTCATAAAAATTGATGCCCTCCGGCGCCGGACCCAGGTCATCGGGCATGACGCGGAACTTCGCATCGGGATGGCTTTTTACCGCGTCATAGTCATCCTGCCAGTGCGGTGCGCCGTAAGAGACCGACTACGCAGAAAGCCAGCCTCGCTCTGCGGCAGGTAGATCTCCAGCCGCATGCCGCGCGCGAGGCATTCCCGGATGAACAGCAAATCCCCACCGCAGGCGGCCTGCGTAACGCCAAGGTCGGCGGGTCCGACGCCGAGCTTGTCGAGTTCCTCACCAATGCGCCGCTCGGCGGCGCCGGCCTTGGCTTACGGGAAGCGCGGGTGCGCCCGATCGGGCCGGTCGATCATATGGCCGCTAAACAGCACAACGCGGGCCGGCTCGGCCGGCTGGTCCGGCTTCGCCCGGTGCGGGGCCTGCAACTGCCCCTCGGCGCCGTCGATGATTTCCGCCGCCGCCCCGACCAGCTCGGGACGGAACCCGAGATCCCGCAGGAAGTCCAGGGTCTGGCTGGAGGAATCCAGGTAGAAAAGTTTGCCATCATTGACCGCCAGCGCCGCCGCCTCGTCATAATGGTCGCGCATGGCGTCCTCGTCGCCCTCCAGCAACGCGATTTCAGCACGCGTGACCAGGGCCCAATAATCCTTCTTATTGGCGAGCTTGCAGCTCACCGCCCAGAGCACGCCCTTGGCGACAATGTCCAGATCGAGCTTGCTCTGGCGGCCGGTGACATCCTCCCACAACCGGCCGAGCGTCAAGGCATTGATGCCCGGATAATAGTCGGCGGGGTCGGCCTGGAAGGCCTTGACATGGGCCTCCGCCGCCTGGGTCAGAGTCGGGGCGGTCAGCTTGGCGGCGCCGCGAGCATCGCTCTGGCGCAACGGATGGGTGTCCCACAGACGCCGCCACTGGTCTTTCCAGGTGCGAGCCAAGAGGCCGAGCGTCTCGCCGTCGCTGTGCTTCTCGGCCAGGGTCTGCAGCGCCACCTTTGCTTCCTCGAACCGTCCGGCCCGGCCGAGCGCAATCCCCTGCATCTGCCGGCATTTGACGTCGTCCGGATCGATTCCCAGGGCCGTCTTCAGCGTATCGAGCGCGTAGCGCGATCGGTTCAGGTCGATCAGCGCCTTGGCCGCGGTACGCAAGGCCTCCAGCTCCAGGCTCCGGTTCGGCGTCTCCTCGGCCAGCAGCAGGATGTCGCCAGGGCGCTGGCCATGTTGGGCAACCTCAATGCGCTTCTGCCATTTTTCCAGCGCCTGCCAGAATTCGTTGACGTCGCCGACCTTCAGGGATTTCCAGTCCGGCTCGCGCAGACTGGGCAACTGGGCATAGACCGGGCTTGCCTTGCGCTCTTTCCAGGCTGCCAGCGTGGCGGTGATCGCCTTTGTCAGCGCCGCGCATTCGGCCGCCAGTTTTGCCGGGTCCGGCACGCCGTCGGTCAAGGTGTAATACAGCATCCGCTGGCCATTAAGGTCGAACGGCAGCTTGCTGCGCAGCGCGAAAGTCAGAATCGCGCCGCTGGCGCGCAGCGCGTGCCGGACGCCGATTTCGTACCAGACATTCGGGTTGTCGACGGTCAGGTCCGCAACGACCATCTCAGCCATCAGCAGATCCTGAAACATGTCGGCATGGATGGAGCCCGCGCGCCGCTCCGCATCGGCGCGATGCGGCCGCAGCCCCGCCGCCTCGACCGCCGGCTTCAGATAGTCAAGATAGACCCGATCGAAGTCGATGTCGTTGCCGTCCGGCCCGGGCTTACGCCCGAACGGCATGACGAGAAACGCGGTTCCCTGTGACATAAAGCGCCCTTTCCTGCTGTGGGTTCAAATCAAGGATCTCAGAACACATGAAGGACCCAGGTGCGGCCAACGCTCAAGCGCCTACAGATAGCGGCGACTGTCGGCTCAGCTATCGAATCGGCATCGCATGAGTCCCCACTTTCGAACATCGTGAATGGATGTCACGGCTAGTCTATGCGCGCGCCCGGCGGTCATGTGTGAGCCAGCTCACAAGCTGTTGTCTTTTTTGTCCAGTCGGAAAACGATTGCCCCAGTCGGGCTAAAGGCCTGTCCGGAAATTATTGAATCAACTTTTGATAGAATTATATAGTTTACAACCTGATTCGAACCCCATAGCTTGTCCCGGTATTAATCCGAGGGGAGCTCGCCATTGGGGCGCAGCTTCGCGCCACCAAACTTGTATACGGCAGGTCCGTTTGGATCCTGACCATGATGCAGTCATGCGGGAGTGACGGCTGCGCCGAGCATTCCCTGAATGGCGACCACTGTGGAGTGATCGAGCAGCCGGGCCTCGAGCTTTCGCTCCGGGCGCGATGGGCTCAGCGCTGAGGAACCGAAGGTTTGTGGACTCTCCGCTGGAGGGGACTGGATTCGAACTTCTAGTACGCGGGCGCGGTGAAGCTGGTTGTCGTGCCTTTTGACGCGCCCGGTTGCTTGGGACGGGTCGGCAGCCGGCGGAGATGGCAGGCGCTGTTAGGTCTGCCAAGATCGTATCTAACCGGTCGGAAGGCTATTCATCGTTTAATTTCCTTTCGATCGACGGGCGGTGTAGCAGGTCCGGGGTCAATTCTCCGTCCCCGACGGCGATAAGCGAATAGCGGCCAGATCACCCGAGCCCGCTCAAAGGTTCGTTCCGTTACCCGTTCCTGCCGGGGTTAGGACTCAAGGTTATCAGCTTGGCGGCGGCCTAGCGATTAGCGGGCAAATGCCAAGCGACGACCCAAAATCAGGATTCCTTGTTACGCCGCAAAAAAATACCCTGTTCCGATGCCGATTAACCGCTAACCAGCTCCCGCTTCGGTGGGCTGAGCGGTACTCCCCGTTTCTCTAATATCCGCGATCATGGCTTCGCTCCTGCTCGGCACCTTCGCGCGCGTGCTTGTTCGCCTCATGACGGCCGATCAGGCAGCCCGCGCCAGCTCCGAATAGTCCGTGTTGTCCGTGATGATGTCCAGCATAGTGCCCCGCCACCCGCCGACGACAGCACCCTTGAGATAGCCGGCAGCCGGCATTCACCGAGCACTTGATGTTCCATTGGAGCGAGTTGCCACGTGGAACGAATTATCTCAATCTGTAAACGAAGAAAGCGAATTTGTTTTCAATGTAACCAAATCAGACAAACTCAGGCTCTATATGATACTTACAATCCGATTACATCTTTTTACTAAATGCCGCCAACCCATTCATACTAGGATTACAGAGAGGGCATACGTTCTTGTCCATCAGCCCCGGATCGCGGGGCCGCAAAGGATAGGGCGAATGTCGGAGCTTAGTTGTCTTGTTGAACGCGAGATCCCCCGACTCCGTCGCTATGCGCGGGCGCTCACACGAGCCGCCGACCGGGCGGACGATCTCGTGCAGGACACTCTGGTACGCGCACTAGCGAAGGGTCACCTATGGCAGCCGGGCACCGACATCCGCGCTTGGCTCTTCACCATAATGCACAATCAATATGTCAATACGGTGTGGCGGCAGACGCGTGAAACGGCGACAGTCGACGTCGAGCAGGTATCTTCCACACTCGTGGCCACTACGGATCCCACGTCCTCTTGGCAGCTGCGTGAGCTTGATCGCGCGCTCGCGCGCCTGCCGGACGAGCAGCGTGAGGTCGTCCTGCTGGTCGGCTTGGAAGGCATGGCTTATGACAGCGCGGCTCAGATCCTCGGCGTGCCGATCGGCACGGTGCGCTCGCGCTTGTCGCGCGGCCGAGAAACGCTGCGCGGCTTGATGGAGAGACAGGAGGAGCCGACGCCCCCGAGCGCCGCGGCTAGCAAAAGCACCGTCCCGACGCAAGCGCGGGGCGCTTCTCGAAGGGAGGCTGCCTAGGTAGTGACGACCACCGGGTCGCCCAGCGCGGCCCGGACGTGACTTGCCCACTGCTCGCGACGATAGGGCCGGCGTGATGATGTTCGCCTCGCCTGAGCGGGGGCGGTAAGCCATTGATGGCCACTGTTGCGCGCCGGGATCGACGTCGCCGGCCCTCTCGATCAGACTCTTGCCATCCCCCTCCGTGCGGCCTGGCGGAATGTTTCGCGGTTTGCATGAGGCGCATTGGGCTGGCGGACCGTTCCCTTAATCCACATTCATTGCGTACTTGCGGCAATGCTCTAGGTACGCAGCTTCATGGCTCGATACTAGTTCGACGATACTCGACCATAACCAGGATGGGGCGTCAAAGTCTCTTTGGCGATTGCGATTGAGTTCACCGTGCCATATTTGACGCGTGGGTGTGTCCATTTGTCGGCCATGTGCGCGCCCAACCACTGTGGCCAAGAATTTTGCAACCTTCATCGCTTCCTCGCGGGAGAGCCGATCGATCTCAACCTTGAGATCTTGCGGCCGAAGCTCGCGAACGAAGACGGCACCGCCCAGAAATTGACCCGGTAGCACCCTATCGCCCAGAGACGGCGACATGTGGCGAGCCCCCTGGACGACACGCTCCGCATCGTTATGCGGCATCTCTACATTTGGCGCTCGCGGGGCACCCGCCTGAACAGCTTCCTTGACATCCATCAGACACAAATCGGCTTCGCCCGCAGACCCTCCGCCGACGCCGAGAAGTATGGCGAACCTCAATCGGCCTAACGAGCTGCATCCTTTCACCCAATAGGCGGCATCGAGGAGCTCGACCTCTGCGTCGTCGTCTCCGGGAATGCAGGTAAGTGACAAGTCGGCGGACGAGGTCGTTTGCGAAAAGCTGTCGAATTTCCTGCGCTTCTTCCCCGGAAGGCGGCCAAAACCTGTTTCCAAGAGGAATCGTCGGGGTGGTGTCCTCGAGACGTTCCCTGGCGAGCTGCTTCCATGTCCGTCCTACAGCTCGCTTCATGACGATCCGGACGTGACGACGGCGAAGATGATCGAGGCAATGATGGAAGGGTACGGACAGATCCGTCTGCCGCCGGCCCTCGCGCGCGCACGCGCGCGATGGGGCGATGATGCGGGGGAGGGAGTCACATAAGAAATTTGGGATCAACCCCGTGCACCACCAAAAAATGGCGAGCGCATCAAAGGGCG
>Ga0310910_10002047_pt1 | contig 11277 bp, 6 predicted proteins | sample GREbulkMGHF172_FD_203448 | JGI IMG/M metagenome (GOLD analysis project Ga0310910, IMG submission 203448) | Lab enrichment of tropical soil microbial communities from Luquillo Experimental Forest, Puerto Rico - GRE.bulkMG.HF172 | ecosystem: Environmental > Terrestrial > Soil > Tropical forest >... | reverse complement strand
GACCACTGGGTGCGGATGTCACTTGCTGACATGATCTTCAGCGGCGTCTTTGAACGCTATCCAAAACTCCAGATCGGCACCGTTGAGCACGAACTGTCCTGGATTCCCCACTTCCTGAACCGCATCGACTACACCTACACCCAACGCGTCCAGCAAGAGCGCTATCGGTTTAAGGAGTCCATGCTGCCCAGCGACTATTTCCACCGCAATGTGTTTGCGGGCTTCCAGGAAGATGAGATGGGCATACGCGACCGCAATGTCATCGGTATCGACAATCTCCTCTGGGGCTCGGATTACCCCCATGTCGAATCCACCTTCCCGAGGAGCCGGCAAATCATTGAAGAGGTTCTGAAGGACTGTACCGAAGAGGAAAAAGCCAAGATCGCCGGGGGCAACGCTGCCAGGATATACCGTCTCAATTAGGCTCCTGCGGTCCTCTTCTGGTCACCTGACGCTGCTACCGATGGGTCCTCCGCGGGAGGAGGACCCAGCGCTGTCGAGGGGCCATGTTGGACACAGCATTTTTGGGAGGGACCAGAGCCGGACTCAAAAGCCTACGTCCTGCCGGGCGGCCTGATGGCGAGAGTAACGAAGGTCTGCCGAGTGCTGGCAAGGTTCTCGGAGTCGTTGGCGAGGCGGTAATTTCGCCCAACCAGGAGAAAGTGCGCTCGACCACCCAGCGACGGGGTCGGACGATGAAACCGTTCATGTCGTCGATGCCTTGACGATCTCCATGCGCAGCGCCGGCACGTTGGCCGCGGGCTGCCGAGCATTATGTCGAAAGTTTGCCATTGAACCCCTCCACTAATTCATTGACGGCCGTCCAATGCGATGACTACCACCCTCCCCAGGGGGCAAGCAGTGGACCGGGGCCCTCGGCGATCGTCAAATGAGCGATGACCGCGTCGCGCAGTACCGTGTATGGCAGTGCAGACGGCATCGCGGGTTCGTTCCGCAGCCATGGCCGCGCCAGCCTCGGAACCGATCATCGTGAAGCCGAGAATACGGTCATCATCGCCAATCAGGAGCTTCGTGAAACCTGCTTCTCGTCCGTTGCCTCGGTCCGCAGGATGGCGCTCATCGGCAGTTTTGCAACCCGCGCCCATGATGCCTTCGCGCTGCGGCTCGCTCTCGCTCAGTCCTACATGCGCGAGCAGGGCATCGGTGAACATGCAGCACCGTACCAGCCGATCGCCTGTGCTGCGATTTCCGCCGGCCAAATACACCCATGTACCGTCAGCGGCACCGGCAAAGATGCTCTTTGTCGCCGGCCAATTGGCGCGTAACACGCAAGGGGTGTGCGTCGGCAAGGGCGATATGCGGGCCCAGATCCAGTAGGTCGGCGAAAACATCAAGACCTGCCTTGAAGCCGCCGGCGCCACCTTGGCCGATATCGTCAAGACCAATACCTATGTCACCGATTACCAGGAGTTCGCCAAGCACCCCGACATGAGGATGCGCTATTTCGGCCCGGCCACGCCGACCAGCACGACGGTCCAGATCAGCCGGCTGGCCGACCCCGACGCGATGGTCGAGATCGAGGCAATCGCGGTCATCGACGGCTGAACATCGCGGCCCTTGCCCCGTCTCGCGAGGCCGGGGAAGGAAGCCCGGTTTAACCATTTTGTCATTAACTGTTAACAGCGGTGTCATAGACGGTCGGTAGCGTCCCCGCGTTTCCAGCGCAATCAGACGGGGATGAGGGGATGCGAACCGAACATCGGCGGCGCGCTTTGCGGACCACAGTTGCTTGGCGGTACGGCCTGTTCTGTGGCGCGGCACTCTGCGCATTGACGGTCACTGCCCTGGCGCCGGCCGCCAAGGCCGCCGGCGAGAGCAACAGTAACGACGGCAATACGACGACGCCGATCAAGCACGTCATCGTGATCATCGGCGAGAACCGCACCTTTGACCACCTCTTCGCTACCTATCAGCCGGTCAATAGCGGTGAGACCGTGCTGAACCTGTTGTCGGAAGGCGTTGTCAACACCGACGGCACCCCGGGGCCCAATTACTCGAGCGTGACCCAAAATCAGACGCTCAACACGAGTACCTACGAGATCAGCTCGCCCAGCAAGACCCCGTTCACGACGTTGCCGGCGCCATTAGCCGGCGGCGGATATAATAACGATGGGTCTCCGCCATTCTCGAATGTCGAGGACGCCACGACATACGAGAACGGACTGCTGCTGAACGATTATGTGCTTCTGACGACCGGCGGGGTTCCTTCGGCGCTGCTCGGCAAGCCCGATACCCGGATTATGTACGCCGGGAACAACGTCAACAACCTTCCGCCGGGGCCGTACCAGTTGACCGGCACCAACCCCGGTCAGCTGACTTACGACGACTACGCCGAAAGCCCAGTGCACCGCTTCTATCAAATGTGGCAGCAGCTCGATTGCAGCGAGGTGACAGGTTGCTTGAACGACCTTTTTCCCTGGGTCGAAGCGACGGTCAGCGCTGGCAGCAATGGCAAGCCGCCGCCGGCGGGCTTCTTCTCGCCGCCAGACGCTAAAGAGGGCGCAACGGCGATGGGCTTCTATAACGTCCAGCAAGGTGACGTGCCGTACTTCAAGATGCTCGCCGACACCTATTCGATGAGCGACAATTTCCATCAGTCGGTCGAGGGCGGGACCGGCGCTAATCACATCATGCTCGGTACCGGCGACGCGATCTGGTTCAGCGATGGCAACGGCAATCCTTTGCAGCCGCCGCACAATCAGATGGTGGCTGCAGGGAGCCCGAACGCCGGGGTCGTCGACGAGATCGAAAATCCGAACCCGCTAGCCAACACCAACAACTGGTACATACAGGACGGATATGGCGGCGGCTCCTTCGGCTCGGCCTCCTACGGCGGCGGCACCTACACCGCGTGCGCGGACACTTCGCAACCCGGTGTCAAGGCGATCGTCGACTATCTGACCGCGCTCGAGGTAAATCCGAATTGCGAAGCGGGGCACTACTATTTGCTCAATAATTATAATCCAGGCTATTACGGTGATGGCACCAGCGCTTACGACGATATCCGCAACCCGGCACAGACGGTGTTCACAATCCCGCCGTCGACCCGAGGATCGGGGCGAGGAGGGCGGCCGCCTCTTGCGGGCGGCCCTGTTGGCGGCGCAGGCGGGCGAGGCTCATGCCACCGCGCAACTCCCAGGACTTCGCGTTCTGCCGGCGCGCGACGTCGATGGTCTTCTTGATGGCCTCCTCGGCCTCGCTCGGCGTCCCGGCGCCGGCGAGCAAGGCCTCGCCCTTGAGCCGCCAGAGCTCCGCTTCGTGCGGCGCTCCTCCCGCCTTTTCGACCGCCTCCAGCCCGGCGACCGAGGCAAGCGCCGCTTCGGGTTGGCCGATCGCCAGGTGCGCGTCGGCCTGCAACGCAAGCAGGTGAGTTCGGTTCGACCCAAGACCGTAGCTGTCTACACCTTGCGCATTTTGGGCAAGTCCCTTCTCGCTTTCGCCCGAGACGCTGAGCGCCCATCCATCCGCGCAAAGAGCATACGAATGAAACTGCGGGAGACGGTTCTCCTCGCAGATCTTCAAAGCTCGTTCGGCAAAGTCGGCGGCCGCCGACGGCTCGTGGCGAAAGATGTGAACGAGCGCGGCGTAACACAGTGTTTGGGCGAGGGTCAAAGGATGCCCGAGCGTCTCGGCACTTCCTACCGCTGCCTGCAGCTCACCGAGGGACCGATCCGGGTGGCCGAGCATCCAGGAAATCAGGATCGGGAAGAACTGGCACGCCGCGGCGGGATGGGGACCGGGCCAATCCGCGAACTGCATGTTCGGATGGAACATCTCGAAGCCCCGCTGAAAGTGCGCAAGCGCCGGCTCCAGCTTCCCGTGCCAGTACAGCGTCGCGCCGAGCGCCATGTGCGCCCCGACGAGACGGGCCGCATCGTCAAGCCGCTCGGCCACACGCAACGCCTCCTCGGCAAAATGCTGGGACTTCTCCACCTCAGCGCGATTCAGATGGTAAAGTTGCAGGCCGCGGAGCGCCGTGAACTCGCGGGAGTGATCGCCGAGTTGGTGACATAGCTCCCATGCCCGCGTATAGGCTCGGCCTAGGTCGGGGTGGCTGTAGCTCTTGGTCGCGTGCAGCGCGGGACCAAGCGCCAGTTGCAAATCCAGCTCCCGCTCGGCTCGCTCGTGCATATCCGATAGCGCTTCGACCAATGCCAGGCCGCGGCGATAATGGTCGATCGCTTCGACATTTGCCGACTGCTTCGCCGCAGCCGTCCCGGCTCTGAGCCAGTACGCGATCGCTTGCGTCGGACCGTTCGCTTCGGTGTAGTGATGAGCTGCCAGCTCCAGTTGCGTGCTCGCCACCTCGGGAAAGCGATCTTCCAGCAGCTTTGCCGCCCGCTCGTGATATTGCTGGCGGGTACGCTTCAGCAGCGACTGGTAAGCCGCATCCTGGATCAGGGCATGCTTGAAGAGGTAGCGCGAGCGCGGCGGGCGGCCGCGCTGGTAGAGCAGCTCGTCGACCACGAGCTGACCGAGACCACTCTGCAACATCTCTTCCTCGATCCCGGCCAGCGCGCTGATCATGTCATAGGCAAACTCGCGTCCGAGCACCGAGCCCAATTGTGCCACTTCACGCAGCCGCGGCGACCGGTCGAGCCGCGCCATCAGTGAATCCTGCAATGTCTCCGGGATGTGCAACTGCGCCAGGGCGACCGTGAGGACGTACGCGTCGCCGCTGGCCTCGAGCACCCCTGAGCCGAGGATGGTCTTGGTCAGCTCCTCGACGTAGAGCGGCACGCCGACGGCCTTGGCGACGATATAATCGACCACCTCGCCGGGCAGCGGCCGGCCGCCGGCCAGATGACCGACCATCGTCTCGACCTCCGACCGCTCCAGGCGGTTGAGCGTGATCGGAATCATGTGCGAGCGTTGCGGCCAGGGCGGCGTTAATTCCGGTCGATAGGTCGCGACGACCAGCAGGGCCGCCGTCGGCGTCTGCTCGATCAGCAGGCCCAGTGTTTCCAGTGTCGTCGGATCGGCCCAGTGCAGGTCTTCCCATGCCATCAGCACTGGGGTGCCATCGGCCAATTCGATCAGCCAGGCGACGATCGCATCGAGGGTCGCGTCGCGCTGCTGCTGTGCCGTCATCGACAGGCGTGGATAGCGGTCTTCCGGCTCGGTAACCGACATCAAGTCGGCGAACAATCTGACACTTTCGGAAAGCGGCAAGGCCTTGAACCCGCCGAGCCCGGCTTCGAGCTTCGCCAGGTGCTGCTGTGCGGTATCCTCCGGCTGCCAGCCGAACACACGCTTCAAATGTTCGATGATCGGATGGAATGCGCTCGCCGTGTGAAACGGGGAACAGCGGATCGCCACCCAAACGTGGTCCTTACCGGCGGTCTCTCTTAGGCTCTCCACCAGGCGGGACTTGCCGACCCCGGCCTCCCCCTGGATCAGCACGACCTGGCCGCGGCCGCGGCAACTGCTGTCCCAGGCCCGCAATAGCAGCCCCATTTCCTCCTGGCGCCCGACGAGGGCTGCCGAGCTCCCGGCCCGGGTTGCGGCAAACCGGCTCTCGACTTCCCGCGCCGACAGCACGCGCCAGGCCGGCACCGGCTCGGCGAATCCCTTCAGCTCATAGGCCCCCAGATCCTCGAGGTCGAAGTGATCGCCGAGCATCGCGCGGGTGGCCGCGCTGACGATGATCTGGTTCGGCTGCGCCAATGCCTGCAGGAGCGCCGCCAGGTTCGGCGTCTCGCCGACGACCGCGGTCTCCGACGCCGTTCCTTCGCCGATCTGGTCGCCGACGATCACGGGTCCCGTGGCGATGCCGATGCGCACCGTGAGCTCGACCTCGGGCGGTCGGCGGAGCGCGGCATTCAGCTCCGCCATCGCCTCGACGATGTCGAGACCCGCCCGCACCGAACGCTCGGCCTCGTCCTCATGGGCGCGCGGGTAGCCGAAATAAACGAGGATGCCGTCGCCCATGTACTTCGCGACAAACCCGTCATAATGCCGGATCGCAGCGCTGCAGCGGCTCTGATACGACGCGATGACATCGCGCAAATCCTCGGGGTCCATCCCGGTGGAGAGCGCCGTCGATCCGACCAGGTCGCAAAACATCACGGTCAGCTGACGGCGTTCGGCGTCCGGCGCCGCAGCCGGCGCGGCGGGCGCAGCCGCTCTCTCGGCTTGCCGCAGGGCTGGTAATGATCGCAACAGCGCCGCGGGGTCGGGTCGGGTCACGCGTCCCTCGGGCGCCCAGACCAGAAGTTCGCCGCCGACATCGACCGCTATGCGCAATGTATTGATGAATTCGCGCCGGACGTCTTCGAGGGCATCGTCGTCGAGTTGGAAACCTCGTTTTACTCTGCGATAGGAGATGCTGCCCTCGGTGACGAGGCACCAGAGGACCTCTTTTAGCACCCGCGCAAAGTTCACGTTTCCGCCCCCGTTCCCCGCGACCTTCGCGGGCACCGACCGGAGCTTAATACTATGGCGCTCGCGCACCCATGCGATCCTTTTTCCGCCAGGCGGAAGAGCCGGCAATCGCGCCCCGCGGTGTCAGAGCACCGTGTAGACCTTCAATTTAGGGTTCCCCGTGCGAGCCGGCCGCAGGGCAGGGAGCTCCTTGCGTATCATGACAGTATGATAAAGTATGATTTTACCAAGGAGGACAGCCATGGCCGAGATCGAGCGGATGACGATTACCCTGCCGGCCGACATGGCCGCAGTCGTGAAAAGCGCGGTCAAAGGTGGCGATTACGCATCGACCAGCGAGGTGGTGCGCGAGGCGCTGCGCGACTGGAAGACAAAACGCACACTGCAGCTCCAGGAGCTTGCCGCGCTCAAGACCGAGGTCGACAAGGGGCTCGCCGATCTCGCCGAAGGCCGCGTGAAGGACTTCGACGCTGACAGGATCATCGAGAGAGGAAGAAAGTTATTAGCGAGCCGCTCCCGGTCCGCCTGACTGACGCGGCCGAGGCTGACCTCGCCGAAATCTGGACCTACCTGGCAACCCGATCATCCGAGGAGGTTGCGACCCGGTTCATCAAAGAAATCGAGGCGGCTTTCGACCCGATACGGCGCTTCCCGCTCGCGGCACCTACGCGCGATCGGCTGGCTCCCGGGCTGCGTGTAACGTTTCATGGCGCCTACGTAGTCTACTATAGGCCCCTTGCGGATGCGGTGGTCATCGTCCGCGTACTGCACAGCGCGCGCGATGTCGTCGCGCTCGCCGAGCGCGGAGGATTCTCCGAATGATCCAATCGACGGCTTTTCGGGGAGCGAGGGCTCCGTTGAGGCAGCAACGGCAGCGGTGATTGGCTGAGCGGTCGACCGATCACAATGCGGTGCGTCCGCACTGGCCGAGCGATGTTCTTGACCTGTTGCTCGCCCATGTCCTCGAACGAGAAATCGAGCTTGTCTCGCACCTGCTCGTGCGCTGCCAGCCGGCGCTCGACCTGCTCGCCGCTCATCCGTTCAACGGCCCCGAAGGTACGCTTCTCCGCAGAGTATGCCGGAACTTATTTGAACGCGAGCGGTTACACGCGGGAGATGGGGGCCGGATCGGGATCGTCGAGAATGCCGGCGACGGCGAAAACGCGGACCTCGCGCCGGATGCCCTTGGCGGCGATGCTGCCGCGTTCCTCGGCGCGCACGATGTCGCGCACCAGCGCCCAGGTCGGATAGGAGATCAGGATACCGCCCGGATCGGCAGCCGCCTCGATCCGTGCGGCGAGGTTCACCTCAGCGCCGATGATCGTGTAATCCATGCGGTCGTCCAAGCCGAAATTGCCGACAGTTGCAATACCCGGTATTGATGCCGACCCGCATCTCGAAGGGTTGCTCGAAACCGCTCGCGCGCCATTCCTGCTGCAATTCGACCATCTGCCGCTGCATGGCCACAGCCATCCGCACGCAGGCCCGCGCATCCTCTTCGGCGCCTTTGGTTTCCGGATCGCCGAAGAACATTAGCATCGCGTCGCCGATGAATTTGTCGATGTGCGCGCCATGCGCCAGCGCGATCTTTGACATCGCGGTGAAGTATCGGTTCAGCATCGCCGTTAAGTCTTCCGGCTGCATGTCGGCGGTGGTTGCGGTGAAATCCTTGATGTCGCTAAAGAACACCGTCAGCCGCTTGCGTTCGGTGGCGAGCTCCACGTCGCGCGAACCGGTGAAGATCGACGCATAGACCGGGGGCGAGAGGTATTTCGAGAGTTTGACCGAGAGGCTCTCCAGCATCCTGGTCTTTTCGTCGAGGGCGGCGTTCCGCTCCTCGATCTGCTTCAAGGTATCGCGCAGCAGCAGGTGAGTGTGCACGCGCGCGCGCACGACGGTGGGGTTGAACGGCTTGTGAATGTAATCGACAGCACCAAGCTCAAACCCTTTTGCCTCATCCTCGGCTTCGGTGCGGGCGGTCAGAAAGACCACCGGAATGGAAGCGGTCTCCGGATCGGCCTTGAGCCGCCCACAGACCTCGTAGCCATCCATGTCGGGCATCGTCACGTCGAGCAGGATGAGGTCCGGCTTGTCGGCCGCACCGGCATGTTCGAGCGCCTTGGCGCCACTCGTCGCCACCCTGGTGCGATATTGATCCTTCAGGATGGCGAGTGCTGCGGCAATGTTGGCCGGCGTGTCGTCGACGATCAGAATGGTCTTGTCAGGCATAATGTGCTCGTTCCCCTTTAGTCTCCGACATGCTTATTCGATGTCGTGCGTGCTTCGAGACGCGCTCTCCGAGCGCTCCTCAGCATGAGCTAATTCTTTAGTGGCACTGAGAAAATTCCTCATCCTGAGGAGCCGCCGCAGGCGGCGTCTCGAAGGACGTACAACGCCGATCCAGGCAATCAGCCGGCGGGCGCCGGGGCGAGCCGGGCGGCGTGGCTGCGCACCCGGACAAGGGCGGCGTCGAAGTCGAAGTTGCCGACCTCGCGGAGCAGGGCGCCAGCCTCCTGCGCGCCTAATGCGCGCTCCAGCAGCTCCTGAGCCGCAAGCGCGCAATCGAGCGCCTCACCGTCGCCGTCCGCCAGCATCGTTTCCAGCCGCTGCAAGACCGCGCCCGCAGCAGTGCCGTCGCCACCGTCGGTCGCCGTTCCTAAGCGGGCGGCAATCGCGTGCAACTGCGCCAGCGCCGCATCGAAGGCGAAGTTCTGCACCTCCCGGCTCAAACCAGCGAACTCCTCGGCATTCAGCACTCTCGCCAACACCTCCTGCCCCTCCAGCACGCAATCGAGGGCGGCGCCGTCGCTGTTGACCAGTAGCTCCTCCATTCGTCCGAGCAGCGGGATGACGACGGCCATATCGGCCGATTCCGGCGCCGCGGCGGGTACGGCCGGCGTCAGCGCCGCTCGGATGGCGGCGATCACGGCCGCGGTCGACTCTTCCAATGCCATCAGATCGTCTTCGACCCCCGCCAGCCTGCCGTGCCGGATGCGGTCTTCGACGACGGCCGCCGCTTCGCTCGCCGCCTTGATGCCGAGGGTGGCGGAGACGCCTTTGAGCGTGTGCGCCAGCCGTTCGGCCGTCTTTGCGTCGCCGGCGGCGATTGCCGCGCGCAGGGCGGCCGGCGTCTCGGCCTGGTCATCGGCATATTGCTGCAGCATGGCGCGGTAGAGACGCAAATTGCCGCCCACCCGGTGCAGGCCGTCGGCGGTATCGACCCCGGCAATCGCCGTCAGCTCAGAAGACGCTGCCTCGGTCGGCTGCGCTTCGTTCGCGGGGCCGGCGCGGGGAACGACGCGCTGTCCGGCGAACGCCAGCACGGTCCGGTACAAGAGATCCGGGTCGATCGGCTTGGTTATGTGGTCGTTCATGCCTTCAACGAGGCACTGATCGCGCTCCTCGGCCATCGCCTGCGCGGTCATTGCGATGATCGGCAAGCTGTCGTAGCGCGGATCCGACCTGATTACCCGAGTGGCCTCGTGGCCGTCCATGACCGGCATCTGCATGTCCATCAGCACTATGTCGCAGGGCGGCGGCTGCACGACGCCGGTGATTGCGGCCACCGCCTCGCGGCCGTTTTTGGCGACGCTCACCGCCGCACCCCCGCGCGTCAGCAATTCGACCGCGATCTGCTGATTGACCGCGTTGTCCTCGACCAATAGCACGCGGATGCCGGTCAGATTTGGCGCCGTCGCCTCCGGTAGTGCAGACCGGGCCTTGCCGCCACCGGCAAAGGTCCCGACCAGCATGTCGTAAAGCGACGACAGCGTGACCGGCTTGGTCAGAAACCCCGCCGCCCCGGCGGCTTCGGCAGCCTCGCGCACCACCTCGGTGGCAAAGCCCGTGACCATGATGATCTGCAGCGGCGACCCGCCCGCCTTGTCGCCAAGGATTTTCCGCGTCGCCTCGGCGCCGTCGATTTCCGGCATCCAGTGGTCCATGAAGACCACCCGATAAGGGTCCTCGGCCGCCGCCTGGTCGAGTGCGGCATAGGCCTCGCGCGCCGACCCCACACTGTCTGCCCGCATCTGCAGAGCCTGCAGGCTGCGGGTCAAGATCTCGGCCGCGAGCGGGTTGTCGTCGACCACCAATGCCCGCATGCCGACGATCGCGACCGGCATCGCCTGCCGCGGCCGCTGCCGTTCGGTGACGCCGAGCCACAAGGTGACGCGGAAGGTGCTGCCGACCCCGGCCTCGCTTTCGACACTGACGTCGCCGTCCATCAATTCGGCGAGCCGCTTGACGATCGTCAGGCCGAGCCCGGTGCCGCCATAGCGGCGAGTGGTCGAACCGTCGGCCTGGCTGAATGCCGAGAACAGCCTGGCGCTTTGCTCTCGTGTCATGCCGATGCCGGTGTCGGCGACGGCGATCTCGAGGCACGCCCGGCCGTCGCGCTCGTCGAGCCGGGTGATCGATACCTGGATGTACCCCTCTTCGGTGAACTTGACCGCGTTGCCGATCAGGTTGGTCAGGATCTGGCTCACTCGCAGCGGGTCGCCCAAGAGCCCCTGCGGCACGTCATCCGCCACGCTGAACACCAGCTCCAGCTTTTTCTCGCTGGCCCTCTGCCCGATCAGCGTATTGACGTTGCCGAGCACATCGTCAACCCAGAACGGGATGGTTTCGATCGTCAGCGCGCCCGCTTCGATCTTCGAAAAATCGAGGATGTCGTTGATGATGCCGAGCAGCGACACGCCAGCGGTGTGGATCTTGGAGAGATAGTCGCGCTGCTTGAAGTCGGACGCGTTCATCAGGGCGAGGTTCGACAGCCCGATGATCGCGTTCATCGGCGTCCGGATCTCGTGGCTCATATTGGCGAGGAACATCGACTTGGCCTGCGTCGCTTCCTCGGCAACGTCCCGGGCGCGG
>Ga0310910_10002039_pt1 | contig 11287 bp, 10 predicted proteins | sample GREbulkMGHF172_FD_203448 | JGI IMG/M metagenome (GOLD analysis project Ga0310910, IMG submission 203448) | Lab enrichment of tropical soil microbial communities from Luquillo Experimental Forest, Puerto Rico - GRE.bulkMG.HF172 | ecosystem: Environmental > Terrestrial > Soil > Tropical forest >... | reverse complement strand
CTCGAGCGTCAATGTCGGTTTACCCGTCGCCGGGTCGGTGGTTTCAACCCCGACCTTCAAATCGGCGAACTCCGGCAGATACTGCGAGACCGGGGCGTCGAGATCGAGCTTGCCTTCCTCGACGAGCGTCATCGCCGCGACCGAGACGACCGGCTTGGTCATCGAGGCGAGCCGGAAGATTGCGTCGGTCTTCATCGGGATCTTCTTTTCCCGATCCTGAAACCCGATCGCGTGCAGGTAGGCGATCTTGTCGCCGACCGCGACCAGCAACACGGCACCCGGCAATTCGCCGCGATCGACATAGCCCTGATAGGCTTGGGTCAGCCGTTGCAGGCGCGTCGCAGAAAACCCTAGTTGCTCGGGATGCCCTACCGGCGTCGGCTCCTGGGCGCCAGCGAGGCTCGCTCCGCCGATCAGGAAGATTGTCAGTAGCAGCGACCTGGCGAATTTCATGGCTTTCCCCCCGTTTGGGTTGGGTGCGGCGACCATACCGAGGTCCCCGGATTGCCGGTGCCGCAAGGACCCCAGTCTGGCCTTGTTTCGATTCCGCGGCAAAGAGTTTCGTTGTCGGCAGTACGGTGGCCGGCCAACCGGTAATGTCGGTCATTCCCTCGGCACGCCACCCATTAGCCGCGGGTAGCCCGCCACATCGGCGGCGCGGGTGGCGATGAGTCGGCGGGCCGCGGTCATTCCTCCTGCACGCCGACTTTGCGCAGGCCAGCGAAATAAGTGGCTTCGAACATGGCGCGGACCTTTGGCGCTCCCCAATATCCGGTTCCAGCAACTCCTCTAGCCCTTAGGCGGGCGATGCTCGAAAGGGCATCGGCGCCAAGCAGCCTTCGGGCCTCGGCGAGCTCGGCGGCGGCACGCTCGGTCTCGCCGTTCAGGCTATAGGCAGCCGCGAGGTGGTCGTGCGGGTCTGGTATACCCGGACTGATGCTGCGCGCCTTCTCGAACCAGACGACCGCCTTGTCGATGCGCGACTGCAGCAAATGGACCATTCCGAGCCAGTCATAGCGATAGACGATGTTTGGATCGCGTGGATCGAGACGGATGCTATGCTCCAAGGGCTGGATTGCCTCCTCGACCGAACCGGTCATGACCTTACAGATGCCAATGCCGAATAATGCGTGTGTGAGATTCCGATCGGATGCGAGAGCCGCTTCATATTCCGGAATTGCTTCGTCCCACCGGGCCTGAGCACGCAGCAGCCCGCCTCTGTAGGAATGCACGAGCGGGTTCCGCGGGGATGAGCGGATGGCTTGCCTCAGGAGCCTCTCAGCACGCTCGAGATCGGCAGCCGGCGACTCGCTCTGACGTTCGCGCGCTCGAGCCACGAGCGTATTCGCCAGCCGCATTTGGGCTTGGACGAATTGCGGGTCGATCACCAATGCACGCTCGAAGAAGCTGATGGCCTCGTCCTTATGTTCACGCTCCGGCCCTTTCGCCAACGTGGCCCGGCCTCGGAGGACGTAATCGAGCGCACCCGGGCGATCAGCCGATCGCGCGGCCTCTGCGGCGATCAGCTCAAGATCGAGCGTATTTCTGATCCGGCTCGTAATTTCGTCTTGCAGGGCGAACAGGTCGCTCGTATCGCCATCGAAGCGCCCCGCCCAGAGGTGTGCGTCGGTCTCGGAATCGATCAGCTGGGCATTGACGCGGACCCGGTTGCCCGCCCGCCGCACACTGCCTTCCAACACATAGCGCACACCGAGCTCGCGGCCGATGTGCTTGGTGTCAACCCGCTTGCCCTGATAGGTGAAGGAGGTATTGCGCGAAATTACGATCATGCCTGCCAGACGCGACAAGTCGGTCGTCAGATCCTCGGTGATGCCGTCGGCAAAATATTGCTGCTCCGGATCGTTGCTGAGATTGGTAAACGGCAGTACCACGATCGACAGCCGCGGAGCGACTGCGGGCTGGGAGATCGATGGAGCCGTCGGCTTGCTCGGTGACGGCAGACTGGCGACGGCTTCGGGGCGCAATGCATAGACCCGCACTGGGCGCGCGATATTTTTGACGCTCTGCTCACCGAGATCTTCGAAAGCGTAGGCCAGCTTGTCGCGGATCTGGTCGCGCACCACTCGCGAGATGCAGATCCCACCCGGCTCGGCGAGCGCCTCCAGGCGTGCCGCGACATTGACGCCATCGCCAAAGATGTCGTCGTCCTCGACGATCACGTCGCCGAGATTGATCCCAATGCGGAACCTGATCCGCCGGTCCTCGGGCATCACGGCTTCGCGATCGATCATCGCCCGCTGCAGTTCCACGGCACAGCGCACCGCATCGACGACGCTCGGGAATTCCGCAAGCATCCCATCGCCGGTATTCTTGACGATGCGGCCGGAATGCTCGCCGATCTTCGGCTCGACCAGCTCGCGGCGATGCGCCTTCACGCGCTCGTGCGTGCCTTCCTCGTCCGCCCCCATCAGCCGCGAGTAGCCGGCCACATCGGCGGCCAGGATCGCGGCGAGGCGGCGGGTCGAGGCCATGGCTGCGGCAGCCCTCACTGCCCGCGAGCGCGGGGGCTCAGACCCCGCTCTCGATCTTCTCCCGCGCGGCGGTCGCGAGGAATGCGGAGCGGGTCAGACCGCGGGCTTTGGCTGCTTCGTCGATGGCTGCGGGAAGCCCGGCGTCGATCGACAGATTGGCCTTGGCCGGGCGCCCGGCGTCGAGCAGCAGAGGCACGATTGCGAGTGCCGCGCCTTCCGCGATCGCGTCCGCAATTGCTCGATCCGCGCGCAGCATCTCGACGGATCGGGGTTGCGGCAGCGCCTCGCCATCGGCGATGGCATCTTCAGCCCAAAGTCGAACCGCTTCGACGGCGTTACGGAGCGCCTCGTCGGTCGTGCTGCCCCCCGATGTGCATCCGGGGAGATCAGGGACGGTGAGCCCGTAGGCGCCGGCCTTACCGTCGAGCAGTGCCACATATCGCGCAATTATCGCGGTCTCCTTTTCTCAATTGACCCAGCCGGCGGTCCTCGCGATTACTCGGCAACGCCGATCGACAGGGTTCGGTGGCGCGCCACCACAATCCGGCCTCGGCTTCGAGGGATGATTGTAAACGTCATGGTTGCTGCCGTGCCGAGCTACCCATCCCTCCCGTTCCAGCCGTGCTGCCACCCTGCTTCGGTTCGTCTCGAGGGTCCGCTTGGGCAACCCCGTCGCTCCGCTTGATGCGTCAATATTTGCGCATCTTCAGCGTTGGTCAATGAGAGCTGCCGCACTCGCTCGGCGCGAAGGGGCGGGTGATGCCCGTGGGATTTTTTGCAATTTTGAACCTTTGCTCGGCACCCGCCCATAGGTCGCGATCCGGGTCATTCCTCCGGCGCGCCGGATAGGCGAAGACCGGCGAAATAGGTGGCTTCAAACAAGGCACGGATCTCCGGCGCCACTACCCCGGGATCTTCGACGGCCCGCAGGCGGGCGAGGCTCGAATACCGGTCGTCGGCGCTCAACCGGCGTGCCTCGGCGAGTTCGGCCGCGGCGCGTTCGGTTTCGCCGGCAAGGGCGTAGGCGGAAGCGAGGTAGGCGCGGATGTCCGGATGTGCATGAGCGGCGTTGCGCGCCCTTTCGAGCCACATGACCGCCTCGCTCGTTCGTGATTGCACCAAATGAACGAGCCCGATCTGGCGATACCAGCCTCCAATGGCAGGATCGCGTGGGCTGAGCCTGATGGCTTGCTCCTCCAGTGGGATCACTTCCTCTATCGACCCGGTGAAGGGCAAGAGCGTGTAACGCGTGCACCCAGTTGGGATTGTAGGAGAGCGCCGCCTCATATTCTGGTATGGCATCCTCGTATCGAAGCTGCGCCCGCAGCAACTGTCCCTTGGCGAAATGTGCGAGACTGCTGTTGGGCGCTGCGGCCAAGGCTTGCCCGGCCAAGCCTTCCGCGCGCACCAGATCGGCCTCGGCTGTGTCGGTCATATTGTCGATGACGCGGGACGCGAGGTCGGTCGCCAGACCGCTCTGGGCGTCGATGGATCGCGGATCGAGCGCCAGCGCGTGCTCGAACAGAGCGATCGCCTCAGCGTATCGTTCGCGCGATGGCGACCCTCTCATAAGTATAGCACCCGCACGGAAGATGTAGTCTACTGCGTCGGGATGTTGACTTGGCCGAGCGGCCTCCGCACTCCAGAGCTCGAGGTTGAGTGCCACTGCGATGCGGCGCGTAATCTCGTCTTGCAGCGCGAACAGATCGCTCCTATTGCCGTTGAAACGCTCGGCCCATAGCTGCGTATCTTTCTCGGCATCGATCAGTTGGGCGTTGATGCGAATGTGATTGGCTGACCGGCGGACGCTTCCTTCAAGCACGTAGCGCACACCCAGTTCGCGGCCGATCTGCTTCGTGTCGATTGCCTTGTTTCTGTACGTGAATGCCGTATTGCGCGAAATCACCAGCACCCCCGCAATCCGGGACAGATCGGTCGTCAGGTCCTCCGTTATTCCATCGCCGAAATACTGCTGCTCCGGGTCGCTGCTCAAGTTGGTGAACGGCAAGACGACGATCGACAACCGCGGCACAGCGCGGGGGGGGTGTGAAGCGATCGACGGCACATTTGCCGACGCGGCGCGCCTAAGCCTTCCGCTCGCACCGCGTAGACCCGAACCGGCCGCGCGATGTTTTTGACGCTCTGCTCGCCCATGTCGTCGAAGGAGTAGGGGAGCCGGTCGCCGACGTGGTCGCGGACCGTGCCCGAGACGCAGATGCCGCCCGGCGCCGCCAACCCCTCCAGCCGTGCGGCGATGTTGACGCCGTCGCCATAAATGTCACCGCCCTCGGCGATCACGTCGCCGAGATTGACGCCGATGCGAAATCTGAGGCGGCGCTCCTCGGCAAGATCCAGATCGCGCTCGGCCATCGCTTGCTGAATTTCCGCCGCGCAACGTACCGCGTCAACGACGCTGGCAAATTCCGCCAGCACGCCGTCGCCGGTAGTCTTGAAGATCCGCCCGCGATGCTCGCGGATCATCGGATCAATGAGTTCGACGAGATGCGCTTTGACGCGTTCGTGCGTGCCTTCCTCGTCCGCGCCCATCAGCCGCGAATAGCCCGCCACATCGGCGGCGAGAATCGCGGCAAGACGGCGGGTAGCGGTCGTGGTGGCCATTGCTCGAGCGGCGCTAACTCCCGCGTTAAATTTAACCTAATTCGAGCAGGAATGCGCCAACCTCATGCGACCGATAGGCTGATCGCGCTGACGCTTGGTCCGGAGCAGCGTTTACCTCGGGTGCGCCAAGCTTCGATCTTCGAGCAAGAAAGGTATCACGATGCGCAGCATTACGACTCGGATGACGGAGCGGTTCGGCTGTCGGCATCCGTTCGCCAGCGCCGGCATGGCCTTTGTCGGCGGCACCCCTGATCTCGCCCTCGCGGTCTGCGCTGCCGGCGGGATCGGGGCAGTCGGCGTAGGACTGACCCCAGCTGAACAGCTACGGAGCATCATCCGCAAGATCCGCTCCGGCACGGACGCACCCTTTAATGTCAATCTCATCACCTGCCTCAATAATGACTCTCAGATCCGCGTCTGCGCCGAAGAAAAAGTGCCCGTCGCCTCCTTTCACTGGGGTCATCCGTCGCCAGAGCATCTCAAGCTTCTCCGCGATGCGGGTGTGTCGGTGTGGGAGCAAGTCGGCGATGTGGAGGCGGCCAAGAGAGCTGTCGATGACGGGGTCGAAGTGGTCGTGGCCCAGGGCTGGGAGGCCGGCGGCCACAATTACGGGGGCTTGCCCAGCATGGTGTTGGTGCCGCAGGTTCTCGATGCCGTGTCACCCGCGTTGGTGCTTGCCGCCGGCGGTATCGCGGACGGGCGCGGTATTGCCGCAGCGCTCGCACTCGGTACAGACGGTGTTTGGGTGGGGACCCGGCTGGTTGCGACAACTGAGGCGGCGGTTCACGCCGAACACAAGCGGCGCATCGTCGAGGGCAGCGGCGAACAAACCGTGCTCTCTTCGATTTTTGGCCCTGAATGGCCCTATTTCAATCCGATGAGGGTTTTGCGCAACCGGGTCGTCGATGAATGGACGGACCGTCTCTCCGAAGTCCCTATGGTCCGCGACGATCTACCGGTGATCGGACACACGGTGTTCAACGGCCAGCCGATGGAAATGCGCAAATTCAACGTGATTCTGCCGACCGATGACACCGAGGGCGATTGGGAAGAGATGCCCTGGCTGGCCGGGCAAGGGGTTGGCCTCGTCCATGATATCCGACCGGCCAAGGATGTCGTCGAGACCATGATGGCTGATGCGCGAGCCATCCTGCAGCGGCTCTCTGCCTCACTTTGACGGCGACGCCGCCGAAAGCAAGGGCAAGCGCGGCGAATTCATCTGGGACTTCGGCGCCGGCCGCGATCCCAATAATGTTGAAGGGACGGCGGCAAGGCTGGTTTTGCTGACGTCAGATGACCGTCACATCGGCCGCGAGGATCGCGGCGAGACGGCGCGCGGCGGTCGCAGTGGCCGTAGCTATGGTGGCGCTAACTCCCGCGCCGAATTTAACCTACTCCGAACGGGAAAGCGCCAATTTCATCTGGGGTGGGTGGCTACGGGCCGTCGAACTGCAGGATGTAGAGCCCGGCGTTATTGTCGGTGAGATACATGACACCCTGCGCATCGACAAAGCAGTCGCAGGACTGGATCACTCGCGGCCGGTTGGGACGCGGGTCGAACATATGCTCGGGATCGGGCGGCACGAAGAACCCGGCCTCGCGCGGCTGGAACGGGTTCTCGATGTCGAAGACCCGCACACCGGCATTGTGATAGGTCGCGAAGATGAAGCGGGAGCTTTGGAACGCGCCCGGCCGGTTTTCCCAGAGGTTATGCGGCCCGAAATTGCCGCCTTTGGCGCAGTAGTCGGCCTCGGATGGGACCGGCATTGTGGCGAAGCTCACGGGATTGGTCGGCTCGCGCACATCGAACAGCCAGATGTGGCGGAGGCCCTGGCTGCAATCGGCGAAATTGGCCTCGTCGGCCAGCACCAGGAGGTTGCGATCGGGGAGCGGCAGCGGCGAATGCGTGCCGCCGCCAAAGGGTGGATCGAGGTTGCGGTGGGCGAGCAGCCTGGGCCGTGCCGGATCGCCGACGTCGAGCACGGTGAGCCCGCCGTCGCGCCAGGCGGCGTAGGCAAGGTTGCCGGCGACGAGCGCATGGTGCAGCGCGTAGCGCCGGCCGTTGGGCCAACTCGGCGTCTCGCCGCCGCCCGTCCACATGCCGGGCATCCACCACCTACCGACAAGCTCGGGCCGCGTCGGCTCCGCCATGTCGACGATCGCCAGCACCTGGTCGGTGAACTCGGGATAGTGGATCGAGACGTAGGCATAGCGGCTGCCGACATACCAGATGCGATGCGGCCCCACCCCCTCGGTCGCCATAAAGGCGATCTCGCGCGGCGCCTCGGGATGCGCGATGTCGTAGACGCGCACACCGGCCGTATACTGCCGGCCCTTCAGCAGATCGGCCGGCGATCCCGAGTAGTAGGCCTGGGCATCGACCTGCATCGTCCACATGCTCGGCCCGTTGACGGCGAGCAGCAAATCGTCATGGGTCTGGAGATGGATGGCGCGGGTGTCGGGTGGGCAGGGCAGGAACGCGACCGGCTTCGGGTTCTTCAGATCGCGCACGTCGAGGACGGTGATGCCGTTCGAATAGCCGTGGCCAATATAGGCATAGCCGCGATGCACCATGATCTGGACGCCGTCGCCGCGTCCGCCCTGGTCGGAGTGGCTGATGAACTTGATGTTGCGAGACGCTACAGCATTCATGGTTTACCTCCCCCCTGTTGAGCCTCCTTCGCCCACCTCACCGCGTCGGCGGCGCAATGACGTCGAGGTCGAGGCCCCTGGTCTCCGACGCGATCTGCCTCACTCAAAGGCGCCAATGAACAGCAGGAATGCTATCAGAACATCGTGAAACCTACCCCATGGGTGCTCAGCATCCCGATGCTGAAGAGGGCAAGCTCGGCACCGAGCCGGGCGTCGGCGAACCGGCAGTGGTCGGTCATTCCTCCGGCATTCCGGCCTTGCGCAGCCCGGCGAAATACGTGGCTTCGTACAAGGCGCGGATCTTCGATACCCCGAAATTTGCGAGGGCCTTCAGCCGGGCGAGGCTTGAGTAGCGATCGCCGCCGCTCAGCCTTCGGGCTTCGGCGAGTTCGGCGGCGGCGCGTTCTCTGTCGCCTTTGAGGGCATAGGCCGACGCGAGATGGCCGCGAACGTGCGGCTGAATAGGCATGGCGCTGCGCGCCTTTTCGAGCCAGACGACGGCATCGCCGGTCCGCGATTGCAGCAGATGCACAATCCCAATCTGGTAGTAGCGAACGCCGATCAGCGGATCGCGGGGGCTGAGGCGGATGGCTTGCTCCGCGAGCGGGATCACCTCCTCTATCGATCCGGCATTGAGCTTGCACCAGGCGAGGCCACTTAATGCGGCCACCAGGTTGCGATCCAACGCAATGGCCGTCTCATATTCGGGAATGGCCTCCTCCGATCGCTCCTGAGCGCGAAGAACCTGGCCTTTGACGAAATGCGCAAACGCATAGCGGGACGACACCGCCAAGGCTCGATCGACCAGCCCTTCCGCTCGTGCGAGATCGGCCGGCGCTTGGCCGGGCATTCCGGTAAGCACACGGCCCGAGAGCTGGTGTGCCAATTGGCTTTGTGCTTCGACGGATCGCGGATCAAGCTCCAATGCGCGCTCGAATGAGCTTATTGCCTCGCCGAAGGTGCGCTTTCCCGCACGCCCCCGAAGAATGTAGTCGAGCGCGTCAGGATGCTCAGTCGCCCGGGCGGCCTCCGCCGCAATCAACTCAACGCCGAGCGCGTTCGCGAGCTGGCTCGCGATTTCGTCTTGCAGAGCGAACAGATCACCCGTTTCGCGGTCGAACCGCTCCGCCCAGAGATGCGCGTCGGTCGCCGCATCGATCAGCTGGGCGCTGACGCGGAGCCGGTTGCCCGATCGCCTGACGCTCCCTTCGAGCACATAGCGCACGCCCAACTCGCGGCCGATCTGCTTCGTATCGGTGGGCTGGTTCCGGTATGTGAACGCGGTATTTCGCGAGATCACGAACATATTCGCGATCCGCGACAGATCAGTCGTCAGATCTTCGGTGATCCCGTCCGCGAAATACTGCTGCTCGGGGTCGTTGCTAAGGTTAGCGAATGGCAGGACGACGATCGACAGGCGCAGCGCAGCAAGGGGCGGCGAAGTCGAGGTGGTGGACGACACGCTTGCCGTCGACACGCCGGCTACGCCTTCCGGGCGCAACGCATAGACCCGAACCGGCCGCGCGATGTTCTTGACGCTCTGCTCGCCCATGTCCTCGAAGGAGTAAGGGAGCCGGTCGCCGATATGGTCGCGCACCGTGCCGGAGACGCAGACGCCGCCCGGCGCCGCCAACCCTTCCAGCCGCACCGCGATGTTGACGCCGTCGCCGTAAATGTCGTCGCCATCGGCGATCACGTCGCCGAGATTGACGCCGATGCGAAACCGCAGGCGACGCTCCTCGGCGAGATCCAAATCGCGGTCGGCCATCGCGCGCTGAATTTCGCCCGCACAGCGCACCGCGTCGACCACGCTGGCGAATTCCGCCAGCACGCCGTCGCCGGTGGTCTTGACGATGCGGCCGCGATGCTCGCGGATCTTCGGATCAATGAGTTCGGCGAGTTGCGCCTTGACGCGCTCGTGGGTGCCTTCCTCATCCACACCCATCAGACGCGAGTACCCCACCACATCGGCGGCGAGGATCGCTGCGAGACGGCGCGTGGCGGTCGTGGTGGCCATGGCTCGGACGGCAACAATCGAGCGCCGAATTTAACCTACTTCGATAGGAAAAGCGCCAGTTTTATTCGACGGAGCGTTCGGTACCTTCGAGGCAAGAGGAGTTCGAGGGGCGCACCACGAAGGAGCACTTATCGCTAACGATTGATCGCGCCATCCGCTTCGCCCCCTCGGCAACGGTGGCCGGGATGACGGCGAACCGACAATGTCGGTCACTCCTCCGGCACCCCGGCTTTGCGCAGCCCGGCGAAAAAAGTAGCTTCGTGTAGCTCTCGGATAGGGGGCACCCCCCAATTGCCGAGCCTCATCGCAGCAATGCTGGAATACGCCTTGCCGCCCAACAGCCTGCGGGCCTCGGCAAGTTCAGCCGCGGCACGGTCCAAATCACCTTTTAGCGCATCCGCCGAGGCTAGCCAGGCGTGCGGCCAAGGTGATCCCGGATTGCCGATGCGCGCCTTCTCCAACCATACGATCGCCTCTTCAGCGCGCGATTGCAGCAAATGCACTTCGCCAATCACGAGATAACGGTTGAAAACGTAGGGATCGCGGGGGCCAAGGCGGATCGCCTGCTCCTCTAATGGGATTACCTCGTCTATCGATCCCGTTGTGAGCTTGCAGTGGCCGAGAGCGAAGAGTACGCCCGGCGAGTTGCGATTGGAGGCGATCACGGCCTCTAATTCGGGAATGGCCTCATCGCACCGCCCCTCCGCCCGCAGCAGTTGGGCTTTGGCCATATGCGCAGGTGTACTGCCGGGCATGCCGCTAAGGCTTGGTCGATCAGATCATTCGCGCGTCTGATATCGGCGGTGCGCGTGTTGGTCATCCCGGCTAACACGCGGCCTGCAAGCATCGAGGCTAACAAGCTATGCGTTTCGACCGACTGAGGGTCGAGCGCCAGTGCTTGCTCGAACATGGCGACGGCTTGGGCAAGATTGTCAGGCGTAGCTACCTTGTTTGACGCGGCCCGTCCGCGAAGAATGTAGTCCAGGGCGTCGGGATGCTCGGTCGGCCGGGCGGCTTCCGCAACAACCAGCTCTGAATTGAGTGCGATCGCTATCTGGCGCGTGATATCGTTCTGCAGGGCGAACAGGATCGCCCATGTCGCGGTCGAACCGCTGAGCCCAGATATGCGCGTCGGTCGGGGCGTCGATCAGTTGGGCGGTGACTCGGACCTGGTTTCCTGACCGGCGGACGCTCCCCTCAAGCACATAGCGCACCCCCAACTCCCGGCCGATTTGCTTCGCGTTGACCGGCCTGTCCTTATAGGTGAACGCGGTATTGCGCGAGATCACAAGCATGTGCGAGATCCGCGACAAATCGGTCGTCAGATCCTCGGTGACACCGTCAGCGAAATATTGCTGCTCCGGATCATTGCTGAGATTGGCGAAGGGCAGCACGACAATTGATAGACGCGGGGCGACCGCGGGCTCCGTCACCGATGGGGCGGTCTGCGCGCTTTCCGAGGCCGTGCCGACTGCCGCGGCCGGCATGGAAGGGGATCTCGTCGCCG
>Ga0310910_10002037_pt1 | contig 11293 bp, 8 predicted proteins | sample GREbulkMGHF172_FD_203448 | JGI IMG/M metagenome (GOLD analysis project Ga0310910, IMG submission 203448) | Lab enrichment of tropical soil microbial communities from Luquillo Experimental Forest, Puerto Rico - GRE.bulkMG.HF172 | ecosystem: Environmental > Terrestrial > Soil > Tropical forest >... | reverse complement strand
GGTTCGACGCCGCGTTCGACCAGCGACGCAATCGGCAAGCGCAGCGTCTGCATCACGATCTTGCCGGCGCCGAAGACGACGTCCGGATAGATGAGCCGATGGACCGAGCCCCCGGGGAACGACGCGGTGCGTGATCCGCTCGAGACTTCGATCGTGAAGTCCTGGTCGCGGTTCGGGGCGTTCTTGGGCTCGGTCGATTGTCCCACGCGCAGCGCGAGCACCTTGTAGCGCTCCGCCGGCAACGTCACGGGTGAAACCTGCAAGAGCAGGCGCGCCCCGGGCCCGTTCCATTCGAGGCGCAGGGTGATCGTCGTGATTGGCGCGAACGAGTTCACCAGATCCTTCAGCACGCGCGTTGCGGTCACGGCGTCGGCCGCGGCCGTTCCCTGTACCGGCAGGGAGATCTGTGGCGGCGCGACGGCTTCCTGCTCGTGCTGCAGATAGACGCGTTCCGGATCCTGGTATTGCGACACGAAGGTGGCGCCCGCGGGCATCCAGGCGACGGCGGCCGCGTGGTCGCGCAAAACTTCCATGTATTCGACGCGATCGAGCAGCAATGCCTGCGCAAGCGCGCCCAGCGCGACCTTCGCGACCTGTTCCTGGTCGGCGCGGGGCATCGTGGTCGCCGGCGGCGTTTCGGTGGGCCACGTCGAGTTGAATTGATTGTGGTTTGCGCCCAGCACCCAGAGCAGGGCCTTGAGCTTGCCGTCGGAGACGGTCGGATTGGCGAGATCGACGGCGTGCGCACGGTTGAACGTGTTGTAGCCCTCGAACGTCGACACGTCGCCGTCGCGGCTGCCGTGGATGAGGAAGTAGCGGTCGGGAACCACGGTCGGGCCGGTGATCGGCGTGTATTGCCGGTCGGTCGGCGCGATCGCCGCGATGCACCTGAGCGCGAATCGGTACGGGCCGAGACCCGCCGAGCCGTCGAGCGGCACCGTGGGACTGAAGATGTCGGGCTTGATCGCCGGCAGCGGATTGAAGAACGACGCGTGCCCCACGCCTTCGCCGCCTCGCGAATGACCGACGATGAGGATCCGGTTGAGGTCGATCTTGCCGTGCAGCGGATGGGTCGCCGTGCTGTTCCACGTGCGGAACTGCTTCACGTGCTCGAGATGTACGATCCCGCGCGCGTCGTTCTCGCCGAAGTTGCCGCCGTTCAGGAAGTTCACGTCGATCGTGGCCGCGACGATACCTTGCGACGCGAGCAGCGAGCACAGGTACAGATAGCCCGGCGTCGAATTCGACAGAGGATCGTGATTGCCATGCGCGAACACGGCGAGCGGGAACGGCCCGCGTCCGCGCGGGATGCAGACATGCCCGTTGAGCGGCACGCTCGTGTTCGGGAAGGGCCACGGGGCGCCGATGCCCAGGTTGGCGAACACCGAGATGTTGATCCGCGGCGTGACGTAGGCGGGGTCCGGCGTGTCGTAGATCGTGTACTGGGACAACGCTGGCACGCCCCCGTAGTTGCTGCCTGCCGAGGCGTAGATCACCGTGTCGAACGAAAGGCTGCCTGGAAGCCCAGGATTGGCCAGCGCTCCCATGGGCGGCTCCTTTGCGCAGACGGTTTTACGGATGGTCCGTGTACGGGATCGAAGCCTAGTCTAAGTCTAGCGGCCGCGCCACGCAAAATGAATTTCCGACAATCGCTGACTTCTCAGCTACCAACACGATCTTGATCGCGGCTTGAGTCCAGCAGGCGGCTCCTATAAATGGCCGCCCGCAGGCGCCGGATCTCGTCCCGCCATCCGGCCACGAGGCTGTCAAGGTCGGGGTCCTTGCCGTCGTCCCTCACACGGCGCTTGCGGAACGCGAGCTCATGCTGTGCATTTATTAGCGCCGCCGATGCTCGTGGTTGTATCCGGTCGATGCGGCGCGTCCGGAGCATGCGATCGTCTACGATCTCCCGGTACTCGCCCGGGCTCACCGTACGCCCGACTTCCTCCGCCAACTCCTCGCGGATCACCCGCCGTTCCCACACGCCGCTTCGCCACACTGCGAGCGCCCCAGAGGTCAACAAGAGCGAAAAAGGCGGTATTAAACGGCAGGGCAAGCGCCGTGGCGATAAATCCGCCCCATAGAAACGCCGCAGCGAACAGCCATGGGGTCTCGCGCTCGCGCCGGTCGAGAAACCAAAGCACGACGAGCGGCGCTGCGGCGAGAACGCTTGAAAGCGCGAGCGCCCGATAGAATACGCTTGCGACGTCCGGGCGCATGCTGGCGAGCAGACTGAGATGGATGAGCATTGCCAGAGACAGCGCCGCCATCAGCGCCACACAGATCACGATGCACACGCGCCTCCGCCGCAACGGCGAGCCGATGAGTAGCCGGTCGTAGTCCGGGCGCGATACCGAGGTCACGTTTCCTCCCGAAGGACCGCGGCGCGGCAAAGTTTCGCACGCCGGGCGCCGCTCATCCAGGGCGGCGGCTACGAGCGCGGCCTGCGAACGGGTCGGGCTGCGTCTCATGACCTGGGATATGGATGCGGAAGGTTGCCACGCTGACGTGTGAATGTCGCCGCGTGCCAAGTACGGTCGATTCTTTGCGAAGCGAAGAACTCGTGGCCATTAAGTGAGCAGGCTCAGCGCCTATTTCTGGTCGTTCGACCGATGCGTTGCTCGAAGCAGCCGCCGGAGCAGACGTAATGCTACCCACAAAAACAGGATGACCACCGCGAGTGCAGCGAGCGGTGCAGCCAGAGCCAGAAGCGAAACGAGGAGCGCACCACCGAGTTCCAGGGTTGCGAGGACCACGTTGCCGATCCCGCCCGTGAAGACGGTGGAATTCGCCCTGAGCATTGCGGTGACGCCTTGCGTGAGGCCGGCGACGCCGCCCCCCGCAATGACGGCCGCCGTCCATTTCACCATCGGCGGCAGGTCGGTCATGACCGCAGCTGACACGATCGTGCCTGCGACAAATGCAGCTGGGGTGGCCAAGGCGTCGAGCAAATTGTCGACACCGGGAATGTAGTAGGCAGCGATTTCTGCGAGTGCCGCTGCGCCGAGCATTGTCAGCGCAGCCGGCGTCCCAAGCCATGCAAAGCTATCCCCCAACGAGAGATGCCCAGTATAAGACGCCACGCTCACAACAAGCATCGGCAAAAACACCCGAAAGCCGGCTGCAGCGGCCAACCCGACGCCAAGCACAATTGACAATGCAAGATCGAAGTTCGACATGAAGCTTTCTTCAGGCGCGATTGAAACTACCCGGACTCTAGCGGGCTTCACATCAATCATAAAGTTCGCCTGTATCGGTAAGCAGCGTCACGGTATCGCTGGCGCGAATGTCGAGCAATGTAGACAATGCGCTGAATCGATCGGGAAAGACGATCGACCAATGATTGCGTCCGAGACCGGTGTGAAATTGCCTCTTGATCATTGATCAAGCACGTCTTGCCGCAGAACCTGACTCCTCAGCCTCACGCCGGTGCGGGTGAGGACAACGTCAAAAGATATCGCGCAACATTGCTTCCTCTTCCCCGACTGGCCAATGTCGCTTCACGCGCGCGATTGCCTTGTCGGGGAAGATTTGAAATTCACGAAGGCACTTTTTGACGCTTTGCGCTTGGCGCCGGCCGCTTCTTTGCTTTCGATTCTGAGTGCTTCTCGTGGGCTGCAGCCACCCCTTCTTCGTCGTAATACGTGGCCATGGCCTTTGCAACTTCATGGTCTTTGTGTTCGCGCATGACCTCTTTGATCCGCGACATGGCCTCATCGAGATGATAGGCGTGGCCTCCCAAGGCTATAAATTTTCCGACGTCGGGATTCATTATGTGCGCGATGACGTCGTTGTCACGCTCGGTCACAGGATAATCGACCAGGATATCGATCGAATCGGTCGCGCCGATTTTGACATCCCCTGACCACCACGAAATATCGAGCTTCACCGTATGCTTACCAGGGGAATCGAAAGAAAATCCCTGGGTGCTCCAAAATAGTTGATGCGCAGCTGTGCGATTGTCACCCGGGTTGAGGTCAGTCAATTGAGACGCATCGCAGACGATGACAAAAGGCGCGACGTCAAGCGTGCTGCCGTCCGGCTTCACGACGCTGAGATCGGCAAAGTTGTGTTCTATGCCGACAAAATTCGGGGCCCGAATGGAGGTATCGCCGGCATTGGTCAATTCCCACTCCAGTGGCAGTGGCTCACCAATTTTCACGCGATGCTTTTTTGCTCGCAAACTTAGCTTCAAAAACGGGTGTTCGACGACCTCCTGGACTCCCTCTGGCTCGTCTGTCGAAGGAATCGGGATGCCATTGTGACCGGCCGTGAACGTCATGCCGCCCGGCCTGACGACTGGATCAGGCAGATGTTGGAGGTGATGCCGGACATGCTCGTTAAAATCGAGCTTGATATCGGCTGGGAACGTGCCGCCCGCACCGTGAATAACGTCCGAGACACTTGGAGTTGTCGTCATGACGGAATTGTCGGCACCGCCCTCCTGCTCTTGATGAATCTGATTGAAGCCGTGCGTAATCTCATGGGTACAGCTGCGCAAGAACGCTCGGGGAACGTTTTTCTGCATTTGGTCGGCTGCCGTCCCAAAGAAGGCACTCTCGGCGTGCGGGTAGCCGTCTTCGCAAAAGGTCGCCACGCCTTCGCGGGGAACATTGATAGTGTCGAACATCACGCCGCGCCCGCAACCCAGACGCGCCTGCACGACGAGAACGTGCATGTGCCAAGTTGTATCGAGATTGACCGCAGAAAAGTCAGCCAACGCTGTCATAACGCTGTGAAGCGCAGAACTTAACCAACACTTCGTTGGGTCAGTCGGTGGCGAAGTAACCGGAATCGGCACCGGCGTGGGGTCGGTTAAGACCGTCAATTGCCACTTGGCCTTTGTGTAAATCGTGTCGAGAAATTCGCCGCCAACGGCCGCTGGCGCCACCGAGCCGGTCATGACGTGGAGCTCAACGGTTGCCCTGCGCAGCATTGGACTGACCCAACCCAACGTGACAGACATGTTGCTCTGCAGAACGCCGCCAATGTAGACCTGCCCCGTGAAATACGGTCCAGAGAAACCAGTTGGTGGCGTCACAGGGGTCAGGTAGATGTCCATCGTCCTACTAGGGGTCATTGGGAACGTCCCATCAAAACTCCCTGTGGGCGGCTGCGTGTAGTCATATTCCTCCACGGTGAGATGGATCCGGCACGGCCCCCTCGAAATAAATGGGATATTCACCGCTGTCACTTTGAGATACGATTTGTAGCGGTTGCGTGGATAGATCGGGATAGTCGTTGGGCCAAATGAGGGGATGCCGGTCCCGCCGCGCACAACGATAAGATCGAATATCGAATAGCGGTAGGTATCGCCGCTGATCGCATACGTCGTACCACTTTTCACAACACGCAAAGTCCCGAGTTGATACCTCGTGCGGAATACCGTCAGCGGGCCAGGCTGAACTTTGGTGATGTTCAACTGATAGCAGCCTTCGGGAAGACTCAAGTTACAATAGTGAAATGGTGGAAAGAGCGGAGCGACCGAATTCTTAGGAAGCAACGGCGTTGGCTCATCAGAGCCATCCGGGCTCGGAACAAAATCACCCACTTCCACATGCGACGACACTGGAATCGGGAAATCTTCCGTTTGTCGAGGAGATGCCATGATGTCAGCTCCTTTAAAAAACGTTGGTTTTTCGGAAATTCGGTTGCCGGAATACTAGATGCTTACCGGGGCCGGAGCACCTGATTGGTGAGATTGCGACGAATTTCCGAATTCTCGGCGCAATCCCAACGCTTCACACGGGGAGTTGCGAAATGAGCAGACGAGTCAGTGTAGCTTAGAGTAAGCAAACCTGCAATATCGCGCCTCTTCCTGAGCGGCATGAGCGATATGGAATTTCCGAAGGATTGCCGCGTCTGAATTTGCTAAGCGAACTAGCGGACCGGCTTTTCGCGTTGATAGGAAAAGCGGCAGCCGTCCGCATCGGTCACGTCGAGCCTGTCCGTGCTCAGCTGGATTTTATATGCGACCAGTTCATCCGTGGCAGTTCCCAATACGAGAGTGGTTTCATCCTCAACACGGTAAATGCCGGCATCCCACCACACGAATGGCTGGCCTGGGCCCCGAGTACCTGAATAAGTACCAACGGCAAAAGAGATTTTCTCGGGGTACTTATTCGCGCACGCACTCGTCGTTATCTTGCGCCACGAACCGACAAGCGTCGGAGTCATCGCTGATGGAGGTTGGTCGATCATTCGAGCATCCCCGTAAAGTTTCACCATTTGACTATAAGGACTTATATGGAGATCACGCATTATCAACTGCAACGTCTTCTTCGTTGATTTTATGATGACGCGCTCGATCTCGGTCGTGTCGTGGACCGCGTGGATAATCACGTCCACTCCGAAGGAGCGTCCGGCGGCCTCAATCATCGGCAAGAATCCATACGCACTTGGGGTCGCCGGGTCGTAGATCGCGGCGACACGCATCACGGATGGTGCGATCTGCTTGAGCAGCTCCAGCCATTTCGCGCCGATCGCAAACTCGAACAGCGCGAACCCGGTGATATTGCCTCCCGGATGGGCAAGGCTGGCGACGAAACCGGCACCGACGGGATCGGAGATTTGCGCGAACACGATCGGTATGGTGCGGGTCGCCCGCTGCACTGACGCCAAGGCGGAGCTCGGAGCCGCGAAGATCGCATCCGGCTGCGATGCCACGAGTTCGGCCGCATAGGCGCGCGCCCGGACGTCATCGCCGCCGGTCCAGCGGTAGTCGATCTTGAGGTTGCGGCCTTCGCTCCACCCCAACTCCTGCAGACCCTGCCGGAGCGCACCGATGCGGGCTTGTCCTTCAGAATCGGTTTCGGAAGAAGCCAACAGCACCCCGACCCGTCGCACCGGCATCGCCGGCTGCTGCGCGCGCGCCGCGAGCGGCCACGCGACAGCCGCACCGCCAAATGCGGCCAGCAATTCCCGCCGTCCGATGTTGACTGTCATACGCCCCTCCCGTGCGAGGTGCGTAAATGGAACGATACCACGCCACGAGCGTGCAGTCTTCACGTTCATGGAGCGCAGGATGCGCTCGCGGATACATCGCCGGCACCGCTCCTCGGCTGCAAAATCGAAGGTGAGGTGACGGATCTCGTGATTGAGATGATCTCGCGGTTATTTGCAGACTGCGATGTTGGAGTGAAACGTATGTGGCCGAGACAAGCCCCGGCCACGAGGCGTGAGGTCAGCTGCCAGTTTTAATTGGCGACAAAGCAGTAGAGCAGACCGGCGCCCCCGGACGACTTCAGCTGCTCTTGACTGCAGCCACGCGAGCCATGTGAGGAATTCCAGGAGCGCATATGCCAAGTGTCTTTCAGCCCAAGGCGGTCATGATGACCAACGATCGCCGAACCGTCTCCACTCTTGCTCCAGTTGCCACAAGTTGTGTCTCCGCCCGCGGTCGAAAACCTACCGGATGGATCCGAGCCCGTTAGGATGTCATGCGTGTTCACCGCATCCCCGCGCCCACTTACAGTGTCTCCCTTTTCGGTCAGCGCCGTTTGTTTCGTGATGTTGACAGCATCCGAATGCAGATCGTCGACGTTCTTCGCGACCATGACCCCCTTGGCGTTATACCAGGGGCCGTTACCAATCCGGTCGCGCGCATTTACGCCGGCATCGCCGCCGGGAAGCGTTGTGCTCAGGTATGCGCGCCAGTTGGTGAGGGTTGAGCCAGCCGCTTTGGCGAGTGCAAGACAGTGCGCATCGGCGCCCTCGAGTCCACCTAAATCTGCGCCATTGCCCTTACCGACGCTGGTGACGAAGAAAGTCATAGGGGCCTGTTGAGCCTGTGCGGGTGCGACACAGAGCGCCGCCACCAAGGCTGCGAGAAACGAAAGGCCGAGCGTGTTTTTCATCCTCATTCTCCCTGATCCGCGTGTCAGTCCGGCCGACCCGCGATGAATGTTACGTATTTCGCGAGCTGCCGGGAAGATACCCGCTGCGTGACATCCCGAGCCATTATGGAACAGGGAATTTCACCTTGCTCCGATCGCCTCCCAAATGCGGGACCACACCGAAATGACGCGGGGTACGATTAGCGACCTAACGCACCACGGCAAAACAGCGCTGTTCGATCACCCCGTCGGCGCGGGCGAGCACAGAAGCAGGCACGTCGAGCGCGAGCGCCTTAGCCGTCTTCAGATTGACCACCAGCTCGAATTTGATCGGCGTTTGCACCGGCAGCTCGCCACCAGCCGTTGCCTTACGCCCATTTACTGCTTGTGCGTGACGCTTGTCGGGATGTGGTTGAGCTCCTCGCAACCCTTCGATGTCACGATGACTGTGCCGCCGATGTTCACACGATGGTTGCCGATGCAGGCATTTGGCTCGAACGCGAACACCATGCCCGGCTCCAGCACGGCCTGACGGTGGCGCGCGGCATTGGCGCCGACGAAAGGCACATTGAGGTTTGCCTGCTCCTGATTGACTTGGGTGCGGCCCGCCAGAAAATGCGGGCCCAGTGAGTGCACGAGCGGGGTATAACCCCAGCATCCCGCTGACTTGAGCGGCTGCTCCATCACGGCGAGAAGGTCGGCAAAGGTCATGCCAGGCTTCAAGGCCTTGACGCCGGCGTCATAGGAGGCGCGCGCGACTTGCTCGCACTTCAAATTCGTATCATCCAAGGGATCAAGTGCCACGGTCGCCTGCACCTGAACCTCTTGGTTGCCGCAAAGTGGCATCAGCTCCATCTGCAACAAATCGCCGCGCCCGAGAATGCGCGGCGCCTCGCCGCTCGTCGTCCAGCGCGGCGGTCCCCACGACATGGTGTGTGGGCCTGAATTCATGACAATCGTGGGGTAACGTAGCCCGATACCGTGGCGCAACATCTCCTTCGTCGCCTCTGCGAACACGACCTCCTCTCCGATGCCGGGCGCTGCCACCTCGACGAGCACCCGGCAACCCGCCTCGGCCGCGCGTGCAGCATAGCGGACTTGCGCCAACTCCTCGTCGCTCTTCACCAGCATCAGGTGGCTGAACTCCTCGGAGATATCTTCCCAGCGCGCCTTGGGCAGCGCAGCGATCAGCTCCATCCAGAAATTGGCGGGTATCGCGCCGTAGATCTCGGTAGGCGCCTGCGAACTGAGACCAACCACCCCCAGACTGCTCTCGGAGAGACGTTTCTCGCGCAGCACTTCCGCCACTGCGGTGCCGCTGGTCGCGACGCGATAGTCGTCGACCCAGAGCTTGGTGCCGCGTTCCTGCGACCAGCGGGCGCGCATCACCCGTAAGTGTGCCCAGGTGATCACGACCGGATCGCCCTCGAGCGGAAAAATCACGCAGCCTTCGTTGTAATCGTCACTGATGTACGTCTCGTACATCTCACGCGACCGAAATCCCGCGACCAGAAGCCCGTCGAATCCGCGCTCGCGCATCAGACGGCGGACCCGCGCCCAGCGCCGATCGCGCTCAGCCAACGACAGGATTGGCGGCTGCATTGGGACATAGGTCATGGCGTCTCCTTTCGTTCATCCCCCCTGCACTCGCATGCGATTGCTGCATAAGCGCCACGTGACCGGGCTGCTTCTCTGCATTTGGGCGGGGCTATTGCATATGTACCGTCATGGCCGAGCTTGTTGGAGCGAGAGCTACGCGCGGTCTGCATCACGCCGGCCGCGGAGCGTGCTTGACCGGCGGATAGGCATATTTGCCGAGCCCAACCAGGAGCAGACAGGTCAAGGCAAGGGCAGCCTCATAGACCGTGAAGATCTGCGAATAGGAGTGGAAACGGTCGAACGCGCGCCCGCTCAGCGCCGGTCCCATGCCCGTGCCGATGTTGAACAGCATGAACATCAAGCCATAAATCCGGCCGTAGGCCTTGAGCCCAAAATAACGGCTGATGAAAAAGGCCATGAGATCGATTTCGGCGCCGATGCCGGCGCCGCACAAGGCCGCGCCTATCAGAGGGACGGGAAATCCCCACCCGCTGCCGAGCAGCGCGATCCCGAGCATCGGCAGCACGAAGAAGCAGACGGCGACATATGGACCCCAGAACCGATCGAGACACCAGCCGCAGATGATTCGGCCGACGATGATGGCGATGCCGGCGATCGACAGCGCGCCGGTTGCGACTTGCAGCGGCACGCCGCGATCGGTGAGGAGCGCGACGATATGAACGATGGTGCCGTTGATCGCCAGAACGCCGAGAAAGAACGCGACCGACAGCAGCCAGAAGTTTTTCGTTGTCAGCGCTGCCGCGGCGTCGATGCCGGGCAACGCCGCTGCGCTCGCGGCGTCGGCGCTGCGCGACGTTGGCACCCACGGCGGATCGCGTACGAACAGGAGGACGGGAAGCCAGGCTAGCACCACGACGGTGATGCCGAGCCCGGCATAGGCCCAACGCCAACCGAAATGGGCGATCAGAAGCGCGGCGAGCTGCGGGATGAGGGCCACACCCAGTCCGACGCCCGCCGTTGCCAAGCCGAGAGCGATGCCGCGATGGCTGTCGAACCAGTGCGTGATCACCGCGGCATAGGGAATCGGCGTCTGCACGCCGCTGATGAAGCCCGCGACGCAGAAGATCGCGTAAATCAGCAGGAACGGCTGTGCCTGCATCAAGCCGAAACTCGCGACCGCAAGCGCGAACAGCAAAATGCCGGGGATCATCACCTGGCGCGTGCCGAAACGATCGATCAGCCAGCCGATCACCGGGCACGACACGGCAACGAACCAGGTGCTCGCTCCCAACGCACCCGACAGTTCTCCGCGGCTGACGCCGAGATCCTCGGCTACCGGCTTGAGAAACACGCCGAAGGTGAAGATCAGCATCGCGCCGGCGCCGACCAGGAGGCCGCAGGCGCAAGCGAACACGATCCACCAGCGGCTGGCGAAAATCCCGGTCATGACGCCTTCCCCGCTCGGACACTTGGACTGTTTGGCTTGTTCGCGACGGTAGCGGTCCGGCACAGCGCCCACAAGCCACGACCAGGCGGCAGGATGTTATAATCGCACATGGTTCAAGAGGAGCACGCTCGTGACAGTAATTGAGCAGGCACCGCCGCGTCAGCGGGCCAGCGAACCGCGCATCGACATCGATATCGCGACCACGCGGCCGGGAACGCCGGGCGGCATTTTCATGCGCCAGTTCTGGCATGCGGTGTGCCGCAGCCGCGACCTGCCGGGGGGCAGCGCCAAGCCGCTGCGCATCATGAGCGAGGACTTCGCGATCTACCGCACGCAAGCGGGCGTGCCGCAGGTCATCGCCTATCGATGCCCGCACCGCGGCGCGCCGCTGCATCTCGGCTGGGTCGAGGATGAGACGATCCGCTGCGTCTATCACGGCTGGAAATTTGAC
>Ga0310910_10002028_pt1 | contig 11311 bp, 8 predicted proteins | sample GREbulkMGHF172_FD_203448 | JGI IMG/M metagenome (GOLD analysis project Ga0310910, IMG submission 203448) | Lab enrichment of tropical soil microbial communities from Luquillo Experimental Forest, Puerto Rico - GRE.bulkMG.HF172 | ecosystem: Environmental > Terrestrial > Soil > Tropical forest >... | reverse complement strand
CCCTTGGCCCGCGTTACCTTCTCGCTTTCGACGACACCGCCGCCGACGAGCTCGACGCGCACCTGGTCGAAGACCGAGGCCCCGGAGACCTCAGGGTCGTAGTTCTGGTTGGTCTCGACCCCGACCCGGCGCATCAGGTCTTGAACCTCGGGGCGCCGCACAAAGCCGTCGGTGTATTCGGCAAGGCCGGCACGACGCGAGATCACCGCCGCCGCCATCGCAAATTCCATGCTGAATTTGGCGGCGAGCCCAGTCTGGGGCTGGTGGTTGCGCAGGATTAGCGCATGGGTATCGCTCAACGAGACGGTGATGCGCGCGATCTCTTCGGGCTTCAGCGGATGATGGGCGAGCAGCTCGAGCATCGCGTCGAGAGCCCGGTGAGTGCAGTAACAGGCCGGGTATTTCTTGATGCCGAGACGGTACTTGATGATCCACCACTCGCTGCCGAGGCCCTTAGGCGGGCTCTCGCGGTCGACCGCACCCTCGGGCGAGACCGCGCTCAGGAACCCCTGCGGATGCTCCAGGGCATCTTGTGAGGCGGTGAAGCCGAGCTCGGCGAGCCGCGCCGACATCAGCCCCGAATGCGCCGAGCGGCCGGCGTGGAACGGCTTTGTCATCGTGCCGAAATTGGCCATGACCCCGCTGCTTTGCGAGGCCGCCAGTGCGAGTGCCCGGGCTGTGCTATCGGCATCGAGCCGGCGCAGCGACGCGCAGGCGGCGGCCGCACCGATCGGACCGAAGATGCCGGTCGGGTGCCAGCCCTTGCGGTGATGGTGGCCGGGATCGCGCCAGGCGAGTTCGGCCCAGGTCTCATACCCGGCGACATAAGCAGCGAGCATCGCCCGCCCGGTGGCGCCAAGTGCCTCGCCCTCGGCCACGATTGCCGGGACGAGCACCGTGCTCGGATGGCCGCGTAGCGAGGCCACATCGTCATAATCCAGCGCATGCCCGGCGGTGCCGTTGATCCAGGCCGCCTCGGGTGCGGGGGACTTTTCGTCGCTGAAGTACAGGGTCGCCTCGCCGCCCGTCGGGTGAAGCGCCTTGCGCAGCAGCTGAGGTGCGGGGTCATGGGCGCCGGCGATCATCGTCGCGATGCAATCGATAAAGCCGGTGCGCGCCACATCGGCCGCCCCTTGCGGCAGCCGCTCGAACGAAAACTCTGAGACAAAGCGGCCGAGATGCTGGGTCAACGCCATGACTGTCCTCCGCAATTCCAATCGATGATCATTATGCGCCGGTTCTCGGCCAGCGCCTATTGCCTCGCCGCGTTGCGCGCCGCCGCAAAATACAACGAATTTCGATATCATTACTCCCGACGGTTGTCGGGATCTGGGAGAATGTTTAGGTATTTCAACTATTTGATCTCAAGATGGTCGTCTAAAAAACAACGGAAATGGGATATGGCGAACAACGAATTCTGCACATCGGAACAACACATTTAACAACCGAAAGAAGGTGGCTTCGCAGGAGGCGCGCTGCCCTTGTTTAATGCGCGCGCGGCGCTGGTTCGTGTAGGATCAGCGCCGTCGAGGAGGCGTGATGGAGCGCGCAGAGCAAGCTCGCGTCGAACGTCGGCTCGCGGCGATCCTTGCCGCCGATGTGGCGGGGTATTCGCGGCTGATGGAGGCGGACGAGGAGGGGACGCTCGAACGCCTCAAGGCGCTCCGCCGCGAGCTCGTCGATCCGAAGATCGCCGAGCACAAGGGTCGCATCGTCAAGACCACGGGTGATGGCCTGCTGGTGGAATTTGCCAGCGTCGTCGATGCGGTGCGCTGTGCCGTCGCGGTGCAGCAGGCGATGCCCGAGCGCAACACCGGAGTCGCGGCGGACAACCGTATCGAATGGCGCATCGGTATCAATCTCGGCGACGTGATCGTCGAGGGCGAGGATCTCTACGGCGACGGCGTCAACATCGCCGCGCGGATCGAGGCCCTGGCCGATGCCGGCGGGGTGTTCGTCTCCAATACGGTGCATGACCAGGTGCGCGACCGGCTGCCCTTCGTCTTTGAGGATCTGGGCGAGCAGCAGGTCAAGAACATTGCCCGGCCGGTGCGGGTGTTCCGGGCGCAGCTCGGCACGCCGAACGCCGGGGCGCCGCCGCCGGCGCTCGCCCTGCCCGACAAGCCGTCGATCGCCGTGCTGCCGTTTCAGAACCTGAGCGGCGATCCGGAGCAGGAATACTTCGCCGACGGCATGGTCGAGGAGATCATTACCGCACTTAGCCGCATCCGCTGGCTCTTCGTGATAGCCCGCAATTCGACCTTCACCTACAAGGGTCAGGCGATCGATGTTAAGCGCGTTGGTCGTGAGCTGGGTGTGCGCTACGTCCTGGAAGGTTCGGTGCGTAAAGCTGGCGGTCGCGTGCGCATTACCGCCCAGCTGATTGACGCGACTACCGGCGTCCATCTCTGGGCCGACCGCTTCGACGGTTCCCTCGAAGATATCTTCGATCTCCAAGACAAGGTTGCGATCAGCGCCGCCGGGGTCATCGAGCCGACGCTACGCGAGGCCGAGATCGAGCGGGCGCGGCGCAAGCGACCGGAGAGCCTCGACGCCTACGATCTGTACCTGCGCGCACTTCCCTTTGCCTACACATCGATGCCCGAAGAAGCCGACAAGGCGCTGGGGTTTCTCGAGCAGGCAATCAAGCTGGAACCGGATCTTGCGATTGGCCACGCTATGATCGCCTGGTCTCACGAGCAGCGCTATCTGCGCGGTGGTCTTCTCGAGGAGGAAAAGACCAAGGCACTGCGTCATGCGCGACTGGCGATTGCCGCCGGGAGCAATGACGCCGCCGCACTCGCTATTGCCGGCCTCGTGGTCGGGTTTCTCGATCCTAGCGATTACGCGACAGCGCTGGATGCGTTCGACCACTCGCTGGCGATGAGCCCCTCATCGGCCCTCGCCCTCGGCTTCAGCGCGGTCACCCGCGCGTGGCGCGGCGAGAGCGCGATAGCGATCCAACAAGCCGAACAAGCATTACGGCTTAGCCCTTTCGATCCGCTGAGCAATATCCGCCACATGGCGATTGCCATCGCCCACTTCGTAGCCGGTCGCTTCGAGGAAGCAGCCGCCGCAGCACACCGCGCAACCCAGGGGCACCCGCGGTTCAGCCCGCCTTATTGGATGCGCGCGGCGGCATTGGCTAACCTCGGCCGCATCGACGAGGCCAAAATAATGGCGCAGCGGCTGCTCGACGTGCAGCCGCAATTCACCGTCTCCTCGATCACCTCGGCGCCGTTCGCTAATCCCGAAATCCTCGCTGCGCTGGGCCAAGCATTGCGTCGGGTCGGACTGCCCGAATGACCGCCACCCGCCACCTCGCCGCGATCCTCGCCGCCGATGTGGCGGGGTATTCGCGGCTGATGGGGGCGGACGAGGAAGGCACGCTCGAACGCCTCAAGGCGCTGCGCCATGAGCTCTTCGATCCGAAGATCGCCGAGCACAGGGGCCGCATCGTCAAGACCACCGGCGACGGCATGCTGGTGGAGTTTGCCAGCGTCGTCGATGCGGTCCGCTGCGCGGTCGCGGTGCAACAGACGATGCCCGAGCGCAACACCGGCATCGGGGCTGACAGCCGCATCGAATTGCGCATCGGCATCAATCTCGGCGACGTAATCGTCGAGGGCGACGACCTCTATGGCGACGGCGTCAACATCGCCGCCCGGATCGAGGCCCTCGCCGATGCCGGCGGCGTGTTCGTCTCCAACACGGTCCACGACCAGGTCCGCGACCGGCTGCCTTTTGTCTTTGAGGATCTAGGCGAGCAGCAGGTCAAGAACATCGAACGACCCGTGCGGGTCTATCGAGTCGGACCGCGGCCGTCCCGGCCGCCTGCGGGCGAGACGCCCGCGGTCCAGCTGACGGCAGCACCGGTGCTGCCCCTCCCCGACAAGCCGTCGATTGCGGTGATGCCCTTCGCCAACATGAGCGGCGATCCGGAGCAGGAATATTTCGCCGACGGCATGGTCGAGGAGATCATCACCGCGCTCTCCCGCATCCGCTGGCTCTTCGTCATCGCCCGCAATTCCACCTTCACCTATAAGGGCCAGGCGATCGACGTGAAGCAGGTCGGGGGGGAGCTTGGCGTTCGCTACGTCCTCGAAGGCTCGGTGCGCAAAGCCGGCGGTCGCGTGCGCATCACCGCCCAGCTGCTTGACGCTGCTACAGGCGCGCACCTGTGGGCCGACCGCTTCGATGGCGCGCTGGACGACGTGTTCGACCTTCAGGACAAGGTCGCTACCAGCGTCGCCGGTGTCATCGAGCCGGCACTACAAACCGCCGAAACCGCACGGTCGGCCGACCGTCCTACAAACGACCTCACTGCCTATGACCTGTATCTGCGGGCCTACGCGATGACGTTGTCATCGTCAGCGCTGTTCCCCGAGGCGCTCCGGCTTCTGGAGCAGGCGATCGAGCGCGATCCGCATTATGGGCCGGCGCTTGCCAGGGCCGCACTCTGCTGCTTTCGACTCGTTACGGATGGCCGCAGCGATGATCCGGCGTCAGACACTCGGAAGGGCACGGATCTCGCAAGGCGGGCTCTGCAAGTGGCCCGCGACGACCCTGGTGCCCTTGCGGATGCCGCCGCTGCGCTTGCCTATTTCGGCGAGGACATTGGCGCCATGATGGCGTTGGTGGACTGAGCGCTGGCGCTCAATCCGAGCTTCGCGCGCGGGTGGCAAATGAGCGGCACCCTCAGGAACTGGGCGGGTCAACCCGACGTCACGATCGAGCATATCGAGACCTCGCTCCGTCTCAGCCCGCGTGCCCGAAGCGGGGCGGCTATTGCGGCAATCGGCGTCGCGCATTTCGTGAGCCGGCGTTTTGGTGAGGCGGCGCCGAAGCTGCTGCTCGCCATCCAGGAGGATCCGAACCACCCAGTGGCATATCGCTTCCTCGCCGCCTGCTACGCCCATATGGGACGGCTCGAGGAGGCGCAAGCGGTCGTCGAGCGGCTACGCGGCGTCACCCCCCTAGTGGTGCCGGACGCCAGCTATCTGCGAAACCCTGAGCACCGCGAGCTGTTGCTGTCCGGGCTGCACCTGGCGGCGGGCGAGGCGCGATGAGCCAGACCCGCCGTCTCGCCGCGATCCTCGCCGCCGATGTGGCCGGGTATTCGCGGCTGATGGGGGCGGACGAGGAAGGCACGCTCGAACGCCTCAAGGCGCTGCGCCGCGAGCTCGTCGATCCGACAATCGCCAAGCACAAGGGCCGCATCGTCAATACCACCGGCGACGGCCTGCTGGTGGAATTTGCCAGCATCGTCGATGCGGTGCGCTGTGCTGTTCAGGTGCAGCAGGCGATGTCCGAGCGCGATGCCGGTGCCGGGAGGGACAACCGTATCGAGCTGCGTATCGGTATCAATCTCGGCGACGTGATCGTCGAGGGCGACGACCTCTATGGCGACGGCGTCAACATCGCCGCCCGGATCGAGGCCCTCGCCGATGCGGGCGGAGTGTTCGTCTCCAATACCGTGTACGACCATGTGCGCGACCGGCTGCCCTTTGTCTTCGAGGATCTGGGCGAGAAGCAGGTCAAGAACATCGCCCGGCCGGTGCGGGTCTACCGGGTCCGCGACCTCGCCTCGAAGGCAGCGCCTCCACCGACGCTGCTACTCCCCGACAAGCCGTCGATTGCGGTCTTGCCCTTTGCCAATATGAGCGGCGACCCCGAGCAGGAGTATTTCGCCGACGGCATGGTCGAGGAGATTATCACGGCACTCTCTCGCATCCGCTCGCTCTTCGTCATCGCCCGCAATTCGAGTTTTACGTACAAGGGCCAAGCGATCGACGTAAAGCAGGTCGGCCGCGAGTTGGGCGTCCGGTACGTTCTCGAAGGCTCGGTGCGCAAGGCCGGCAGCCGCGTGCGCATCACGGGGCAACTGATCGACGCCGCAACGAGCGCCCATCTCTGGGCCGAGCGGTTCGATGGCCTGCTGCAAGACGTGTTTGACATGCAGGACCAAGTTGCCTCCAGCGTCGCTGGAGTCATCGAGCCAGCATTGCAGGCGGCGGAAACGGCGCGCTCGGCCGGACGGTCGACCACGGACCTAACGGCATACGATCTCTACTTGCGCGGTTATGCGATGGTCATGTCGCGGTCTGGGCAGACACCCGAGGCGTTACTGCTAATGGAGCAGGCATTCGCGCGGGATCCTGGCTACGGTCCTGCGCTGGCATGGGCCGCGTTTTGCTGCGCGCGGCTGATGATCGACGGCGAAAGCCAAGATCTGCCGGGCGATCGCCAGAAAGGGATCGATTTCGCGCGTCGGGCACTCAAAGTCGCCGGCGACGATCCCGCCATCATTGCCAATGCCGCCGAGGCGCTTGCCTATTTCGGCGAGGACATTGGCACGATGATGACACTCGTCGACCGCAATTTTGCACGCGGCTGGCATGTTAGCGCTAACATCAGATTTTGGGGCGGTTATCCCGACACCGCGATCGAACATGCAGGGATGGCGCTGCGCCTAAGCCCGCGTGCTCGCGTCGGCAATACGTTCTTCCGGATCGGCGCGGCTCATTTCGTCAGCAGGCGCTTTGACAAGGCGGTACCGAACTTGCTCATCGCTATCGAGGAGGATCCGAGCTTTCTCAATCCGCGGCGCTTCCTCGCAGCCTGTTACGCGCATATGGGCCGTCTCGACGACGCACGAGAGCTCGTTGCGCGCCTGCGGGCCATCACGCGCAATGTGATTCCGGATGCCAGCTACCTGCGAAATCCGGAGCACCGCGAGCTTTTCCTTTCGGGCCTGCGCTTGGCGATGAGCGAAGAGACATGAGCCAGACCCGCCGTCTCGCCGCGATCCTCGCCGCCGATGTGGCAGGTTACTCGCGGCTGATGGGGGCGGACGAGGAAGGCACGCTCGAACGCCTCAAGGCACTGCGCCATGAGCTCCTCGATCCGAAGATCGCCGAGCACCATGGCCGCATCGTCAAGACCACCGGCGACGGCCTGCTGGTGGAATTTGCCAGCGTCGTCGATGCGGTGCGCTGCGCGGTCGCGGTGCAGCAGGCGATGGCCGAGCGGAACACTGGTGTCGCGGCGGAGAACCGCATCGAACTGCGCATCGGCATCAATCTTGGCGACGTGATCGTCGAGGGCGACGACCTCTATGGCGACGGCATCAACATCGCGGCGCGGATTGAGGCTTTGGCCGATGCCGGCGGGGTGTTCGTCTCCAATACGGTTCACGACCACGTCCGCGACCGGCTGCCCTTTACCTTCGAGGATCTGGGCGAGCAGCAGGTCAAGAACATCGCGAGGCCGGTGCGCGTCTATCGGGTCCGCGACCTCGTTGCGGCCAAGGCATCAGCTCAGCCGGTGCTGCCGCTCCCCGACAAGCCGTCGATCGCGGTGTTGCCCTTCGCGAACATGAGCGGCGACCCGGAGCAGGAATATTTCGTCGACGGCATGGTCGAGGAGATCATCACCGCGCTCTCCCGCATCCGCTGGCTCTTTGTCATCGCCCGCAATTCGAGCTTCACCTACAAAGGGCAAGCCGTCGATGTGAAGCAGATCGGGCGCGAGCTTGGCGTCCGCTATGTGCTGGAAGGATCGGTGCGCAAGGCCGGGATGCAGGTGCGCATTACCGGGCAGCTGATCGATGCCCTGACCGGCACACATCTCTGGGCGGGCCGCTTTGACGGCTCGCTCGAAGACATTTTCGAGCTGCAGGACCGGGTGGCGGTGAGCGTCGCCGGGGTCATCGAACCTGCCTTGCAGGCGGCTGAGATGCGCCGCTCCATCGAGCGGCCGACGCCCGACCTCGGAGCCTACGATCTCCATCTGCGCGCGCTTGCGGTTTTCTTTCCGCAGACGAAAGAGCGGATTTTCGCGACGCTCAGATTGCTCGAGCAGGCGATTGCGATCGATCGGCATTACGGGCCGGCACTTTCCTGGGCGGCGATCTGCCACATGCAGCTCGTCACAAACGGCTGGGCCGAAGCGCCGGAGACCTCTCGTCGCAAGGCTATCGATCTTGCCCGGCAGGCGCTCCAGGTAGGGGAGAACGACCCGGCCATCCTCGCCAACGCCGCCTTCGTGCTGGCTCAATTCGGCGAGGATATCGGCGCGATGATCGGGCTGGTCGACCGTGCGCTCGCCCTCAACCCGGGCTATGCCCGCGGCTGGTTTGTGAGCGGCCTTCTCAGGGTATTTGCCGGTGAACACGATCTCGCGATCGAGCACCTCGAGGCCTCGCTGCGCCTCAGCCCGCGCGAGCGTATCGGCACGCCCCATGTTCACGATGGGCGTGGCCTATTTCTTCCAACATCGGTTTGACGAAGCGGCGGCGAAGTTGCTCCTGTCCATTCAAGACCATCCTGGTCCCGTCTCGTACCGCTTTCTCGCCGCGTGTTATGCCCATATGGGGCGGCTCGACGAAGCGCGCGCGATCGTCGCACAGCTGCGCGCCATTACCCCTCAGGTTATGCGGAGCGATTCGCCTTTGCGCAACCCCGAGGACCGCGAGCTCCTACTATCGGGCCTGCGTTTGGCGGCCGGCGAGGCGACATGAGCCAAACCCGCCGTCTCGCGGCGATCCTCGCCGCCGATGTGGCCGGGTATTCGCGGCTTATGGGAGCGAACGAGGAAGGCACGCTCGAACAGCTCAAAGCTCTACGCCGCGAGCTGGTCGATCCCAAGATCGCCGAGCACCACGGGCGCATCGTCAAGACCACCGGCGACGGGGTGCTGGTAGAATTTGCGAGCGTCGTCGATGCGGTGCGCTGCGCGGTCGAAGTGCAGCAGGCGATGCCCGAACGCAACGTCAATGCCGGAGCAGACAACCGCATCGAATTGCGCATCGGCATCAATCTTGGCGACGTGATCGTCGAGGGCGACGACCTCTATGGCGACGGCGTCAACATCGCCGCCCGGCTGGAAGCGCTAGCGGAACCCGGAGGCATCTGCATCTCTCGCATGGTGCGTGAGCAAGTTCGCGACAAGCTCCCCTACTCGTTCGAAGACATGGGGGAGCAGAGCGTCAAGAACATCGCACGGCCGGTGCGTGCCTATACGATGAGTCCGGCAGCCTTGGCGTCGCTGCCTGCAGTCGCGCCCCGGGTCGAGATGGTCAAGAGCAAGCGAGAGGTCAGTGAGCTTGTCACCCCGGCTACGCCACGGCTTTGCATTGTCGTCTTGCCCTTTGCCAACCTGTCGAACGATCCGGAGCAAGAGTATTTCGCCGACGGGATCACCGATGACCTGACCACGGATCTCTCGCGGATCCCCGACGCTCTTGTGATCGCTCGCAGCACCGCCTTTACATACAAAGGCAAATCGGTTGACGCGAAGCAGATCGGGCGAGAACTCGGCGTCCGCTATTTGCTCGATGGCAGCGTTCGGCGAACTGCTGACCAGGTACGCGTAAACGTGCAGCTGATCGATGCCGAAGGCGGGGTGCAGCTGTGGGCCGACCGGTTCGACACCGATCGCGCCAACCTCGCGGCAGCCCAGGACGAGATCACCGGCCGTCTGGCCCGGACTTTCAATCTCGAACTCGTCAAGGATTTGGGCCGCCGGATCGAGCAGGAAGGGGCGGTCGATCCCGATGCGCGCGATCTCGTCATGCGTGGGTGGGCCTGGTACCATCGGCCGCGATCCGCAACCACTCTTCGAGAGGCTCAAGGCGCTTTCGAGCGGGCACTGGAAATCGAGCCGGGCTCGGTCGACGCGCGGATCGGCGTTGCATCCGTATTGGCCGTTACCCTGGCCAATGGGTGGAGCCGCGCGGCCCAGCAGGATCAAGCGCGCGCCGAATTGTTACTCGTTGAAGCCCTCGAGCGCGACCCAAAGCGATCGATGGCGCATTTCTCGCTGGGGATCCTCCGCCGATTTCAGAACCGACTGACTGAAGCACGGATCGAACACGAGACTGCGATAGCCCTCGACCACAACAATAGCCGCGCGTTTCATCAGCTTGGTCTGACGCTGATGTTTTTGGGTCGGCCAGAGGCGGCGATCCCCCACTTCGAAAAGGCCATCCGGCTCAACCCCCACGACGCGAATATCGCCGACCCTTATGGGGGATTGGGTACCTGTCATCTTTTTCTCGGCCATCTGGATCAGGCAATTGAGCTTCTGACGAAGGCGCGGGCAGCAAATCCGCGCCTCTGGTATGTTCATCTAAACCTTGCGGGCGCGTTCGGGCTACGGGGTGATCTCGAAGGGGCGCGAGCCGGTCTGGCCAAGGCCATCGAGCTCAAGCCCGAAATGAACTCACTGGCATGGCTCCGCGCTTACCCTGGCGCCGGTGATCAGCAGTACTGGGCGCTCTACGAGAAGACGGTGGCAGTTGGCCTGGGACGCGCTGGGCTGCCCGAAGAATGACCCAGACCCGGCGGCTGGCGCCGATCCTTGCGGCCGATATCGCGGGGTATTCGCGGCTGATGGGGGCGGACGAAGAGGGCACGCTCGAACGCCTCAAAGCGCTGCGCCGAGAACTTCTCGATCCTAAAAATCGCCGAGCGCCACGGGCGCATCCTCAAGACCACCGGCGACAGGATGCTGGTCGAACTTGCCAGCGTCATCGATGCGGTGCGCGGCGCGGTCGAGGTGCAGCAGGCGATGCCCGAACGCACCGCCGAGATCCCGGAGGAGAGGCGGATCAGTCAATTCTCCGCCGCAACCCTCGTTTCTGGCATCAGGGTCCATACGAAAGCCGTCGCGATCAGCCCGACCGCGGCCAGGCTCAGGAAGGCAGCGCCGACACCGAAGTAGTCCGCTACGAGCCCTGCCAATGTCGTGCTCAATGTCGCGCCGCCGCCGATGGCGAGCCCGACCAACCCGAGGGCAGTCGTGTAGTGGCCCATATCTCGCGTGATATCAGCAACAATCAACGGGAACAGCACGCCGAACACCGCGGCGCCCAACCCGTCGAACAGCTGTATTGCAATGATCAGATAAGGATCGGCGGTACAGGCGAGCAGGATCCCGCGCATTGGCAAGGCACTAAAGCCGATGAGGAGTATCGGCCGGCGGCCCCAAGCTTCTGCAACGCGCCCGGCCCAGGGGGCGAGCAGCGCGTTGATGAGCTGCGGCCCGACGACGCAGGCAGCGATAACCAGACCGGCTTCGGTAGCCGCCCGCTTTGTCACCCCCGCCGCGGCAATCGGCAGCATCGCCGCGTTGGCGAGATGGAACAAGGCCGCGCAGACCGCAAACACAATCAGCTTCCGGTCCGCCAGAAACCGCCACGATCGGTCGCGCGGCCGCTCCCGCACCATTGGTGTGGAGGGACGAGGTCGCAGCGGGTTGCGATCGGCCTCCCGCAAAGTTTGAAGCGCCAGCAATGCCGGGATGGCGA
>Ga0310910_10002027_pt1 | contig 11311 bp, 10 predicted proteins | sample GREbulkMGHF172_FD_203448 | JGI IMG/M metagenome (GOLD analysis project Ga0310910, IMG submission 203448) | Lab enrichment of tropical soil microbial communities from Luquillo Experimental Forest, Puerto Rico - GRE.bulkMG.HF172 | ecosystem: Environmental > Terrestrial > Soil > Tropical forest >... | reverse complement strand
CCAAAAATGGCAGCGTTGGCGCCAGTGGCAGCACCAGAGAACGCGGCAACGAAGCGGCGACTTGCCAATCTACGCCCGTTCAAACCCGGCCAATGCGGCGCCGAGGTGAAGTCCAAGCGGTATTTGCTGCATTTACAGCGCTTTATCGACGATCTTGGCGTTCGTGATCTCGGCGAATTGCCCGGCATTGATCAGATCGCGGTCGAACAGATCATTCAGCAACTACTTCGTGCCGAGCGATGCAAAGATCACGCCGAGTCGGCGCGATGTAGCCGGAACGCCCGTGAGTGGACGCGTCAATTGCTAGATCGCCGTGCCGGCAAGGCCGCGCCGGTTGGCTCTGATCTCGACGCCTACCTCGCGCATAAAGGCGTTGCCGAACCATGAAAAAGAACGTCTCGCTCCGGGAAGCGCTCAGTGATCCTAAGCTGCTCGGCGATGCCTTGCCCGGTGATAGCTGGGCCGCATGGCGCACAATCCTGATCGCCGCCATGGGCGAGGAATTGACGTCCGAAGAACGCGCAGTGTTTGCCAAACTTACTGGCGGCCGCGATCACGAGCCCGGCGAGATGGTCGAGATGCTGCTCGTCGTCGCTGGGCGTAGATCGGGTAAATCGCGCGCCTTGAGCGTGTTGGCGACCTATCTTGCCTGTCTGTGCGATTGGAGTGAGCACTTATTCATCGGCGAGGTTGGCACCGCGTTATATCAAGCGCCGACACAAAGGCAGGCAGCGTCTGCTTTCAAATACGCGACCGACCTGATCGATCACGTCGAACTGCTCGGCAAAACGGTTGAGGGTCGGACATCGGATTGCTTATCGCTTCGGCGTTCAATTGAGCTGACGGCGCAGGCGGCGAATTGGCGGTATTCACGTGGTACGACCTGCATTTGTGTTTGCTTGGACGAAACCGCGTTCTTTCACAACGCGGAGGATTCCGCGAATTCAGATGAGGAATTGCTGACCGCGTTAATGCCTTCGCTGTCTACTACCGGAGGGCCGATGCTCATTGCGTCGTCGCCCAACACGATGGAGGGCATCGTTTTCAAGCTGCACGCTCGGCATTTTGGCGCTGCCGGTGATCCGAAGATATTGGTGGTTCAGGCGGACAGCCGAGCGCTCAATCCGTCTCTCCGGCAGTCGGTGGTTGATCGTGCCTATCAGACCGATCCTGAAAAGGCCGAAGCCGAATATGGCGGTCAGTTTAGGGAGCCGCTGGCAGGCTATTTGACGCGCGAGCTAATCGAGCGCTGCGTCGAGCCGGGCATTTCCGAGCGGGCGATGTTGCCCGGCGTGCAATATGTCGCCTTTGTGGATTGTGCGAGCGGTACCGGCACCGATTCGTTCGCTTGCTGTATCGGTCATGAGGCGCGCGATTCTGATCGTGACGTCTGTGTCATCGATTTGCTGATCGCGCAGAAACCGCCGTTTGATCCCTACGTGTGCACGGCTGCGCTCGCCGAACATTTGAAACGGTGGGGCATCAGCACCGTGATGGGCGATAATTGGGCGGGCGGCTTTCCGGTTTCGGCGTTCGCCAAGAACGGCATCACCTATCAGGCATGTCCGTTATCGGCGTCGGAGCTTTATCTACACAGTTTGCCCGCATGGACGAGTGGTACCGTCGCCATGCTCGACAATCCCAGAGCCATCGATGAGCTGACGAGCTTGCGGCGAAAGGTTGGGCAGGGTGGCAAGGAGCACGTAATTCACATGCGCGGTCACCACGACGATCTCGCGAATACTATCGCGGGCGTGATTTATCGCCTGACACCAATGCAGCCGGTTGTGTGTAGTTGGGGCGGCATCGGCGTGGTATCGAGGCCGCGCGACTATCACGGGCTGTACCTCGGTGAGGCCGACGAGAACATGGCGGCGTGGTTGCGCTCGCAAGGCTAAGTGGTCAATCGCGCATCGCTGTCGTCGCCATGAAATCGCGCCCCGGTGCGCGGTCGTATAAAAGGTTCGGCGTAGCTGCGAAGAGGACCGCATGAAGGCAGCGCGTGGCGAACCGCCAGCGCAGCGTTTAGCTCCTGGACTGCATCTGACTTGCGCAGGATATTCTCTGCTGAAAAAAACAAAATGTGCGACCGACGCGGATTTCAAAGTTGTCGGCCTCGTACTCGACGCGGCGCAGCCCCAAAGTTGGCCACAATCGCGCTAACTTCGACGATCGCCGAGCTTCAGTTTTCAGTGTGCGGGGACATTACTTACATGGGGACACGGTGTGATTTTCGCAATGTGCCGCACGGCCGGGGGCGGCAAGGCTTAATTGATTGCGAAAACGCTAGGTGAGGCCGTGACAATAAGCGACGACGATCAACTCCTCATGCATCGTCTTCGAACGCATGTCACATCGCTTGCCGAAGGAATTGGCGAGCGCAATGTTTTCAACCCCGAGGCGCTTCGACGCGCGGCATCCTATATCGCGGCTGAATGGGGCGCTCTGGGCTACGGCGTAGAGCGGCTCGAGTACGACGTCTCCGGAATTCGCTGCGCAAACCTTATCGCCACACACGAGGGGAGCACACGTCGCAACGAGATTTTACTACTGGGCGCGCACTATGACTCGGTCGTTGGCAGTCCAGGAGCCAATGACAATGCCAGCGGCGTTGCCGCGCTGCTGGAAATATCCCGAATGTTCCAGGAGCTTAAACCGGCGCTCACAGTCCGATTTGTCGCCTTCGTCAATGAAGAGCCGCCATTTTTTTCAACTGACCAGCAGGGAAGCCTGGTGTACGCCCAGGCGGCCCGGCGTCGGGGTGACGACATCCGGCTGATGGCATCGCTTGAGACCATCGGGTGCTACAGCAGCAAACCAGGCAGTCAGCGTTACCCGCCGTTGTTCCGGTTTTTCTATCCCGACCGCGGCAACTTCATCGGAATCGTATCGGACTTTCGCTCCAGTGCGGCGATGCGGCGGCTTGCTTCCGCGTTTCGCGCCCACTCCGGCTTCCCTATGCAGACTGCTTCGACGTTCCGGTTCGTTCCCGGAGTGGCATGGAGCGACCACGATTCATTCTGGCGCCAAGGCTACTTTGCCGTGATGGTCACGGACACGGCGTTCTACCGCTACCGGCACTACCACGCTTCCACCGATACGCCCGACAAGCTTTCCTATCCGGAGTTCGCAAACGTTACGCTTGGCCTGTTCAGGGCGTTCGCAGTCCTCGCCAGTGAGGGGGTAAATCCCTCCTCACCCCAGAAACTGAATGCGTAAATGTGACCATCGGCGCCGACATACAGACGGTCTGGCGCGGACCTGCGGTGAATGATCTCAATCTCCAAGCCAGGTAGACGCGCGCTCGCGTGCGTCGTGTCGTCTTCGATTTGCTGGTTCGACAAGCATTTCTCCATCTAGCGAACCCCAAGACTCAATCCCCAAAGCGATCAACGGTTAGTGAGTGAGGCTCGCAATGGGCTTGGAATTATGGTCTGATTTACAGCGTTCGTTCCCCTTTGTTCATCACGAATGGAGGAGTTAATGTGCTGGGAAATGGACTACAAGCTCTTCGACGAATTGAAGAAGGCGCAGGAAGCTCGGATTAAGCAAGAGCAGCGCGGTGAAGTCATCACCAAGCTTCTGAACGAAGCCAATAAACAAAGCGAAAAGACGGACGTCGCAGAAACGCCGATCAAAGAGGTCGCACCCGCGAAATAGCCTAGCGTTGCGATTAGCCTAGTTCGGTTTCGATAGAGCGTGCGGAGGGGGGAGAGGTTTTCCTCGCCATCTCCTCGAGGCGGCCGGCGAGCTTGTTGAGTTGCCATTTGCGGGCGAGCGCAGCGGCCTTGTGCCAGGTCGGTGTCTGCGCCGCGATCGTCGGCAGCGGCGCTTTCTTGTCCATGGTGGCGATGGAGCGGTAAAGCTTGAGATCCTCGGCCTGCTTGGCGAAGCGTCCCGCTTTCAGCAGCGCGGCGAGACTGCCGTATTGGCGAATCAGCGCAGCGGCACCGTGCGCGCCGATGCCAGGCGCGCCCGGGAGTCGGTCCGACGGATCGCCGCGCAGCGCGATAAAATCCGGCACCTGCTTGGGCGCGACTCCGTAGCGCTCGCCCACCTCCTTCGGCCCGATGCGCGCCATTTCGCCGGCCTTTACCGGGTAGAGGATCGTGGTTTTTTCCGATGCGAGCTGGAAGGTGTCGCGGTCGCCGCTGGCAACGAGCACGGTGCCCCCGCGTCTCTCCTCGGCCGCCGCCGCTGCGGCGAGAAAATCGTCGGCCTCGTAGCCAGCGCGCCGGGCATTGGCGAAGCCGCAGGCGGCGACAAATTTCGGGATCAGTTCAAGCTGCTCGACGAGCTCGTCGTCGAAGTCGCGGCCGCTCTGATAGGCCGGAAAAGCCTTGTGCCGGTAGGTCCCCACTTCGAGCGTATCCCAGCCGACCAGCACCGCGCGCGGCCGCTCGGTGCGATAGAGCTGCAGCAAGCGATTGGCGAAACCGAGGATCGCGCCCGCCGGCCGCCTGCCATCGCGGCGGATCGTCTTCGGCAGCGCATGATAGGAGCGGTGCGCGAAGGAATCGCCGTCGATCACCAGCAAAGGACGACGCTCGGGTCTAGCCTTGCTCCGCTCCTTCTCACGCGATGGGGCGAGCAGTGAGCGGGAATCCACAGCGGGTCCGCGCTCGCGCGGGGAGGAACGGCCGCCGGCTGCTTGCTTCAACTCTACCCAGGCTGGCGCGTGGTCGCTGGCGCCGGCTTCTCCGCGCACCTTGCGGTCGACGCCGGCGGCGGCGAGCCGCTTCGCTGCCAGCGAGCTCAACAGCAGATGATCGATGCGCAGCCCGGCATCGCGCGGCCAGCGGTTCCGAAGATAGCTCCAATAGGTGTAGAGCGCGGCGTCGGGATGCAGCGCACGGAGGGCGTCGCGCCAGCCCTGCCTGAGCAGTTTCTGAAACTGCGCGCGCGGCGCCGGCTGCAGCAGCGCGTCGTCGGCATAGGAGCGCACCGCGTAAATATCGCGATCGGTCGGCACCACATTGTAGTCGCCGGCGAGCACCACCGGCACGCCAGCAAGATAAAGCTCTTTGGCGTGCGCCAGCAGGCGCTCCATCCAGGCGAGCTTGTAGTTGAATTTCGGCCCCGGCTGCGGATTGCCGTTCGGCGCATAGAGCGAGGTGACGATGATGCCGTTGACCGCCGCCTCGATATAGCGCGCCTGCCTGTCATCGGGATCGCCGGGTAATTCGCGCCGCGTCACGATCGGCCCGCGGCCGCGCGCCAGGATGGCGACGCCGTTCCAGGTCTTTTGGCCACGCCACACAGCGCCGTAGCCCGCCTTCTCAATCGCGGCCTCGGGAAATTCGCGGTCGGCGGCCTTAAGCTCCTGCAGCGCGACAACGTCCGGCTTTTCGGCGCGCAGCCAGCGGATCAGATTACCGAGCCGCTTGTTCACGTCGTTGATGTTGAAGCTCGCTATCTTCATCAGAGAAGCAGACATTCGTGGAAGAGACATCCCGGCAAGTTACAGTTGTACCAAGTACTCGTTCGTCGCGTTTGCCGTGGCACCACCGACAGCGTAGAGTTTTTAAATCTCGTCGGAGGAAGCAGATATGAGCGTACTCGACGATTATTTAGTTGATCCCAAGCTATCGCTCCTGGACAAGACGCGCATTCAAGCCCAGGTGTTGGTGCCGGTGCTGCGAGCGCTGCGCGCAGAACTGGGAAAGGCGAAAGCTGACGCTATCGTCAAGCAAGCCTTGCGCGATTGGTCGAAACAGCTGTTTGCGGCCATCGGCAGCAGCGTCGATGGTAGCCCGCGCCGCAAATGGTCGGCTATGCATACGGCCATGGCCGAAATTACCGAGCACGAAGTTACGGTGGATATGCTGCGCCATGATAAGGAAGCGCTGGAATTCGATATAACGCATTGCCGATTTGCAGAGTTCTTTCGCGCACTCGGTGAGCCTGAACTCGGCGCGTTACTGATATGTGAGACCGATTTCGACATTGCCGCGGCCGGCAGCGGCGAAGTCACTTTCACCCGTGACCAGACTATCATGCAAGGCGCGCCGAGCTGCACGTTCCGCTACAAGTTCGCACCGCGACAATGAACACTAAATGTAGTATCCCGCGCGGCGGCACGAAGTCCGCTTTGGGTCAAAAGCGGACATCAGTTCGGTTCGAGTGACTCTACGACATTGTACGCCATCACAGGGCGGCGAATACCCTTCAGCGCAAACTCGCCGACAGGCTCGACCGCCACGACCTGCTCGACGGACTGCCGAACTCGCGGGCTGACGAGGATTTGGGCGGGTTTGGCTTCATCGCAAAGACGCGACGCAACGTTAGAGACGGTCCCGATCGCTGCGTAATCCCGGCGACCCTCAAATCCAATCGTTCCCAGCGTTGCAAACCCATGCGCGATGCCGATCCCGAAGCCGAGGTCATGGCCGAGGTCGCGCCATTTTTCAATCAACCCGCCGATTGCCGCCCGCATATCGAGCGCCATCAAGACGGCTTGCAGCGCCGGATTCTCGACTGGGACAGGATCATTGAAAATGACCATCACCCCGTCGCCGGCAAATCGCTCAAGCGTACCGCCGTACTTGAAGATGATGTGACCGATAGCATTATGGTAGTCGCGCAATAGCGCCATGACGTCTTCGGGGTCCGAGCTTTCCGAAAATCCGGTAAAGCCGCGCAGATCGCAGAATAGCGCTGTGATCTCCCGGCGGTGGCTTTCAAGTTGTTTTTCCGTCCCGGAGGCGACGATCAGATCGGCGACCTGCGGCGGCAGGAAACGGCGTAGCCTGCTCATGCGCTCGATCTCGCCGACTTGGTGGGCGACGCGCTGTTCGAGCTGCTCGTTCAGCTTCGCTATTTCCTGCGAGCGCATCTCCAGCTGTCCCGTTCGTTGCCTCAGTTCGTTCAAAAGCCGGGCGTTCTCGATCGCGATCACAGCTTGGGCAGCAAAATTCGTGATCAGCTCAACCTGCTTATTGGTAAATGGCCGTACCTCTTGGCGGTAGATACCGATCGCACCAATCAATTCGCCCTCTTTGAGCATCGGCACGTTGAGAAAACTTCGCGCGCCGCCCAGTTCAGCTGTCGCAACGCGAAGAGGGTCGCGGTCGGCGTAAGCCTGCTCGGCTCGTGTATCGATGATATGGACAGTTTGCTTATCGGCGGCGACGCGGCCCAGGCCAGTCCCTGGACTGGGGCGGATCGGCCCTCGGTTCAGATATTCCTTGTATTCGGCTGTCACGCCCAGCGTTGCAACCGCTGTGTAAGCGCCATCATCGAAGCGAAACAATATCCCGATTTTAGCTCCGCAAATTCGTGTCGCGTTCTCCAGGATTGACCGAAAAACCGGCTCCAATTCGCCTGGGCACGAACTGATCACTTTCAGGACCTCGAAAGTGGCCTTCTGTTGCTCCAGCGACTCGCTCAAGTCCGCCGTCCGCTGCCGCAGCTCATTGAGCAAGCGCGCGTTCTCAATCGCGATGACCGCTTCGGCCGCAAAGTTCGAGAGAAGTTCAACTTCCTTGTCAGAGAATAGCCTTGCCTCTGCCCGCCGGACTGCGATTGTACCGATCGCATAGCCTTCGCGCATCAGAGGAACTGCGATTATTGTGCGATAGCCATCCCGTCGTGCAATGGCGCTGCCTTCGGGAAATTCTTCGGATTCGGCCTGGAGGTCGAGAAGGTGGATCAGCCTCGATTCGAGCATCGCGCGGCCAATGACAAGATCGCGGGTCAGCGGCCTGGTTCCGCCCACGACAGGAGAAGTCGGAATGATGCCTCCATAGTGCGCGACGTAGCGCACCATATTACCTTCACGCAGCTGAATGTAGACGTCAAAAGCGTCACACAAGCGGGCAGCATTTTCAGCAAGAGCATCAAGCACAGGCCGCAAATCGTTAGGCGAAGAGCCGATAACGCGCAGCGCGTCCGCGGTCGCAGTCTGTAGCTCCAACGATTGCCGCAACTCGCTCAGCAGCCGCGCGTTCTCGATGGCGATCACGGCTTGGGTGGCGAAGTTCTCAAGCAAGGAAACTTGCTTGTCAGTAAAGGGAGAAACCTCCTGGCGAAAAATGCTCACTATCCCGATCAGCTGGTCGCCTTTGAGCATTGGGACGGCCAAATAGGTTCGTATCCCGCCAAGCTCAACGGCGGCAACAATCGATGGACTGCGTTCAATGTAGGCTTCCTCGGCAGCGGCATCGACGACGTGAATTGTCTTCCGTTCCGATATCACTCGACCGAAGGGGGTTTTGTGGCTGGGCCGGAAGGGGGCACGCCTGCGCTGCTCGATCAAAGTTGATGGCGTGTTATGTGATGCGACTAGGCTCAGAGCGTCGCCATTCCATCGATAGACGTTTCCAAACTTCGCCTCGCAGATGCGAACTGCCTTTTCCAGGGTGGCCTGGAATACTGGTTCCAATTCGCCTTGCGAACTCGATATGACGCGCAGGACCTCAGACGTCGCCGTCTGCTGCTCCACCAATTCTGCAAGGTGCTTTTGCGCCTCGATGAGTTCGCGGGTTCGCTGATCAAGTTGCTTTTGAATATTGACAGGCGAGGAAACGTGACGACGGGCGATCGTCGCTTTACGGTGCTTGGGCTTAATCGTTCTTGGGCGCCGCGGCATATCACCAGCAAATCAACGCGCTGAAGCCCTCGCTGACAGTTAGGAAAACAGCCAGGAATTGAGCAAGGTATCACAGCTGCGCCGACATTGAGAGGGCCTTAGACTCAAGTAGAGTGTGTGGGGAGCATGGTGCGCTGTTCTAGGCCACCCATGTCCGCTTTGGGTCAAAGCCTGACATAGGAATCGGTCAACGCAATGTCCGCTTTGCCCCCAATCGTCCTACCGCTCCAGCACTGGCGGATTCACCTGCACCGCCCGTTATTGTTTTATTACTAACGTGAAGACGCCACGCGGCAACGGGGCCAACGAGTGTGCCAAGCACTCCAGTTCATGGCTCGCAGTACCCACCGTCGCAGATCCACGCATTCTGAGCGAACCATTCATGGTATAAATTGCAGTGTGGACAATATGTGTGGCTGAAGAACACCGGAGTGGAATGGAAGCTCTCCGCCGCAACATATTTGCCAGTAAAAATTGCCTCGTTAGTTTTTGGACATCGAATCATAAGTTTTCCCATGAGATAGCTCCGAACAAGGAGAAAGGCGCTCTCACCTATCCTGTGCAAAGCAAAGGTGTACGCGCTGCTGCAACCCAAGCATGTTCCTTTTATTCCATCGCGTCAGAAATTTTCCTCTGATCGCGACGATAAACCACCCTTGCGAGCGCAACCCGTTTTCTGTAATCTCGATATTCCTTCGAAGACCCCAATGAGAAAGTCGTACTGGTCAAGTCAATGGTCTGGCTGACGAACGACAGCCTCTTTCAGCCCAAAAGCAGAAGACCGCTAGTGATCAGGCTCATGCTGGCCGTGACGCCGTGGATACCAAATGCTGCGCCTTTTGTGCCGCCGTGCTTTAGGACGATCACAGCATCGGTTAGCTGAATGACCATTATGACCAGCAAGAAAGAACCGAGCAGTGGACTTGATCGATTGAAAACTAGCATCGCGGTGAATATACCCGCGCCAACGTCACGAATCGCTTTTACCGAAAGGTAGGCGTCCCAGCGGACATCGGGCACTACCGCCAAACCAAATCCTTCAGCGGCTGCATAGGGCGCAATAAAAAAGTTCGCACCAATAAGCAGAATAGTTAGTGCAATTGCAGCTGAAAGATAATGTCCAATGTCAATGATCATGGCGAGACAACATTTTCCATGTACTCGAGAGCGTCCACTTTATTAGCCAAGCAGCAAAGACTCCGAGGAACACTGCGGCGAGGACTAGTAATTGATAGAAATGCCACATCTGTGCTGCCTCATGGTCGGTTTGCAGTTCGATTTAGATTGAGCACCATCGCGCCCGGCGGCTTGCTATTCGAGTAGCAACTTCTGAGAAGATTTTTCCGATGCGATTATTCCAGTGCACGACCGACTTCATCTTCAACAATTACAGGGATGTACCACGGAGTGCAAAATCCGATTGTCGGGTTCGCGCTTTGTGTCAACTATTTAATCAATAAAACGAAATTGCATCTTGCGTCTCCGATCAGCGACCGCCTCAATGGGAAATCAAGCGAATCTCAACGACAAATCAACTGCACGGCAAAGTTTTTCATGCCTCACCGAAGCATTCTCTGGCGCGGCCTTTGAACCGAGGAACAGGAAACATGTGGATGAGAGGTGAGCTTTCAGTTCTGCAATGCGTACTGGCTGGGAGGCACGAGGGGCCGAGTTCTCACGGCATCTGATTTCCGAAGGTTTAAGGAATCCTGATGTGCTGACGCTGCTTGTCCTCGGCGTGATTGGCCTGTTCTTGGCGGTTTCGCTGGCGCTGTTGTTTCCACTTCCTGACGACGCTGCGGCCGCCCTTGCGCAGTTCTCCTGACTAGATGGGAACACACAGGAAATCGTCATCATGGTGCTGGTTTTGAGCGCACTGCCGATAGTGCACCGTACTGTTCCGCGGGTGTGGGTTTTCACTCATTGAATGCGCTCACCAGACGATCAGCAAAGATGAAGTGAAAGCCCTACAGGCGCCACAGTGGCAAGCTGCTAGTCTGTTGGTTCGACAGTAAAAGCTTGCTCAGTCAGGAAGCCCAGCTTTTCGCAGGCCTTCCGCGAACTTGGCGAGATCGTCCGGACGTAGAGGAAATACTTCGCCCAGGTTGGAGACGCGCAACGAAGGATCGAGTTCACGCATGTGCGCCATTGCTTCGTGCGCTTCACTCAAGTGACCGGCGAGCGCATTGCTGGCTGCGAGGACCCTATTGGCAGCTGGATTGTTGGGCTGTTCGCGTAACGCACTGTTTGCCCATCCAATTGCTTCGTGATAACGGCCGGCAAGGAAATGGGCGAAGGCGATCCCAACATGCATATTATAGAGGATAGGATCGAGTGGGCTCAGACGCATTGCGCGAGCGTGGTGCTCGATCGCCAAGTCCAGTTCACCTCGATAGGCCCTTACCCACCCGCTGAGATTCCATGCTGCCGCCAAGTTCGGATTTAGTACAAGTGCCCTATCAATGTAGGCTGCACCGTTATCAAGGTCACGAACAAACCAGACGAGCGCGTGCCCACCCCTGGACAAGGCGACTGCGTCATCTTTTCCGAGCTCCACGGCGTGCCGAGCGAGCCGTGCGCCTTCGGAAGATTCTTGCGCGCCGTCGATTACCCACCCATTGAGCTTCCGCCAGATGTAGCACCATGCGGCCATGCCATAGGCCGAGGCAAACCTGTGATCGAGCTCAATCGCCTTGTAGAATAGACGCAACGCCTCATCGT
>Ga0310910_10002017_pt1 | contig 11344 bp, 16 predicted proteins | sample GREbulkMGHF172_FD_203448 | JGI IMG/M metagenome (GOLD analysis project Ga0310910, IMG submission 203448) | Lab enrichment of tropical soil microbial communities from Luquillo Experimental Forest, Puerto Rico - GRE.bulkMG.HF172 | ecosystem: Environmental > Terrestrial > Soil > Tropical forest >... | reverse complement strand
CGGGTCGGATAATCGAGCGCGCTCGCAAAACGCGTTGCGGTTGGCAGCGCGGCGGCACCCGCTGCCAGATGCAAGAATTTGCGGCGGGGAAGTTTCATTTTGAACCTCCCTCTTCCTTCAAATCATTCGATCACCTCGTCGGCGCGAAATTCGAGCCCCATCGCCTTCGCTGTCTTAAGGTTGATGGCGAGGTACTTCGTTGGTTGGCTGGACCGAGTTTCAGACTAGTGCGCGCGAGCATCAAGGCAAATCATGCTCGAACTATTGGCAGAAATCCCAATAGCCGCGAGTCTGGGAGGAATTCGACCAATACCAGCACAGGTCGATAGACGGTGACGTTGGCACAGCGGTGGCGGCGATGACGGCGCCCAGGGTGACACCGTCAAAGACGGCCCCGTAGTAGGGTTGCGAGACCCACGGCCTGACGGGCCTCACGAGCGCGGTGGATTTCACGGCCACAGCGCCGCGCCTGCCCACTGCGACATGGGTCCTGCGGGGTGCGACGCCTCGATGTCGAAATGCGACGTGCCTGGTTCTGACCATGACGCCTCGATGTCCGCCTGCGACGTGACGAGTTCTGGTGACGCCCCGATGCCGAACCGCGACGTGCCGGGCTCTGACGCTGACACCTCGATGTCGGACTGCGACATGACGGGTCACCGTGACACTTTTACGTAGTGCGACCGTTTCGACAGACTGGCATTGTTAAGGCTGGCCGCAAACCGGCCGGCAGGGTAACCATTGCGTTGGTGCCCTCCTGGACGAGGGGAACGATTCCCAATGCAAGCGCTACGGCTGCAATTGAAGCTTCGCACACTGCCGCTCTCCTATGTTGCACCTGATACGGTAGTCCCGATTGAAGAGCTGCTCAGTCTTCGACGTGCTCGCCAAAGAAAGAAATCGACGAGCTTTATCTAAACAGCCCCTATTACCTCGTTCCCGATGGCGAAGTAGGTCAACAGGCATTCGCAGTCATTCGCGAGGCGATCCGCAAGGAAGGCATGGTGGCGCTCGGGAGGGTTGTTTTCACCTCTCGCGAGCATGTCATCGCGCTCGAACCGCGGGGTAAAGGTCTTCTCGGGATGACGCTGCGATATCCGTATGAGGTCCGCAAGGAGGACGAATATTTCGAGGATATCGCGGATGAAAAGATTCCGAAGGACATGCTGGAGCTGGCCTCGCACATCGTCGAAACCAAATCGGGGCACTTCGAGCCTGAGAAGTTCGAAGATCAGTATGAGGATGCGATGAAAGAGCTGCTGAAGAAGAAGCAGGCTGGTGAGAAGATTGAGGCACCTAAAGAGCGTGCGCCAGCGAAGGTCATCAATCTGATGGACGCACTGCGCCGAAGCGTGGAGTCGAGCCGCGAGTTAGTGAAACGACAAGCGCAGTCCGTTAAGCCGCGCGGCAGTCAATCCGAACGTCCGAAGAAGAAAAAATCGCGCTAGATTTTGGAAAGGCCGCCTTCGATCAGCCGCAGTACTGGCCTCGCCCTTGGTGGCGGCACCGGTGGATGTTCACCAGCCTGCAGCACAGCAATAGCTTTTCTGAGTTCATCTAGCATGGATTTAGGATTGGTAGTCGCGGCTGCAATGCGCTCGCATCGGTCGCTGGCTACTATCAATGCGGCTCGCTTGGTATCCTGTATCGGGGAATGCTTCAGTTCACGTCGCACCGCTTCATAAAACCGGGACGCTATGAGTTGGCCTCTAAGAACGGGCCCGCCGTGAGCGAGGCTCGCCGCTACGGCGACGAGAGCCTGCTCCCCGAGTTCCCTTAGCTGAGTGAGTGCCACGGAAGTCTCTTGCGCTCACGCCAGCTAGTATATGATTCGATGCCGGATTGGCGAGTGGCGCTGCGCCCGTTTGTGGATAAGGCATGCGTTCCTTTTGCTAGTTGTGCGCACCAGCAGCCCTGATCACCGTTCGTGACGCTGGCGCACAGAGGAGCGGGCGGCGTCCGTTACCTCGTGAGGTTGTAGCGGATGTAGGCGTCGCGGTTGGTGGGATTATTCCCTAGGCCCCCGTTTAGTGGAAAAGAGTGATTAAGTTGGTTGATCTGGCCACTGGGGTTGCTGATGGGCGGCGGAATGTAAACGCCCGTCGATGGCTGGGGCAGCCCCAGCGATGGTGTGCTTAGACGTACTGGGGCGTAGGAACCGCCGCTGCCCCGCGCGGTGACGCGGCGGCGTACTGGGCGCTGGGTTACCTCCCCCTGCTCGGTCCCGCGAGCTTGGCGTCCCGGCCGTACCCTTGGAAGCGTCACAGTGTCCGTTGCAGGTGGCTCTCCCTGCCGCATCTTTCTCACATCCCTTTCCATCTCGAGGCAGGTGAGCCATTCCACATAGCTCGGGAGATAATCGCGTGTTCGCATGCACCGTCGTTTGTCGGCCGACGAATAAGTTGCTTGGTCCTTGATGATCTGCTCTCGGGCCTTTTGCTCAGAGTCGAGGCACGCTTTGCGGTCCTGCTCGGTTGTGCTCCCGCCCATCAAGCTAACCATTGCACGAGCGGCCGCGCGGCAGGTTCCCTCGATGTCGATCTGTGGGATGTCTGCCCGTGTGCTATCTGTCGAGCCACACATTATGGCGACCACAGCGGCGGCGATTACCACCGCATTTGATATCATTGAACTAGGTATCGTTCTCGCCGAGGTGCCGTCATCCACAGAAGTTGAAATAATTCTCATCATGAAGGGCCTCTGCCGGGCCCCCCCATCCCATTCCGTCCACAGCATGAATTATCGCGAGGCGGTTTACAATGCCGTGATGACACTCTCAACCTTGAGACGACGAGCGAGGGCGAACGCCTTCCTGGCCTGATCTTGGCGAGCGGTGGAAATTCTCGGCTGGTGGCGACGGCGTCAGAAGATCGCCTGAACATCCCGCCCAATAATTGATGCGATGCCTGCTTTTGTCGGCTGAGGCTCTGGGCAGTGCCCACGGTCAGCCCTCGCACGGACTTCGGCCCAGATAGAACCGTCGGTCACGTACTCTTCGCAAAGGCGTAGGAGCATGCGTCGCATCGGTATTCTTGGCAGAGTTTGCCACCTTCCCCGGGCAGGGCGTTTCCGCATCGCGGACAGGTCATGCAGGTTTTGTCAGCACCGAGCAGCCCACGGACATTTTCGTTCGTGAATACTGCCGGCGCCGTGCCCGGAAAAGCGAGCGTGGCACGCAACATCGCGCGGTCGCGCTCGTTAAGAGAGCCGGGTTTCCTGGTCATTGTTGCACCTTATCGTTTCTCGAACCAAGGACCCCCTGGAGTAGCCAACGGCCTCGTTATGTATGTAATGCTTTCCCACGGGTTATTTGCACCATGGCTTAGACGAGCAAATATTTGGCGCAGATAAACAAGTCTCCGGCCGTAGGCAAAGCGACTAACAAGCATTCGGTTCTACGCGATGCAGCAGGGCGGAAAGGGCCGAATTCTACTTCGATCCGCTCTGCTTAACTTGCCTCGGCCGTCAATGGCTGGGGCCTTTTTACGTCCATGGCAGCGGCGAACAAATGTTTGGCGCAGAGTAACAAGTCCCTCGGACTGGGCAAAGCGACTAAGAAACGGAACCGCCAATGAACGGGTATGGCGATGAAAAGATGTGCCCGATGTCACGGAAAACTCGGTTTAGGTGTCCGCTCCCGTAATGTGTGGAACGGCCGCTGGTGGGTTCATGTGCTTTATTGCTCGGCTCATTGCGAGGCCCTTCATGAGCTGAAGCGATACGACGCCAGCGCCAAACGTAAAAGCAGCAGCGATGCTCCCCCCGGGGGATAGTTCTGTCTGCGCAGAGGCGGGCTCACCCACGATGGCTGCGACGAACAAATGTTTGGCGCAAAGAAACAAGTCCCACACGAGGGGCGAAGCGACTAAGGAGCGTATCCGCCAACGAACGGGCTATCCGAACGATAAGGCTTGACGTGGCATGACGCTCCAGGAAGCCAAATCGATCGCCCGCCATCTTGGGCTCACTCTACGCAAGGTGCGCTCTGGCGATTATCGCGTGAACTTCCGCGATGGAAACGAGACAACGGCCTACTACACGGACAATCTCGAAGACGCCGTCAATACCGCGGTTGAGATGGCCCGTAAGCGAGCGAGCGTTGTGACGAAAGTATGCCCTACCTGCGGACACTCACCATCCTGAAAACCCTGATTATCGCGACTGTGCTGCTGCCGACGCTCGCCATCGCGCAGCGATCCCAGCAACTACCGCAACCGAGACAGCCCGGCCAATGGTGCCCGGTGGGCTGGATGGCGAGCGGCAGCTACTGCGTACCGGGCTCCGACAAGGCGCCGTTTGCTATCCCCAAGAACGGTTGGTGTCCGGCCGGCTGGCGCGAGAGCGGCAGTTATTGCATCCGCTCAGGGTCCGCAGTGATGCAACCGACAACTAAAATCAGGTAACGGGAGAGGGTCATGGCCGAGGACGGATGGTTCTACGCTGAGGGAGAAAGGCCGATTGGTCCTGTAACCTGTGACGCGCTGGTAGCGCTCCTGCGCAATACCTCGGACCCTGGCAAGGTCAAAGTTTGGCGCACTAGTTCCCTGACTGGCAAGACGCGAAGGACGTACCGCAAATCTTTGATCAGATTTCTCGGCCGCCGCCTCTTTCAGGCAAGCGGCTCGAAAGAACTCCGGAGCTTGTTCGGGAAGCTCAGCCTACCGAGAAGAAAAACGAAACGAAGAGCGCCCAGAAAACCACGCTAGGTCGTGTTGTCCTCGTGATCGCTTTGGCGATCGTTCTCTGTGTTGGGGGATTCTTTAGCACCGTAATTTACAACAATTCAGCCGTGGGGATTGCAAGGCTTATTGGCGAGTTCATGGGCGCGGCACTCTTTCTTTTAGTGCTAGCGTGGTTGACAACGCTTGCAAAGCGCGTACCGCGCGCTAATGGCGAGTCGCGTCGGTGGCGGCGATGGCATCCTTCGGACCACACAACTGCGTTTATTCTAGTTATTACTCTGTTGGTCGTTGGCCTGAATAATAGGCAACTACTCCTGGATGGTCTCGCCGCTCAAGAGGGGCAAGCGACCTTAAAAGATGTTCGAACTCCAGACCAGCTTGAAAAGGCGCTTGCGAAAAATCCATCTAACTCCTTCTTGCAGTTTGCTGCGCACGTGCTCAAGGAAGCACAGGAAACTGATCGGCTCACTCAAAAATTGTCCGATGAGATTGAGCCGCCTTCGCTTGCCAAAAATATAGATTACGCGAAGACCACTCGCGCGGAGCTGGAAGCATATCTTCGTGATCTGAAAACCGCAGAGGCCAATGCGACGGCAGCCATACCGCGTTATCTTGCTCTTCTCAAGGATGAGCGCAGAAGGGTTGAAACTTTTATGCAGTCGCTGCAAATCGATAAGGGGGCCGTGCGCGACGCTCTGAGCGGCATTGATAAGCGGCACACCCGAACCGCTGATTTAGGGTCGAAGATGTTAACGGCGCGGGCAGACCTTTATCGCAGTCTCGGAAACCAATTCGCAATTCTGGTCGAACAGTTCGGCAATTACAAAGTAGACGCAAATGGCCGAATTATATTTTCGAGCCAACAAACTGCAGACCGCTACAACGCTGCGTCCAGTGAGTTTGACACCGCCGCAAAGCGTCTGAGCGAACTGCAGGAAGGATTAAAGCGTTTCGCTCAATTTCAGCAAGAAGGATGGGAGCGGTTTATATCGAGCAAGTGACGACTCATAGCGGGCAAAGCTTTCTGGGATCGGCAATCTGCTTGCCAATCTGCCGATCCAGCGCCCTGGCAAAAGTTTGGGCCGAAGGCCGACAGCAAGCGCGGACCTTACAAAAAAGAGGGAAACTTAATATCCTAGCCCACCGTTCCTAGATGCACGGGGGGACGTTTTGTACCTTCGATTAGAGCCAGTCAGTTGGCGTCAGGAAGTCCGCGACTACCCGAGCGCGCCAGGTCCGCGGAGCGCGACCCGGCAGCACCGCTGCAATGACGCCAAGGTCCGAGGATGCACTATGCGGCCGCTCTGGGGGCCCGCTTTTGAGCCCAAGCGATTTGCCTACCGCGCGATGGAAACGTGGTACATTCCCCCATTGCATGAATGACCCCCAATCGGAGGGTCACATGGCAAGCCACATCGGACGACGAAAATTCTTAGCCACGCTTCTCGGCGCGGCGGCCGCGTGGCCGCTCGCGGCGCGCGCGCAGCAGCGCGAGCGGGTGCGGCGCATCGGTGTGCTCGTGAATCTCTCCGAAGACGATTCGGCCGGACAGAGGTTTGCCGCGGCATTCCGGCAGGCCCTACAAGAATTAGGCTGGGTGGACGGCCGCAATGCGCGAATCGATATGCGCTGGGGCGCTGGCGATCGCGAACGCTATCGCAAATATGCGGCTGAATTGGTCGCGCTCGCTCCGGACGTCGTCTTCGCCGCCACCTCCGACGCAGTGGTGTCGGTGCAACGGGCATCGCCCGCCGTGCCGATCGTGTTCGTCGGCGTCATCGATCCGGTGGGGTCTGGCTTGGTCGGAAGCATGGCGCGGCCGAGCGGCAATGCCACCGGTTTTACTGTGTTTGAATACGCGATCGGCGCAAAATGGCTCGAGTTGCTCAAAGAGGTCGCGCCCCGCGTGACACGGGCCGCCGTGTTGCGCGATGCTAACGTAGCCTCCGGGATCGGCCAGTTTGCCGCAATCCAGGCTGTGGCGCCGGTCGGCATAGAGTTGAGCGCCATTGGCGTGCGCGACGCCAACGAGGTGGAGCAAGCCATTGCTGCTTTCGCGCGCGACCCGAATGGCGGGTTGGTTGTGACGGCAAGCGGCTTTGGTGCAAACCACCCCCAATTGATTGCCACGCTTGCGTCTCGGCATAATCTGCCTGCGGTCTACCCATTCCGCTACTTCGTCAACGCTGGCGGTCTGATGTGCTATGGGCCCGACTACTTCGATCAGTACCGCCGCGCCGCAGGCTACATCGACCGCATCTTCAAGGGCGAGAAGCCGGCGGACCTGCCGGTACAGGCGCCGACCAGGTACGAGTTGGTCATCAACCTCAAGACAGCCAAGATGCTCGGCCTCGAAGTGCCATCGACGCTGCTCGCCCGCGCCGACGAGGTGATCGAATGAACAAGCGCGAATTCATCGTGCTTCTCGGCGGCGCGGCTGTGTGGCCGCTCGCAGTGCGGTGGCAGCAGGCCATCCCATGAAATAGGCGGAGAGCTGATGATCGAGCCTACTCCCCGGGGCGGAGCGGCAGCATCCGGCCAAAGGGCAACGCGGCTCCTGGCGGTACTGGCCGCCGACGTCGTCGACTATACCCGCTTAACAGAGGCCGCCGAATTGGACACCCACGCTCGTCTGCGCGCGCTTCGGGTCGGAATAATTGATCCCTGTGTTGTGTCTTACCGCGGTCAAATCATCAAGAATACGGGAGACGGATTCCTCGCCACCTTTGACAGTTCAGTGGACGCACTTCGATGTGCGGTTGAAATCCAGCGCGAAATTCCGTTACGGGACGCCTCTACACCTCCAGATCTCAGGATACGCCTCCGCATCGGTCTGAACGTCGGCCAAGTGATCACCGAGAAGGAAGACATATATGGAACTACTGTCAACGTAGCGGCCCGTCTGGAGCAATTTTCCCCGCCGGGTGGAATCGTCATTTCTGAGGCGTTGCACGCTGTCGCTAGGTCGAGAATGGAAGTACCGAGTGAAGACCTTGGAGAGCTTGCACTCAAGAACCTGTCGCGGCCCGTCCATGCCTTTTCACTGCGCCTTGCGGGGGTTGACACACACGCGGCCCCCGCCTCGCAGTTCGCCCGACGCGCGAAATTGCCGGGTGTTGCTGTCTTACCCTTCCGGATGACGGGCGACGATCCCGAGCGCGCTTATTTCGGAGAAGGCATTATCGATGACATCATTTTCAACTTGTCTAGCGTGCGCGGGTTGCTCGTCATCGCCCGCACTTCGGCACTTGCCTATCGGCATGGACCTGTCGATCTACTGAAGATCGGGCAAGAATTGGGCGTGCGCTATGTGTTGAGCGGCAGTGTACGCCGGGTCGAGCGTCGTCTGCGTATAACCGCCGAACTCTCGGACGTAGAAAGCGGTTCACCGATCTGGGTCGACCGCTACGACGGCAACCTCGCAGAGCTGTTCGACCTACAGGAGCGTATCGCGACACGCATTGTATGGAGCCTAGCGCCACATTTGCGCGAGGCTGAGCTCCGATCCGCTAGACGCAAGCGTCCGGAAAATATGAATGCCTATGATCTGGTTTTGCAGGCAATTGATCTGCTCTACCACATGAATCAGTCGGATTTCGCGCGCGCGGGAGAATTGTTACGGCAAGCCATCACGGCTGATGATAGTTATGCAACCGCGTATGCCTATGCAGCGCTTTGGGAAGTTCACAACATCAATCAAGGTTGGACTACCAATATCGGAGCGGATTCAAAGGAAGCTCTGCGGCTGGCAGCCGCGGCGGTCGACCGCGACCCCATGGATGGCTTCGCGCTGGCAATTTACGGACACGCCAAAGCAGTGTTGTTTCGGGACTACAACGGTGCCATTGATTTGTTCGATCGAGCGCTGAACGCCGCGTCGGGCAACGCTATGGCCTGGACACTCAGCAGCGGCGTCTATTCGTACACTGGACAAGCCAAGGCGGCGATCGAACGTGCTGAAATGGGAATGCGATTGTCTCCTGTGGACACGCAATCTTTTTTTTATCTCCTATTCCTTGCATTGGCACACTATGTCAACGGAACTTACGACGAATCGATTATCTGGGCTCGCAAAAGCACGGGATTGAATCCTAGACTGTGCTCCAATTTGCGCTGGCTTATCGCCAGCCTAGTGGCGATTGGGCACGTGGACGAAGCGCGCCATTACGCTCAAGCCCTTCTCGACGTTAATCCCGGATTTTGCTTATCGGCCTACGCGAAATGGTGCCCTCTGAAGGAGGAGCTTCGAAACGAATTGCTCAACAGATTGCATGCAGCCGGTTTGCCAGAATGAGGCTTAACGTTCCGGCAGCGCTTTTGAACCCGGTGATGCGATCTGCTTCACAATATGCACGTCGTTTTAGGCCGTAAACTCCAACAATACCCCTCGACTGGCGTCTGAATTAACGGAAAGGAATCCGATTTGGTGACAACCTGTTGGGCCGGATACAGCGACAAGCTTTCATTGCACTGGATTTTGGCAGCAGGAACGCAAAACATGAATCACACACAGAGGTGGCTGGCCGGGGTACGGCCGCGGCACAACCCCGCTGAAAATGCGCTAATCGCCAACATGCGCGACGATCCAAAAATCCCGTGGTTGAATAGCCTTGCGGCAATGCACCACTACGCCCGCCAGCGCTGGCCGCATGACCCAGCCGTACAATCGCTCATTCCCGGGGTATGGCAGCGGTATCAACGCTGGCGGGCACGACGACCTTCCGAAGGGCACTAGGCGCAGGCTGCTATAGTCCCCCGCTACCTTGACACGTGTTTCGAGCCCATCTTCCGGTCAGCTTTCTTCGCGGCGCGCCTGATGTCAGCAGCGGAGACGCCCAGTATCCGCCTTGCTTGCTTGAACAGTTGGGGATTGATGGGATGCGGCTTTAGAGACACGCCCTTTCCGAGCCGGTCCGCAATGACACGAAACGCCGCGATTCGACCGAACGGCTTGTCGTTGGCTGGGATCAGGTACCAGGGTGCAAATTTTGTTGATGTCTCTTCCAACATGTCCTCGATCGCCACAACATAATCTGACCGGCGGGCGCGATTGCGAAAATCCTCGTAGGACAGCTTCCATCGCTTGAGGGGATTGATGATGCGGTCGCGGAAACGACGGACCTGCTCATCCGGTGTAATGTGCAGGAATAGCTTGATCAGACGAACGCCGGAGTCGGTCAGCACGCGCTCGAACTCTTTGATCTCACGATAAGCGCGCCGCCATTCAGCCTCGGTCGCAAATCCTTCGACCCGTTCGACCAGCACACGCCCGTACCACGACCGATCGAAGACGACTATCTGACCCTTCTGAGGCAGATGGCGCCAGAATCTCTGCAGGTAATGTTCGGCACTCTCATGCTCATCGGGCGCTGAAATCGGATGGACCTTGAAGCTTCGGGGATCGAGCGCCCAGCCAAGGCGGCGAACGACACCGCCCTTGCCGGCGGTATCCCAACCTTCAAGCACGATCAGGGCCCGCTCCGAACTGCCAAGGTAGGCCTGCTGTGTGAGTTGAAGCACCCCTTGCAGTGAAGCGAGGCGTCGTTCGTAGTCAGCAAAGTCTAATTCAGGATAATCGGTCAACTTCGAGAGGCGCGGACGATGTTTGACTACAAACCGACGAGGGTTGGTATGGGGTAGCAATACCGCTCGCGGCTTGCGGCGACGGCGTCGATCGTCTTTCATAACCGGCGTCTCCGCGCCCGGTAGTCGATTGACATCTCTTGGTCAATCCTCGTCCATACGACGTGCAATGTTACCTATCGGTATAAGCCGGTCGCAAATGCGCGCCAATGGCTCGCTGCCGGTCTGGCAACGCGATGACCAGCGTGGCCCGATGGCGCTACACCGAGCTGTTTGGCGCTGATCGTCGGCGATCGAGGCATCGATCATGACCCCCGGGGGGGTGGGGGTTCGAAGTGATGGGACCCCGCAGGAGGTAATGGCTTGGGCAGTACCTTCGCTATGTGGACTTCTGCTGGCCCGTGCCGTGCCCTGCCCTGCATTGTGGCGCGAACCCGTGCACTTCAAAAGGCTACCCGCCTGTCAGACGATCCTCAACGTTATTGGCAACTTCCTCGCAGACGGCTGCCAAGTCGAGCAGTTCTTGTTTGCCGAAGACATTTTCGGATTTTTCGGCAAGTTGCCGATACATCGCCGCCTCGTGTCGAAGGTAATCATCCCAATCCATGCTTGCCATGGCGCGTAAGACCTCTCCTGATGGCCCAGGACGATAAGGATAAGATTCGCCGTCGGTCGGCGAGCACCATCACCCCCCCAACCGCTTAGGGACCTACCTCAACAGGATATCCTGATCTTGTTTTGCTGCCGGACGTACCAGGCAAGCTCCCACGAAGCTGGCACTTTCGAGACAGTTATGGGGCTCGCAGCGAGGCTCCGCCGCCGCGGAGATGAGTTTCACATGTCGAAGGTTGTGCAGTTGCGCGCGGCGATAGCGCCTCGCGGCTTCGCCCTCCCACAGCACCTCAATCTGATGAGCAGTGATGCGGGTAATCGTGCCGGGTCCGCTGGGCTGGCAATCGTCCTTGCCCATCCAAATGACGCGGTCGCCTAGCACTAGCCTACGAGCAATTGCGGTATTCATGATGATGCCCCCAGATGATCGCCCACGAAAGAAAGGAGGATCGATGGGGGCAACGCTC
>Ga0310910_10002016_pt1 | contig 11347 bp, 12 predicted proteins | sample GREbulkMGHF172_FD_203448 | JGI IMG/M metagenome (GOLD analysis project Ga0310910, IMG submission 203448) | Lab enrichment of tropical soil microbial communities from Luquillo Experimental Forest, Puerto Rico - GRE.bulkMG.HF172 | ecosystem: Environmental > Terrestrial > Soil > Tropical forest >... | reverse complement strand
TGATCGTCATCGTCGCTGCACAGGTTGTTGCCCGTTTTGTCCGAGAATTGAGCCGACGCGGTTTCGCGATCTCACCGGATCTGAAAGCACAGTTCCCGACCCTCGAGCAGCGCGCGAACCGCTACCTCCCGATCCTTACCGGGTTGTGTGCCGCCGTGATCTACGCGTTAGCGGCGCTGACCGTGCTCCAGGCGTGGAATATCCGGGCCTTCGCGTGGCTAGGCTCGGATTTGGGCCGGCGCATAATCGGGAATGCGCTGTCGATCGGCCTCGAGCTCTTCGTTGCATTGGCCTTATGGGAAACATTTGCCAGCGCGATTGAGCGATATCTGAGCGGTATCGACGCGAGCGGTGTGCCGCGGCGGACGCGGGTCCGCACCCTGCTGCCGCTGCTGCGCGCGGCGATGCTGACGGTTCTCGTCGTGCTAACCTCGCTGATTATCCTGTCGCATATCGGGATGGACATCACGCCGCTTCTTGCCGGGGCCGGCGTTGTCGGTGTGGCGATCGGCTTCGGCAGCCAAGCGCTGGTCAAGGACATCATCACCGGTCTGTTCATCCTGATGGAGGATCAAGTCGCAATCGGCGATGTGGTCGATGTCGGCAAGGACCATGCGGGTGTGGTTGAAGCGATCACGGTTCGCACGATCCGGCTGCGCGATCAGGCCGGTACCGTCCACACGGTTCCGTTCAGCGAGGTCACGACGGTCAAGAACCTGACGCGTGATTTCGCCTACGTTGTCGCACGGATTACAATCTCCAGCAGCGAGGACATCGATCGCGTCGTCGAGATTCTCCGCCAGACCGCCGACGAGTTGGCGGCGGACGAGACGTTTCAGCCATCGATCCTCGACCCTTTCGATTACCAGGGGGTGGACGCGCTCGATGCGTCCGCCGTGGTGCTGCTGGTGCGGATTCGCACCGCGGCGGGGAAGCAATGGGCTGTTGGGCGGGCCTTTAATCGGTTAGTCAAAATCGCCTTCGACAAAGAAGGGATCACCTCCCGCGATCCAACCCAGATTGTGATCCTTGAAACGCCGGCGGCTGTGGAAGAGCCCGTTCCGGCGGGCGACGCTGCACCTCGACGCCGGCTCGCCTGAGACCGCTCAGCAGAGCCCGTCGCGGGCCAGCGCCTCGACGGCCTCCACATCGCTGCAAGCAAGCACCGCTTCGGCGACACGGCGGCTGAACCCGGCGCGGGCGAATGCGGCGAGCTCGCGTTGCCGGTCCGCCGCCGCCCGGCGAAAAGGTCCGAGCCGGCGCCGGCGGGCGAATGCGCACGCCGCGGCGATGTCGGGATCGGGGGCATTCTCGCGAAGCCCCGAGATGGCCTCCGCTGCGACCTCGGCCGGAACCCCCTTGCCCGCCAGCCGCGCGCGAATCGCTCTCAGCGAATCGCCGCGCCGATGCAATGAGGCCATCCGGGCGGCGGCGTAGGCGGCATCATCCAGAAGCCCCGATTCCCGGTATCGAGCAACGATCGCATCGATCTGGGCTCTCACCTGCTGGGTAGCCTCGGGAGCGTGTCGCCGGGCACGACGGATCAAAACCCGCCGCAAATTCTCGGCCGAACTGGCATAGCGCCCGAGATAGCCGAGCGCCCAGCGCTCGAGGAGTTCCGGCCCGATCTCGGACTCATTCACCATTGCCGCCCCACCATGGGTTCGCGATCGGTTATGGTCTCCCGCCAACGTCATGAAGTCGAGAGTCGGTACGCACAAAAACTCGGCGCGCGAACACCCGCGTAGGATCCTGATCCCGCTAGTGATCGGCTGCGCCTTTTTCATGGAAGGCCTCGATTCGACGATGATCGCCGTGGCGATCCCCGACATGGCAAAAAGCCTCGGCGCCAATCCGCTGCGCCTCAATCTGGTGATCACGACCTACCTGTTGAGCCTTGCGGTCTTCATCCCGCTAAGCGGCTGGATCGCCGATCGGCTGGGGGCGCGCATCGTGTTTTGCGCGGCGATCGCGATCTTCGCGACCGGATCGGCGCTCTGCGGGCTTTCGATGAGCCTGCCAATGCTGCTGCTGATGCGTGTCGTTCAAGGGTTCGGCGGCGCGATGATGACGCCGGTCGGCCGTCTGATCCTGCTGCGCAGCTTTCCACGCTCGGGGCTCGTCTCGGCGATGAATTGGATGACGATCCCGGCGATGATCGGGCCGACCGTCGGTCCGATCGTCGGCGGCTTTCTGACGACCTACTTTTCCTGGCGCGCGATCTTTTACCTGAACGTCCCGATCGGCCTCGCCGGTGTCGTGCTGGCGCTCTACCTGATCGATAATTTCCGTGCACCAGCGCCGACCGGGTTCGATTTCAGAGGCTTCCTGATTGCCGGGTTCGGGCTCGCCTTTCTGCAATTCGCCATTGAAAACCTCGGGCGCCCGATCATCCCTACGCGGCTTGGCGCCCTGCTCTTTCCGGTGGCCCTCGCGATACTGCTGCTCTACATCTGGCATGCACGGCAGCGCGAGGACCCAATCCTCGACCTGCGACTCTTGCGCATCCGCACCTTCCGCGTCGGCACGGTGACTGGCAGCTTGTGCCGCATGGGTCTCGACGCCACACCCTTTCTGCTGCCCTTGATGTTTCAGGTCGGCTTTGGGTTGAGCCCGCTGCACGCCGGCCTGCTGACCTTCTCATCGAGCCTCGGCGCGATGATCGTGCGGGTATTTTCCGGCCCGCTCCTGCGCGTCTTCGGCTTTCGCCGGCTACTCGCCGGCAACGCCTGTCTCGCCGCCGTGGTCACCGCCGCCTGCGGGCTGTTACACGCCGACACGCCGGTGTGGCTCATCGTTGCTCTTCTGCTGCTCTCCGGGTGCGTGCGCAGCGTTCAATATCTCGGGCTCAACGCGGTGAGCTACGCCGACGTCCCTGCCCCGCTCCTAAGCAAGAGCACCAGCGTCGGCGGCGTCGCCCAGCAACTGGCGAGAGGCTTTGGCGTCGCGGTCGGTGCGGCGTTGCTGGCGGTGATCGCCGGCCCCGCCCGAGTTACGGTCGGCGATTTCCAGCTCGCCTTATTTTTGATCGCACTGATCCCCCTCTTTTCGGCGCTCGGCTTTTTGCGCCTGTCGCCGGTCGACGGCGCCGAGGTCAGCGGCCATCGCCGGGCAATTGCTCCTAGCGGGGGCGCGGCAGGCGGATCGTAAATTCGGTGAATTCGCCGACCCGGCTGTCGACTTCGATCATCCCGCCATGCTGCTGGGTGACGATGTCATAGCTGATCGACAGGCCGAGCCCGGTGCCCTCGCCGGTGGGCTTTGTCGTGACAAAAGGCTGGAACAATTTGTCCCGGATCTCCGGTGCGATGCCGGTGCCGTTGTCGCGTACCCGCACTTCGACCGCATCGCCGAGATCGCGCGTCGCCACCTTTAACGTCGGCCGAAACTGCGGCCCGCCGCCGTCGCGCTGCCGCTTGGCGGTCGCATAAAAGCCGTTGCCGAACAGGTTGAGAAACACCCGGGTCATCTCCTGCGGCGCCAGCTCCGTCGGCGCGAGCCCGCGGTCGAACTCCCGCTCCAGCGTGATGTTAAAGCTCGAATCCTGGGCGCGAGCGCCGTGATAAGCGAGGTTCAACGCCTCCTCGATCAGCGCGTTGAGGTCGACCACGCGGCGCTCGCCCGAGACCCCCCGCGAGTGTTCGAGCATGCTCTTGACGATGCCGTCGGCGCGCTTGCCGTGCTCGGCGATCTTGTCGAGGTTGCCGCGCAGCATCTCGATGACCTCGTCGACCGCGGCACGCTCGTCCTCGCCGAGTGCGGCCACAACCGGCGCCGTCGTCTCCTTCAATTCCAGCAATAGCTCGCCCGACAATTCGGCAAAGTTGTTGACGAAATTGAGGGGGTTTTTAATCTCGTGCGCAATGCCAGCGGTCAATTGGCCGAGCGCCGCCATCTTCTGCGCATGCACTAGGCTGGCTTGCGCTGCCTGCAATTCCTGCAAAGCGCGCTCGGCGGTGTCTCGCGCGGCGCGGATCTCGGCTTCGGCACGCTTCCTCTCGGTGACGTCGCTGTAGATCACGACAAACCCGCCGCCCCGTTGCGCCGTACTTCGATGACGCTGCCGTCGGGCCGGGTGTGCTCGAAGCGCGATTCCTGGCCGAGCCCTTCGAGACGGCGGCTCAGCTCCGCCTCGATGTCGGCGCTGCCATACTCGCCGCGCCGGGCGAGGAAGCGAATGTAGTCGGCGTAGGGAAGACGCTCCGCCAGCAGCGCGTCGGGCAGGTCGAGGAGGCGCTGGAAATTCAGGTTCCAAGCGGCGAGCCGCAACTCGCCGTCGAACATCGCGACCCCGTCGCCCATATTGTCGAAGGTCACACGCAATTCGGCCTGACGATGGCGGATCTCGTTCAACAGCCGCGCATTGTCCATTGCGATCACCGCCTGCGCCGCGAAATTCTGCAGCAGCGCGATCTCTTTATCGGTGAATTGCCGGACCTCGCTGCGGCCGGCGCCGATAAAGCCGAGCAGCGTCTTTTCCTGGCGCAGCGCGACGTAAAGAACGCTGCGCACGCCGGCTCGTGCGACGAGGTTGTGCGTCCACGGCACGTCGATCTGTGCTAAGTCGGGCACATTCGCGAAAGGTTCTCCATCAAGCAATTTGTGGATCGGATGGCTGGCGGGGACCCGGCGGGGCTGCCGCAGCTGCTCGGCGACCGCCGACAGCCGGCCGTGTGTCGCGACCGCGCGGATATTCTCGCCATCGTAAAGCTGCAAGCTACCGTGATCAACCCCGCAAAGGCTATGCGCCTTGTCGAGGATTGCGTCGAAAACCGGCTGCAAGTCGCCGGGCGAGGAGTTGATGACTTGCAGGATTTCGGCGATCGCCTGCTGCTGTTCCAAGGCCATCGCGCATATCGGTGATCAGCCGGGTGTTCTCGATTGCGATGACCGCTTGGTCGGCAAAGGTGCGCACTAACTCGATCTGCCGCTCGGAAAAAGGCTGGACGCGTTGCCGGTTGAGAGCAATCACGCCGAGCACGCCCCCCTCACGCAACAGCGGCACGCCGAGCACCGTCCGAAGTTTCCCAAGGCTAACCGCCTCGGTCATCGCCGATTCCGGGTCGGAACTGATGTCGTGAATATGCACGACACGACCCTCAAGCGCGGTCCGCCCTGTAGTGGACCCACGGTTCGCCGCTAATAGGCGACCTCGCATAAACGCGGCGAACTCGGGCGACTGCGCGAAGGTTGCCCCCACCCGATAAGCCTCGCCCGCACGGCTCGAGATGGTCGCGGTATCGGCATCGCAAAGCCGTGCGGCGGTCGTGACGATTGTCTCGAATACTGGTTGGATGTCGAAGGTGGACCCGCTGATGACCTGCAGCACGTCGCTGGTCGCGGTCTGGTACTCGAGCGACTCCTGCAGATCGCGGGTGCGGTCCTGCAGCTCATTAAGCAGCCGCGCATTCTCCATCGCGATGACGGCCTGCGCGGCGAAATTCTGCAACAGCGCGATCTGCTTGTCGGAGAACGGCCGCACCTCTTTCCGATAGATCACGAACGCGCCAAGCAGTAAGGCGTCCTTCCGGAGCGCAACCCAAAGCCCGGTGCGTGCTCCGCCCAAATCGGCAAGCGCCCGCCGGATGGGATTCCCTGAACGGTAGGCGTCTTCGGCGGTCACGTCAGCGACGTGGACGAGGTTTTCTCCTTGCGTCAACTGATACAGCGCCAGTCCTGGGCTGGGCCGACTCGGCTCGCGCCAGGATTCGGCAAAACCTGCTGGCACGCCCCGCAATGCAGCCCCGTGGAAAGCCTCGCCATCAAAGTTTGTCAGGAGGCCGAACTCGGCCTCACAGAGCCGCATCGCCTTTTCGAGCATCGAGTCGAACACCGGTGCGAGATTGCCGGGCGAGGAGTTGATGACCTGCAAGACCTCGGCGGTCGCAGTCTGCTGCTCAAGCGCCTCGCGCGTCTCAGTAATGAGCGGCGCGTTCTCCATCGCGATGACCGCCTGCGCGGCGAAGCTTTCGACGAGCGCGATCTCCTTGTCGGAAAACGGCCGCACTTCCTGGCGGGCGGCGACGATCTGCCCGAGCAAGACGTCATCCTTGCGCAGCGCAACGTACAGGATCGTGCCGACGCCGCCGAGTTGACGCCGCCTTCGCGCGCCACTGGACTGTCGACCTCGGCGAGATCAGCGCAGTGGACGACGCGCTCCCCCTCGACGATGCGCTGGCAGGGCATGTCGGATGGGTCGTAACCGGCGCGCAGCTGCTCCACCATTGCTTCCGAGAAGCCGCGCATGGCGACGCCGCGAAACTTCTCGCCGTCCCAGAGCTGCAGGCTGCCACAGACGGCGCCGCACAGCGTGTGCGCCTTTTCCACGATCGACTGGAACACCGGCACGAGGTCGCCGGGCGAGCTGTTGATGACCTGCAACACCTCGGCCGTCGCAGTCTGCTGCTCCAACGCCTCGCGCGTCTCGGTGATGAGCCGCGCATTCTCCATTGCGATGACGGCCTGCGCCGCGAAGTTTTGGAGCAACGTGATCTGCTTGTCGCTGAATGGCCGCACCTCCTTGCGGTATATGACGAAAACCCCAAGCAGGGCGTCGTCTTTGCGCAACGCGACCCACAGTGCCGTGCGAGCACCCGTCAACTACACAAATTTCAGGCGAGAAGACACCCCGGAGAGGTAAGCCCCGGTATCGACCACATCCGGGATATGCACCACTCGGGCGCCGTCCACAATCTGTTGCAGCGCGCTGCCTGGATCAGGCACCCACTCACGGAGAGGTTCCGCCTCAGCGGCGGACACGCCACCCACCGCCAGCACCCGAAAGCGCTCGCCGTCATAGGTGTGCAGCAAGCCGAACGCGGCCTCACAGAGGTGTAGCGCTTTGTCGAGCATCGCGTCGAATACCGGCGCGAGATCGCCGGGCGAGGAATTGATGACCTGCAATACCTCGGCGGTCGCGGTCTGCTGCTCCAGTGCTTCGCGCGTCTCGGTCAAGAGCCGCGCATTCTCAATCGCTATAACGGCCTGTGCAGCGAAATTCTGCAATAACGCGATCTGTTTGTCGGAAAATGGGCGCACCTCCCGGCGATAAATGACAAAGGCGCCCAACAGCAAGTCATCCTTGCGCAGCGCAGCCCAGAGCGCCGTTCGCGCCCCCCCAAATCACCAAGAGCCTGCCCGCTGGAGTTACCTGAGCGGTACAAGTCGTCGACTGTTATGTCCTCAAGGTGGACAAAATCCTCGCCGCGCCGCAGCCGAGAATGAGCGTTTTCCGGCATTATCTTTCTAGGTTGGCGCAAAAACTCCACGAGAGGCGGGGGCGCACCGCGTTCGGCGATTGTGTAAAAAAGGTCTCCGTTAATGTGCGTGAGGTGGCCGAAGCTCGCCTCGCACAGCCGCATCGCCTTTTCCAGCATCGCGTCGAACACCGGGCCGAGATTACCGGGCGAGGAATTGATGACCTGCAATACCTCGGCGGTCGCGGTCTGCTGCTCCAAGGCCTCGCGCGTCTCGGTAATGAGCCGCGCGTTCTCCATCGCAATCACCGCCTGCGCGGCGAAATTCTCTAGCAGCGCGATCTGCTTGTCGGTGAACGGCCCGACTTCACGGCGGTAAACCGTGATTGAGCCGGCGAGGTGCTCATCCCTAATTAGCGCGACGGACAATGCCGCGCGCACGCCGCTCCGGTCGACCAGTTCGCGTAATGCGGACTTGCGGCGTAGGCCTCGTCCTGTGCGACATCGGCGACATGGACCAGGCGCTCGCCCCGAGCAATCCGATCGAGTAAGGCGCCGCGCGGAGGCTGGAACGGGCCTTGCTGACGCATATGATCGGCATGCCAACGCTCCCCATCTACGGCCACTGGGTCGAACTGTTCGCCGTCGTAGAGATGCAGGCTGCCTAGTGTTGCCCCGCACAGGGAGACCGCCTTGGTGACGATCGCGTCGAATACCGGGGCGAGGTCGCCCGGTGAGGAATTGATGACCTGCAATACTTCGGCAGTCGCGGTCTGCTGCTCCAATGCCTCGCGCGTCTCAGTGATGAGGCGCGCGTTCTCCATTGCGATCACCGCCTGCGCCGCGAAATCCTGCAAGAGAGAGGTTTGTTTGGTGGAGAACGGCCGGACTTCCTGGCGGTAGATCGAGATATCTCCGAGGAGGACATCGCCCTTCCGCAATGCCGCTGTAAGATGAGTGCGAGCGCGGCCCAGATCCACGAGCGCCCTACGGGCGGGTTCTCCGCGCTCGTATGCCTCGGTAGCCATCAGGTCGGCGGTCTGAATCAAATTCTCGCCAGCGACTAATCTCGCGGGGGTTGTCCCCGATCCGTAAGTAATGGGCCCTCGTTCTCGCCGGTAAAGCGCGTAGGCCGAAGGGACACCGTGGTCGGCTGCGTGATAAAAATGCTTTCCGTCATATCTGTTCATCACCCGAAATCGGCACCACATAGCCGCATCGCCTTTTCGAGCATGGCGTCGAACACGGGTGCCAGATCGTCAGGCGAAGAGTTGATGACCTGCAAGACCTCGGCGGTCGCGGTCTGCTGCTCCAATGCCTCGCGCAGAGCCTCTTCGGCCGCCTTGCGGTCGGTAATGTCGCCGGTCGAGCCGACGACGCGGTAAGCGCGGCCGGAATTGTTCTTGAGTGCGATGCCGTGATGCCGGGCCCAGTGCCAGCTGCCGTCGACGTGGCGATAGCGGTACTCGGCCTCGAGCCTATTGGTTTCACCTTTGAAATGGGCGACAACGGCATTTCTGAACGATTGGCGATCATCCGGGTGGATCCGGTCGGTCCAGTCGGTCATCGTCCGCAGCTCGGAGGGCTCTAGGCCGACCAGCTCGCACACCCGGGGTGAGTAATACATGCTGCCGGTGGCGACATTCGTAGACGCCCTCGTTGATCGCCCGCATCGCCAGCGCATAGCGCTCCTCGCTGCGGCGCAGTGCGCCCTCGCGGCTGGTCAGTTCTTGCGTGCGCTCGCGCAACTCGCCGAGGAGCCGTGCGTTCTCCATCGCGATCACCGCCTGCGGTGCAAAATTCTGCAGCAGTGCAATCTGCTTGTCGGAAAACGGGCGCACTTCCTGTCGGAAGATCGCAAAAGCGCCGACCAGGTTGTCACCTTTGCGCAACGGCACCGTCAGGTAGCTGCGGGCGCCGCCGACATCAACCAACAGGCGGCGCCGCGGATTGCCCGAACGATAGGCCTCATCCTCGCGCGCATCGGGAATGTGTACCACCGGCTCGCCCCGCAGGAGACGTTCGACCGTCGACCCAGGATGGAAGCGAGATGGGCCAACCCCCCGTGTCCATTCGTCAAAGCGCGGATGGCCCCGGGCAGCTGCGAATTGAACCAATTCGCCGTCATAGGTCCAAACCATCCCAAAAGCCGCTTCACACAGACGCAGTGCCTTCTCCAGCATCGCGTCGAATACCGGACCGAGATCGCCGCCCGAGCGGTTGATGATTTGCACGATCTCGGAAATCGCGGCCCGCTCGGCCAACGCCTCGTCGCGCTCGGCCGTGCGCGCGGCGAGCTCGCGCCTAAGTGAGTCTATAGTCTCCCTGGGATCAACCTGTGCGTCGTCGGGCATCGCATTCGCCTACCTCGCGCCATCATATGCGACGATTCGCCCCTGCCCGTTAAGCTACCAGTAAGGAATGCGCGGAGGGTCGGCGTGCCAGCCTGTCCTCTAGTCAGCTCCCGGCACCGCAGTCTCCGGCTAATGCGCGGCGATGTGTCTGATCAAGTCCGAATAGCGCGCGAGCTGTCGATCGGCAGTGTACAGGTCGCGGGCTCGACGATCGCAGCTCGGGCGATATCGGCTGGGCAAGCGCCCAAAAGAGGACATGCGTGTCGGGCAGCACCCGCATCAACGGCCTTCGAACGCCTCGGTGACCTCGTCCGGCAATGGGTCGTCGAAATCCTCAGGCACACGCAAATTTTTCGGCCAGAATGCCGAGGCGGCGCTTTTGTCGGAGGCCGGCGAGCGGCCCGGGGGACCATCGGTTTGCCCGATTTGGCGATAATGATTTCTTCACCGGTTGCTGCGGCTTCCACCAGGCGCGACAACTGCGTCTTCGCCGCATGAATGTTGACTGTGCGCATGTCCGGACTGCACATGATCGGACTAAGTTTAGCCCTCCGGTCCTATCGGTCGATCGGCAGACGGCATGAGGTAAGGAGAGACTCCCGGATCGAGGCGCGCAACCAGGCGGAAGCGCTCGCACCAGAGCAGCATATCCGACGCAAAAGTGCCTTGCCGGCCAAAATAATTTTGATGCGCCCGCCGCCACGAGGCGAGTGTGCGATCATCCTCGCCTTCGTCGTAGGCGAAGGCCTCACCGACCTCGTCAAAGCGCCGTTGCGTCAGCTCGGTCGTTTCGATCACCGCCACCGCCACACCCGAGCCATTCAACACCACCCATTGTTTGCCGACCCAGGTCTTTGATCCCTCGCTCGCCGCCCAACAGGTGGCTGATTTTTTTTGGCCGCCAGCACCAGTGCCACGAGCGCATCGGCCAGTTTCGGACTATCGCCGAACGAGAATTGCGCAAGCGAGCGCCAGTCTGAGCTGCCGGACTTGGTCATCGGCGCCTCCCTTCCGCCATCGCGAGATCAGGCAGCATCATACACCCCTTGCCGTGAGCGGCATTTATGTGAGAATATCAATTAATCAAATTGCTTCCATTGCAGAATTCGGCAAGTCAATTCTGCGCGGCAAATTCCGCTGCCATTCCGCTGCCGAGCCGCTGGAATTCCGCTGCCCGCCGTCCCACCGGTTTTAAAGTAAAGCATTGATTTTTATGTGTTTTCATCGCGGCAAAGTGATTCAGGAGGGACAAAAGCACGATTTCCCCTGCCGGCAGGGGAATCGCGAGGTGCCGACAACCCACCGGCGAGCGCGAATTGACAGCGTTCTTTGGCATCCTCATACTCCGCCGCTTTCCTGCTCGATGGCGGTTCGGCGCTGCGCCGGGCCGGCGAGCCGAGGGGAGGGCCGAAGATGCGCGATCCCGGCGGAATGAGCCGGCGTTCGGGATGGGGGCGGAGGATCGTCCCGGCGGGAAGCCGGCGACGACGATAGCTGCGCCAACCCTCGTCTTCTTCCCCCACTCTATCGCGCAGGAGATTGTCCGTGATTACAGCCCTTATGCCGACCTACGGTCGGTGGGATGTTGCCGTCGACCGGGGCGAGGGCCCCTATCTTTGGGCCACCGACGGCCGCAAGTTTCTCGATTTTACCAGCGGTATCGCGGTGACCGGGCTCGGCCACTGCCACCCGCACCTCGTCGAGGCCATCACCGAGCAGGCCAAGCGCCTGTGGCACACCTCGAACCTGTTTCAAATCCCCGGCCAGGAGCGGCTGGCGCAGCGCCTGGTCGACAAT
>Ga0310910_10002009_pt1 | contig 11357 bp, 10 predicted proteins | sample GREbulkMGHF172_FD_203448 | JGI IMG/M metagenome (GOLD analysis project Ga0310910, IMG submission 203448) | Lab enrichment of tropical soil microbial communities from Luquillo Experimental Forest, Puerto Rico - GRE.bulkMG.HF172 | ecosystem: Environmental > Terrestrial > Soil > Tropical forest >... | reverse complement strand
AGGCCTCGATTATGAATTCAAGGAGTTCATCCGCTCGAGCGGCGGAGCCCACCACGCCACCACCGGTCACAGCGGGGCGTTCCAGAGCATCGAAAAGGGACGCGAATCCAACGTCACCTGCGCGTGTCATTGGACGGTGAACGTCGCTGCATCGCGCGGCCACACCAGGCTGTTTGCGGACGCTTATTCGGTGGCGCCGGCCGGCATCTTCGTGCACGCCAATTCCGCGATCACGACGCCGGCGGACCTTGCCGGCGTGCCCATTTCGGTTGGATTCCAGTCGGGCAGCCACTACGCGACTATCCAGGCGCTCGAGAGCTATCTCGCAAAAGACCAGATCAACCTGTCGTTTGACGAGGGGATGCTGTTCGGCCGGATGGAAGCCTTCTTCGAGGGCAGGGCACAGGCCGCCTCGCTGTTCGGCGGTCCCTATTATTTCGCCGAGCAGCTCGGCTATCGCAAGATCATCGACACCACGTTCATGATCGCCGCGATGGTCAACGGCGATCCCGACATGGAGGACGTCAAACGCTATTTCCGTGCGCTGCGCCGGGCGCAGCGCGATATCGACCTGCGGCCCGAGCGTTATACCCACTATTACAAAAAGGAATTTCCCGAGCGCTTCCACGCCGCGATGGATACGCGTCGCTGGGGACCGGGCGAGCGGATCGTGTTCGAACCCTATACCCGCGAAGTCTTCTCCCAGTCCTTCGACTGGATCGCCAGGCACGAGATCTTCGAGGCGGGCAGCATGGGCGCCGGCGACTACGACAAGGCGGTCGTATCGGTCGGCCTTGCCTGAGGGGGCGCGCGCCGTTTCATGCCATCCAATGAAACGCGCCTTTGACCCCGTCCACGACGAATTGCGTGGCATCGAAGCCTTGCGTGATGGCGATGAAGGCGGGCGCGAGTCCGATCGGGTCGATCACCAGCGCCAATGTCGCGAAGGACGAGGTCACGTAATTAGGATATGAAAACGAATCGTCCCGCCAACAGGTTCGAATAGCCGATGATATCGCATCTTGCCAGACTGATCGCGCTGTCAGGCGCCGTCCTGTTCATCATCGGAATGCCGCATCGCATCGCGGTTGCGGCAGCGGCCGGCTGCGGGACCGTCGCTCCGCCTTTGCTGGACCGTTGTCTGCGTGCCCCGGTCACCGGCGGACGACCGATGTTGGCTCAGGCGGCACCGCAGGATAACGAGCTCTCGGCGGAGCAGCGCGCGCGTCTCAAGGCGGAGATTGCGCGTGTGCCATCCGACCTGCGCGGGCGCTTCGATGTGCGATACCGCGCCTGGAAATATAGCTGGCGGCGAAAACCGATATTGTTCAACACCAGAACGGCTCGCGGCACCGCCGAATTCCGTGCGCTCGTCGCACTCGGTCCGGGCATCCTTCCTCTTCTCGTCGACAGGCTGGTGCGGCGGGATGAATACGCCGCGCTGCAAGCCTATGACGCCTTGCAGGACAAGCCGGACTTGCGCGTCGATCCACAGAACTATCCGAGCGAACAGCAGCGCGCGCTGGAGACGGCGCGGCGCTGGCTTGCAAGGACGTAAACCGGAGCGGGGTGGTCTTGCGCGGTGTTCTAGCGAGCGATGGTCGATTTTCCACTCCCGACCCTACTCAATTGCAACGACCGCTTAACCCTAAGCTTCCATATAATCTTAGAACTTCATCGGCTAAGTCTCGGCAATCATTGGGGGACGGTCGTGAAGAAGCTCTGCCTGCTGGTACTCGCCGCATTCCTGTTTCCCGCGCAGGCGCCCGCCGATCCTATCCTGAAACGGCCGCAGATTGTCTTTCTCAATCCCGGCAAATCCGGCGAGGTGTTCTGGGACCTGGTCAGTGACACCATGCGCGCGGCGGCGAGCCAGCTCCACGTCGACGTCGAGATCATCCATTCCGAACGCAACCGGCGGATGCTGAACGATCTCGGCATGGCGATCGTCGGTCGTCCCGCGCATCCCGACTATCTGATCCTGGTGAACGAGGAATCCGCGGCAACGCCGGTGATCGAGGCGGCGAATGCCAGGGGCATCAAGGTCTTCCTGCTTTCCAACGCCTTCACCGGCGAGGAAGCCAAAAAATACGGCGCGCCGCGCGAAGTGTTGCAAAACTGGATCGGCAGCCTCACGCCGGACATGCCGGCAGCCTCGCGGCGCATGGCGAGTGCGTTGATCGAGACTGCAAGGCGCGCAAACCACGTCAGCGCCGATGGCAAGCTGCATCTGCTTGCGCTCGGGGGCGACGAGCTGACGCCGAATTCGATCACGCGCAATGACGGATTTACCGCCTTTGTCGCCGGCAAGAGCGACGTCGTGGTCGATCGCTTCCTGTATGCGAACTGGAACGCTGCCGAGGCCGAGACGCTCACCGCCCGCTATCTCGATTGGGCCGAACATTCCGGCATCCGCCCGGCCGGCGTCTGGGCGGCGAACGACCCGATGGCGCTCGGCGCGATCGAGGCGATCGCCAAAAAAGGCCTCGTGCCCGGCAAGGATATGGCCGTGGTCGGCCTCAACTGGTCGCCGGAAGCGCTTGACGCCATCAAGGCGGGCAAGCTGCTGTTGACCGACGGCGGTCACTTCTTCGGCGGCGCCTGGTCGATCGTCATGCTGCGCGACCATGCCGACGGCTGCGACTTCGCCGGCGACGGTGCAGCAAAGACTTTCCCGCTCGCCGCCATCGACCAGTCGAACCTTGCCCAGCTTGGCGGCATCATCTCGGAGCGGCGCTTCGAAGCGATCCGCTTCGAACAGTTCCTTGCGTCACGCCGCGGCCGGTGCGGCGCTTACGATTTCTCGCTCGACGCGCTTGTGCGGGCAGCCCGCGCCCCCATGCAAAACTGACCGATCAGCGACAGCGCGTACCATGAACTCCGCGATCGAGTCGTCTTCGACAAATCCGGCTGCCGATCCCGGCGGGAACCTTCGCGCGGGCCGCGGCTCCGTACTGTCGCGGCTTCTGGTGGTGACGGTCGTTGCGGTCTGCGTCGTGCATCTGGTGGGCGCGCTGGTCGTTGCAGGGCTTGCCGCTCAATCTGCGGAGCGGCAGTTCGAGGACCACGTGTCCACCGTCATGGAATCGCGCGCCAAGCTGATGGCGACGCCGCTCTGGAAGATGCAGTACGAAAATCTCGGCTCGATTCTCGCCGAGCTTGCCGGCGATCCCGCCATCCTATCTGCCAAGGTGGTCGACGATACCGGTACGGTCGTGGCCAGGACGGGCAAGGTTGATGCCGCCACCTGGGGAGGGGTGCGTTCCGCGCAAATCGTCTACCACGACGGCAACATCATGAGCGTGGCGGGCCGCTTCGAGATGACGGTCAGCCGGGCATCGATCAACGTCGCGTATTGGCTCGCGCTGAAGCAGGCGCTCCTGATCGCGGCGCTGGCGACCGGCGCGATCGCCATGGGCCTCTGGTTTGCCACGCAGCGCTATATCGGCCGGCCGTTGAGCCTGATCTCGGCCGCGATCGACCGTAGCCGGCTCGACGGCAAGCGCTACCGGGTAGAGTGGCAGAGCGAGGACGAATTCGGCGCACTGGCGCATGCCTTCAATGCCATGCAGCACGCCGCCGACCGCAGCGAATACGCGCTGCGTGCCGCCAACCAGCGCCTCGATTTCCTCGCCATGCATGGCGAACTCACGGGCCTGCCCAACCGTCGCTCGTTCGAGGACCGCCTTACGGTCGCGGCGAACGCGAACCTGCCGAAGCCCGCGACGCTCGCGGTGCATTTCATCGATCTCGACGACTTCAAGGCAATCAACGATACGCTCGGCCATGCCGCGGGCGATGCGCTGTTGCGCCACGTCGCCGCCTGCCTGCGCGCCGTGGTTCGCGACGATAATTTCGCCGCCCGCTTCGGCGGCGACGAATTCGTAGTGCTGCAGGCCGGCGTCGCGGGCGAGGAGGATGCCCGCCACTTCGCCGAGTCGCTGCTGGCGGCAATCGGTCATCCGCTTGCACTGCAAGATCACACGCTGCAGGCCAATGCCTCGATCGGGGTCGCGGTGCTGGACGATGCGCAATCCAATGTCGAGAAACTGCTGTCGTTTGCCGACATCGCGCTCTACGAGGCCAAGCGCAGCAGCCGCGGCACCATCTCGTTCCTGACCAGTGCGCGCCACGACGCCCATAGCCGCCGGCGCGAGCTCGAGCGCGATATCCGCGCCATGACCGGGTGGAGCGAGTTCGTGTTGTTCTTCCAGCCGCAGGTCGACATGGAGTCCGGCTGTCCGGTCGGTCTCGAGGCGCTGGTGCGCTGGCAGCACCCGATGCATGGCCTGCTCGGGCCGATGGAATTTCTGCCGTTGATCGAGGGGATGGGGCTCTCCTCCGAGTTCGGTGCGCATATCGTGCGCGAGGGCTGCCGCGCCGCCCGCTTGCTGCAGGATCGCGGCCATCACGATCTGCGCGTCGCCGTCAACCTTGCGCCGGCTCAACTTATCGACCGGTATCTGACACAGCTCTTCGTTCAGCAGATATCGACGTTGCAGCTTCCGGCAGGCTCGCTCGAGGCCGAGATCACTGAAGGCGCATTGATCCGCGATCCCGCCAACGCCAAGAAGGTGCTTTCCGGGCTGCGGCGCCTCGGCGTCTCGGTCGCGCTCGATGATTTCGGCACCGGCTATTCGTCGCTAGCCTATCTGCGCCGTTTCCCGATCGACCGCATCAAGCTCGATCGCTCCTTCGTGCGCGAATTGCCGGAGACGCGTGAGACCGCCGCCATCGTTCGCGCGATCCGCGATCTTGCGGGCGCGCTCGGCGTCGAACTGATCGCCGAGGGCATCGAGCGCGAAGCGGAGGCGCACTTCCTGCTCGCCGAGAACGTCCGCATTGCGCAGGGCTATCTTTATTGCAAGCCGCGCCCGCTCGACGACATCTGCGCCTGGCTTGTCGAGCAGCGGCTGGCCTCGCAGGCGGCGTGACGCGCTTCGAGCGTTCGAACGAGGTGATCAAAGAAAAGCGACCCCGGTCTTGGGCGCCGGGGCCGTGAGTTGGTTGCGTTCCGATCAAAAGGGGTATTTCTGATCGGACGATTGCAATTGTGCCTTTCGCCCGAGGCCCCCGCGCTAACATGTGATCGCAGCAATCCTCGCACGCGGAGTAATCCGAATGGGCTAATCAATAAGCTCCGTGGGAAAGACGCAATTTGACCCCGCTTCGCCACAACGCTGCGTTCGGGACCCTAATCCGGGCTGGGGTGGCGTTCGGAGCAGGACATGACGGATCAAGAAGCACCGCTAGTCGAGAACGCGCTACGCCGTTGTCAGAGATGTATGGCGTTTTCTCGACTGACTCTAACTCTTTCGATCCTTGATTCCCGGAGTGGGAACATGGTCGGCCTGTACCAGTGTTCCGCATGTGGAGAGCGCCTTTGGGACGATGGCTCAACACTGCGCAGGGGAGGTCTCAATGAAAGGGCGCGTTCATGGAATACAAGGCCCGGAGGCTTTCACCAGGGGTGATCCAGGACTGCCGGTAAAGAGACATTTCGAAATTGTCGGGTCGAATTAAGTCCTCGAGTTCCGAGGAGCATGGCCCGACGATGCTACGAGCTGGCCGCAAGTATCCAGCTCCCGAAGTGAGAGAGTTACCAAAGGAGTGAGTATTATGAGAATTCAGAATGCAGCGGTTAAACCATTTGATGTCACCCGTCTCGAAGACGAGGTCCGGGATGCGGTCCAGCAAAGGCAGCCGCCCGTTCAGGCGGTCGATTACACGCCACGAACTACGGCACCGCCGGTCCCGGAATATGTCAGCCATCGCGAAGACGTAACGGAGATCGGCAAGCTTTCGGCCGAGGCGATCGTCAAGGAATACGAGGCGACCGCCAAGGAGATCGAAGCAATGGGCGAGTTCGTGAAAGAGATGGTGCAGCGCTGCGAGCAGCTCACCGCGTCCTCGGCTGCCATGCTCAAAGATATCAAGCTGACGGCGATGCGCTATCGCAAGGAAGGCAAGCGCATGTTCAACGAGATCGAGTCTTGCTCGACCACTACGGACGAAGTCCGCAAGCTCTGCGAGTCGTTTCGGGACCGGGTCGCGACCAAACCCACCGAGGGAGCGACGTGATCGCCTACTGGGCGGTGCCGTATCTCCTCGTCGCGGCGCCGCCCGTCATCTTGCTTCTCACCATCCTGATGGGCGGCTGCACGATGACAAGAACCGCCAGCGATCCGATGGATAGTGGTGCACGGTTTTATTCCGACCCGAACAGCCAGGCGAGTGGGGAGCTGATCAAAGAGCTGGACCGTCGTGCGGCGCGCGAAGACCTGCGGCGCGCCGTCGAGGAGATACAGCGATGATCTGCGATTGTTGCCGGCGCGACGTCGAATACGTCAAAGCATCGTTCTGGCATGGCGATGCAAAGATTTGCCGGGAATGTTTCGCTCAATGGTACGACCCCGATAACGTTCAATTCAGCTCCACCGATGCGATGATCATTGGAAACTATGTCCGCCTCAGGCATGGTCTTCCGCTGCTTTCGGCGGCGATAGTTTTTCTGGCGCTTACGCTATCCTCAGCAGCTTACGCCACTCATCATTGCCTCGACCACGGCGAGGCGGCACGGTCCTGGCCAACGCGGGTGCTTGTCAAAGACCACGACGGATGCTGGACCTATGACCATCATCCCCGTCCGGAGATGTCGATCTTCGCGCCAGAGACGAGCTCGAGCCGGAGTCAGAGCTCAACCCGGAGCCTGTGCCTCCGGCAAAGCCGCTCGTGACCATGCGCCACTTCGCGCTGTTCGTCTCGCTCGTGCTGGCAACCGTGTCCGTGGTGGAGGTCGCAACCGGCAGCAAGAAGGCCGCGCTCGGTCCCGCCGGCCGCCGCGGGGCGAGCGGACGCACTCAGCTTGCAGAGCCTGGATTATTCTAGATTTTCGCTGGCTCGCCGTGAGGCGGAGTCGATCTGGCGCTCCTCAGCGACCTGAGTCGTTTTGGAGCAACAAGGGCAGATCGTTCGGTCCGGCATCATCGAACAGCCTGTGGTTCAGCGCCCAGATCGCAGCCTGGGTGCGGTTGCTCGCGCCGATCTTCCTGAAGATGGCCTTCACATGAGCCTTCACGGTCGGCTCCGCGATCTTGAAGAATCGCGCAACATGCTTGTTGGAATCTCCTCGAACGATACGTTCAAGTATTGCGATCTCGCGCGCGGACAATTGTTTGGTGGTGATGGGCTCGTCCGTCACTTCCCAAGGGATCACGTTCTGAAGCGGAGGCGACATCCGCTGCTCTTCGGTCTTCGGCTGGATCTCGAGCGACCAAAGACGGGCATCGATGAGAATGAGCTTTCCGTTTATCACCGTTTGAAGCGTGTTAACGAGAGCGGTCGGGCTGACCGAACTGAAGAGAGCTGCGTTCGCTCCGTCATCCAGCGCGCTTGCGAGGAAGCGCGGGTTGCTTTCATCGGCGACGGCCACGATAGAGGCCAACGGATATTGGTTGCGAATCTTGCTGCAAGTGACAGCCTGGTTCGCACCTAGTCCGACGATGAACAAAACCGGCTTGTCGCTGGGGACCTCGGTGAGATCGTCCAATTCGATCGCGCAACCGTGAGGCCGAAAGCGGGTGGCCGAAAGTATGAGTCGCAGGCCTTCGCGGAACAGGCCATCACTCTGGAGGATATATGTGGGCACAACGGGCTCACTCGACATGCTTTAGTAGCCGCTCCAATTACAACGGTCACCGCATCTTCGTAGCCTGCCCCTTTCCTCCATACCCTTTGGAACATACAACCAATGGCGTATTTGGCAATTAACCTAGGACATTTTTGGCTGGAACCCGGAAATAGTGCTGTAGGGGAACCCGGGAAAAGTAAGGGGAACTCGCAAGAGTTCCAGCAACCCGAAATGACAAAAATGACTGCTTTCACCCCTTGAGTCCCCGGCAAACACGGGACTCAGGTCGGTTCAGCCGTTGGGTGGTCCGGAGGAGGTACTTCGAAGGGGTTACGCCTCTTGAGCAGGCCAAAAGTCGACCTTTCGGGCGCTTTTGGGGGCTTTACGGCCGCCTGGTGGAAGCAAACCCCTCCTCGCGCGAGGGGTCGAGATTGGCGGTTTGCCGCCTTGGCGGCGGGGCCGGGCTCAGTTCGACCGGGGGACGGGGCTTCTTGACGACGGATTGCGCGGGCGAAGGCCTGGTCCGACCCGACCTTTCAATGCGCTTGGCGTGGGCGATGTCGGCAAAGGCGCGGTCGAATTTGCGCAGGCGATAGAAGACGATGCCGCGATCGATATAGGCGGCGGCGAATTTCGGATCGAGCTGGATCGCCTGATCGAAATCGGCAATCGCGCCGTTCAGATCGCCCTTGCGATAGGCGACGATGCCTTGCTCGCGATAGGATTTCGCGTCCAGCAACGTGAGGTCGAGCGGCGGTCCGATTGGCACCGTCGGCGGTCCGCCGATGTCGGTTTGCAGCGTGACGGCCGTCGGCAGGACCGGCTCCGGCGGCAGGTCGATGCGGTCGGGCTTATCCGGGGCCGCGCCGGCCTGCAAATCCGTGCTTGCGGTTACTTCGGGAGCGGCAACCGGCGGTTGGCTCACGGCCGCGGTCACGGGCTCCGTCACTTGGCGCACGATAGTTGCTGCCGCTTCCGACGACTGGCGCACCGTGGCGACCGCGGCGGCCGCCGCTTCCGTCGATTGCCGCACGGCGGCGGCAACCTGGGCAAGCGGCACAGTCCACTCATCCGGAAACTGCATGACGGCAAGATAGCCGCCCGCGATGACTGTGAGCGCGACGCAGAACGAGATCACGCCTGACGTGATCTGGTAGATCGTGTGGGCGACCGCGCGCTTCGCCGACTGCCGCTGCTCGATATGAGCGAGGTCGAGCAGATGATCGTAGGCGGCACGCTGATCCGTGTCGCCGAGGATCTCGTTGGCGCGAACAATCTGTCTGAATTTGAGGCCGGCGTCGGGATCACCGGGATTGAGGTCGGGATGCGCGCCTTTGACGGCGCGCCGAAATGCGACTCTCAATCCTTCGGCATCATCACGAGGAAGCGCACCGAGCAAATCGTACAGTGTCTCCATCGTCGCACTCGCGGCTACACAACTCTATCTTCTCCATTCAAATTCCCGCCGCGAATTCGCGTGGAGAAACATGCGCTGATGGGGTGAAGGATGCTGTTGCAGCACGGCAAAAAGATGACCTGAAAAGTGCAACTTACACGCGCGACCGCGCAGCAGCGCACTTGCACCGGGGGTCAGCGGAACGCCTGCTTGCTCTCACATCGGTTGGCCGCCTGCAGCCGGCGCAACCGTTCGCGGACGGTCTTCTCGGCGTTTTGGTAGCATTGCCGCTCATATTCAATTTTCAGCCGGGCCCATTGATCGGGATCGATGGTTTTCAGCTCCGCCCGGCGGAACACGCAATCCGGCGCCGATTGCGGCACAAGCAAGGCGGGTTCCGGCTTGCAGGCGAACGCATCCTCCGTGGAAGCGTTCTGGATCGGCTCCGGAGCCGAACTCTGCGCGCATCCCGCAAGCGCGAGGAGGGCGACGATCGCGGCATGGATTGGCAACGGCGCGGAACCGCGGCGCGCGATCCGCGCCAAAGCTTCGGGGCATGTCTCGCGCATCGCCTGGTCGGCCCTTCCTCGCGTCGCGCACATCGCAATTTGCGTCTTGCGCAATGACGCCTGGGCCGCCGTCCAAGCGGGGCGATCATGGAAGCAAAGCGTGAATCGAAATTTAACAATTAAGCTTAACGGCCTCTGAACAGACGAACCTTCGCGTGCGGCCGCGCCTTCATGCTGAAGGCCGACTTAAAATTCATGGTTAGCCAATCCTCACCGCTCAGCCTTTCTTAAGCATTTCGACCGATCTTGGTTAATGAAATGCCGGAAACAAGTTCGGGTTGTGTCGTGAAGAAGATATTGGCGGCGGCCTTTGTCGTTGGTTTGAGTTCTGGTTTCGCGGAGGCGGCGGACATGCCGGTCGCGTATCCGCCCCCGGTCGTGCTGTGGTCGTGGACCGGGCTTTATATCGGCGGCCATGTCGGCGCCGCCGTCGGCAACGCGACGATCACCGATCCCGCCGGTCCCGCGATCTACGGCAACAACGTCAGAAGCACGGGCGTGCTGGGCGGCGTGCAGATCGGTTACAACTGGCAGGTACCCAACAGTCTTTTTGTGCTCGGCGCAGAGGCTGACGTCGCCGCGCTCGGCAGCTTTGGCTCAGCCACCTGCCTTGCCTCCTCCGGCTTCTTCATCTCCGCCAATTGCCGTGTGCGCCCGGACGCCGTCGGTACCGCCACCGGCCGCGTCGGCTTCGCGGCAGGACCGTTTGGACGCACGCTGCTCTATGTGAAGGGCGGCCTCGCCTGGCTCGACGACCGGATCGACATTACCTCCAACGCGCTTGCGCCGCCCCAGGTGACGAGCTTCGATGGTGCGCGATTTGGCTGGACCGCAGGCGCCGGCATCGAGCGGGCGCTCACTCCGGCCTGGTCGCTCCGGCTCGAATACGACTATATGCGGTTCGGCGACCTCAGCATGGCGACGCCCGCGAGCCTCTTTCAGGTCGTTCCGCCATCGCTCTTCGGCTTCGTTCAGACCAACGGCGGCACGGCTTCGATCAGCCAAAATCTGCAAACCGTCAAACTCGGTTTGAACTACAAGATCGGCGAGGATCTCCACGCGCATTGGGAGCCGTCCGCATCGGACTATCATCTGCGCGGCACCACCGATGCCGGCTATGTTCCGGATGCGGACGTCGAGATCGGCGCGCGGGTCTGGTACTCGTCCGGCCGCTTCCAGAAGGATCTCGGCGCAACCGTCGATCCGACGCAATCCAGCAATCTGATTTCCCGGCTCACCTACAATACGACCGCGGCGACGGGCGAAGTGTTCGGCCGTGTCGACAGCCCTTCGAACATCTTCCTGAAGGGTTTTCTCGGCGGCGGGGCGATCACATCGGGCAATCTGCATGACGAGGACTGGGCCGCACCCATCGTTCCCGGGCAAATCGTCCCCTATTCGAACACGGTGTCGACCGTGAACGGCGACCTTGCCTACGGCACGATCGACGCGGGCTATTCGGTGTTTCGCGGACCGAGCACCAATGTCGGCGGCTTCATCGGCTTCAACTATTACCGCGAGAACAAGAAGGCGTATGGCTGCAACCAGATCGCCAATCCGTTTTCGGACTGCGTGCCCGCCCTTCCCAATTCCATTCTCGGCATCACCGAAGACGACAGATGGTATTCGTTCCGGATCGGCGTGAACGGCGTGGTCAAGCTGTTCGATCGGCTCAAGCTGGCGGCGGATGTCGCCTGGCTGCCGTTCGCCTCGTTTAGCGGCACCGACAACCACCTGCTCCGCACCGATGTCGTCAACACCG
>Ga0310910_10002006_pt1 | contig 11370 bp, 7 predicted proteins | sample GREbulkMGHF172_FD_203448 | JGI IMG/M metagenome (GOLD analysis project Ga0310910, IMG submission 203448) | Lab enrichment of tropical soil microbial communities from Luquillo Experimental Forest, Puerto Rico - GRE.bulkMG.HF172 | ecosystem: Environmental > Terrestrial > Soil > Tropical forest >... | reverse complement strand
CTCCATACGCGCCGCTAGGTGCACAGTCTCACCTACCGCGGTGTATTCCATGTGCAGGTCATTGCGGACGATGCGGACGACTATTTCTCCTGAATTGAGGCCAACTCGGATTGCAAGCGGAATTCCATGAAGCTGCTGAACCTGCTCAGCGTGCCTTTTGACGCTCTCCTGCATCCTGAGCGCTGCATAGCAAGCGCGTACGGCGTGATCCTCGCTCGCTAGCGGCGCACCAAACAGTGCCATAATTCCGTCGCCTAAGACCTGATTGACGGTGCCTTCATAACGATGGACCGCCTCCATCATGGCTTCAATCACTGGGCCAATAAGTGTCTGTGTTTGCTCAGGGTCACGGTCGACGACAAACTCCGTCGAGCTCTTGATGTCTGCGAACAGCACCGTGACCTGCTTTCGCTCACCTTCAAGGGCAGCTCTTGAGGTGAGGATTTTTTCAGCCAGGTGCCGAGGTGTATATTCGCTGGGCGAGGCAAAGAGCGGAGACTCATCCGCAACCGGTTGCAGGGGATGGCCGCACTGCGCACAGAACTTGGCGGTCCTTGATGCGGGGCTTCCACAATTGGTGCAAACCTTGGTCAGTGGGGCAGCACACTGCTCGCAGAACTTTGCCTCAATGTCATTATCGTGCCGGCAGCTCGGGCATTCCATGGAAGCGAAACGTGCTGAGAGGCGCCGCACAAAGACAGTAGCGCCGAATATTACCAGGAACAACCTACTAACATGCAGTCCGTGCCGTCATCGCCCAGCCGATGCCGGCGAGGATGACGCGGGCGTAATCCCTGCCGAAACGGGAAGAATATGCAGGCGTTCACATTCCTAATCTTGCAAACTCTCGAAAGCGTTTTTCTCCCGGTAAACGTTGGAGACAGGCACTCGATCGGCACGCACACAAGGCTTCAACCATAAATGGTGATCGGTGGTGTGCGATCCTCCCGGTCCCGTGTCATCGGGATGCGACACTTTTCGACATAGGCTAGGCCTAGCCCACCTATCAGTCGCAACTATAAGGTCAAGGCGAGATCCAACGCGCTTTGCATAGTGGGCCTTAGCGATATTCAACCCGCCGAAAGGGTACACGTTTAGAGCATTGCCGGAATTGGCGGCGGCAAACAGGCGGAAAATAAATCGACATCGGTTCGCGGATGCCTTGCGCATTTGCGGCGGCGATTCAAGCTCGTGGGGCACCCCCAGATGAAACTTCCCCGCCGCAAATTCTTGCATCTCGCAGCGGGTGCCGCTGCGCTTCCGGCCCTGCCGCGCGTCGCGTCGGCGCTCGATTATCCGACGCGGCCAGTACATTTGCTCGTCGGCTTTGCCGCGGGCGGGCCACTTGACACCAGTGCGCGGCTGATCGGCCAATGGTTGTCGGAACGCCTCGGCCAACCGTTTGTGATCGAGAATCGGCCGGGCGCTGGTAGCAATCTCGCCACCGAGATTGTCGCGCGAGCGCCCCCCGATGGTTACACCTTGTTGGAAGCTTCGGCGGCGAATGCGTGGAACGCGGCACTCTACGACAATCTAAGTTTCAATTTCATCCGTGACATTGCGCTGGTCGCAGGCGTCAGACGCGCAGCCGGCGTAATGGAAGTCAATCCATCAGTTCCGGTGAGGACAGTTCCCGAATTTATCGCTTACGCCAAGGCCAACCCCGGCAAAATTAACATGGCCACAGGCGGCGCGGGCAGCGCACCGCATCTTTACGGCGAGTTGTTCAAGATGATGGCGGGCGTTGACCTGGTCACGGTCAACTATCGCGGTTCAGCGCCTGCGCTGCCCGATCTCATTGCCGGCCAGGTTCAAGTCATGTTTGATGTTGTGATTTCCTCGATTGGACACATCAGAGCGGGCAAACTGAGGCCATTAGGGGTCACGACCACTGCGCGTTTGGACGTGTTACCTGATGTTCCGCCGATCAGCGATTGTTTGCCGGGCTACGACGCGAGCAGTTGGGATGGCATCGGCGCCCCCGCGAACACCGCGCCGGAGATCGTCGGAATCCTCAACAAGCAAGTTAATGCTGCCCTCGCTGATCCAACCTTCAAAGCGCGGCTCGCCGACTTGGGCGCCGAGCCCTTCGCAGGCTCAACCGCCGAGTTCGGCAAATTCATCGTCGACTATACCGAGAAGTGGGGCAAGGTGATCCGGGCGGCCGGCATTAAGGCGGAGTGAATACCGGCGAGAGCGCGACTGCAGGTTTTGCACTACGGGTATGTTCGAGGATTTTTGACCAGGCCGAACACACGGTTTCACACCGCCGCGATCCTCACGCTGCGGTCTAGCCTTGTGTCAACACGTCCAGCGGGAGCGGTTGCATGCCGAGCTCCCGGTAGGTTGCAGTCGCGGCGTCATCGAATTCCTTTGCCCTGGCCTGATCGCCGCACCTGGCATAGACCCCGTAAAGTGTCGTGTTGCAAAAAGCAGCCAGCGGGCGAGCTTCGCACGCGTTGGCGAGGCGAAGGGCAATGTCAAGCTCCTTCTCTGATTCGTCGAGGGCCTTCGGCTCAGACGCCCAGTAGGCGCGGCCGATCAGAAATCTCGCCCATGCCTCGTCTCCTTTAGCCTCGTGCGACACTGCGATGACTGCTGCCTGCTTTCCAAGCGCTAGAGCTGTTTCAATCTCGCGCGCGACTAGGGACACCTGTCCGAGACGGACCAACAATCTGGGCTTGTCCACTATTAAACGCATCTTTTCACTATCACTCACTGCCTGTCCGGCGAGTTGGAGCGCCTCCGCCACACGGCCCGAACGCGCATAAGCAACAGCAAGAGCAGAGACCAAGCGAATGCGCCAACCTTGGAACGACCAGCGATCGCACAGGTCCAAACCACGTTCCAGGGCGCCGACCGCTCCCTCGATCTCGCCCTTGCGAGAGAGCACGTAGCCGATTGAAAGCCAGCCTGGCAACGCGCTCAATTGATGCTCGGAGCCCTCTGCGATTTCGAGCGCGCGCTTTGCATGCCTCATGCCGGTGCTGAAATCGCCACACTCAACCAGAGCAATCGCTAGCCAAGTCCGATTCAACACGGAGGGAATGATACTCAAATTGTGACGGTCGTGACGGAATTCATCGGCGTTGAATTCAAGGCCCTGCTCGAGCAGCAAGATCGCTTGGCGATATTCACCGAGGGCGTGATAGCTCTGTCCGAGACGGAAGAGTGATTGACCGAGCACGACCCAGTCGCCGCATTCGCGTGCAAGGCGAACGCCTGTGTCGCCAAACTCGATGGCGCGACGCTGTTGGCCGATCAGGTAATGCTGATTGCATCGGAAAGCGGCGTACTGCGCGCTGCGCTGTTTGTCCCCGAGTCGGTCGAGAATGGGGTCGAGCTCATCGAGCAACCGCAGGATCCGATCGGTGTCCAAGCTCGGCAGCAGGGCGTTACGAAGCTCGAAGCGAAGATCCACCGCCTGTCTGAGATTGTCGGGAGTTTCCGGTAATTTCTCCAGGACCTTCAAGGCGCGCTCGAAAAACCGCGCAGCGTCCGCGTTTGCGTAAAGAGAGAACGCCTTGAGGCCGGACCGCTGCAGGTACTCAAGCGCTTTATCCCAGATTGCGCCTCTTTCCGCGTGATCAGCGAGTCGTTCGACGTGCTCGTCGAGGCGTCCAGCTGCAAGTGTTTCGAGTGAGCGAGCTGCTCGCGCATGCAAGATGATTCTTCGCTCCCGCAACAAGCTCGCGTAGGCAACCTCGCGCGTCATAGAGTGCTTAAAAGCATATTCCGTTTCTGGGATAGGCGCTTTTTCGTACAGGAATTCTGCGACTTGCAAATCGTGAATTGCGCGTCGAAGGTCGGGTTGCGCGATTCCGCTCACGGACTGGAGAAGTGCCTCTTTAATGTCGTTGCCGAGAACCGCGGCGCACTGGAGCAATTCCTTCAGTTCCGGCCGCAGGCGATCGATGCGCGCTGCCAGTAGCGCCCAAATAGTCCCAGGAACGAAGTCAGCCGGGAGCGATCCGACCAGACGAACGTGACCGGAGGCTCGATCCAGCACGCCATTTTCGATCAAGCTCCGCACACACTCCTCGAGGAATAAAGGGTTCCCCTGCGTGGCTTCAATCAACCTTTTCTTGATAGGAAGGAGTCCCGCGTCTGAACCTAGCAGCGTGTCGAGCAGTTCATCGGTGCCGGCTGCTGCAAGCGGACCGATACGCAACTGTGAAAAGTAACTTTTTCCAGTCCACCGATTTTCGTATTCTGGACGATAGTTCACGAGCAACAGCACTCGTGCAGTGGGAATGCTCTCCAACAACATTTCCAGGAATGTTTGGGTTTCCGCATCAATCCAGTGCAGGTCCTCGATCACCAGACACAGCGGTTGATTTTGCGACTCGCGGAGCAGAAGTCGCTTGACGGCGTCAAATATCAGGCTCTGGCGCTCGAAAGGATGCAAGTTCGCCCAGGCATCATCGCTCGCCGATATACCCAAGGCCCGGGTTAAAAACGGCAGCTGTGCGAGCAGTTTCTCATCACCTAGAGCTAACAGCTTTCTGCCGACACGTTCGCGAACTAGCTGTTCGGTGTCGCGGTCTTGGATCTGGAAATATCGACTGAGGAGAGTGATCAGCGGAAGATACGACGTCGCCTTGCCGTATGATACCGATCGCCCCTCCAGAACGAGCCAGCCCTGCGCTTCGAGAGAATGGGCAAACTCCAAGAAAATGCGTGACTTACCTACGCCGGCTTCGCCAACAAGCGCAACCACCTGGCCGTGTCCCGCCTTTGCGCGCGTCGCGGCCCGATTTAGACTCTCAATCTCATCCTGACGCCCGACAAACTTTGATAGCCCACGTGCGGCGAGTGCATGCATCCGGTTGCTGGTGTTGACACCGTCAAGTTCGTAGACCTCCACCGGACCGGCAATACCTCTAAGCGGTACCGACCCGATAGTCTTCACTCGAACGAATCCTTTCGCCAGAGCCAGCGTGTCGCGTGTCAGCAGGATCGTACCAGGCGCGGCAAGCGACTCCACTCTCTTCGCGATATGCGTTGGGACGCCGTCAAAGCGCAAGTCGATGAAATGTGCCCCCTGGTGCTTGACGGTAACAACGACCGGACCAGAATTGATCCCGATCCGGACTTCAAAAAACATTCCGAACTCACGCCGCACTTCAGCGGCCCGAGTGCGCGATGCCTCTTGCATATCGAGCGCGGCGTAGCAGGCTCTAACCGCGTGATCTTCAAGAGCAATGGGCGCTCCGAAGCTGGCCATGATCCCGTCGCCTTCTTCGTCGGTAATGCCCTCATAGTGATGAACGATGTCGATCATAGCGTCGACGGTCGGTTTCAGAATCCGGCGAGCGTCCTCCGCATCGCGGTCATCAATCAATGTTGTCGAACTCGCAATGTCGGCGAAGAGAACGGTTATAATCTTCCGTTCACCATCCTGCGAACCTCGAACCCGCTCCATAAGATGTTGCGGTGTCTGGATCTGGGAGGAACCGTCGGATGTCGTCCTTCGCATCAGCATCGCAAGGACCCGCCATGAGGAATCGTTGACCGCGGCCTCGGGCGACCGCGAGCCCAACACGGCATTCGCGTGACCATAGCACAATTGCCATGGAAGCCCGAAGTCACGCCAACGGTCCTCCCCATTGGCTGCACTAATCCTTCTGATGTCCGAAATAGGTCACAGTGCGACTAGCGTCTTGTCAGTGACCACTCTCCATCTATCCCCCAATAACAGACATTAGCCGGTGCGGATTGCACGGCGGTGCTAGCAGAACATGTCCGCTGAATTCCCAATTTTTTGCTGCGAACCGCGACACATATTTGAGCTTTGTGACTTTCCGCGTTTCTGCAAGAGTGCGGACAGACGATGTTTGTTGAGGGGCTGAATACATGACCAACGCGCACTTGCAGTTGGTCACTCCAACTACAGCAAAACGGACAGTGACGACCGCCGAATCACGAACTCCGGCCACGCGAACATCTGACAGAGCGTGAAGTCGAGAGGTTGATCGAGGCCGCAAAGAAAAATCGGCACCGTCAACGCGACGCCGCAATAATTCTCATTGCTTCCGCCACGGCCTTCGCGTCAGCGAGCTTTGCGAGAAATTTTTTGCTACTCCAGAAAATTTGGCTGAAGGCATTGAATTCAACAGGTGACGTGAAAAAGCCCAATCTTTTTTGCCTGTGATTTGTTGAACACACGGATCGCCTCGGGGGTGGGCTGCCATAGGACCTTGCAGCCCTTTTTTGCAAACGAACACCCCGAACTTTCAAAAAAACGCTAAGGCCTCCCTTGTAGTTGTTTGACCTCTTCGTGCAGAGTGAGCCATCGCAATGCTCATGGGTCTTCCCGCACGGGCTGACATGGAGCGGATTAGCAGGCCTTGCGCACCAACGTCTGACACTGGAGGAGGTCCGACATCGCTTGAAACCGGGCCTTGTCTGCCGCGACTGACTTCACGAAATCCTCTGTGCCCTAGGTCACAGCCTTTTTGCCCCATTCCCTCCAGCATTGGGTGCATAGGTGGACGGAGGAATTGCCATGTTTGACTCCTGGCTAGTCGCCGAGGGTGCGGTCGTGCGCATGCTCGATCGCCGCCGCTTTCCGCCGCCTTGGTCTGTCGTGGAAACGCCCGCTTGCTTTATCGTGCGCGACCGTGCTGGGCAGGCGCTTGCTCATCTGTATTACGAAGAATCGGTCGGGCGCTCGGCAGCAAATCTGCTCACGAAAGATGATGCGCGGCGGAGCGCGGGGGAAATCGCCAAGCTGCTTTAAGATGTGCGCAAAGGGCATCCCGACCTCGCTAGACACTCACCGACCGCCAACCATAATCGCTTCCTATGGCGTGACGGAACGGGGCTATGAAATGGCCGGAGAGCGGGTACAAAGACGGCTCGCGGCCATCCTTATAGCCGACGTTGCCGGGTACAGCCGTCTCATGGGCAGCGACGATGAAGGAACTCTCGCAGGCTTAAAGGCCCGCCGCAAATTGATCGATCTGAAGTCGAAAGAGCATCGCGGCCGCATCGTCAATACTCCGGGAGATTCTGCGCTCGTTGAATTTGCTAGCGCGGTCGATGCCGCTCGTTGTGCCATGGAAATACAAAAAGAAATGGCGGAGCGTAATGCTGTTATTCCTGAGGATCGCCGGATCGAATTTCGCATCGGTATCAACGTTGGCGACGTAATCGTCGATGATCGGGGCGATATTTACGGCGACGGCGTCAATATTGCCGCTCGAGTCGAGTCGCTGGCGAAGCCTGGCACGCTGTGTCTTTCGGACGAGGCTTATAGGCAGATTAGAGGCAAGCTGCCGATCGACGTCAGTGACCTGGGCGAATATCAACTCAAAAACATTGCGCAGCCGGTGCGAGTCTACAGCGTGTGGCTCAACGACGCTCCGCCACTTGCGCTTCCCGACAAGCCATCAATTGCAGTTCTTCCTTTTGAGAATTTGAGCGGCGACCCCAAACAAGAATACTTTGCCGACGGAGTCTCTGAAGACATTATTACCGAGTTGTCACGTTTTTCGAACTTGTTCGTAATCGCTCGCAATTCGAGCTTCAAATACAAAGGCAAAGCGGTGGATGTGCGCCAAGTAGGGCGTGAACTCGGCGTGCGGTACGCTCTCGAGGGTAGCATTCGTCGTGGCGGAGACAGAGTCCGTATCAGCGCGCAACTGGTCGACAGTGGAACAGGGGCACACCGCTGGGCCGAGCGCTACGACCGAGAACTGAAGGATGTCTTCGCAATCCAGGACGAGGTTGCCCGCACGATCGCGGCGATTCTCGCGGCCCACGTGAACAAGGCGGAGGCCGAACGTACCTTGCTTAAACCACCCGCGACGTGGCAGGCCTATGACCACTATATGCGCGCAGCCGCCGCCTGGGCGCTGTTCCAGTCGTCGTGGAAACTGGATCACCTCCAAGAAACGCGACGGCATCTTGCCGAATCTCTAAACATCGATCCGAAATATGCTCGCGCCTATTCCCTACTCGCCAGCACACACCGAGTGGCGTGGCTCAATCCGGTAAATGAGGAATATTTGACGCCGGCCACGCTTGACCGCGCAATCAGACTGGCGCGCACAGCGATAGAGTTCGATCCGCATCTGCCCGAAGCTTATGCCGAATTGGCGTATAACATCATCCGCAAGCGCGACTTCGAGGCGGCTGTCGCCGCTGCCGAGAGAGTAAGAGCATTAAACCCCAACTTCGCCGATTACCGCCTCGCATTGGTTCATTTCGCGGTAGGAGACCCAGCCAAGGCAATCGAGTTTGCGAAAGCGCACATGCGACTTGATCCCTTCCATCCGCATTTTGCGCCGCTGATGATGGGCCAAGCCCATTATCTGCTCAAGGAGTATCGAGAAGCGCGACACTGGCTCCGCGAAGCAACCGGCCGGGCGCCCGATCATCAATATGGTCACGCCTATCTAGCCGCGACCTACGCTCAGCTCGGGCGGTTAGAAGATGCGCGTGCCGAAGCCGCCGAGATCCTGAGGATCAATCCAAAATACACTATTAGCGGGACACAGAAACGCGTATCTATTTTTCAACGTTCAGAAGATATCTTGCACCTTGTTGACGGCTTGCGAAAAGCGGGATTGCCCGAATAGCCAAGTACACCCCATTCGACACGTCGATTCTGGAGCGTGGAGCAGTCTTTAGTTTTTCTGGGCGGCACGCACCAAATCAACAATAAGCTGCCCGTTGGGAAAGTGTTCCCCCTGATCGCCGATGATGACCCCGTCCACATGTTCCTGTGTCATCGCTCCCAGAACGCGCCGATACTCTTCGCCTTGGATCGGGCTTTCGAGGGGCGGGCCTAGGAGAGAGATACCCAACTGCCGGGCAGCCTCCCGCAAAGCACTCATCTGCGGGTTGTCCCATGTCTGTCGCCACGAATTGCCAAGTCTCTGTGGCGACTCGGCAATCGTATTGCGGCACTGTGCCGACTCTCGATCCGGGAAGAGTATGGGAAGAATCTCGGGCGGTGTATTCCAGATTTGTTCACGCGCGATTCGAGCGCGCGTTGCAGGCGATCTCAGGACTGGGTCCGGTACATACGGCCGGGGGACCGCTAATAGAAAGTGGATGTCGCGAATTTTTTCTTTCTCTCCGCCATTTTCCCATTAAAAATGAAAAATGCGAGCGAATGGCCGGCCGTCCCCGGCGAGACATGCGCGGCGCTACAATGCGCTACTCATGAACGCGCCGCCGACCGAGCGATGAAGCGCGAAGCGCGGCATAACTGCGCGTTGTAAGAGGAGTTGCGCTACCGTATAACCCCTCGCAACCAAGCTGCCACCACGATGAAGCCTATATATGCAGGGGCCATACCAAGGCATCCTGCGGGCGGCGAGGAACAGCGTATGCCGTGGGACAATCAATCCGGCGGCCCGTGGGGTTCGGGATCGAAGCCGCCCGATCTAGAGGAATTTCTCCGCCGCAGCCAGGGCATGCTGGGCGGTTTCCTGCCGGGCAATCTCGGCGGCCGCGGCATTGCGCTGATCGCGCTCGCCGCCATCGCACTGTGGGGCTTTTCCGGATTCTTCCGCGTCGAGCCCGACGAGCTCGGCGTAGTGCTGCGGTTCGGCAAATTCGTCCGCGAGGTGCAGCCCGGCCTCAACTATCATCTGCCCTATCCGATCGAGACCGCGCTGACGCCGCAGGCGCTGCGCGTCAACAAGATCGACATCGGCTTCGATCCGCGCCGCGGCAGCACCATGCGCGATGTGCCGGAAGAAAGTCTGATGCTGACCGGTGATGAGAACATCGTGGACGTCAACTTTTCGGTGCTGTGGAGGATCAAGCCGAACCGCGTCGGCGATTATCTGTTCAACGTGCAAAGCCCCGAGAGCACCGTGAAGGCGGTTGGCGAAAGCGTCATGCGCGCGGTGATCGGACGCTCGAACACCCAGGGGATCCTCACCGGCGCGCGGCAGACCATCGAGACCGCCGTGCAGGAAATGATGCAAAAGACGCTGGACAATTATGGCGCCGGCGTCGTGGTGCAGCAGGTCCAGCTGCAGAGAGTCGATCCGCCGACGCAGGTGATCGATGCATTCCGCGACGTGCAGGCGGCGCGTTCGGATATGGAACGTGCGCAGAACGAAGCGCAGACCTACGCCAACAAGATTGTTCCGGAAGCGCGCGGCCGCGCCGCCAAGATCCTTCAGGACGCCGAGGCCTATCGCGAGCAGACCGTCGCCGAGGCGAAGGGCCAAGCCTCGCGTTTCTCGCAAGTGTACGAGCAATACAAGAAAGCGCCCGACGTGACGCGGCAGCGGATCTACCTCGAAACCATGGAGCGGGTGCTCGGCGGGACCGACAAGACCATCATCGACACCGGCCAATCGAGTCCCGGCGTCGTGCCCTATCTGCCGCTGCCCAGCCTGCCGCGTTCGCCCCAACCGCAGCAGCCGACGACCGGAGCCAACCAATGAAGCCGAGCCTTGCCGGCGGCACGCTTGCGGTCATTCTGGCTGTTGGGCCGGCGACTACTCCCTAGCACCACTGGCGCACACGTAGCAGGTCTATTCTGTCAGCACGTTGCGGCCTATCGCGGCCGGCGCATTACCACCGACGAAGCCGACCGGCGTGCGGCACGCGTAAATCAGTGATCGTCGGCCTGTGGCCGCGTCAAAACATAAAACAAAAGTAGCAGCCCGAGCATCCCGAAGAGTACGAGGCGAATGTCTGCTAGGGAGCGCGCCGCCCAGACTGCACACGCGGAAGCAATAGGACAGCGTCCCGGAAAATGCCCGCGATTGGTTCCCACGTCGTTGCCCGAACTTCCCACGTCGTTGCCGGAACGACGTCTGTTATTCCGCCAGCGATGATGGCCGCGGCCACAAGGATAATGGCACCGCGGTTACAATGACGTATTCCTTTCCACATAACTCAACCCCAGGCGGGTCACGCAAAGGTTCATCCGAATCAGGGCCTGTGAAGTATTGAGAATGGGTTACTATTGGGATAAACAGGCATCGCGCATGCGTCAACTATCCTGCGCAACAGCTCCGGCAGCTTAGCGATATTCGCCGCAATCCGCCGCGCCTCATCGCGCAAGCAATTTAGCTGCTGATCGACGGCCGGATTCGTCTTCGAAATAGACATAGGCGCGAGTTGGTGGCCGCTGTTGTCGCGGACAACAAAGCATGCATGCATTCAGGATTTGGTCGCGGGGAATGGAAGCTGCATGAGCGCGAGTTCGAGGCTTTTGACGAGCTCAGTCATGAACGTAAAGTCAAGAGTATCGATCGTATCGCTGGCAAGGTGGTAGTTCGGGTTCCGGAAAAACGCCGTGTCCGTGATCATCAGTGCCGGCAACCCGGCATCCCAGAATGAAGCGTGATCACTCATGCGAGTTTCCGGCAAGATTCGTCCATCGAAGGGCAG
>Ga0310910_10002004_pt1 | contig 11371 bp, 10 predicted proteins | sample GREbulkMGHF172_FD_203448 | JGI IMG/M metagenome (GOLD analysis project Ga0310910, IMG submission 203448) | Lab enrichment of tropical soil microbial communities from Luquillo Experimental Forest, Puerto Rico - GRE.bulkMG.HF172 | ecosystem: Environmental > Terrestrial > Soil > Tropical forest >... | reverse complement strand
GCGGGCCGGGTCGCCGGCATCTACGACCGGTTGCACGCCTGGGCGTCCAAGCCGGGTGGTGACGGTGTCACGCCGATCGATCACGCCGACGTCAAGCGGGCTCTCGGTGAGATCCATGCGATGTGGCGGATCAACGAGCTGCTCAACTGGCAGGTGGCCGCCGCGGGCGAGGACATCAACGTCGCCGATGCCGCGTCGACGAAAGTCTTTGGCACCGAGCGTATTCAGTATATCGGCCGGCTTGCCGAGGAGATCGTCGGCAAGTACGGTAACCCCGCCGAGTCGGACACCGCCGAGCTGCTCAACTGGCTCGACCTGCAAACCAAGCGCAACCTGGTGATCACCTTCGGTGGGGGCGTGAACGAAGTCATGCGTGAGATGATCGCGGCGTCGGGCCTCAAGGTGCCGAGGGTGCCCAGATGACGGAGATACAAGAGGCCGTCGCGCAGATCAAGGCGGCCGGCAGCAGCAAGCCGCGCGCCGCCCGGGATCCGGTGAACCAGCCGACGATCAACAACTGGGTCGAGGCGATCGGCGACCGCAACCCGATCTACGTGGATGAGGCCGCGGCCCGCGCCGCCGGGCACCCGGGAATCGTCGCGCCGCCGGCCATGATTCAGGTGTGGACGATGTTCGGCCTGGGTGGGGAGCGTCCCAAGGATGATCCGCTGGGCCCCATCATGCAGCTGCTCGACGAGGCCGGCTACATCGGCGTGGTCGCCACCAACTGCGAGCAGACATACCACCGCTACCTGCGGCCCGGTGAGGAAGTCAGCATCACCTCCAAGATGGGTGACGTGATCGGGCCCAAGCAGACCGCGCTCGGCGAGGGCTTCTTCGTCAATCAGCACATCATCTGGCGGGTCGGTGATGAGGACGTCGCCGAGATGAATTGGCGCATCCTCAAATTCAAGCCCCGGGAGTCGTCCGGGGCGTCTTCGGTGCCGGCGGACCTGGACCCCGACGCCATGATGCGCCCGTCGTCGTCGCGGGACACCGCGTTCTTCTGGGAGGGTGTCAAGGCGCACGAGTTGCGGATTCAGCGCCGGCCGGACGGAAGCCTGCAGCACCCGCCGGTGCCCGCGATGTGGCAGGACAAGGGTTTGCCGATCGATTACGTGGTGGCCAGCGGCAGGGGCATGGTGTTCAGCTTCGTGGTGCACCACGCGCCGAAAGTGCCCGGCCGCACACTGCCTTTCGTGATCGCGCTCGTGGAACTCGAGGAGGGCGTGCGCATGCTCGGCGAGCTGCGTGGGGTGGACCCCGCCGCCGTCTCGATCGGCATGCCCGTGCGCGCAACGTACATCGACTTTCCGGCCGGGGATACAGGACCGGAGTGGACCCTCTACACGTGGGAGCCGCTGGGGGCGCGAGCATGAGCGCACCGGCTATCGAAGTGGGCACCGTGCTGCCCGAGCTGAAGCTGTACGGGGACCCCACGTTCATCATCTCGACGGCCCTGGCCACCAGGGACTTTCAGGACGTGCACCACGACCGTGACCTCGCGCAGGCCAAGGGGTCCAAGGACATCTTCGTCAACATTTTGACCGACACCGGGCTGGTGCAGCGCTACGTCACAGACTGGGCCGGCCCGTCGGCGCTGATCAAGTCCATTGGGCTGCGTCTCGGGGTGCCGTGGTACGCCTACGACACGGTGACGTTCTCCGGCGAGGTGACCGCCGTGCAGGACGGTCTGATCACCGTAAAGGTGGTGGGCCGCAATAGCCTTGGCGACCATGTCATCGCGACGGCGACGCTGACGATGGGGATGCCTAGTGTTGTCCGGTAAGGCCGCCATCGTCGGCATCGGGGCCACCGACTTCTCGAAGGACTCCGGCCGAAGCGAGCTGCGGTTGGCGGCCGAGGCGGTACTCGACGCGCTCGACGACGCCGGCCTGAGTCCGGCCGACGTCGACGGGCTGACCACGTTCACGATGGACAGCAACACCGAAGTCGCCGTCGCGCGCGCGGCCGGCATCGGCGAGTTGAAGTTCTTCTCCAAGATCCACTATGGCGGCGGGGCCGCGTGCGCGACCGTCCAACAGGCGGCGATGGCCGTCGCGACCGGGGTTGCCGACGTCGTGGTGGCATACCGGGCCTTCAACGAGCGTTCCGGCATGCGGTTCGGTCAGGTTCAGACGCGGTTGGTGGGAGACGGTGGGGCTCAAGCCGATTCGACCACAGCGGACAATGCCTTCTCGTATCCGCACGGGCTGTCCATGCCAGCCGCGCAGGTCGCGATGATCGCCCAGCGTTACATGCACCTGTCCGGCGCCACCAGCCGCGACTTCGGCGCGATCTCGGTGGCGGACCGCAAGCACGCCGCCAAGAACCCGAAGGCGTACTTCTACGAGAAGCCGATAACCATTGAGGACCACCAGAATTCGCGATGGATCGCCGAGCCGTTGCGGCTGCTGGACTGTTGCCAGGAAACCGATGGCGCCGTCGCGATCGTGGTGACGTCGGTGGAGCGCGCGCGGGACCTCAAGCAGCGACCGGCGATCATCGAGGCGGCGTCGCAGGGCTCCAGCCCCGACCAGTACACGATGGTCAGCTACTACCGGCCCGAGCTGGGTCTGCCCGAGATGGGCGTGGTGGGTCGGCAGCTGTGGCGGCAGTCGGGTCTGACGCCGGCAGACATCCAGACCGCTGTCTTGTACGACCACTTCACGCCGTTCACCCTGATTCAGTTGGAGGAGTTGGGATTCTGCGGCAGGGGCGAAGCCAAGGACTTCATCGCCGACGGTGCCATCGAGGTGGGCGGGCGGCTTCCCATCAACACGCACGGCGGACAACTCGGTGAGGCCTACATCCACGGCATGAACGGCATCGCGGAGGGCGTGCGGCAACTGCGCGGCACCTCGGTGAACCCGGTGCCCGGCGTCGAGCACGTCCTGGTCACCGCGGGGACCGGTGTGCCGACGTCGGGGCTGATCCTCGGCTAGTTTTGCCTGCCGAATGTGCGGCCCGCCGCACATTCGCGTTCGAGTGCGCGGCCAGCCGCACGTTCGGCGAAATGTGGATAGCTAAAGTGACGGCCGCGGCGCCTCATGCGACGCTGCGGGCTCATGCTAGAGCCGTTTATTGGCAGCGAGGCCATCGCCGCAGGGGCGCTGTCTAAATCCCAACTGGCTACGCGCTTTCGCCGATTGTTCCCAGACGTCTACGTGGAGCGTGATGTCGACATCACTGCAGAACTGCGTGCCAACGCCGGGTGGCTCTGGACCGGACGCCGAGGTGTTGTCGCAGGGTTCGCCGCGGCGGCTCTGCATGGCAGCAAATGGGTTGATGATGGACAGGTCGTGGAGTTGATTCACGACAATCTGCGCAGTCCACCTGGGATCCAGCCGCACCGAGACCGTATCGAGGAGGACGAGATCGAGCTGGTGGCCGGTGTGCCGGTCACCTCGCCGGTCAGGACGGCACTGGACTTCGGCTGTTGGTACCCGACCATGACGGCAGTGGCGGGGATCGACGCCCTCGCCAGAGCAACGGAAATCAAAGCGGCTGATGTCGAGCTTCTGGCCCGGAGATACGCCGGACGCAGAGGCATCGTGCGAGCACGGCAGGCGGTGAACCTGTTCGATCCGGGTGCACAGTCACCCAAAGAGTCCTGGTTGCGCATCGTCTTGATCCAGGCGGGCCTGCAAAGACCGCAGACACAGGTTCCGGTACGCAACGAATTCGGCAGTGTCTTCGCTTACCTTGACATGGGCTGGGAGGACGTCAAGGTCGCCGTCGAGTACGACGGCGACCTGGGGGCACCTCCCGCTTGCGGGGGACATCGCTGCGATCGCCGGCAATACACCTGGGACGTCCGGCGATTGGAAATGCTGCAGCGTTGTGGCTGGTTCGTCATCCGGGTGGTGTCGGGCGACCGGCCAGCCGACATCATCGGCCGTGTTCGTGCCGCATTGGCCCGGCGAGCGCGCGGCTAGCCGCACACTCGAGACCGAAGGTGCGGCTAGCCGCACGCTCGGTGGAAGGGGGGCGTGCCGTCGCAGGTCGGCTACGAACGTGCGACCACCGGATAAACGGTCTCCATTCCGCGCCGGCCCCTGATCTCTACCTGCTCGGAGCGGCCCCAGACGTATTGCGTCTTGGCGACAGCATGCACGCCGGCGCTGACCATGACGGCCGGGCGCCCGGCCCGTCCGGCAATGCCGGCCAACCGGAACGCCACGTTGGTCGCGTCGCCGATCACGGCCGTGACCGTTCTTGTCATTGCGGCGATCGCGGCCCGGCCCTGCACCACGCCCCAGCCCATGCGGATCGGCGAGCCGTCCGGCCCCCGCAGCGGGAGCGTGGGCGCGAGTTCCTCGACCCGGCGGTTCGCAGCGAGCGCGAAGTCGATCGCGAGCTCATTAGCCTCTGGAATCGTCCGCACTTCCCAGACCGCATACAGCGCATCGCCGGCGTAATGGTTGAGCGTGCCGCGATGGTCGCGCAGGACCTGGCGGATCTCGTGCCAAAGGTAGTTCAGGCTCCTGGCGATCACCTGGTTGTCGGTGACTTCGGAGATTGTCGAGTAGTTGGTGATGTCCCCGACCACCATCACCATGGTCTCCTCGACGATCCGAGTCAGGGTAGGGCTTGTGCCGGTCATCCCGACAGCATTGAACCGGTCCGATCGGAAGATGAGCTCGGTGTCGCCTATCGAGATTCGGTCGTCGGGCTTGATCGTGACCTGCACGGCGCGTTCCAGCGGCATGCCGTTGAGCAACGTCCCGTTGGTGCTGGTGTCGATGAGGTACGCCCGGTCGGTGGCGACGTCCAAACGGATTTCGAGGTGGTTACGGGAGATGTTCGGATCGTTGATGACCAGTCGGCGCTGTTCGTCGATCCCCGCGCACTGGCGGCCGACGAATAGTTGATCGAAAATCGGCACGCTTTTCTCGCCGCCATTCACGTGCACGACTAGCTGGGCCGGCGGCTTTTCCCACCAATCGGCGCGCATGGCTTAACAACCTAGCCGCAGTCGAACGGCGGCAGGCGGTGTCGCGAGCGGGACCCCTGGTTGTCTGCCCCGCCCGGCCTGACGACCCTGTGCACACACGAAGCGTCTGTCATCTCACATGCTGGGCTGTTGGCTGCAGAGGTAATAGTACAAGCTCGAGCGGATGGGCGATCACTAACGACCTACGAGCGACGGCTGTGCTTCGAGAGCCGCCCGGGCTGCGATCCGCCCGGCATCCAGGGCGGCGTCGATGTTTTCGAAGTCCAACGGACCGATCGCCGAGACGTCCGGCTCGATGATCGCCGCAACTCTGGTGAGCTCGCGCAGGTTTCCCTTGGGGGCCGCAAGTTCAACGCTGCGAAGCAATGTCTCTTGCAGCGGTGGTAGGGCTACATCGGTGCCGGTCAGGAGCCGGCGGACGAACGGGGGAGGCTGAAGCTTCGCCGGCAGCGGACCGAAGGCCTTTGATGGCACGTACGTTCGGCGGAGGTCGACGCAGATGACTTCGCCGTCCGCGTCGGCGCACATCACGTCGGCCGGGAGGATGTTCAGCAGTCCGCCATCGACGAGGAGCCGCTTCCCGTGTGGCACTGGCGGCAGAAGACCGGGGATCGAGATCGATGCGCGTACCGCGACCCACAGCAGCCCACGCCGATGGATGACCTGATCGCCCGTGATGATGTCGGTGGAGACGGAGAAAAACTCCCTGGGCAGATGCTCGATCAAGGTGCTGCTGCCGAAGAATCCTTCTATCAGACGGTCGACGCGCCTGCCTCGGGTGAGGGCTATCGCGGGGATCGTGTAGTCGCTGACCGGCCTGGTCTCTGCAACGTACTTCCGGGCCGCGGCGGTGCAATCCCGGGCGTCCAACCCCAGCGCGAAGGTGGCGGCAGCGAGGGCACCGGAACTGGTTCCGCCAAACCGGTCGATGACGACGCCCGCCCGGGTGAGCTCTTCGTAGACACCGTAATGCGCGAGCCCTCTGGCACCCCCACCGCCAAATACGAGACCTAGAGATCGGCCGGCGATTCTGCGGGCCAGAGCGCCGATGCCGTCGGCGTTGGCGGGGTGATGCGAGACCGGCCGCAGCAGATCCCACCAACTCGGATCCGGTACTACGTTGCACGTGACCAGGTGGACCGGCCCCTGGGTAACAGGTGGATCGAGCGCTTCCGGCGGATGGGCTTTATCCGTAAGGACCACGAGTCGGTCGCTCTGCGCGACAACATATCGCCGCCAGATGTCGCCCGAGCCGCGATCGGCCACCACGAAGACCCAATCGTTGCTTCGCTCCGCCCGATCAAGGGTCCCGCTGAACGCTTCGACGAGCTCGCCGTAATGATTGGCCGCTGCCGTTGCGTCGACGGGCGGCGCGACCACTGCCGTCTGACCGTGCGAGCCCAGGCGAGTCGTGATCGCGTCGACAATCGGGACCGCAACGGCATCCCCGGTCGAAAGCACGCCGACGACCCGGGGGCGCCGAGAGATGTTCGCGGATCGCGACTCGCGAAGCATCCCCGCCATCGCCCGGAACATCGCCGATCGCAGTTGCGGAGCCTTCGCGAGCACCTCGGTGAACGTGTCAGCGGCGATCCTCCAGACGACGCCGTCCCGAAGAGCTCGTATTCCGGCCGAGCGAGCGGCGCCGGTGATGACGCCCAGGTCTCCGATTGAGTCACCGGATGCCATCTCTCGAAGCACCTGTCCATCAAGACCGACAGCCGCGAATCGCCCCGAGGCAATGACATACATGGCGTCCGACGGATCTCCCAGGTGAAAGAGCCACTCGTTGGCCGGGATGTGCTGGCGATCTACGGCGCTCGTGAGCTGTTCGAGTTGTTCGTCGTCGATCTCAGCGAATATCGGAATACTCCGCAGTGCGGTTCGCTTATCGGCCGCGCGCGGTTCGGGTGCCTGCCGTTCAGCGCTCATGAAACGCGATCAGTGTCAGGCTATTTGCTTCCGCGCAGAGTCGGTTCATCCGCAGATGTGGCCGCGGAAATCGCATATTGCGCAGCTTACCGGTAGTCCGCTGGGCGCAAAGGCGCTATGCGGGCAGGAGTTCGACGCCCGACAGCACCACGACGTTGTCCCGCGAAGGCGCGACAACGCTGGCCAAAAACAGGCCGTTCTCCTTCCAAATTCCGACCTTGAGCGTTTCGCCGGGATAGGCCACACCGGAGAATCGCGCGCCGTAGGCGGCCACCGCCCCGGCATCGCCGTCCAGCAGCGCATCGGTGATCGCCTTGCAGGTCATGCCGTAGGTGCACAGACCGTGCAGAATCGGCTGGGGAAAGCCTGCGGCAGCGGCGAATTCGGGGTCGGAGTGCAGCGGGTTGCGATCACCGCAGAGCCGGTACAGGAGGGCCTGCTGCGGCAGAATAGGCACCTCGACCTCCAGGTCGGGGGACCGGTCCGGCGCGGCGTCCGACGAAGACGGCCCGCGCTCCCCGCCGAATCCGCCCTCGCCGCGGGCGAAGATGGACCGCCGTTGCGTCCACAGCAGGGTGCCGTCCGGGGCGCTGACCGTCGTCTCGCTCCAGATCACCGCGGCCTTCTCCTTGTCCCAGATGTCGGTGAACCGCGTGACGGCCCGGGCGGAGCCGGACGGGGGCAGCGGGGCGGGGACTTCGACCCGCTCGCTGGCGTGCAGCACCTTGCTCAGCTCGATGTCGATGCCGGGAAACTGCACGGTCGGCGGTTTGGTGGCGTGAAAGGTGGCGGCGACGTTGCCGAACGTGGGCAGCACCTGCGGTGTGTCGTCCACCAGGTAGCGCAGCTCGCGCGGATCCATCGGATCAGCGCCGGCGCCCAGCCCGAGGTGGTAGAGCTGGATATCGCTGCTCACCCAGGAGAATTCGATGGGGTCCAACTCCGCGGCCAGCGCGACTTCGACGTCGATCGGCATGTCAGTTGCCCCCCGCGATGTGCAGCGCGGCCAGGTATCCGAAGGTCATCGCCGGCCCGATGGTGCCGCCCGGACCGGGGTAGGTGTGTCCCATCACCGGGGCGCTGACATTGCCCGCGGCGTAAAGGCCGTCGATGATCGTGCCGTCGTCGCGCAGCGCACGGCCGTGCACATCGGTGCGGATGCCGCCCTTGGTCCCCAGGTCCCCCGGCACCATCTTGGCGGCGTAGTAGGGCGCGTGACTGATCTCGCCGAGGTTCGCATTCGGCCTGTTGGTCGGATCGCCATAGTAGCGGTCGTAGGCGCTCTCCCCGCGGTGGTAGTCCTCGTCGATACCCGACCGCGCGAAGCCGTTGAAACGTTCTACGGTTGCGGTGAATTCGTCCACCGGAAGACCGGCCGCCGCCGCCAACTCCTCGAGGGTGTCGGCCTGGACGATCACGCCGGAATCCAGCCATTTACGCGGAATGCGTTGCCCGGCTTGCAGTCCGGCGAAGATGTAGCGGTCGCGGTACCGCTGGTCGAACACCAGCCACGCGGGAATGTTCTCGCCCGGCCCGGGCCCTTGGCCGTACTCCCCGCCGTACATGTTGTGACAGGCCTCGACGTAGGGCATCGATTCGTTCATGAACCGCTTGCCCGACATGTTGACGATGATCGACCCCGGCGAGTTGCGCTCCGACAGCGCGAACCACGGCGCGCCCACCAGCGGCACCGTTGGGCCCCACCAGGCGTCCTCCATCAGATCCAGTGCGGCGCCAAGCTTTTCACCGGCGACGATGCCGTCGCCGGTGTTGGCCTTGGCGCCGACCGTCCACTCCGTGGTGATGGGCGCACGCTGGTACTTCACCCGCATCTGCTCGTTATGCTCGAACCCGCCGCAGGCGAGGATCACCCCGCGCCGGGCCCGGATCAGTCGCGGCTCGGCCGGTGCTTGGTCTGTTCCGGGCGCTTCGCCGCCCGTTACGTACACCCCGCGCACCACGCCGTCCTCGACGTAGAGGTCGGCGAGCGCGGTGTTGAGCAATACCGGAACGCCGGCCCGCTGCAAGCCGATCCGCAACGGACCGATCAGCGCCCGCCCCATGCCGACCAGGTTCTTGCCGGTCGCCTTCGCCCACATCGTGCGGCCGCCGACCTTCAGGCTGCGCAGCACGCCCCGCGGGTGGCGCTTGAGCTGGTTGAGCCTCACGTAATCCTGTTGCATCACAACCACATTGAGCGGCACCTTGCCGTACGCGGGCTCCAGCCCCGCCTCGTCGGCACCGAGCTTGCGGGCGTTGAACGGCTTGGGCTCGATCGACCGGCCACCCGCGCGCCCGCCCGGCGCCTCGGGGTAGTAGTCGGAGTAGCGCGGCACCCAGCACATCTTCAACGGCGTGTGCTTGAGGACGAACGACAGCATCTCGGGTCCGCGCTCGAGGTAGGCGTCGATGCGCTCCGGTTCCACGATGTCGCCGATGATGCCGTGCAGGTAGGTCCGGGCCGCCTCGGGCGTGTCCCGCACGCCGTCGCGGTTGAGCACCTGGTTGTTGGGAATCCAGACGCCGCCCCCGGACCGCGCGGTGGAGCCGCCGAAATGCCGGGCCTTCTCGATGACTACTGTCGATAGACCCCGGTGCGCGGCGGTAAGGGCAGCCACCATGCCGGCTCCGCCGCTCCCGACCACGACGACGTCGTACTCCTGCGCTGTCATGTAGAACACGTTATAGAATTGCTCGGGTTGGGCGCTACCGGCCCGGTCAAACGGACGAGGGGACTTCGGTAAATGCTCACTGTTGAGATCCGGGATGAGCTGGCCGCCGACCTGGCGCAAGCCGAGCGCAGCCGCGAGCCGATCGCTCCGCTGACGTCCGCCTACCCGGACATCGACGTCGTCGACGCCTACGAGATCCAGCTGATCAATATCCGCCAGCGGGTCGCCGAGGGAGCCCGGATACTGGGGCACAAGGTGGGCCTGTCGTCGTTGGCGATGCAGCAGATGATGGGGGTCGACGAGCCGGACTACGGGCATCTGCTCGACGAGATGCAGGTGTTCGAAGACACCCCGGTCAAGGCCGGCCGCTACCTGTATCCCCGGGTCGAGGTGGAGGTCGGCTTCATCCTGGGCGCGGACCTTCCGGGCGCCGGCTGCACCGAGGACGACGTGCTGGCGGGCACCGAAGCCCTGGTCCCGTCGATCGAGTTGATCGACACCAGGATCACCGACTGGAAGATCGGGTTGTGCGACACCATCGCCGACAACGCCTCGTCGGCGGGCTTCGTGTTGGGCGGGGCCCGGGTGTCGCCGCACGACGTCGACGTCAAGGCGATCGACGCGGTGCTGACCCGTAACGGCGAGGTGGTAGCCGAGGGCCGCAGCGATGCGGTGCTGGGCAACCCGGTCACTGCGGTGGCGTGGTTGGCCCGCAAGGTGGAAAGCTTTGGGGTAAGGCTGCGAAAAGGTGACATCGTGTTACCGGGATCGTGCACCCGAGCGATCGACGTGCGCGCTGGCGACGAGTTCGTCGCCGACTTCTCGGGGCTGGGTCCTGTTCGGTTGTCGTTCGAATAAATATCGGGAGCGTTTACATGCCGTCTAAGGCGAGTGTCGCCATTGTGGGTTCGGGAAACATCAGCACGGACCTGCTCTACAAACTCCTGCGGTCGGACTGGCTGGAACCCCGCTGGATGGTCGGGATCGACCCGGAAAGCGAGGGCCTGGCGCGGGCCCGCAAGCTGGGCCTGGAGACCACCCACAAGGGAGTCGACTGGCTGCTGGCGCAGCCCGAGAAGCCCGACCTGGTGTTCGAGGCGACGAGCGCCTACGTGCACAGGGACGCGGCGCCGAAGTATGCGGCGGCGGGGATCCGGGCCATCGACCTGACGCCCGCGGCCGTGGGCCCGGCGGTGATCCCGCCGGCGAACCTGCGCGAGCACCTGGACGCGCCGAACGTCAACATGATCACCTGCGGGGGACAGGCGACGATTCCGATCGTGTACGCGGTCAGTCGCGCGTTGGTCGAAAAAGGGGGGGTGCCCTACGCCGAGATCGTGGCGTCGGTGGCGTCGGTGTCGGCCGGCCCGGGCACGCGGGCCAACATCGACGAGTTCACCAAGACCACCAGCAAGGGTGTGGAGACCATCGGCGGCGCCAAGCGGGGTAAGGCGATCATCATCTTGAACCCGGCCGATCCGCCAATGATCATGCGCGACACCATCTTCTGCGCGATCCCCGAGGACGCCGACCGGGATGCGATCGCGAAATCCATCCGCGAGGTGGTGGCCGAGGTGCAGACCTACGTGCCCGGATACCGGCTGCTCAACGAGCCGCAGTTCGACGAGCCCTCGATGAACTCGGGCGGCCAGGCCGTGGTCACGACGTTCATCGAGGTCGAGGGAGCCGGGGATTACCTGCCGCCGTACGCGGGCAACCTGGACATCATGACCTCGGCGGCCACCAAGGTCGGCGAGGAGATCGCCAAGGAGACGTTCGTTGTAGGAGGCGCGCGATGACTGGCCATATT